>Ga0137397_10004064_pt1 | contig 10168 bp, 13 predicted proteins | sample czorhiz116metaG_FD_106658 | JGI IMG/M metagenome (GOLD analysis project Ga0137397, IMG submission 106658) | Vadose zone soil microbial communities from Angelo Coast Range Reserve, California, USA - czorhiz1.16 metaG | ecosystem: Environmental > Terrestrial > Soil > Vadose zone | place: USA...
ACTACCCCTACACCAAGGGGTGTGCGTAAATTGGCATTTTACCCTCACTCTGGGTCCTTGACCCGGCTTCAGCGCGCCAGATAGGGCTGATGGCAAATCTCCCACTATCTGGCACTTAGTCATTGTTAGTAATTAGTTACTTAACTAGTCGCTTTCGGTGAATAAATCGCTTTCCAAAAAAATATGCACAACTCGGAGCGGGAATGAGTGAGGCCGGGGACATTTTCTGAGCAAATCTTTTTCGAAAGGGTCTGAGACAAGGTTTGCCCGGAAACTCCGACGGGAGGTCTCCGAACGCCTGGCTCGCGGGGCGTGTACTTAAATTTATTTTTTTGAGTGACGACGGACATGTTGATCCTCGCAGGCATAGTTTTGCTCGTGACTGCTCTCGTCATGATCTGGCCATTCTCCTCTCGTTCTCGCTGGGATCCTAGCGGTTGCGTACGTGCTTCCTCATGTCGTTATTTATCACTGCTGACAAAGAAAATTCCAGCATTGCTACGTCACTGGGGGTTCAAGCGGCCTCGGCCTTGCTCTGGCCATCATTCTGACAAAGAAAGGTGCGGATGTGTCCATCGTCGCAAGGAATGAGGAGAATCTCCGAAAGGCGCTAGAGCAGCTCGAGGTAACTCACCTTTTCCAGGGAGAGATTTCGCGTTGAATGCCCATGTGTATCCTTCCGCAGGCATCTCGAGTCAACCCTAATCAGATCCTGAAGGCGCACTCGTTCGCCTTGGGAACACAACAAGCCGCAACTGACGCACTCGAAGCTGCATGCGTGCCGCACGGTGGTCAAACACCCGATGCGGTGTTTTTGTGTGCTGGCAGATCAACGCCGGGATTCTTTATGGAGCAGACGGAGGAATCCCTGCGGAAGGGTATGGATGATGCTTACTGGGTCGCGACTTGTTCTGCTATTGTTCGTGTTCTACTCAAGCTTCCGTTTTACCTTGAGCCCTGACTCTCACTGATCACCAGGCAGCTACCAGACGGATGGTGCGTACGCGTACCAAGGGAAAGATAGTCTTCGTTTCCTCCGTTCTGGGCTACTTCGGCATGATAGGCTACTCGTCGTATTCTCCGGGAAAGCATGCCATTCGCGGTGAGTTTTGGGCAAAAACGAACATCTCATCTCACGTTGATGATGCCCGGGATATATTTAGGTCTTGCCGAGACCCTCCGTCAAGAGCTGTTGCTCTATTCCATCGAGGTCCAAATTTATATGCCAGTGACAATGTACACCCCTGGATACGAGGAAGAAAATAAAACCAAGCCCCAGCTGGTCCTCAAATTAGAAGAGTCCGACTCGGGCGTCACTCCAGAGAATGCCGCAGAGGGCTTATACGAAGGTACAGTACTGTGCCACAGTCCCTTTTTCCAGCGCTGGGACCGAAAACAATCATATATGCAGGCGTGCGAAAGGGCGAATTCCACATCACCGATACATTCGTCGGAGATGTGTTTCGTACAAACACCCGTGGATCCTCGCCGTTTGGGTCAAACGTTCTCAAAGACCTCCTTTTCGGCGTTATTGGCGCGGTACGTCTGTGTGCGCCCGCGAATGGATACAACCTTGACACGAATTGAGTAGATTGCCCTCACGCGATGGCGGCGAGATGTGGACAAGCAAGTCGTGCGTCACAGAACGGCCCATTCAGAATATCTAGCATCAAAGAATCTATCGGCACCAGAATGATGTCATCCCATATGTTACTGTATACGAGTCGGTAGTTGTTGATGAGGGTACCATACAATACAATCCTGCTTAAGTGCGCATCATGTTTGAAGTCGAAAAACATTGTTCGAAGGAAGCGAAGCTCTGAGATCAGTGAAATGACTGAAAACAAGCATTAAGTCCCTCTGAAAGAATATTACTCTCGGTCTTTGCCATTAGGTAGCACTTCGTCGAGGGCGTGAACGGCTGCCTTGGTTATGAATAGACCGACATGAGTGTTGAGATTCACCAACGCGTGAACAAACAAGGTCGTGATTTAGGGCCGGTTGGGAGTTTTCCAACTGGATTACATAAACGTCGGTGCCACTGGCAATTGTTATTGTTCGTTTCGTTCATTGGAGCGGGTCCAATTGTATTATTTCATGTCAGGAGTCTGAGGTCCCACAACAAAAGGTATCCTCTCTCTCAACCTTATCACGGTGATCCCCAGTCCCCGGTATCTCCCTTGAAGAATGGCGCTTATGTATCTGTTTTAGTTCTAGCACCAGATCCGTTCACAGGGCGGTGCGTCATCGAGCAACGCCCCAAAACGCTCACACGGTTATGGCGCACTGTCCTCTTAAAAAGAGCCCTGGGATCATATCCAACTCAACCTAAAGACACATCATGTCCCTCTCCCGCTCCGCCCTTCCTCCAGTCTATTATGCTATTTTTGGCGTTTACGAGCCCACCGTGACGTTGTTGGGCTTCATCGGCGCACTCCTCGACCCCACAAAGGCACGTAATTTTATCGCCCTCGGCAATGTCTCCTCTCGAAAACGCCTTTTATTTATTTATTTTCTTCGGGCGCGGGTCCTTTGTAGACCCACAATATGCAGGCCCCGTGGCCTTCCCACATTTTGCCACCGCAACGGTTGCCTCTCGCGACGAGAGTAACGGTCGTGCAACTCGCCCACGTCTGCGGTCTTCTCGGCCTCATCAACTTCTACCTCCTTCGCGCGGCAACCCGGCATCTCTCCGGTCAGCCCGCGCTACAGGAGAAAATCGTCGCTGCGTTGCTCACGCCACTCGTCATTGGCGACGTACTCCACATCGCGCTCACGCTCTGGGCTCTCGGTGACGCACGGTGGAACGTGTCGGAGTGGAGCGTGGTGATCTGGTTGACCGTACTAGTTGGTCTATCGTTACTCGTCCCGCGCGTTACTTGGCACATGGGAATAGGGAGGTATGTGGAATCTAGAGATGGGAAGGGGAAGGGGGAATGAAAAATGCGAGGCACGAACGTTGGGCGCATTTAACTGCTGCATCGCGGTGATCTAGTGCATAACTGGACTTCAGTAGATTTAGAGCTTGTTCAAAGACGTTTCGATTTCGATGAAGGATAATTTACTCTGATACTACTCCGCTTGACAGAGACACCCCACTCGTGAAACCTCCAGGTGTGCCTTCAGTCGCAACTACGTAACACGCCGACCTTCTTATGTACAGTACTATACCTCGAACCCAGGTGCAGGACTAGTGCAGGAAAGTAAGGTGTCATGCGGTCAGTTCAGTGTCATGTATGTAAGATAGTTTGAATATATATATTCTATGTTTCCTTGTCCGTAAGAGCACACAAGCATGTCCTGCAAGTCAGACGTCAGTGAGTTACGCGTGTCTGACAATATGATACGTCAAACGTTCAAAGATGGAGCTCATATTAGATCAAGACAACGTCACCGGAAACCACGGCCTCTCGAAGAGACACGAAAGGGTTCCCTCCCACCACTTGTATAATCACCAGAAACCACGGAGAGGATCTGTGCTCACCACACCAAAAATGACATTATAAGCCATGAAGGTCATCTCCGCTTCTGCTTTAGCACGGATGCCAGCGTTCGAGTGGGGGGTCTATCTATAGTGGCGGCGGAGCCAGGCGGTGGAACAGACTGGGGCGATGTGGTGGCAAGTTTACGCAGGTTGGACCTTCGTCTTTCCCAGTAGTCAAATATCCAGGTTTGCAAGAGACCGAAAGTCGCCGACGAGACCCAGTAAAGCACCACACTCTGTAGACAACCCCATGGAAGGTCAGCATCGGGAGGAAGGGCCAATCAGAAACCAAAAAAAAAACACAAAGGACAGCGAAAGAGCACGCACACCGGGTACGACCGCGCTGATCAATATCCTCCCAACGGACAAGAGCCTAAGACCAGACTGCACGACCTTCCGCGGCTCCAAGACGACCCGACCCTGCGCGCGCTGCTCCGCGACGCGCTTCTGCTCCGCCTCCTCCCGCTCTTTCGCCGCCGCGCTGATGAACCAGCGGGACGACTCGACGTTCGCGAGGGTGATCACGCCGAGCGCGATGGGCAGAGCCACGGTCGGGTCGGGATGCGCGAGCGAGGTGAGCGTGAGGAACGCTTCCGAGTCGAACGCGGTTGGCGGTTGAGACAGCCGGGAGAGGAACATGGACGAGCCCACGAACACGGGCATCTGCGTCAGCGGCGGGATGAGCATCGTCAGCCAGGGTCGGCAGCGGTGCCGGGCGAAAAGCTCGTTGCGTCGCGCGATCATCTTATCCCCCCGTAGAAAGAATTGGTATAAATGTGAGGACTTTGGGGGCAATAGGGTTGTAAACACAACGTACAGCTTTTTTTAATCGCTCGCTGAACATCCCTCGAAGCTCCTCCTTCGTCCCGCGAGGCTGTTCTACGCGCATTTCATGTAGGACCTGGCGTTCCACGAGGGGCCTACCCTCCCTCAGAGCGGGGACGACCATCTCCTCTGCTCGCCATTGTCTTCTCTTAGCCTGCAAGATGTAAGATTCTCAACCAATCTAATGTGGCTGTACGGCGCTCACCCAAACGGAGAATGGGACGGTGACTGCAAGACGAGAAATGACAGTAATCAAAATTATGGTTGACGAGTATGTCGGGAAGGACGTGGGCCACGGGAGGGCTATTGCCAAGTCCAAGAACCCGTCCTGGATAGCAGAGGTGAATCGGCGCTTTCCTGGGATGCCAACCCAGCCCCTCGCCGGTGAGAAGGTTCGCCATGTTGTGAGCTGGCGCACAAGCATGATCGCGTGTGAATTTGGCAATTTCAACTCACCCACCAGACATTCCATCATTCGCGCCTGACTCAATCTTTTAACGACCATAGGTCTCGGTGATACGCACTGCAAATTGGAGGAACAGATACAGGATTGCGAAAAGGATAAAAAGTGTGGTGTACGGCAGTAATCATATCTCCGCATAATAGTAACAGCGAGTAAGGTCTACTCCATACCGGGAATAATCACCCCAGCCTAAAAGACGAGCTGATGCGGGTATTCACCCTTCGAGAGCCCCCAGCTGGCCTTAAGATACTTTGCAAGATATTCTGTCTTCTTCACCGCAGCAAGGACCACCTTATCAACCTCCCGCTGATCCGCCGCCTTGGACTCAGGGAAAGACTCCCTCTCCTTGGGCTTGCCATCTGCGAAAAATTCGTCCTCTGCCGATCGTGTGTGCTTCTTTTCTGACTTGGCAAAGTAGGAATCGTTAAGCTTCGCGTCAGCCTGCACGGGGCCATCCTGAATTAGTCATCCAACCATGAAGAATGCGACTTCGTACGCACTTTGAAGTCACCAAGGTCGATCTTCGTCGAGGTCGCGATGGCATACGCCTGGTTAACTCGACGGAAAGGTACGCCATTGATTTTGTAAGGGCCAGTAACAAGTAACAATCCACTCTCCAGCTGCTTCAAAAACACGACCCGCTTTCCTCGGAACCGACCAGCGAGAAGAATCAACACGGTGCCCGGGGTGATAGAGCCTCGCAGCTTTGTGGGTTTGGCGGTCTTGCGAGATTTCTTTGGCTGGCGGACGTCCTCGGCGGGGTAGAAGCGAGGCGCTTTGGATGTAGGGACGAGGCGGGTTCCACCATTTTTGCTACCCTTCACCTGGACCTCCTTGGTTGGCCCAGTCTCCGGTTTGGCGGGCGCAGTACCAGTTTTCCTGCCCTTGTAAAGCTGGCGCCGTGCATATGCCTGCGATCGCGAGAGGCGGCCGATCCCAGGGACGAGTTCTTTTCGAGCCATCTGCGTAGCAAAACAAAGCGAGTTAGTGGATAAGAATAGGCGAGAAATTGTCAATAGTTGTGTATCGCCGATGCTCTCCATCCATCCACCATGAAAACACCCATCGAACAGCGCCAGGATCATGCAAAGAGGATGGCTTTTCCATCCAGAGCCCTATGCCAGGTCAAAGATAAGGAAAGTCTGCTCACAATATGGATGTCTTGAGGTCGCTGTCGGGGTCGTTTCGTACTTGGTCGCTTAGAGTTGGGCCTCTGTCGGAACGTGCCGGGGTTTTCCTGAATCGGTAATTTCTGAATATCATGCACGTGATAACAAGAGGTAGCCGAATCTAATCCTAATCATAGAAACACCGTGACGGGCAATGGCCGTGGCTCACTGGCAACGCTCGACTCTTGGAACTCCCATTCGAGCTCAAAAATAAGGGAAGAGATGACAGTAGAACATACCCACGGTGAGTTAAATGTGTGGTACTTTCGTCTTTATTAACTGCCTATCACAGATAATAAGCTCGTCGTTTTCTTTGACATAGACAATACCCTCTATTCTTCGAACTCCAAGATCGCAGAAGCAATGTGTGTGCGGATTCACGGTTGGTTGGCCACCATTCTGAGAGCTGAGCTGAACTAAACACGATTATAGCCTACATCGTTTCACTCGGTCTTTCCGACGAGGAGGCATCCGAACTACATTTGCGATATTATACCCAATACGGCCTTGCCGTACGTGGCCTTCGGCGCCATTACGGCGTAGGTAGTGCTATTTGGCGCCTTTTATCTCGTAAACGCGTTGATTTTTTCCCTCTAGATCCTCTAGATTTTGACGAGAAATGTGACGCATCGCTCCCGCTCGAAAAAATGCTTTCGCCTGATCCACGTATACGGAAACTGTTAGAAGATATTGACCGTTCTAAATGCCGTGTATGGGCTTTGACGAATGCGTATCGGACGGTGCGTCCGACCTGTATGACGAAGATCAGTGCTGTTTGTAGGTCTGACGGTGTATTTAACAGCATGCAGAACGCGTATTGCGGATCCTGGAGTTACACGACCAAATCGAAGGCATTGTATTTTGTGATTATGAGGAGAAAAGTGAAGATTTTAGTTGTAAGCCCGAGCCTGCATTCTACCATAAGGTCTGCCTCTTTATTCTCCGTACATATACCAATTTAATGACTCAGCGTGGGTCAGGCTATGGACCAGGCAGGGGTGCAGGATCCCACCAAATGTCTCTTCGTCGATGACAACATCAGCAATATTGAAGGCGCGAAGCGCGTTGGGTGGATTCGCTCCGTGCACTTTCGAGAGCATAAGCATGAGGCTGAAGAGGCACTGCGTAGAAATCATACGGCTCAAAATCAGAAGAAGCAGCCCCCCAAGGACGGGATACCCATGATCAACGACTTACAGCAGCTGAGAGAGGTGTGGCCAGATATTTTTGTACAAGCGGAGCAGTAGACACGAGGCCTGGGCATGGGTATGTCAGACATTGTGATGCTTTATTGGATATGTATAAGTACAGTTACAAGACGTGTTATAGTGGGACAAAGGCCACCACACTATCTCTCAATGGTTCCCCACAGCAGCAATCCTTTAAACAACCATAAGATCGACAGTGATCTTATGGTGTGAACCAAAACTTTCTCTATCCTTGGCTACATTTTCATAAGCTACCTACCCAAGCCAAGAATTTGTCACTTGCTGATGACTTCATATCCAGAAATGAATTTAGATCTTAGCTAGCTGATATAAATACAGTCAAACCTGTCCTAACCCATACTTGTGATAACCCTTAACCCGACATACGAAGCACCAGGGTCTTTGCCCCGTCGTGATGACATTCTTTTTCACGCCAAAGTTATGCCAAACACTGCCACCAGCAACGCGAGGAAGTTATTAGCAACGAGATGGGTCGACGACCCAGTCTGCAGACGTTGCGGGAGAGGTGTACCCGTCGCCACTGCGGGAGCCACGCCACTCCTCACCGTAATCATGTCAGTAAACTGGCAATAATTGCAATTGCGAGAGATGATGAGCGTTGGAAGTCCGAGAAACTAAGGGAACCGTTAACATACGGATGTTTGGCTCGAAACTGAGCCGAGGGCCTTTGCAGCTGCTAAGTACGCGTCAAAGGTATTTCCAGTAGTGGGTGCATTGATCGCGCTGCGTAAAACCGTTCGCCGGTGAAAACGACATCCAAAATGAGACCGCAACGAGGAAGAGAAGCCACTTACCCGACCATTCCAAGGCTACAGTGACGGCCAAATTTGCAGAAGAACCATATAGCTGTTGCGTGGATTGGTCAACCGACAACAACGACAACTAGGAAAACAAATGTCTTGCTTACGTTCTTGATCATTTGCAATCGTAATGGAGTACTGTTTCCCGGTTTGCAAACCAGAATCGAATCCGACAGGGTTTGCACCCGTTGTGGCCGAATACACACAGGGATTCGCGAACGAACCTTGCGAGACGGAATGAACGCCCGCCCTGCATAGGCCTGAGCATTGCGAAGAAGATGATAGTGGGGGACTCGCACCAGGGGAAAAAGAATGTTACGACGGTGCCATTACCTGCGGTGAAGTTGGAAGGACTGTACGTGAATTGACCACCAGGGGCAACCTGGACCTGAGAAAGGAAGGACGTCAACAAAGGCAGACGGAACAAAGAATACACCACAAACATTGATTTTGGTCGAGTTGCTCATTGGGGCTGCAGGAGTAGTGCTGGTAGGCACTGACGAAGGCTGAGAACAGGTACCGGTTTCACTCGTTGCCGTGGGACAGCCATGCTCGGCGTTGACGAGGACGAGAAGGAACAGAGCAGTGACCAAAGCGGCGGAGAATCTCATGGTCGGAGAAGGGGCCTATACTTTATGTCCGAAATGGAACGCAGAGCGCGAGAAGGCGATTGAGTGAGTTGGGAACGATGATGCATTGCCGTGTGCCAACGACTTTTAAAACTAGGGCATGCCCTCGACGGAAAGCGACGGCGTGAGGGGCTCGGGGAGCAGACACTTGCCGGGCTGCCAGCGTCGTCGGTAACTCGAGCCGAGATCGCCACGGTACAGTAGAAAAGTCCCGGACCATGATAGAGTTGTTGACTACGTTGACTAGTCAAAGAAGTCAAACAGTCGCCGGCTGGAACGTATACGGCTAGAAAATATGTTGCCGGCTAGAAAGGAGATGTTCGCTACTTGTTCACAGCCGATTCCGCCCACCACGCCTATAAGCGCCCACCTCGACTGAGATGTCCTGGCGTGAAATGAAAACCGCATTTCAACTTGTGCCTTCTTGTTTCGAGTCCGGCTTGAACGCAAGGACGACTCGCTGCTCAAAGGCATGTTTTCTGTGTCAGTTACGGATGCAAATGTTGTCACGGCCGGAAAAGGAGTCATGACGCCCTTCAGCGTACGGCAAATGCACAGCGGCGTATCAATAGCCATTCCATCCCCATTCACGTGTTGAAGCGTTGAAGGCCCGACTCAGGTCCGCCTGGTGGCTTGTTAACTGCACCCGTGGCAACGCTTGTGGTGATCTGAACCGTCTGATTGAGTATGCTTCTCGGGGCCGTCGAAGTGTAATAACGTTCTCGATCTTCGCTTTGCAGTGTTCCATCCCACGAGAAAACGTACCCGGCGTTGTGTGAAACTTGGGAGTTAAAGCTCGTGGAAGGGAGGTCCCCCTGCGGTAGACGCTGTCTGGCCTTTGGATGGGGAACGCCTTTATGTATATTCCATCAGCGAGCATTCTCCTTGCAAGCGCTTCACGATAAGAAAGAAACTCGTTTCCGCGTGGGAACCGGACAAGAAACGAAAATCATCATCGTTCAAGATTAACGCAACGAGAAAGAAAGAGGAAAAGACCTACTTGAATTAGACAGTATGCCGATGCAAGACATCAACTTGAACGTCATCGTACATCGATCTCTCACTGTCCAATGATTTCTACGAGCGCTCATTCAATAGATTAAATATGTGTTCAATCTCAACTAGCACCGGATGGCAAAGAACTTACATCGACCATTTTCACTTCAAGTATACCTTCATTCGGCTCGATAGCTTCTCCTTTGATAAATATGTCAGCGACCTTTCCCGAAATAGTCGTTACATGATCAAACTGTCGTCATCATATGCAGACCAGAAGGTATAGAGAATGTCTCAGTTATGAGCGCTGAATGTAATAGCCCATTAGTGAATTTGCAACCAAAAGGCAGGCAGTAAGGCATCGCCGGTGACTGCATCCGACTCGATGACGGTGTGCATTGGCAGTGCTGACATACCATGATAGGGATCAAAAGCGTGCGGAGTGGGGTGGAGTACGCCATTCATGGGGGCCTAAGGGGGAAATGGATCTGACAATGTGGGGCCCATGTAAGAGCGGAGAGTATGCAATGTGCACAGTTCTAGGGATTGTCCCGATGGAGAAACTCCACACCC
>Ga0137397_10004065_pt1 | contig 10167 bp, 4 predicted proteins | sample czorhiz116metaG_FD_106658 | JGI IMG/M metagenome (GOLD analysis project Ga0137397, IMG submission 106658) | Vadose zone soil microbial communities from Angelo Coast Range Reserve, California, USA - czorhiz1.16 metaG | ecosystem: Environmental > Terrestrial > Soil > Vadose zone | place: USA...
GGCGGCCAGAAAGCTTCGTTGCGTGCTCCAGCTGCCGTTTTGTTCGGCAGCGCTGCGGCATGCGTTCAGGAAGACGAACGTCGGAACCCATCGCATTCTGGGCAAGTCAACGTCGATATTGTCGCTGGACCAGGTCCAGGCAAGGGCGGCGTTCTCGATGCGCAGGCCGTATTGATCCTCTCCGGCGACCCTTCTGCCGTGGCCCGCGAAGTGAAAAACATGCGGCTGAAAACGCTCGATCCACGCCATCATCTGGGCGTGCGTCGGCCGGCGCATGCAATGGACATCGACCGTTCGTCCGAGCGAATGAAATGTCCGCTCGATGGCGTCGACTTCCTTGCCGATACTGAGTTCGTTCTCCTCATTCTCGGCGCAACCGATCACGATCAGGATCCTGAACGGCCAGGTCGAGCGCCGGTTGGACGCCGGAGCCGCGACATGGTGATCGCCCCGCGGGGTCAGCCGGCAAAGGCCGCCGATCAATGCGGGCCTTAGCCGGGGTGGCTCCGCCGGGCACGCCATTTCCCACGGCAATCGCTCCAGTGCGTCGACCGGGGTCTCGACATAGACGCGGGGGGTACCGAGCTGGATCCAGCGCTGACGCACAACGCCGGTCGGCAAGAGCCATTCGTACAGTACTTTCGCAATAGCTTGATAGTCCGGATGACTGCGCCGGTCCGGCGTCACGCCGGCTATGTGGCGGACGATATCCGTGGCGGGTGGGGGCGATGTGCGATCGACATGTGCGGTCCAATCGCCTTCCGTCAGGTTGGCGCGCTGGATTAGCCCGGCCGTCTCCGTTCCGTCCTCCTCGATCAGGTGGACATCAAAATCGGTCCTATCAGCTTCCTGTTGCGGCGTGATCCGGATCGTGACGGAAACCATCGCACCTAGTCTCCCATAGCGAGCAGTATTGCATGACCGGGATGACCTCGACAGCATGAATTCATATTCCAGGGCTGTTCAGTGCCTCCACGTTTGGAATTCACCACAGCGGCTGCCGGTCGCGCGCCCGCGACCGGCTTCCAACTTCACTCGCCATCCTCGAATACCGAGGAAAAGGCGACGCGCTTGAAGCCGGCCGGTGTCTCCTCGTCGTCCTTGGCGACGCGCGGACGGGCCTTCGTCGGGTGGGCCGTGGCAAGCGTGTTCCAGTCGTAGTCGTAGATCTCGGCGAGGTAGGCCGCGATTTCCTCGTCGTCGAAGATGAGGCTGGCGTCACGGTTGGTCTTCACCCCCTCGTTCGACCAGTTGTGGCTGCCGAACACGACGATCTTGCCGTCAACAATGATCGTCTTGTTGTGGCAGGCCGGCTGGAACCGGAAAACCTCCTTCGGAAAGTCCAGCCCGATAAGCACGTCGAGGCTCTCTTGCTTCATCATGTCGCGGCAGATGATGCGGACATCGAGCTCCTTGTCGATCTTGTCCTTGAGCGCGCCGACCAGCAGCCGGAATTCGGTAAAGTCGTCCTCGGTGCCGCGGAAGTTGATGTACTGGTTCTGGAACCAGACGCTCTTCTTGGCCGATTTGATCAGCTTCAGCACCTGCTGCGCATAATTGTCCGGCGTGAGCAGGGGCTGCACGCTGACCTCGCGGTTCAAGCGCAGCGGCTTGAACAGCCGCGTCGGCTTGGCGAACTCGACCGGTTCTTCCTCTTCCTCCGGCACGAACAGATCGGGTGCGGCGAAGCTGACGGCTTCGGCTTGCGCGGCGGACTGCTTGAAATCGCGCTTGATGTAGAACTCGTAGATCGATGCCAGCTTCTTGTTGCTGATGATGGCGTGGTAGTCGCGATTGTATTTCCTCTGGAACTGCGCCGGCAGCTTTTCCGGATGATCGACGAACGGATGAACGTTCGGTTGGTTGGACGACTGCCAGTTTCCGCTGGAAAGCCAGAAGGCTTTGCTGTCCCGCACCGCGACCTTGATGTGATAGGCGGACGCGAAAAGGCCGTCCGGATTCTTCTTCGAGACCAGCGTGGCCCAGGTCTGCTCGAACCGTGTCTTCATTTTCTTTTCGAGCGGCGGGATGACCTCTTCCTCTTCGTCGAGATCGTCGGCCTTCACGCCGCTCTTCGCCGGCTTCTCCGGCACCGGGTGAAGGATCAGCTCGAATTTGCGGCCCGCAGGCGTGACAGCCGCCTCGATCGCCTCGAAAATATGCGGCGCGGTGAACTGATACATCGCCACCGTGAGCGACTCTTCGGTTTCGCCGAGGAAAGTTTCCAGTTCAGTCCAGCCGGCTTCCGGACTGACGCAGATCGTCATCTCCATCTTGTCCTTGACCAGAGGAAGGTTCGGCGGGTCGGGTTCCTCATAAGCACCGGTCTTGGGCGGCAGGAAAATGAGCGGTTCGTCTCCGCCGAGCATCTTCTCGAACGCCGAAACCATCGATCCGTCCGGCATTCCGAACGAGACCGGTTGCCTGTTGTCGGCGGCCAACTGCTCTTCCACGGTGGCGTCGATCACGGTGAACGGAACCACGAACTTTGCCTCCAGCTCGGCGGTCTGCACCGGCGTCGTGCCGGGCGTCACGGCGACGACGATCGCCGGGACCGGCTTGGCGTCGGGCGGATATTTGTATCCTGGCCGGGTCGTCACGACGTCTTTGACGCCGGCCAATTGCCGACGAGCTTGGCTGACCACCTTCATGATCGGTTCGAATGAGGCCCGCACTGCCTCCGGTAACTGCGGAATGCCTAGCTGATCCATCATCGTGTCCTGCTTCAAAATGAATGACTGGAATCGCGAAACTGATCTTCCGCCGCCGGCATAACCGGCGGATGACGTTATGTCGGGGTGTCAAGCCAGAGCGTCGCTGCGGATTCGCACCGCAGGATCGCCCAGCAACACATAGTTCTGTGCGTCATTCCGTTCGAGCCATCTGGTGACGAGTTCGCGGTCGCTGAGACGCGTTGCGTTTGCCGCGGTCGGCGACGTCGCGCTCAGCAGCAGCACCGATAGCGCCGAAAACTTGGCGCCGAATTGTCCGCATATCGCGTGACCGACCGGCCCGCCGGTCAGGATGGAGCCGATGCTGTTGCGGAACGTGCCGATCTGTGGGCCGGACACCTTGGGAGCCTGGATTGAAAAGCCCCAGGCGCGATCGATATGGCCGATCACCGCAAGGGCGCTGCCGTTCGGGTGAGCAAGCAGGCGTTGCGGCAAGGCCGCGATGAATGGTTTCGGCGCCAGCGGCGGCGCCTGGCCGGCCTGCGAAAGGTCCATCAGGAACTGATCGGCGTCGGGCGTGCCGGCGCCAAAGCAGGCGAACAGCAATGCGACCACGCCGTTGACATTGGCGTCGTCGGCGATGTCGGCGTCGGCCAAGAAATGCTCCTTGCGCACGCTGCCGAAGCCTGGCCAGTCCTGGCATAACAGTGCCCCCTGGGTGGCGGCCTGGGCAGCTTGTCCGGACCGCAGCGCCATGCCGTGCGACGCTGTAAAAAGCATCGCCGGCGGCTTGGCAGCGTGCAGCGCTTCGAGCAGGCTGGCCTTCGTCGCATCGTCGCCAAGCCGCAGCTTGCGGTCGTAGCCGACCTGGGTGCTGATGGCCTGCTTCAGCGCGCCGGGCGCTCCGGCGATTCCGTTGGCGAGCGGGTCGATCAGCATCGATGCGCTGAGTTCGGTGGCGGCGTCGCCGAGATGCCGCGTGCCCCAATAGGCGATTTCCTTGCCGTTCGGCACCGACCTGGCGCCCTCATAGGCGACCGTCGAACGCGCATAGCGCTCATAGCCCTCCGGCGCATCGAATGACAGCCGGCCGATCGCATAGTCGACGCCGAGCAGGTACTGGAACTCGAACGGGATCAATTCGGGCGGGCCGACCAGCAACAAATAATACGGGACGATCATAGGCTCGATAGCGCCGGGCGATATTCCGTGACGACCGTACCAGTCGCGCGCCTGCTCGCCTTTCTTGTAGTCGAGCACCTTGAAGCGCTCGCCGGCCTGGGTCCGGCGAAGCGCGATCAGCGGCTCCAGCGCATCGCGGACCTTCTGCGGCGTGTCCGCGTGAAAAATGATGCCCCATCCCGACTCGTCCAGCTTGTTGGGGTCCATATCGAACGGCAGCGCGAACGAGCGGGGTTTGTCGCCGTGCATGTCGCCGAAGCGGTCGGCGCCGGGATGCGTCAGAACTTGCTTGGCGAGATCGTCGATCGACCGCGGTGCGAAGGCGTATGTCCCGGTGTCGAAGTCGATGCCGTTGACGTAGACGAGATTGGGATCAGGCGATTTGGGGCCGGCGCTTGGTTCCGAGGCTGCCATTTTCACGACTCCGGAGTTTGAAGGCACCGATAGCGTATCGCGGGCCTTGATGACGACGGGAGCGTCTGCTGCCGTTTGCGGCGTTGTATTATCGGGCGCAGGCGTGTTGGACATTGCCACCAGCTTGTCGCTGACATGGCCGTAATGCTGGTACGCACCCCAACTCGGCGATCGCGGTTTGCGGATGAGTACCATCTCGCGGGCTTTTTTAAGCGCCTCGCCGATCGTGGCCGGTGGCGCCGTGCCGATAAGGCTACCGCCGACGTTTGGACTGCTCAATCCCATCACGCGGGCATAAAACCACCTGGCGCACTCTTCTGCGCAGGCATCGTCAACCTGCCAACCGGCACCGATGAAGTTGGGGATGCCGCGGGCGAAAAACGCCTGCGCCAAGCCGGTCATGTGCTCTCGCTGTTCATTGTAGTCGCTGGTCGCGGCCGAAAAACAAGCATTGGCGAACACCAGCCGCGGCACCTGGCGGACGCGGAAAATGTCTTTCGCCGAGAGAACGCAATCCCCGGCAAAAACCCAACCAGTCTGTCCGGTCTTGGGATCGGAGATGCCGTGACCCGCATAGTGGATCAGATCAAACTGCTCGTTGACGACCAGCATGGCGAGCTCGAGTGGCTGACACGGCTCGGCGTCCACCACGCATTTGTTCTGAGCCTTTAATTTGTCGAGCAGCGCTCGGCCGGCCTCGTCGCCGCACGGGCCGATGCGTACCCTGGCTGTGATATCGTACCGTCCCCCCCAGGCTTTCCGGGCTCGCTCCAGCACCTCCACGATGGCGGCTCCTTCAGCTCGTGCATGTGGCAGCGCCAGGTCGTCGCTCGCGGGATCCGCGATGATGAGCGCTTTCAGCCTGTTGTTCAGCGCGGGGGGAGAGACGGGCGGAGGCGAAAGCACGGAGCGAAACTGACGTGACACGGCTACGTTGGTGCTGAGGAAGGAAGCCTTCGTGAACCGCTTGTTGGTGGCCATCTCCCAGGGGTGCGCGGCCGTCGTTTCATCCACCTCCAACGTCAGGCTAACTGATCCTTCGGTCAGTTTCCGGAAGTCGTCGGGGATCAGAATATTCGTGAAAAATGCGCCGAGGTCCTCGCGCTCTTTCAGCGCGCAGTCTTTTGTCATGTGATCGACGAGATCACGCAGGATACGCGAGTTGACCTCCTGCTCCCGCAGCGAAATCACAGACACTTCGGACAGCGCCGAGAATTGAAATACGTCGGTCATGAAGGAATCGACAGGGCGGTGTGTCGCCGGCTTTTTGCGCTTGGCCGGGAAGACGGACTTGCCCCGCATCGCCGCCGCCGCCGATTTGCTTTGTGTGATCCGCAGATAATTCACCGGCTGGTCCGGCTCCACATCGACCGGGCTCGGCTCGATGATCGGGTCGGCCTCAACGTCGGGGCCGCGGTGTATGGTCAGCGTCACGTTCGGAAACGGGTTCTCCTGCGCCAGTTCGCCGAGCTGGGCCTCGATTTCCTTCGATTTGTTCAGATCGGGGTGTGCTATAACCACGGAAAGTGGCTGTGCGGCCACGTTTCGCAGGGCTTCCCGATTCTTTGTATCGTCGTCAGCCATTGCACGAAGGCGGTCATAGCCGTCGTGAATTCCCTGGACGAGGCCGCGAACCGCGTCTGCGACCGTGAGTTCGCTCCGCCGTATGCCGAGCAGGGGGAGGGCGAGTTCATCATGCCCCATGACCTTGATCGCGACGACGACGTTGGAGATGAGGAACTGAAGACTGTCCCGGGCAAAGCGACCCGGCTCTCCCATGCCTGCCAGGAGCAGGTTGTCTGCCTTTATCCTGCCGGCCCGCTGAAACTGCTCCAGGTTGATCAGGAAGAGTTGGCCCAGGCTCGATCCGATAATTCCCAAGTCGACCGCCCGCGTCAGCCATGAGTCGAGCAATTGGTCGAAAGCCCTGGTTGAACCCGCAAAAGCCAGGCCGTCATAGCGCGCACCGATCACGACCGGCACCTTGATGTTGGTGATGCCGCCCTTGATGACGGTGATCTGCAGATCGATCGCGGGTATGGCCGCTGGATCACCCGAAGCAGTATCGGCTGTGACCGGCTTCGTAGTGGGCAAGGGTGGCGCGACCGCCGTATCCGCCAGCGTGACTCTCGTCGACCGCTCAGGCGCAACGCCCGCCGGCGGCGTCACCCCGACGGCCTTGACGCGATCACCAGCTCCTTCTTGCCGAGTTTCCTTTGTTGCCACAGCGGAACTCGCGATATCACTTGTTGGCGCGATAGCGGCCGGCCAGCCGACCTTCGCCGAAATCATTTAGTGAGAAATAAACCAGGAGATCGTGACACAACCTTCGGTTAAGTCAATCCTCTAAAGATTCCGCAGACGCAGCTGCGGGATCAGTTGCGTCGCTCCCTGGGCGAACAATTTCGTTTGCCGTGCCTGACTTCGATAAGTCTCGAAGGCTACCAGCTTTATGCTTACGCAGTAGGCCAACTACGCCTGTTTCTTGGGAAATCGCCCTGCGAGCCGTTGTATAAGAACATCAAAAGGTACCGGGGCGGCTATCGACGGACTTGCATTGCAATGCTGTGCGTAACGGAAACGCCGGACTACATCGAGCTGCACGGGCCACGACTCGGAAGAGAAATCAGGTCGAGACGACAAAGAACACATTCCACCCATTCTAATTGTGATCTGGTTCATACTCGCTTGGAGGGCGATGCGCTATTTGACGTGAGCGTCTGGGTCACGGTCACATGCGGCGAGGGCACTCGGCAACGATCACTTGGCCGGTCGCTCTGCAGAAGCAGGAGTCCGGCGATGCGCACGGTTTGCGCTGATGCCGAACTTTGGACCAACCCAAATGAGAGTCTTGGAAGTCGGCTCGGTGGCCGGCGCCGTCGCGCCGCAAGAGTTCATCGCGTCGATACGGAAGAGATAGTTCGTAGAAGACAACCTTTGCGCTGAAACTAGCAACGCAGGAATCATCGACTTGGCGAGCGCTTCTTTTTTCACCGACCTTTTGTTCGGACGGGAGCGGCTGCCGGATGATGTACTGCTTCTTAGAACTCAAATTGATAAGACGATTTCAGTGAGTATGCACATTAGCCAAGCGCGGGCGAGGAGGCTTTTCGGGAAGTCGTATTTGGCCGGTAGCGGGTACCCAAGACATTGAATCGGTTCGTCGCTTGCGCCGGAAAAATTCGCAAGTGTTTGATAAGTGCGAGCGGTTTTCGACGGCATGTTCGAAATACAGGAGGAGAAGACGATGCCCTTAGACTCAAAGCAATTGGCAATGGATATTGCGGCGAACGTTCGTACCGTGGCTGCGGCCCAGGCAGCCGGTGGTGGCACAATGACTGCGTCGGTTAGCGCCGCTGCTGCCCCCGCTAGCGGGGATTTCTGTTCAATCTGGCCGAAGGCGAAGCCCGTTCTCGAATTGGTCGCAGGCGTCGTGACATTCATTCCCGGAGCCGGCACCACCGCAGGAGGCGTATTGCAGGGTCTCATAAAGGTCGGGGATCAGATTTCCGCTGACGTGTGCAAATAGGCGGGTCGATTCTGTGAGGCTAAGGCGGTCCTGTCAGCGGGGTAGCCGAGCCCTCTGGAACGGTTGTGCTTTCCCGCGGGATGAAGCTCCCGAATGACGCATGTCGTCCGAGGTCGAGGTTGCATATGTATAGAAATACATGTTGAGATAGTTTTTGCGGAGTAGGCAGGCAGGAGTTCGCTCATGGATAATCTCGGACTTGTCGCAGCGGAGATCGACAGCGTCATCACCGCGCTCAGCTATCGCGAGCGGGAAGAGGTCATCGCAGAAGCTGCGGCTGAAATTGGCGCGACTGCGGAGGCCGTGCCGTCCGCGCAGGCGATCGCCGCGGCCGGGCGGGTGTCCGACAAGGCGTTCAAGCTGATCGTCGACTATGAGACAGGCGGAAGGGCCTTTTACGAGCAAGTTATCAAGCAGCGGCCAATCTGGCCGAAGGAGGCCTCGGGCATCACCATCGGCTTTGGCTACGATCTTGGCTACGTCGCGCTTGACGAGTACCGAAGCGACTGGGCCCACGTGATCACGACGCTCACCGACCCACAGAAGCGCGCGATGGAAGCCTGCATCGGTTTCCACAGCGGCAAGGATTCCGCCGCGACGATGCAGCAACTGCTCGGCAAGGTAAAGGACATCGTCTTTAGCTGGGACGCTTCGCAGATCGTCTTCAAGGCGAAGACGCTGCCGAAATTCGCCTTGCTGACTGATCAGGCCCTGCCGAACTGCAGGCTGCTCAACGGCGATTGCTTTGGCGTGCTGGTGTCGGTCACCTTCAACCGTGGGCCCTCCTACAGCATGCAGCAGAAGCCCAATGACGTGAAAGACCGCTATCGCGAGATGCGCAACATCAAAGCCGACATGGTCGCGAAGAATTTCGCTGATATCCCGAAGCAGCTCAAGGAAATGATCCGCATCTGGGTCGGCACGGCGGTCGAAACGGGCCTGCGCCGGCGACGTCTCGACGAGGCGGACCTGTTTGCCGCCGGGCTTGCCGCCGGAATCGTCGCTTCGCCCGCGGGCGGCGTTGCTCCGGAGGCAGCACCCTCTTTTGTCGCGGCGGCGACGCACGACGACGAGGAATGGCAGGACGTGACCGAGGACGATGTCGCGGCGGAGGCGCTTGCCGGCACGATGTTTAGTGCGGCGGCCGCCGGCGCAAAGTGGGCCACCGACGAGGTGCAGCCGGACTACGCGCATCTCGGATCGAACTTGCCGACGGGTCTCGCCTTCACGCTCACTGCCGACGATCTCGCACTGCTGGCGCAACTGAATGACTTCGACGTGACGTCCGTGAGCGATGCGCCAATCCTGTTCGGCCTGCGCGGCGCCGGTATCGTCAAGGATCACACGACGGGCGGCGAGATCGTGCTGGTCGACCAGCGGCCAGACCACATCCTGCCACGCTGCACGATCGGCGTGTGGAACAGGGCGGCCGGCAAGGTCAGCGTATTTCCAGGCTCCACGGTGCCGAACCAGGCGGCCGTAGCGAAGTACAAGAACACGCAGAAGGCCGGCAATCTGCTCGTTACCGGATTCTATGAATATCGGTGCGGGCCGCATACGACCCAAAATCAGAGCACGCCGGGCGCATTCTTGTTGCGCAACGCTGACATGTCGCACCAAACGGTTTTGGTGCGGCGCTCGCTGGATGATCTCGTCTATGAGCGCAGTGACATCGCGGACCGTTGCGAACCCGGCGACAACATTCACCCGACCTTCTTTAGCCAGCCGGTCGGCTTCTCATCGTTCGGCTGCCAGACCGTGGTCGGCAGTTGCAGAAACGGCACGCATTCGGGCTCGTGGGCGGCGTTCCGCACCGCGGCCGGCTTCACCACGGCGAACGGCGTGCCGGGAAAAGCCTTCAGCTACATGCTGCTCACGGGAGCTGAGGCGCGCATGGCGTCGGGGCTGCGGAGCGGCGGGCTCACCACCGACAAGATCGCGCTGCGCAGGCTGCGTCGCCTGCGCTTCGGCTCGCACGGCGCCGCGGTCAAGGCCCTGCAGCAACAGCTCAACCTGCCGAATCCGGACGGAGACTTTGGCCCGAACACGTGCTCCGAACTGCACAAGCTGCAGAAGAACTTGCCAGGATCGACCGGCTCGGACGGAATTCTCACGCCGTAGCTGCATGACGCTCAGGGCTGGCAGTTCCTCGCGAGTATTGGTGTCTAGACGGCCGGTCATATGTCCGCCAAGCGGAGGGGATTTTCGAACCGCCAGGTTCGGCAGTGGGGGAGATTCTTTGATCGATTTTTTTCTCGCCGCGGTCGCGGTCGTGGCGGCTCAACCGCATCGTCGTGGCCGCCTCGCGCAAGCGGGCGCTGGAGAATCCTTGATGGCGTCCGACTGCGGAAGGTTCCGCCCGGCCCGTCA
>Ga0137397_10004066_pt1 | contig 10166 bp, 6 predicted proteins | sample czorhiz116metaG_FD_106658 | JGI IMG/M metagenome (GOLD analysis project Ga0137397, IMG submission 106658) | Vadose zone soil microbial communities from Angelo Coast Range Reserve, California, USA - czorhiz1.16 metaG | ecosystem: Environmental > Terrestrial > Soil > Vadose zone | place: USA...
CGCGAGGAGGGCGGATGAATCCACACCCGATGAACCTCGCACAACGCCTGGCCGTTCGCGACTCGGTGACGCACCTGCTCGAGGAATCGCCGACGCTCGAAGCGGCCGCGCGCGGGGCCCTGCAGACCGTGTGCGAGAGCCTGACGTGGGAGTGGGGCGCGCTGTGGGTGGTCGATCCGCGCGGCGACAGCTTGGTCTGTATCGAGACCTGGCACGCGCCGTCATCCCGGTTCCCGCTCTTCGAGGCGGCGTGCCGCCAGCGCACCTTCGCGCGCGGCGTCGGGCTACCCGGGCGCGTCTGGGCGGACGCCCGCCCCGCCTGGATTCCGGACATCGTTCGTGATCCCGACCTCCCGCGCGCGCGGATCGCGGCCGGCGAAGGACTGCACGCCGCCTTCGGATTCCCGATCCTGCTGGGCGGCGAGGTGCTGGGGGCGATGGAGTTCTTCAGTCGCGAGATCGCCCAGCCGGATGCCGATCTGCTCCAGATGCTGGGCTCGATCGGCAGCCAGATCGGGCAGTTTCTCGAGCGCCGCCGCGCGGAGAAGGACCGGGAGCGCCTCGCGCGCGAGAAGAGCGCCTTGCTGGAGTCGACCAGCGAGGGCATCTACGGGATGGATCTGGCCGGCCGCTGCACGTTCATCAACCCGGCCGGCGCCGCGCTGCTGGGCTATCAGCCCGAAGACCTGCTCGGCAAGAACATGCACCAGACGATGCACCACAGCCGGCCGGACGGCTCTCCGTATATAGAAGGGGAGTGTCCGATCGACCGTGACATGCGCGCGGGGAAGGGAACCCGGGTGGACGGCGAGGTCCTGTGGCGGCGCGACGGCACGCCGTTCCCCGCCGAGTATTCCTCGTCGCCGATCTGGGTGGACGGCCACATCGACGGGGCGGTGGTGACCCTGACCGACATCACGTTGCGCAAGGGCGTCGAAGAGGTCCAGACCAGGGCCAAGGAAGCCGCCGAGGACGCCAACCGCGCCAAGAGCGACTTCCTGGCGCGCATGAGCCACGAGATCCGGACGCCGATGAACGCCATCATCGGCATGGCCGATCTCTTGTGGGAGACCTCCCTGAGCTCCGAGCAGCGCGAGTACGTCCGGATATTCCGGAAGGCGGGCAGCCAGCTCCTGGACCTGATCAACGACATCCTGGACCTGTCCAAGGTGGAATCCGGCCACCTGGCGCTGGAGAGCATCGACTTCGATCTCGGCGAGATCCTCGACAAGACGCTCGAGATGATGGCGATTCGCGCCCACGAGAAAGGGCTGGAGCTGGCGCTCCGCATGGCCCCCGAGGTTCCGGCCGCGCTGGTCGGCGATCCGGCCCGGCTTCGCCAGGTCCTCATCAATCTCATCGGCAACGCCATCAAGTTCACCGAGAAGGGCGAGGTGATCGTCCGCGTCGATCGTGAGCCCGACCCGGCCGGCGCCGTGACCCTGCAATTCGCGGTCTTCGACACCGGGATCGGTGTTCCCGACGAGGCACGCGAGCTGATCTTCGCGCCCTATACCCAGGTCGACACCTCCACGACGCGCAAGTTCGGCGGGACCGGCCTCGGACTGACGATCTCACGCCGCGTCGTCGAGCTCATGCAGGGACGGATCTGGGCGGAAAGCCGGATGGGCGTCGGCAGCACGTTCTCCTTCACCGCGCGATTCGCGGCCGCCAGCCGGCTTCCACCCAGGGCCCCGTCCGGCCCGATGGATCTCGAGAACGTGAAAACGCTGGTCATCGACGACAACGCGACCAACCGGGTGATCCTCCGGGAGATGCTCTCGCGCTGGGGCGCCGTGGTGACGGAAGCGGACGGGGGCGAGCGGGGGCTCGCGGAGCTGCAGCGGGCGTACCAGGCCGGCGGACCGTACTCGCTCGTGCTACTGGACCGCCGCATGCCCGGCGTCGACGGATTCCAGGTGGCGGAGCACATCTATCAAGATGCCGCCCTGGCCGAAACGATCATCCTGATGCTGACGTCGGACAATCGCGCCGGGGACGTGGCCCGCGGCCGCACCCTCGGCGTGGCGGCGTACCTGGTGAAACCGGTCAAGCGCGCGGAGCTGCTCGAGGCGATCCAGGAGGCCCGCGCCGGGGCGGTGCCGGCGTCGGAGCGGACCGTCGCGCACCCTGACGCCGTGTCGGTTGGCTCGCCCGGGCTGCGGATCCTCCTGGCCGAGGATTCCCAGGACAACGTGCTGCTGATCCAGTCCTATCTCAACGCCAGCGGGTGGAGCGCGGACGTGGCCGGCAACGGGGAGATCGCCGTCCGGACATTCATCGCCGGCACGTACGACGTCGTTCTCATGGACGTCCAGATGCCGGTCATGGACGGCTACGCCGCCGCGCGCAAAATTCGTGAGTGGGAAGCCGAGCACCTGGCCACGCCCGTGCCGATCCTCGCGCTGACCGCGCACGCGCTGCCGGAAGAGGTCCGCAAGAGCCTCGCCGCCGGCTGCACCGCGCATCTCACGAAGCCGATCCGGAAGGCGACCCTGCTGCGCGCCATCGAGGAGCACGCGACCGGAGTGGTCCACGTCGACGCGAGTCTCGCCGGGCTGATTCCCGGCTTCCTCGACAACCGGCGGACCGACGTCGACGCGATTGCCTCGGCGCTGGCCCGCGCGGACTACGACAACGTGCGCATCCTGGGGCACAACATGAAGGGATCCGGCACCGGCTACGGCTTCACCCGCATCACGGAGCTCGGCGCCTCGCTGGAGCAGGCGGCCGGACGATGCGCGTCGGAAGAGATCCGGGCGCGGGCCGCGGACCTCTCGCGCTACCTCGACGGCCTCCACGTGAAGTACGAGTAGCCGGGGCGATGATGCGAGCGCGATTCTGGGGCACCCGGGGATCGATCGCCGTGCCGGGCCCGGACACCGTCCGTTTCGGCGGCAACACCTCGTGCGTCGAGGTGACGACGAGCGGGGGCGGCTGCTTCCTGTTCGATTGCGGGACGGGCGCCCGCGCGCTCGGCGCCACGCTCGCGGCGCAGGCGCCCACGCCCATCGCGGCGACGATTCTCCTCAGCCACACGCACTGGGATCACATCCAGGGCTTTCCCTTCTTCGCGCCGCTCTTCATTCCCGGAAGCCGGATCACGGTCTGCGGCCCGGAGGGCAGCGGCGGTTCGCTGCGCGACGTGCTGGCCGGCCAGATGGAGTTCACCTATTTCCCCGTCGAGATCGGCCAGCTGCCGGCCACCATCACCTTCCGGGAGCTCGGCGAGGGCACGTACGAGATCGGCGGCGCGCGGATCGTCGCGCAGTACCTCCATCACCCGGCGATGACGCTCGGCTACCGCGTGGAGGCCGACGGCGCCGCCGTCGTGTACGCGTGCGACCACGAGCCGTTCTCCGAGACGCTCTGGCACGACGACCTCGCCCGGAGCCATGCGGAGTCCATCGTGCACGAGGGGGACCGGCGTCACGCGCGGTTCATGGCCGGCGCCGACCTGGTGATTCACGACGCGCAGTACACACCGGAGGAGCTGCCGTCCAAGAAGAACTGGGGTCATAGCACCTACGAGTACGCGGTGGGGCTGGCCGCCGCGGCCGGGGTGCGCCGCCTGGTGCTCACGCATCACGATCCCACGCACGACGACGCGTTCGTCGCGGCGATCGAGACGCGCGCCCGCGAATACGCCGCCGGCCTCGGGTACCGTGTCCAGGTCCGCTGCGCCTACGAGGGTCTGGAGCTGGCCCTCGAGCCGCGGGACATCCACCACGTGGGCGACGCGCCGGCAGCGGGGCACGTGGCGCCGGACGCGCAGCGCGGCAGCCACATCCTCGTCGTGGACGACGACCCGGACATCCGCGCGCTCGCCAACCAGGCCCTGAGCCAGGACGGCCACGTCGTCGTCGAAGCCCCCGGGGGCCGGGAAGCCCTCGCGATGATCGACGCGCACCCACCCGATCTTCTCGTGCTGGACCTGCTGATGCCGGACCCGGGAGGGCTCGAGGTGCTGAGGATCCTGCGCTCCCGGCCGGCGACGGCCACGCTGCCCGTCGTCGTCCTGACCGCCCTGGACGATGAGGCCACCACGCGCGCCGGCTTCGAGCTCGGCGCCACCGACTATCTGACCAAGCCCTTCTCCATCCCCCAGCTGGCGGCACGCGTACGGGCCTGTCTCACGCGCGCCGGCCTCGTGGTCGCGGTGGACGAAGGCTGACGTCTCACCCACAACAAGCCCAGGCTCCACGCGCCTCCCGTCACCGACGTGTAGAGGGCGGCACGTGCGCGTGACCATTGGATCGAGGGCCAGTGAGACCATTGGACGTTGGTCCAACGGCACTGCCGGGGAGCACGAGAGCGGGGAGCCGCACCGTGAACGTGGCGCCTCGCTCCGCGCCTTCGCTTGCCGCCTGAACCGTTCCGCCGTGACGCTCGACGAGCGCCCGGACGAGGGCCAAGCCCAGTCCGAGCCCGCCCTGCTGTCGCGTGCCGGGGTCGTCGGCTCGGGCGAAGCGATCGAAGACACGCGGAAGGAAATCGGCGCTGATGCCCTGGCCGGTGTCGGAGACCCGAAGCTCGACCCCGGCGACTCCGGCGCCGAGCTGGACGTCGATGTGCCCGCCCGGCGAGGTGAACTTGACCGCGTTCGAGAGGAGATTACCGACGATCTGCTGCAATCGGAGCGAGTCGCCGGCAACGGCAACCGAGGCCGCCCGGCACGTGAGCGTCAAGTGCAGGCCCGCGTCTTCGGCGGCCGGACGCACGTCGTCGAGCGCGCTGTGGATCACCGCGACGAGATCGATCGGGTCAGGCTCGATGCACACGTGGCCGCCGATCGGCCCCGACATGTCGAGCAGGTCATCGATGATGCGGCGCATAGCCTTCGCGTTGCGCTGGATCGTGGCGATCGCGCTCGTCGTGCGGACCGAATCCAGTCGGCCGCTACCGAGCAGGTGGGCGTAGGCCAGGACGGCCCCCAGGGGCGCGCGCAGCTCATGGGACACCATGGCCAGAAGCCCGTTCTCTGAGTTGGTCATCACCAGATCTCCTTGATGAGCGGCGGGGTAACCCGGTGTAATTGCTTCATCGGACGAGGCGGCCGCGGCTCCCCGGGAACGAAATGTAGACGCCGTCCGGGTCAGGCCGCTATTGGACCTTGGGGAATGCCGTCCGCATGATCGTCGGGACGTCATCATCGCCATGTATCGCCGCACGCTGAAGCCGGCCGATACTATCGAGAAGCGGGGTTCGGCCGCTAGCTGGTGACGGAGCCGGGCACGACCACGCCCACGGCGTCGGCCAGCCGTACGAGCTCGGCCAGCGAGCCCGCCTGCATCTTGTCCATGACCCGCGCGCGGTGCACCTTGATCGTCTTCTCGCCGACGCCGAGCTCCGTCCCGATCTGCTTGTTGAGCCGGCCCGTCACGACGAGCGCGAAGACCTGGATCTCGCGCGGGGTCAGCGTCTCGACGCGCTGCCGGATCGCGGCGATGCGGCTGTGTCGACGCAGACTCTCCGTATCCCTGGCCAGGGCCCGTGCGATCGAAGCCAAGATCTCCTCCCGGGCGACCGGCTTCATGAGAAGGTCGACCGCCCCGTCCCGCATAGCCTTGACGCTCGTGGGGACGTCGACGTGACCGGTGACGAAGACGATGGACATCCGGCGCCCCGCGGTGACCAGAGCCTCCTGAAGCTCGATCCCGGTGAGGCCGGGCATCCGCACGTCGAGCACCACGCAGCACGGGCCCTCGGCCGGCTCACGCGCCAGGAACTCGCGAGCCGACTCGAACAGCTCGACCGCGTACCCGGCCGCGGCCAGCAGTCGGCCCAGGCTCGTGCGCACGGAAGGATTGTCGTCGACGACAAAGACGAGCGGCGCGGCTGTGGTCAGCATGCGTCTTTCCTTTCCACCGGGAGTGTGAAATGGACGGTCGCCCCACCGTGTTCGTTGTTGGCGGCTCTCAGCCGTCCGTCGTGGGCATCCACGATGGTTCGCACGATGGCCAGGCCCATGCCCAATCCGTCGGCCTTGGTCGTGTAGAGGGGCTCGAAGATTCGCTCCATGTCTTTCTCGTCGATCCCGGTCCCGGAGTCTTGAACCGCGACCGTGACGGCGGCGGCCCCATCGCGGGCCGTCCGAATGACGAGCGTGCGGGGGCCCGCCGAGGGGGGCCGCAGGGCTTCGAGGCCGTTCTGTACGAGGTTCAGCACCACCTGCTGCAGCTGGACGCGGTCGCCGAGCACGCTCGGCAGATCGGGGGCGAGCTCGAGGCTCATCGACACGTTGCGGATGAGCACGTCGCTCTTCACGAGCCAGGCCACTTCCCCGACGATCTCGTTGACGTCGAGTGGGGCGAACTCGAGGTCGCCCTTCTTGATCAGGATGCGCAGCCGCTCGATCACGGCGGTGGCCCGCTTGTCGTCGGCGACGATGTCGCTCAAGATCTCGCGCACCGCCTCCAGATCGACGGCGTCGGCGGCAAGGAGATCCTGGGCCGTCTCCGCATTGTAGAGGATCGCGCTCAGCGGCTGCTTCAGCTCGTGGGCCAGCGACGCGGTGAGCTCGCCCATCGCCGACACGCGGCCGATGTGCGTCAGCTCCTGCCGGAGCCGCTGCGTTTCGAGCTCGCCCTGCTTGCGCGACAGCGCGTTGGCGAAGACTTCTCCCAGGAGGTGCAGCTGCTGCATCAGCACCAGCTCGTCCGACTGCGGGCGTTCGGCCTCGCCCGTGCTGAACACGAGCCCGCCCACCACGGTGCCGCCCGCCATCAGCGGCATGGCCATCTGGGGCTTGACGCGGTGAGCGCGATAGCTCTGCCGGTCCACGGCCGCCTCGTCGGGAAGCGTCTCCAGCGCGGAGAAGCTGACGACGTCCCCGTGTTGCAGCCGTGCCGTCATCCACGGGAACTCGCCGACGTCCATCCATTCCTCGATCGCCCACGAGTGGGCGGTGCCGCCGTCCCGGGAAAACTCGATCAGGCTGCCCCGCGCCACCCCCAGGAAGTCGACGACGCGATGAAGCGCGTGCTGCACCTCTCGATTGAAATCGCCGGCCGACAGGTGACTGAACGTCGTCGACAGGGACGACAGGAGCTTCTCGAAGCGCAGACGCTCTGCCAGGGAAAGCTCCACGCGCTTCCGCTCGAGCGTGCTGGCGAAGGCCTCGCTGAGCAGGCGCAGCCGCTCCACCAGCTCGGCCGGCCAGGCTCGTGGGCTCCGCACCGAGCCGAAGGAGAGCACGCCCAGCATGGGGCCGCCGGCGCTCAGCGGCAGGGCCACCTTCGAGTGGGTGGCCATGCGCTCGTAGCTGGTGCGATCGGTCGCCGCCTCCGCCGGAAGCTCATCGACCTGGGAGAAGCAGACGATGTCCCCGCGCCCCAGCTGCTTGGCCGTCCACGGGAACTGCTCGGCGTCCATGACGTGCGGCGACTCGCCGAGGCCCGGCAGCGCCCACGCGATGCGCACGCCACGCCCGCCCTCCTGCTCGACGTCGACCGTGCCGCGATCCACGCCCAGGAACGTGACGACCTGCTGCAGCGCGCGCTCGAGGGCGGCGTCGATCGAGCCGGCGGGGACGTGGATCAAGCCGGCGGAGAGCTCCGAGAGGAGCGTCTCGAATCGCAAGCGCTCCTTCAGCACGAGCTTCTCCCGCCGGCCGTCCGCGCGGTGAAGCGCGGGCTGTGGCCTCAACTCGGGGATCCGGGCTCCACCCGGCCGAGAAGCCGGGTGAGGTCCTCACGGCTGACCGGCTTCACGAGATGGGCGTCGAAACCCGCGTCGCTCGAGCGCCGGCGGTCCTCCGCGTCACCCCGGGCCGTCACGGCCACCAGGAACATCCGGCTCCCGAGCGCGGTGCGGATGCGCCGGCCGACCTCGTAGCCGTCGAAGCCGGGGAGTCCGATGTCGATGAACGCGACCTGCGGGGCGGCGGCCAGCGCCAGGTCCACGCCGCCGGGGCCGTCACCTGCCACGTCGACGCGATGGCCGCCGAGCTCAAGGATCCTGCGCAGCGCCTTGCGGACGTTGTGGTCGTCCTCGACGATGAGGACATGGCGCGCGTGGACCGCGACCCGGCCAGCGTCGCGGTCGGGGTGCGCGATCGGCACGCCGATGGGCAGGCGCACGACGAACTCGCTGCCCCGTCCCGTCCCCTCGCTGTCGGCCGTGATCGTCCCCTGGTGCAGCTCGACGAGGGTCCGGGCCAGCGTGAGACCAACGCCGAGGCTGCCTTCGGAGCGAGTCATCGACCGGTCGGCCTGGGCGAACAGGTCGAAGACGAGCGGCAACAACTCGGGCGACATCCCGATGCCCGTGTCGCGCAGGCGCAGCACGACGTCGGCGCCCTCGTGATAGCCAGTCACCGAGACCTCCCCGCCGTGCGGCGTGTACTTCGCGGCGTTATCGAGGAGGTTCTCGATGACCTGGGTGATGCGCACCGGATCGGCCTCGAACCAGAGCGGCTCGTCCGGCAGCGACACCGACTCCACGTGCCGCCGGGCGTCGATGAAGCCGCGCGTGGTCTCCAGCGCGGCGGCCACGACCATCTGAAGCGTGACGCTCTCCTTGTGCAGCTCGATCTTGCCGCGCGTCAGGCGGGAGACGTCGACGAGGTCGTCGAGCAGGCGCATCAGGTGCTTCACCTGGCGCTCGGCCACGTTTCTCGCGCGCTGCACGATGGGATCGCGCTGCGCCTGGCCGAGGATCGTCTGCATGGCGATCCGGACGGCCATGAGCGGATTGCGGAGCTCGTGGGCGAGCATCGCCAGGAACTCGTCCTTGGCGTGACTCTCCGCCTCGGCCCGTGTCCGGGCGGCCTCGTGCTCGCCGACGATCTGTAGCTCCTGCTCGCGCAGCTGGCAGGCGGTGAGATAGGCGGCGATCTGGCTGCCGACGATCGAGAGCAGTCGGAGATCGTCGTCCGAATACGCGTCGGCCTCCGGGTGGCTGACGAACAGCACGCCGAGCACCCGGTCGAGCCCAACGAGGAGGACGGCGAGGTGCGAGGCGCAGGGCACGAGATGCGCGATATCCTCGGGCAGCGAGCGTGCCGGCGGCGGCGGCTCGACGGTGAGAACCGTCAGAAAGCGTGTGAGGACCCGGCTCAGGGGTTCACGCTCTTCCGGAGCGTCGGGCTCGACGAGGACTCGCACCGCGCCGCCGGCCGATGCCTGGAGGAGTGCGCAGCGGTCGTAGGGGACGGCCGAGCGGAGCAGCCCGAGGGCGCGCCGAAGCCGGGGCTCGGGGTCGTGAGGCGAGTCGAAGCCCTGCGTGATGTCGTAGAGCACGCGGGCAACCGACCCGAGTGACGTGGGAGCCCGGGGACGCGGCGTCATCGCCGGGGCCTCTTCTTCGTGCTCGATGCGCGCGGTGCGACGGCACGCTTCGGGGCGCGCTCGGGCTGAGGGATGCCGGTCAGCACCCCGCGCAGATCCTGGAACTGCGGACCCACGTGCGCCCCGTGGGTGTCGATCACGAAGCGCCGGAGCTCGGTGGCATGGCCGATCCCCCGCGCCTTGAGCACCAGGACCGCGCGCCCGAGACGCGCCTGCACCTCGATGTAGCGGAGCACGATGAGGTTGTCGGCGATCGACGAGATACCGTGGCCGGTGAGTCGCGCGGTGCCGAGCAGCTCGGCGACCTCCATGGTCATCAGCAGTGTGACCCCGGCGGCCCGGACGTGCTTGGTCAGGGCGTAGACCAGCTCGCGAAACCGGCGCGGCGACGTGACGCCGAGCGCCATGCTGGTGACGCTGTCGAGCACCACGCGGCGGGCCCCGACCTTGGCGATCAGCCGCAGCGCCTCGTCGAGAAAGCGATCGGTGAGGAGCTCGACGGGGGAGGTGTAGTGGATGACGAGGCGGTCCTGGGCCTCGAGCGTGGCGAGATCCCAGCCGAAGTTCTTGGCGACGGCCCGGATCTGCCCCGGCGTCTCCTCCAATGAGAAGAGGATCCCCGGCTCGCCGCGGCGCGCGCCCTCGACGAGGAAGTGCAGGCCCACGAGCGTCTTGCCGGTGCCGGTGCCACCCTCGACGATCGTCGTGCTCGCCCGGGGCACGCCACCCAGGAACAGCGCGTCGAGCCCCGGGACACCCGTGGTGACCCGATCCGCGAGGTCGACCAGCGGATCGTCGGTGATGGCCGGGCCCCGTACGCGCGGGTAGAATATGAGCCCGTCGGCGCCGATCTCGAAGAAATGGCGTCCGGTGACG
>Ga0137397_10004069_pt1 | contig 10164 bp, 4 predicted proteins | sample czorhiz116metaG_FD_106658 | JGI IMG/M metagenome (GOLD analysis project Ga0137397, IMG submission 106658) | Vadose zone soil microbial communities from Angelo Coast Range Reserve, California, USA - czorhiz1.16 metaG | ecosystem: Environmental > Terrestrial > Soil > Vadose zone | place: USA...
AAATGCAATTTCAAACGAAGTCGGGAAAGAATTTGACACGTCTAGCGCAACTCCCCCGGAAGGCAGAAGGAATCCGCATTCGACATCGGAATGGAAGAAGACTCTCCGCAAACCGAAGAATCGTCTTCCTGCTGCTTTACCTGCTGCTTGCAATCTGCTTGTTCGCGTCCGCGGCGCGGGGGAATCAGGCCGACACCGTTGGCGCGAAAGTCGAAGGATCGGTCTTTGTTCGTGACTCTGCCGGAAACCAATCCTTTGTGGCTGGCGCAATCGTGAAATTCAGCGGACCAGCCACTTTCGAAACTGAATCAGACGAGAACGGCGAGTATGTGATTGCGGCCGTGCCCTTTGGGACCTACACGGTCGAGGCTGTTTCCCAGGACCTGAAGGTTGTGCAGGCGGTGCACATCGAAGCAAGGGAAGTCCGAGTTCCTCTCGAATTAAGACCCGTTGAAGTCACCAGCTCTGTGGTCGTAACACCGGATCAGGCCGAAACCAGGAACCCTGCTCCGTCCGAAACAATTTCCGACAAGACTTTGCGCGATGCGCCCAATGTGAACGAGCGGTTTGAAAGTTCACTTCCTCTCATTCCTGGAGTTGTTCGCGGGCCGGATGGACACGTCAATCTCAAAGGCACTCGTAATGCCCAGAGCGGCGTACTGGTGAACAGCGCGAACGTTACCGATCCCGTGACTGGCGGTCCGGCGATCAATCTTCCGATTGATGTCGTGGCATCGGTGCAAGTCATTTCGAATCCGTATGATCCCCAATACGGCAAATTCACGGGAGCTGTTTCCACCGTCTCTACAAAAACCAGCGACTACGACAAGTTTCACTTCTCGATGCAGAACTTCATACCCCGATTGCGGGATCGCGACGGCATTATCTCGGGCATCGGCGCCGCCACACCACGCATGACGCTTACCGGGCCGATCGTGAAGGACCGCATCGCCGTTACACAGTCCTTTGAATACCGTTCTGTCCGCACTCCGGTGAACAGCCTTCCACCTCTGGCGCGCGATACGAAACTCGAGAGTTTCGATTCCTACACGCAGTTCGACTTCATCCTCACTCCGAAGCAAACCGCTACGGCTTCGTTTGCGCTCTATCCGCAGAAGCTCGACTACCTCGGCCTTAACACTTTTGCGCCTCAGCCGTCGACGCCGGATTTTCATCAGCGCGGCTATCAAATCTATGTTCAGCATCATTACCTCATCGGCCAGGCAGGCCTGCTGAGTTCGCAGTTCAGCTACAAGCGCTTTGACGCCGACATCACCGCGCAGAGCGACGATCCGTATCGTCTGCTGATCGAAACCACCGAGGGTGGTTTCTTCAATCGGCAGGCGCGTCGAACTTCCCGTACCAGCTGGCAGGAGAACTATCAGTTTGCGCCCTGGCGGTTCGCCGGTTCGCACCAATTCACGGTAGGCCTGAGCTACGAGCACTCGGACTATGAAGGCCGCCAGACATTTCTGCCGGTGGAGATTGACGGTTCGTCGAACGAACCTGTGGAGCGCATCTCCTTCACTTCCCCGACGTCGTTCCGCGTTAATCAAAACGAGACGGCCTGGTTTGCCGGCGACCAGTGGGCCATCAATCCCCGCCTGACCCTGAGTCTCGGCCTGCGTTTCGACAACGACACGGTCACGAGCTCCACGCACGCTGCTCCTCGCGTGGGATTTCTCCTGGCAGTGACCAAGGACGGAAAGACGCTGCTGAAGGGCGGCGTTGGCCGCTTTTATGACCGCGTCCCACTCATGGCTCCCGCTTTCCCCGATCTTCCGGATCGCACGGTTACCGTGCTTGGGCAGAACGGCGCCGCGCTTAGTTCCGAGTTCTATAAGAACAAAATAGACGGCGAACTCCGAAACCCGAGCAGCACGTCATGGAATCTGGAACTCGATCGCCAGATTTTCACCAGCTTATGGCTGCGGGTCGCCTACGAACAACGCAACACTGCCAATGACTTCGTTGTTTCGCCGGCCTCCACCGGGACGACGCGAGCACTCCAGCTCTCAAACGGCGGCAGTAATTCCTACCGGGAATTCCAATTGGCAGCTCGCTACAAAGTGCGCCAGAGTGTGCTCAACGCTTCGTACGTTCGATCCCGGGCCTTTGGCGACCTCAACGATTTGAATCAGTTCTTTGGGAATCTCGCGCAACCGGTCATCCAGCCCAACGCCCGTGGGCGGCTGCCCTTTGACGCACCCAATCGTTTCCTGTTCTGGGGCACGTTTGCGGGGCCGTTAAAATTAACTCTCATCCCCGTTTACGACCTGCATACCGGATTTCCCTACTCTGTCGAAAACGAGTTCCGCGAATACGTTGGACCGCGCAACGTCAATCGTTTCCCGCGCTTTTCTTCTTTCGACCTCCAGATCTCGTGCCCGATTTCGCTGCCGTTTGGCGAGAAGCACGTGCGCGCGCGAGTAGGCGCAGGGGTCTTCAACCTCTTTAACCACTTTGATCCACGGGACGTACAGAACAACCTTTCGAGCGCCAGGTTCGGTGGATTCTTCAACTCATCTTGGCGTGAGTACCGCGGAAAATTTGTCTTGGAGTTTTGACCATGAAATATTGCTTGACCCTCATTGCTTTGATTCTGTTTTTGGTTTCGCCTGCGATTGCGGCGGACGATTCCGCCGCGCTCCCAACGGCTGAGGAAATCGTGAGGCAGATGGGCGCTCATGACCTCCAGCGGCAGGCCTCCATGAAGGGATACGCCGGAACGAGGCGGTACGTCCTCGAAAACCATCATTTGCAAAAACGTGCCGAGATGCTCGTGAAGGTGCAAGGTGACCCGGACGGCACAAAGCATTTCGACGTCGTGTCCGAAGACGGATGGAAGGCAGCGCACAAGCACGTTCTACGCAAAATGCTCGAATCGGAAACCGAAACATCGCGTCCCGAGATGCGCGCCAGGGCAAGGCTCGTTCCCGAAAACTATGACTTTGAAGTTATCGGAACGGAGCTGATCGCCGACCGCACGGCCTACATCCTGGCAATTACCCCCAAACGGAAGGAGAAATACCTTTTCCGAGGGCGCATCTGGGTAGACGCCGAGGACTACGCACTCGTCCGCGCTGAGGGCAACCCTGCCAAGAACCCCTCGTTCTGGACGAAAAGCACACATTTCGTGCAGATCTACCAGAAAAGCGGTTCTCTCTGGTTTCCGCTCTCGACGCAGAGTGTTACCGAAGCCCACATTTTTGGCACCACGGACGTGAACATCGAGTATTTCGACTACGCGCCCAAGACTTCTCACCCACCCGACAACACCGTTATGTCCGCGAAGGAGATGCCCAAACCATGAAACGTTTGAAGACGATCCCTTGTCTGACAGTGGTTGGCCGAGGAAGGTACCGACTCATCCTGGTGACGTATGGCAGCCGTTAATCATTGTCTGATTCTCGCTGCCGGATTCGGCAGCCGCATTGCATCTCTGTCTGGCGGCCTTCCCAAACCTCTTGTGTCACTTCGTGGCGTGCCGCTTCTCGAGCACGTCATGATGTCCTCCCAGGAAGCCGGAATCAGTGAATTTGTGATCGTTGTCGGACATCGAGCGGAGGTCATCCGCCAGTGGTTTACTGGCGACTTCAACCGCCAGTGGCTTGCCACCCAAGCGCCGGGAGGCATTTCTGTCACCTGGATCGAAAACCTGGAATATGACAAAGCCAATGGTATTTCCGCCCTGGCCGCAAAAGAAGAGCTTCGCAAGCCATTCTTGCTGCTTATGGCGGATCACATTTTCGAACCCAGAATAGCCCGGGCGCTCCTGCAGCAGCCACTCGCGGATGATGAGGTCATTCTCGCGGTCGATTACAACGTGGATTGTGTCTTTGACTTGGAAGACGCAACGAAAATCAGAACCCAAGGAAATCATATCGTTGATATTGGCAAAAACCTTGGCCGCTATGACGCCCTCGACACAGGAATGTTTTTGTGCAGCCCGGTGCTCTTCCACAAACTCGAATCAGCAAAGAAAAACGGAGATTGCTCGCTGTCGGACGGCATGCGCCAACTGGCGAGAGAGCAAAAACTGAAGGCGTTTGATATCGGCGACGCACACTGGCAGGACGTCGACAGTCCTGAGGCTCTAGCCCACGCCGAAGACATTTTTGACCGGGAGTTCTGTGATAACCCGGTCGCGGAGAGGCTTGCCAGTGTTTAGAATCCCGCCAAAAGCGCGGCTACCGCTTCGGGTTCTCGCGGTCGCGGTAAGTATTGGATTGTTTGCATTCCTGGTCTGGCAGGCTGGCCCCAGCAAGCTGCGGGGAAACATCGTGACTCTCGGCTGGGGATTCACGTTGGTGATAGCCCTCGCGGGAGTTTCGCACCTTGCGAAGACTTGGGCCTGGCGACTGACCCTGGGCGAGGACCAGTATAAGATCTCGTTTGCGCGCATGCTGGGACTTCGGCTGGGTGCGGAAGCGGCTGGCCAACTGGGAATCGTCGGGCAGACGTTCGGAGATTCGATCCGAGTTTCGCGAATGGGCCGCGCAATACCCATGGCGAATGGTCTCGCGTCGGTGACTCTTGATCGTGGGCTCTATTTTGTCACTGGCACCATGGTCACCATCGCCGGGATCCTGGCAGCGCTTCCGGTCATATCGCTTTCGCATGCCCTGCGCCTGTACGCGGATCTGTTCGTTACTGCGCTCATCCTATTCTTGCTCTTGACACTGTTGGCGGTGCGAAAACGTTGGCCGCTGCTTTCAGGAGGCGCACGCATCATCGGCCGCATTCCGTCCATGAAGAATTGGATGGAGAAAAGGTATCGGCTGATCCAATCGGTCGAGAATACGCTCTTGGATTTTCATCACCATACACCCAAAGCATTTTGGGCCAGTTTCTTCTTGAACCTGGCCTCTCACTGCCTGGCCATATTGGAAGTGTGTTTGGTCCTTTGGCTCATGGGGGTAAAGATCGGCTTCTTCAGCGCCCTCGTCATCGAAGCACTGACTAAACTGGTGAACGTCATGGGCAACATCAACCCGGGAAACATTGGAACCTTCGAAGGTGGAAACATGCTCATTGGCAAGATGTTCGGCCTGAACGGAGCCACCGGACTGGCTTTGGGATTAGCAAGACGCTTGCGGTCCTTCTTCTGGGCAGCCATTGGTGTCATTTGTCTCTTCTTGCTGACCAGGCCAAGAAAGCGTCGCGATTCTAAAAATCAGGAGAGTACTCCGCCAAGCGTCGCGAAAGATCAAATCGGACAAGCGGATCCTCTGAACAGGCTCCCGCACCTCGGCAAAGTCGCCGTTGCTATTTTTCTCCCGAATGACGGAACGAACAGCAGCCAATATAGATCTTCACTGGCTCGAGTAGGCTCTCTGCCCATGCTTCTCCGGACCATACTGGCAGCGCAAAAGCTTGCCCCCTCACAGATCATGATCGTCGTCGATCCGATCGCCAGACTGCGAGTGCAGCGCGAGTTGTTCTTTACTGGACGTCTTCCGGAATCTGTCCAGTGGATTGCGGAAGCCGCCGGCACGCCTCTCTCGCAACAATTGCAGATCCTGGCCACCCAGGCTGGCAGCGAACACTTGATCCTGATAGACGGAAACACGACGTATCATCCATCGCTACTCAAGAAGGCCAGTGAGTGGAAAAACGAGGGAGCGGCGCTGGCGCTGACGAGCGGCGACAAACTTGTCGGCATTCATGCGCTCTCGGTCGACATGATCCGTGATTTCGCAGAACGTTGCCCAACGCAAGCGGGCACCCTCGAGGAGCTTCACGCTTCACTCATTGAGATGCACTCGGTCGTTTGCATGCCGGTGGCGGAGAATTTGTGGCAGCGCGTCAGCAGCCCCGAAGACCGGCAGTCTGCTGAACAAAAACTCGATCGCTGGCTGGTCAAGCCTACGGACGGCATCTACGCGCGATTGAATCGCCGGATCTCCATACCGATTAGCCGCCAGCTCATCAAATTCCCCATCACCCCGAACATGGTCAGTCTATTCACGCTCGGAGTCGGCTTCGCTTCCGCTGCATTCTTCGCTTATGGCGGCTATTGGAACACGCTGCTCGGCGCCATTCTATGTCTGTGGGCAAGCATCCTGGACGGATGCGATGGGGAGGTCGCACGCTTGAAACTCCAGGAATCCGACTTCGGCTGTTGGCTGGAGACGATGTGCGACTACGCGTTCTACTTGTTCCTTTTGGTCGGCATGACCATCGGGCTATGGAGGAGTTCAGGAACGAAATCCTACCTGGCGTGTGGTGGCCTGCTCCTTTTTGGCGCCTTAGCAAGCTTCCTCGCCACAGGATGGGAACGGCATCGCCTCGCCGCTGGACGGCCCGAGCAGCTATTGAAAATCTGGCAAGGCCACGCAGAGAGCCCCACGTCGAATCCTTTCTTGTATTTCCGCCGGCATACGGAGTTCATCGTCCGTCGCTGTTTTTTCCCTTATGCCCTGCTCTTCTTTGCTCTCTTTAACATCATGAGCGTGGCATTCGTTTTGAGCGTGATAGGGGCAAATCTGGTCTGGCCTATCGCGCTGTACTCTTCTCGCGCCTTCGTGGGTACCCGTAGGCCGGCCGTGGCAAGGCCTGAGGTTCCTGCCGAGGCGGCACAGGGATCGCGAGAATATGCGACAGGTCTGCCTTGAGCCTCGGTTGTTGATCCATCGGCGAATGAATTACCCGAGAACCGCGAGAGAGTTAGCGTTCATCGCGGCTCAGCCCGGGCCGCCCGGCAGTACGCGTGTGCCGCGCTCACAGTTTTGGATAAGACGAAGCTTATGTTCTCTGGAGCACTCTTGTGGGAATGATTGACTTTTCTTTGCGCAAGCCAGAACACGCCGATCCTTCGTTCACGGCCACTCTCCTGTCTGAACCGGGAGGGGCGCTCCGTCTGCAAGAGCATAGTATTGGTGAAACCGAACCGTGGCTTCGTGTACTCCGGAGGCTAAGCGGACAACAAAAGCTCGATCAGTTTTTGCGGAGCCTTCCAGCAAAACTCCGAGGGCAGCTGTCCTTCGACTACATGAGCCTGGTCTTGAGCAAGCAAGACGGAGACGGAAAGAAGTGGTATGTGCAAGACGATCAGGACCCTTCTACGCTGACCCGCACGGAGTCGGTTCCAGGCGAAGACAAGCTGTTCTCCTGGGTCGTGGAAAACCAAGAGGCCACTGTAATCCCGAATTTCGGAGAAGAAGTCAGATTCACCGCTGAAAAGAAATTATTAAACAAACGCGCCTTGAAGTCCGTGTGCGCCGTGCCGTTGACGACGGCGTATTGCAAAGTCGGAGCAATTCTTATTGGAAGTTCGGAATCTGATAAATATTCGCAGGAGTACGCGGATTTTTTCTCCGTGATCGCAGATCAGATCGCCCTGGTTGTCGACAATGCCCTCAGCCACGCAGAGCTAAGACGCTACGAAGCGTTGTCACGTCTCGCCAAATCTCTGGCCTCTAGCACTCGGGAGGATATGTCACGCAATCTCGCCGCGTTTCTTCGTCCATTGCTCGACTTTGAGTTCCTGGATCTCATCGTCTTCAAAGAAGGTACTAGCGAAGTGCTCTGGCACTCCATTGGGGCTGGGCAGCTTCCCCCGCCGGATGTTCCGATAGAAGAAACGACGTGCTGGTGGGTCCATCAGCAGCAACAGCCGCTTTGCATTGCGGACTGGAAAAGGGATGACCGGTTTGCGGTACGAAGGGAAGCGCTAAAGAAACTGGGTTTTGAATATCGCTCTCTCTGCCGCGTGCCGTTGCGCACACCGCAACACCGGCTTGGTATGTTCAGCATTGCGAGCTCGCGGCCTCATGATTATTCCGAAGAAGAGCTGCAGTTCTTATCGCAGGTGGCCGATCAGGTTGCGCTGGCTGTTGCTAACGCCCTGAATCTGGAGAGATCACGCGACGCACAATCAGAGCTAGAGGTAAAGAGGGCCCGGCTCAGACTGCTTTTCGATCTGACAAACACGGTAGCAGACAATCTGGAGCTTAACGATGTTCTGAGAGACGTAACGATCGGCACTCGGCGGCTCACGCGATCAGATTTTGCAGTTCTGGGACTGCTGGACAGAGAGAGTAGTCGATTGCACTTCAATGCTTTCGACGCCTCAGACGACGCCATGCTTGACCAGGAGGTATTGGCTTCATGGGGGGAGATGCTTGGCGCTCCTGTTCTCTCCACAGGCAAGCCCTGGACGGGCAACGCCGCCGACTTTGCCCAAATGGATGTGAAGGCCGAATCGAAATCGGCAGCCGCTGGCATTAGGAGCAGCTGTGTCCTGCCACTCGTAAGCCGGGATCAAGTTCTCGGCATTTTGGCAATGGGCAGGCGCGAGGACTCTGCCTACACCCCGGACGAAGTCGAACTCCTGGTGCAAGTGTCGAGCCACGTGGCGAGTGCAGTGGACAACGCGCTTGTCCGTGGCGAATTGCAAAAACTGAAAGAGAATCTTGGAGAGGAAAAGGTTTACCTCGAGAATGAAATCCACACCGAGCTGAAGTTTGAGGGGATCGTAGGGAAATGCCAGGCCCTGCAGCAGGTACTCCGGCAGATCGAAGTTGTGGCACCCAGCGATTCTGGGGTGTTAATCCAGGGAGAAACGGGGACTGGAAAAGAACTCATCGCCCGCGCCATTCATAATATAAGCGCGCGGCGTGACCGGCCTTTTGTCAAGCTGAACTGTGCCGCGATCCCCTCCGGCCTGCTCGAGAGCGAGCTCTTTGGCCACGAGAAGGGTGCATTTACGGGGGCCATCATGCGAAAAGCCGGCCGGTTCGAAGTCGCGGACAAGGGAACTCTTTTTCTGGACGAAGTGGGCGACATCCCACTTGAATTGCAGCCCAAACTGTTGCGGGTTTTGCAAGAACATGAATTTGAAAGGCTGGGTAGCACGCGCACTCAGCAGGTGGATGTCCGCGTCATCGCCGCTACTCACCAGGACTTACGACAGATGGTCGAAGACGGCCAGTTCAGGAGTGATTTGTTTTACCGATTGCACGTCTTCCCGCTCCCTGTCCCTCCTTTGCGCGAACGGCGCGAAGACATCCCTATCCTCGTGCGGCATTATGTCGATAAATGCGCAAAGCGCATGAATCGGCGGATCGAAACGATTCCTTCCCAGGCGATGGAGGTCTTTGCGACTTATCCGTGGCCCGGCAATGTGCGCGAATTGCAAAACTTCATAGAACGCTCGGTGATCCTGTCGCCGGGGCTGGTCCTCCGGCCTCCCCTCGCAGAGTTGAAACAAGCACTTCAGGAACCCAATTCCAGGCTGAGTACTCTCGAGGAGGCCGAGCGCGAGCATGTCCTGCGTGCCCTTCGAGAATCCAACTGGGTTATTGCGGGACCCTACGGTGCCGCGTCACGGCTCGGAATGAAACGGACGACTCTGGCGTATCGCATACGCAAGCTAAAAATCTCGTGCCGGCCGCAGTGATGTCATTGTATAACACCGATCTCGGCGCAAATCTTAGGTGACCAATAGGATGCCGCGATCACGACCTTCTGCCGACTGTTTGGGGCCGAACTAAGACAACGATGGATCTCGGAGCCACCACGTATTTCGTCCGCTCCAGAAGAAAACCGCGGTCCGAGAAGTCGTCGGGACTTGGCAAAGCCGTATCCACGATTCTCTTCCACTCCTGCGCCGTACCTTCCTGGACGTGGAACTCCAACTCTTCCCAGTATGCGTTGATCATGACGTAGATATCATCATCGCCCTGAGAGGCGCCGTGCAGGCAGAATGCCAGGCTGTGGGAATCACCGGAGAGATCGACCGCGGAGCGAGTTCCGTACCAGGAGACGTCCTCCCGCCAGAACCTGCTGCGGCTCAGGGAAGCGTGAGTTTTCCGGAACGCAATCATACTCTTGAAGAAACGGAAAATGTCCTCATTCGCCCGGAGTTGGTTCCAGTCCAGCCAAGCAATTTCGTTGTCTTGGTTGTAAGGATTGTTGTTGCCGAATTGCGTGTTCAGGAATTCATCCCCTGCGCGCAACATGGGGATCCCGTTGGACAGCAAGAGCAAGCAGCAGAAATTCTTGACCTGCTTCCGGCGCAGCGCTTGCACCGACGACGGCACGGATTCTTCCCCTTCGTGCCCACAGTTCCAACTGTAGTTGTCGTCCATGCCGTCCTGGTTGTTATGACCGTTTCGCCAGTTGCGCTTGCGATCATAGGAGACAAGATCGTAAAGCGTG
>Ga0137397_10004072_pt1 | contig 10164 bp, 10 predicted proteins | sample czorhiz116metaG_FD_106658 | JGI IMG/M metagenome (GOLD analysis project Ga0137397, IMG submission 106658) | Vadose zone soil microbial communities from Angelo Coast Range Reserve, California, USA - czorhiz1.16 metaG | ecosystem: Environmental > Terrestrial > Soil > Vadose zone | place: USA...
CCCACGGGACCCTTTTGCGAATGGGACCCAAAGATTCCCCGAGGGGAGGATGGAATGGATCTCGAGAAGGACAATTTCGAAGATGACAACGAGCTGTCACGGCTGGAAGACGACGAGGAACTGGCGGGCGAGACGGAAGAGATCGTCGAAACCGAGGAAGAGGAACTGGTGATCGTCGGCGAGGAGCCTGAGGAAGAGGCGCCCGCGCCAAAGCCTGCGCCCAAACCGGCGGCGAAGAAGCCGGCCAAGAAAGCGGCGAAGAAGAAAGCCGCGCCGAAGAAAAAGGCGAAAAAATCGAAGCCCAAAAAGAAGGCCGCCAAGAAGAAAGCGAAAAAGACGGCGAAGAAGAAAAAGAAGCGTTAAGTCTCTTTCAAAAAACAGTGATCCGCGTGAGGAAAGGGCCGGGACTCTCGTTCCGGCTTTTTCTTTTTGCGGAATCGCGCCTCCCGGAGTGGGATTCCACAGGCCTCGGTTGCTTCCCAACTTGAACGCCGCGCTTCTCGATTCAGGAATTGAGCTCCCGGGTGGAGCAATGATGTCTGCCGGGAGCAGTCAGTACCATTAGCATAACCTCGCATGTTGCCGGCACTGGAACAGATACGCCGGATGCGGGGTGGCGCGCAGTCTCATCTGATGCGCTGCGACGACGGCTACTACTACGTCGTGAAATTCCAAAATAATCCTCAGCATCGCCGCATCCTGGTCAACGAATTGCTTGGAACCAGGCTGGCGGCGCGCCTCGGGCTGCCCACGGTCCCGGTGGAGATTGTCGCCGTCTCCGAGGAGTTGATCCGGCTGACCCCGGAACTGGCCGAACAACTGCACTGCCGCCACCGCGTGCCGGACCTGATTCTGGAGGCCAAGTGATCTAATCGCCAGCCGTTTCCGAACTGGATGTGAACCATGAATGAAAAGTCCGTCGAATCGCTGGGTGCCGGAACCTCGCCGGGAGAAAGAGCGTGCGCCTACCGCATCCTCCGTTACGCCGCGAATCTCGTTCGCGACGAGTGGGTGAACATCGGCGTCCTGGTCTTCGATCCCAAGACCGGCGAACGCCGTTTGCGCTTGATCGAAGAACAGGACGAGTACAACCGCGTCCGGCGGCTGCATCCCCAGGCCGATGAAACACTGCTGCGCGCGCTCCGCGATGACCTGGAAGACCGTTTTCAATCCTAAGCTGCCAACGGTTCGAACGGCGGCAGCGGCAACCGGCAGCAACTCCTCGGCAAGTGGGACGATACTCTGTCCAATGCACTGCAACTGGCCCCGCAAAAAGGCGTCTTTGCCGCGGACCTCGATGCCGAACTTGAGCGCCTCTACGCCGACCACGTCGCCCTGCAGCGCGCACCGGGGCGCCCGGCAGCCGCGCCCAAATACGCTCGTACTGCTCGCAGGTTTTCCGGCAAGCCCGGCTGTGGGAGCGCATCGAAAAGTCCGTTCGCGCGTCGGAGTTTACTTTTCCCGGCGACCCCATGCGTCTGGACTACCGCTACCGCCGCAACGGTACGCGCGGTTTCGTGCAGGCGCTCTCTGTCACGCGCGCGCCCGCCGACGCCAAGCTGCTGGCCTATACCGCGGAGCGCATCGTCGCCGAGGCTTCCCTGAAAACCGAATTTGCCGCCGTCACCGACGTGGCTTTGAACGCGGAGAATGACCGCCACCGCTTCGTCCGTGACACGCTGCGTGACGCGGGCATCGAGCCGGTCGCGATGGAAGGATTTGCGGTGTGGGTGGCCAAGCTGAAGCCGTTGCTGCAATGACGGGAAGAGGAATCCGGGGACAGCGGAATGCGCAGCGAGCAGATTCCCCGGCGGCGGTTCCGTAGAGGTTCTGCGCTTCCGCGTCTCTATGCACCCACGGTAAGCACCAGCAGCGTGGCATCGTCCTGCCAGCGGCCCCCGCTGAACTCGGCTACCACGGCCAGGATTTTCGCTTGCAATTCGTCGGCGGACAACGTGCGATGATCTTCCAGCAAACTCAGCAGGCGCGCTTCGCCGAATTCCTCGCCCGCCGGGCTGCATGCTTCCGTGACGCCGTCGGTAAACAGAAGCACGCGATCACCCGGGGACAACTGCGCCGAGCCCATCTCATAATCACGGCTGGCGAAGACGCCCAGCACGGTGCCGCCCTCCCGCAATCGCTCGTGCGAGCCGTCGGAGCGCACCACGAACGGCGCATTGTGGCCGGCGTTGACGTAAGTCAGACGGCGCGTGGCGCCCTCCAACTGCGCGTAGAAAAAGGTGATGAAGCGGTCGCTGTCCGTATTCCGGTAGACGATCGAGTTTAGCCGGCTGCAGAGAAGATTCGGCGCAACGGAGACCGAGGAGAGTCCGCGCACCGCAGCCTGCAAATTGGACATCAGCAGCGCGGCCGGCATTCCCTTCCCAGCCACATCGGCGATACAAATTCCCAGCGTTTTCTCGTTCAGCGGAAGAATGTCGAAATAATCGCCTCCCACCAACCGGGCTGATTGCCACGCGCTGGCGATTTCATACCCCGGCATTTGCGGAATCTCGCGCGGCAGAAGCTTTTCCTGAATGGCTTTGGCCTCGGTGATCTCCCGTTCCTGCTCCTGCTGATGAATCAGGGCCTCTTCCCGCGCCCGGGCCTCTTCCACGGCGCGGTGCCGCGATTCGCGACGCTCGCGCCCCAGGCCGATTTGCTTGCTAAGAATTTCTAGCAACCGCGTGTTGGTCCACGGCTTCTCCACAAAGTCGCTCACGCCGTATTGCATCGCTTCGACGGCCAGGCCCACGGTGGCCCAGCCGGTCATCGCCACCACCGGTGGAGCATCTTCGAATTCCTTTAGCCGGCTGAGCACGTCCAAGCCTTCGCGTCCGGACGTCGTGTCGCGCGCATAGTTCAGATCGATGAGGAGGATATCGAACTCCTGGCGGCCCACCGCCGCCAGCAAGTCCGCCGGTGAATTCACCGTTTCGATGCTGTAGCCGTGGCCCTTGAGCAGCAGCCGCAGTGCGTCCAGAACGTCCTGCTGGTCATCGGCGATGAGAATTCGCGGTTGCATCGTTTCGCGGTCCATTGAGATTTCGAGTCACCATGGCTGGCTACTCGCTGCGTCTCGCGGTGCGGGCGTCCATCCGCTCCGGCATATCAGGGGCAGCCAGGCTGCCAGCGATGCCTGAAAATAACAGCTTTCGTGTGAATGGTTTGTGCGAAAGGAAGAGGGAAGGAAGCACCTCCTTCTGGCCACTAGCGGGAACGGGCGTCCCAATTCCGGACACCGCGAAAAACGAATGGCTGGCTCCGAGAGGAAAGCCACTTTTGAGGACATCTCTCCACTCGAGGCGCGAAGCCCGCGACCACGGTCTGCTCGTGGTTTGTTTGCTGGAACCGCGAAGGGAGCGTCTCTTACAACACCGGCTCCGACCAGTTTTCCAGCGTTTCTTTCACCTTGTGCAGGAACTGGTGGGCCACCGCGCCGTCCACCACGCGATGGTCGTAGCTGAGCGTCACGTAGCACATCGAGCGGATGGCGATCGAGTCGTTGATGACCACCGGGCGCTTCTCGATGGCGCCGAGGCCAAGGATACCCACGTTGGGCTGGCTGATCACCGGCAGTCCGAACAAGCCGCCGAAGACGCCCGGATTGGTGATGGAGAACGTGCTTTCCTGCACTTCTTCGGGCTTCAGCTTTTTCGAACGCGCGCGCTCCGCGAGGTCGTTCATGTTGCGCTGGATGCCGAGAATGTTTTTTTCGTCGGCGTTTTTCACCACCGGGACGAGCAGGCCCCAGTCGAGCGCCACGGCGATGCCGATGTTGATCTCCTTGTGCAGGATGACGTTCGTTCCGTCGAGCGAGGCGTTCAGCGTCGGAAACGAGCGCAGTCCGGCGACCGCGGCCTTCACGAAGAAGGGCATGAACGTCAGCTTGGTCTCGTAGCGCTTTTCGAATTCGTCCTTGGACTTCGCGCGCAAGGCAGCCACCTTGGTCATGTCGATTTCGTCGACGGAGTACACGTGCGCGGAAACGCGCTTCGACGCCACCATGTGCTCGGCGATGCGCTGCCGCATGGTGCTCATCGGCTGCACTTCGTAATTGCCGAAGTACATCTTTTCGCGCGGCACCGCCGTTTCGAGCGCTACGTGCACCTGCCCGCCGGAGACCCCCGGCGCGGCCGCAGGTGGCGCTGGCGGAGGCGCGGGCCGCGAAGACGCCGCCGGAGCCGGAGCGGAGTAAGCCGCCGCAGCGGCCGGCGCGCCGCCGCCCGCGATCACCGCTTCGATGTCCTGCTTGCTGATTCGCCCGCCCGCGCCCGTGCCTTCCACGGCGGAGAGGTCGATGCCGTGCTCCTTGGCCATGCGCCGTACCAGCGGCGAACTGTGAATCCGCTCGCCGGTTGAACCCGAGGAAGCCGGTGCAGGTGCGGCCGCAACCGGCACCGCTGGAGCGGGAGCCGCAGGCCGCGGCGCTGCTGGGGCCGGAGCCGCGGCGGCAGGAGCCTTCGCCGGAGCGAGAGCAGGCGCAGCGGCCGCAGAGCCCGCCGCATCAATGACGCCGACAATCGTTTGAATCGGCACGGTCTGCCCTTCGCCGACCTTGATCTCCTTCAGCACGCCCGCCGACGGCGAGGGAATTTCCGCGTCCACTTTGTCCGTGGAAATCTCAAACAAAGGCTCATCACGTTCCACCTTGTCGCCTGGCTTCTTCAGCCACTTGGTGATCGTGCCTTCGAAAATGCTTTCCCCCATCTGGGGCATTACGATGTCTACGGCCATTTGCTTCTCCTTAGAGCCCGGTTCTTCCAGGATTCGGTTCTCAGTTGTCAGTATTCAGTAGTCAGTCAGACATCCTTCGATCGGAGCGAATTCTCTTGTTTCTACTGAGCACTGACAACTGTCTATTGAAAACTTGTTTCAATACCGCGCGAGTTCCTTCGCGGCGGAAAAAATCTTTTTCGCATTGGGCAGAAAATACTCTTCCAGCGTCGGCGCGTACGGCACCGGCGTATCGAGCGAGGTCACGCGCATCAGCGGCCCGTCCAGATCGCCAAACGCTTTCTCGCATAGAATCGCCGCAATCTCGCCCGCGATTCCGCCCGTCTTCGTGTCTTCATGCACGACGAGACATCTGTTCGTCTTCTTCACCGAGTTTAAAATCGTCTCTTCATCGAGCGGCAGCAGCGTTCGCAAATCGATCACTTCCGCCTCGATTCCTTCCTTGGCCAGTGCCTCGGCCGCCTCGAGCGAGGTCTGCATCATCGCCGCGTAGGAAAGGATCGTCAGGTGTTTCCCCTCGCGGCGAACCACGGCTTTGCCGATCGGCACGGTGTAGTCTCCGGCGGGAACCTCTCCTTTGATGCGGCGATAGAGGAACTTGTGTTCGAAAAAAAGAACCGGATTATTGTCCCGCACGGCGGCCTTCAGCAAGCCCTTCGCGTCGTACGGCGTCGAGGGATAGATCACCTTCAGCCCCGGCGTATGCACGAAATACATCTCCGGATTCGCCGAGTGGAACGGCCCGCCGTGCACGCCGCCTCCGGACGGCCCGCGCACCACCATCGGCGCCGGGGCGTTCCACAGATAATGTCCCTTGGCCACGAAATTCGTAATCTGGTTGAACGCGCAAACGATGAAATCGATGAACTGCATCTCGACGATGGGCCGCAGCCCCAGATAGCTCATCCCGCAAGCCGCGCCGATAATGGCGCTTTCGCTGATCGGCGTGTCGATCACGCGCTCCCAGCCAAACCGCTCCAGCAAGCCTTCGCTGGTCTTGAACGCCCCGCCGTATACGCCGACGTCTTCGCCGAGCAGCACGACGGCCGGGTCTCGCTCCATCTCCTCAAACATCGCCTGCTTGATGGCTTCAAGAAACGTAACTGGCGTTTCGCCCGGCGCACTACCATTCGTTCCTGGCATGATTATCTCCGCGCCTTTCTCGAAGCGCTGACGGCCTTCACGGTTTTCTTTGGCGCCACTTTCGCCGGCGCCTTCACCGCGGGCTTGCCCGCTGCAGCGGGTTTCGTCTCCGCTGGCTGCGTATCGCCGAAGTGAATCGGCGCGTGCCCACCGCCGGACCCTTGGCCCGACCCGAATCCCGGAACCATCCAAACCGCTTCGACGCTCGATCTCGGCGGCGTCACTTCCGCAATTGGCCGCTCCCACTTCGCGCGGATTTTGTGACAATCGTCGCCGGTGCAGTAGACGCCGATATCGGCCAATTCCGGCGGAGGCAGCGGCGAATTCTCCGCAAATTCCCGTTCCTTCTCGAGCAGGGCGTTGATCTTCTCTTCGGTCTCCTTCTTGCCCTTCGCGTCGAGCAACTTTTCGCTCGTCAGAAATTTTTCATAGAGTGCGATGGGGTCGCGCGCTTCCCAATACGCGCGCATCTCCTTCGGCACGTACTCGGCCGGATCGTGCTGCGCGTGACCCATGCGCCGGAAGCTCTTGGCTTCAATCAAGATCGGTCCCTCGCCCGCCCGGGCGCGCGCCACTGCTTCTTTCGCCGTCGTGTAGACCGCCACGACGTCGTTGCCGTCCACGATGTAACTGTCGATACCGTACGCCTTCGCGCGGTCCGCGAGATTCTCGAGCGGCACCTGCTTGCGCACCGGCGTCGAATACGCCCACAGATTATTCTCAAGAATCAAAACAAACGGCGCCTTCTGCACGGCCGCAAAATTCAGCCCTTCGTGAAACACTCCCGTCGAGCTGCCGCCGTCGCCAATCCACGTCATGGCCACGATCTTTTGGCCCAGATAACGTCCCGCCATCGCCACACCGGTCATCACCGGAATCAGATCCCCCAGCATCGAAATCGGCGAAACGATGTGCAGATTGTCCAGATCCCCGAAGTGGCTGGTGCCATCCTTGCCCTTGGTCGGCGAATCATACTTCGCCATGTGCTGCATGAAAACATCCCGCGGCCGTACACCCTTCACCAGCAGCGCCCCGATGTTGCGGATCATCGGCGCCAGCCAGTCCTTCTTCTCCAGCGCGTATGCCGTTCCCACGGAAATCGCTTCCTGGCCGAGACTGGAGTAAAGCCCCCCGACAATTTTGTTCTGCCGGAACAGCTTCACCATCATGTCTTCGACGGCGCGGTTCAGCCGCATGTAGTAGTACAGGTCCAGGTACTGCTGCCGCGTCAGTTCCTTCTTCATCCCCGCTCCAGTTCCTATGCGGAAAGCACGACGGCCTGCTCGGCGCGCTCCAGCTTCTCCAGCAATTCTCTCTTCGTCGCTTCCTTCATCTCCAGCCCGAGCAATTCTCCCAGATGCTTCGCAATCCACGGCGCGACTTCCCTTTCCTTCACGCTGCGCCCCAGCAATTTCTCCAGCGACGTGGCTTTGCGGTCCGCGATCCCGCACGGGACGATCAAGTCGAAATTCCGCAAATCCGTCGACACGTTGTACGCAAATCCGTGCGAAGTAACCCAGCGGCTGATGCGCACGCCGATGGCCGCCAGCTTTTCTTCGGTACTTCCGGCGCGCACCCAAATTCCCGTCTTTCCGGCAACGCGTTCCGCGGTAATCCCGAACTCCGCGGTCGCCCGAATCATCGCCTCTTCCAGCATCCGCACGTACCACATGACGTCCCGCCGGATCGCGCCCAGGTTCAGAATCGGATACCCGACAATCTGTCCCGGTCCGTGATAGGTAATGTCTCCGCCGCGATCGCTGGGCTGAAACTCCACGCCCTTCTGCCGCAGCACATGCTCCGACGCCAGCAAATTCTCCCGTTTGCCGCTTCTCCCCAGCGTAATTACGGGCGGATGCTCGCAAAGCAGAAGTGCATCCTCGATGGCATCAGCCTTCCGTGCGGCCACAACTCGCTTTTGCAACGCGTAAGCTTCCGCGTAGCCAATTAGTCCCAAATCAACGGTCAGGCAGTTATTCAACACAGGCCGAGTTTCTTTGCAGGGGCGCAGCATGCTGCGCCCCTACAAGCAAGATGTCAAACGTTAATCTGCAATCCCCTCACGCTCGCAAACGCATCTCCCATCGCTTCCCACACCGTAGGATGCGCGTGCATCATGTTCATCATGTCGTCGATGGTGCCTTCTAGATTCAACACCGTCGCCGCCTCCGCGAGGAGTTCCGTCGCCAGCGGCCCGATGATGTGAATCCCCAGTACCTCGCCGTACGTTTCGTCGGAAACCACTTTGACGAATCCGCCGTGACTCCCCAGAATCGTGGCCTTGCTGTTCCCCACAAACGGGAACTTCCCGATCTTCACGGCATACCCCGCGTCGCGCGCCTGCTTTTCCGTCAGTCCAATCGAGCCGATCTGCGGCTCGCAGTACGTCGCGTTCGGGATCCTGGTCTTCACGATCTGATGAGCCGACTTTCCGGCGATGTGCGTTACCGCGATTATCCCTTCCATCATCGCCGCGTGCGCTAGTTGCGGCAGCCCCGCAACGATGTCTCCGATGGCATACAGTCCCTTCTCGGCCGTCTCCATGTTATCGCCCACGTGGACGAATCCGCGCTCCAGCTTGGCCTTCGATTTCTCCAGACCGCAATTCTCCGTCATCGGCTTTCGTCCCACGGCCAGCAGCAGCTTCTCCGCCTGCAGCGTCTGTGGTTTCCCGTCCTTGTCCTTGAATGCCACGGTGACGCCCTTCGCATCCTTCTTCACCGACTCCACTGCGCAACTGGTGAAAACCTGGATGCCTCTTTTCTGAAAGGCCTTGGTCAGCTCCGCGGAAATTTCTTCGTCCTCGACCGGCACAACACGCGGCAGCGCTTCCAGGATCGTCACCTGCGTCCCGAACGAATTGTAAATGGACGCAAATTCCACGCCCACGGCGCCCGCGCCAACCACAATCAAAGTCTTCGGAATCTCCGGAAGCTGGAGAATCGAGCGGTTCGTGAGAATGGTCTTGTGGTCGGGTTCAATGCCGGGGAGCGATTTTGCCTCTGAGCCGCTCACCATCAGGATGTTCGCCGCTTCGATCTCGGTTTTCTTCCCGTCCTTCTCCACGCTCACGCGCCCCGAGCCCGCATACTTTCCCCAGCCCTGTACCCACTCCACCTTGTTCTTCTTGAAGAGAAACTCGATGCCCTTCGAGTGCTTCTTGACGATTTTGTCTTTTCGCGAGAGGACGTTTGCCCAATTGATTTTCAGCCCGCTGACTTCGAAACCCAGCTCCGCGCCGTTCTTGAACTGATCGTAAACCTCGGCATGATGCAGCAGCACCTTGGTGGGAATGCAGCCGACGTGCAAGCATGTCCCGCCCAGGTAAGGGTCCTTCTCCACCACAACCACTTTCAGGCCAAGTTCACCCGCCCGGATCGCCGCCACATACCCGCCCGGACCACTTCCGATAATCGCCACATCGTACTTTGCCACTCGTAGTCTCCTTCCGCAGGGGCCAAAACCGGCGAGTTGAGTACTTCCTCACCGCAGTCACACTCGAAAAAAGCTCGAGGGGAGTCAGGCCGATAAGACGGGTCGCCGGCCGTTCGTTTTTACGAACGCCATCTCAAACGCTCGTTTTACGAACGCCATCCCAAACGGAGAAAAAGCCGCCCGCGCTTACGGCGCAGACGGCTGCGTCCCAGCAAACATCGAATTTTAACAGCCGCCCGCCCCCCTCGCAACCTCCGCTCCCGGTCCTGCCGCCGGAGGGTTGTTGCTCTGCGCCTTCGCTGAGGCGGAACGGGCTGGGGCGAAGGGGTGGCGAAAATCCATCCTATTCATTCTTCCTGAGGCCCACCGGCATCCTCTTAGTACTAGTTATATATATGTGATACAAAGTAAAACCTTCTTGATTTTCTATTTACTTATAGTTTGCATAGCTTCCCGCCCCTCACGGGCCCGACCTGCGACCGCCTTTGCGGACATCCAGCCGTTCTTGTGAAGGGAGGAAAATGGGCCATGATTATGAAATCCGGGGAGCACTGGCATTGCGTCAGTCCAGCGTGCGGTTGCGCAGTTGTTGTGGAATCCTACAGCGGAATCGAGGGACTGAATCCCCGATGCGCCTGCGGCGGCATTTTGAAGAAGGGTTATTCCCCGCCCGCCCTTCGCTACCTTGATTTCTTGCGATCCCCGGAGCCTGCACTTGCTCGCCGGGATTCTCCCGAGGATCGGAAGCCTTGCCGGCTTCCTCGTCGTGACCTTCCTTTGTGGGGGTCTATACATCCTAGAAGATGCCTTCGCCAATCCCCTCGAGGCAGGAGGCGCGGCGTTGATTAG
>Ga0137397_10004073_pt1 | contig 10163 bp, 13 predicted proteins | sample czorhiz116metaG_FD_106658 | JGI IMG/M metagenome (GOLD analysis project Ga0137397, IMG submission 106658) | Vadose zone soil microbial communities from Angelo Coast Range Reserve, California, USA - czorhiz1.16 metaG | ecosystem: Environmental > Terrestrial > Soil > Vadose zone | place: USA...
TACTGGGAGAGGTCATGCCCCTTGCCACATTGCCAATCCAAAATCATCCCAGGAATTGTTTTGCATGGCACCTCACCCACATTTTACAAAATTCCAGTTTCTGACAATGTTGTTACTGCTGTAGAGAGGAGCCAGTATCCTAAACAGCAGATGGTCTTTTTTTTTTTTTTTAACAGCAGATGGTCATCCCATAGGCCTGCTGTACTACCCAGTGCCAATGCATATGGCTGCTGTTGTCGAGCTATGATGCCCTTGGATGTCAGGAGGGTAATACTTTCTTGTTTCGAGGCTTTCAAGCAATTTGTTAACTAGTGTATATTTTGACTTGTCTTCAATCCTTTTTCATTCTCAAGACCACTGTTACAAATGTTTGATGCCTACTAGACATTGCCTAGAGTCCGCATGAACAGATAACACAATTAATGAAGCCATGCACTACTGGCACCAAAACATGGCGTTCCCCAAAAAATGTTTGCACGACTTAGCCAAGTGCACGTGTCTGCCAAGTGCACGTGTCAATCATGTGCCACGTGTGCTTCTCACGATCATCGCTGCTCGAGCTCTTCAAGCTAAAATGCTACATCAAACAAGTACACAATATAACTTTTCCTGGCTGGACCTTTTTCTTTAATGAGCAGACCATCATCTTGTGATTGCGAAGTTTAACAAGACCGACTTCCAGCTACTTGACATCATAAGCCTACTACCACCTATCACGGAATACTAACCAACATCACTTCATACACAGGTTATCAGAGCTACACCAAGATGTCATCATGCCCGCGATCAGAGTGGGCCACCTATTCACTCACTTCCTCAGGCTAAAAGCGGGATCTACGATACTGAGTGTACCTGCAGCCGCACAGACGCGCCCAATCCAGCTCTGCGTGGCTTCTTGCTCGGCCTTGACGCGCAGCTCCAACTGCTCGATAGCCTGTTTCGTGCTCTTGTCCTCGCTGGTCGGCATCTGTGCAAGGTCCATATGAACACGCGCGAGTTCCTTGATATATCGGTGAAGTGCAGCATTGGATGGCGCAGGCATGATCTCGAAGGCGCGATCATGTTCGCCGCCGTCATCAGCAAGTACAGACACAACAGCGGCGTCTTTCCACGAGACAGAAGCGGTCGAGAACGACACTTCGAAGCCATTGCACGAGAGGTCGACGGAAGCCGGCACCTTGAAAACACGGTGTACAGTTTCGAAGTAGAAAGTTATGAGTTGGATGGGGAGGTTATTTACGGGGAGCGTAGAACTAGACGAGGCATTCGAGGTAGATGCGACAGCAGTCGTACCGGAGACAGTCGCGTTAGCCCCCGATTGGACAGGGTCAACGGATTCCTCGGGGAGGATCACGTTCTCTGTCGTCAACTTATGCGGTACTGCTGCAGGGGTCAACTCGCCAGACACGTGTGACAGTGGCGTCATAGGTTCAGAGGGTGAGCTGAATTCTATGGAAAAAGGGGGAATAAGCAATACGTAAACGACTATTCCCACAGAAAAACGTACCCGGGGAACCATGGTAACTGGTAACCGATCGCGCAGGACTCAGCATGGGGCTTGCATTGCTTTCATCCAGTGAGGATACCCTGGTCAGGCTAGAGTCACCCTGTGGTGCGGGACGTTCAACGACCACTGGCGCAGAAGGAAAAAGCGACGACCATTGAACGGCATCGACAGGGCGAAGCGGAGGGATTTCAACACGTGGGGGTGAAGGGAAAGAGATAGATGACGCGTTGGAGGATGTCTCACTCGGGTACATCATGTCAATCCAGGTCTCACGAGTCGGATCGTTGGGTACCATCAAGTCTCGCGGTACCCTCAGAGACGTGATAAAGCCTGGCCGTGGAGCACCGGGAGGGCCCACATTGAGGCCAGAGGGCGTAGAGAATGTCTCGATCGCGGACGTGGACGGCGAAGGCCCGTTAAGTGACGCACGACCAAAGGCCGGCAGCGAAGCCATTTCTGGCGAAGGCGTACTACTTTCGGTGATGGTGGAGAGCTGAGTGCGGCGCATGGAGCCTACGACAGACTCTGTCCGAGAAGGCGTCGAAGCGGGCTGGGGCGAAGATGTCGAGCCTTGGTGGCGCTGAGATTCCACAACAGGGGCCGAAGGTGCGGGGGAGCGGGGTGAGCGAGACCCAAAAGGTCCATTGGCGGCAACCTGAGGGGAAGACGGATCCGACAATGTGTGTGCCATATAGGGAGAAGCGGGTAACGGAGGGCAGGTCGTGTACGCGGTCCCAGGGCCTGTCCCAGTGGGGAAACCGCGCACGCCACCTAGCGAGATGCGAGAGTACGCGGCGGGCACATTACCATAGCCGTAGGGATCGTTGTAGTACGAATTTGGCCACGTAGGTGTGGTCCAGCTTGTAGTGGCCGGCGCGTCAAGATCGCTGGGCCAGTGGACAGAGCGAGCGGGACCGGTACTATGAGCAAGGACACTGGAGCGAGTCGAGTTTGGGATAGTATTGGGGAATATGCGTGGCGCCTGTGGGTAGGTCGCACTGAAGGACGTGTGATCCGGCTGCAGCGGGGGTGAGTTGGCCGGGACCCAAGTCCACAGACTAGACGCTAGGCCCTGTAAACCGTACAGTGTCAGGGTTGGTTTTCGGGATGGGGCGAGGCCGCATTACATACCGGCACAAGACGGAGACCTGTCGAGCACGCAAAGCCTTCTGCAAAACGTCTGAGGTTGGCGACAACTTCAGCCATGTCCTTAACCCGGTCCTGCAGTTCCACATTAGTGGCGCTCGGGCTATTGTTTCGGATTAGGATCTCAAGGGACGAGAAGGTCAGCTCGACGTCGGGCATGAAACTGAGGAAGTTCTGAGAGAGCGCCGTCAAATGGGCGAGCTGTTGCTTGTGGTCGCGTGCGCCGCGCTCGTTCGCAGTCCGCTCCTGCGACAAAAGGGAAACGAGACCATCCGTTGTGCGTTGTTGGCCCTCAACGATGTCTTGAAGCGCCGTGGTTGACAACGAAGGAACGGTCGGTGGCTCATAGGGCGTCGGCTGGGAACCCAAGGCGGGGCAATAGGTGTAGGAGCAGTACTGGTTGGGAGGAGTGCACATGGCGAATAGACGAAGAGGAACGAGACCCTAGGAAAGGTCAATAGATAGGCGACGCTGCGACTTTATAAGGGTCGTCCTTGGAGCGCCTATGCGCTGTCCTAGGATTCTCGAGTTCGCACGAATACAACTACAACAGGTTATCACACCGCATCAAGTAACTCTATGCCGCGCCACTCATAGATATCTGCTAATGCACAGCTCTCGGAGTTTCATTATATTCGTCATCCATCAAATCTTCAATACCCCACTTGCGTCGAATCAACACTCCATAATCGTCCGTATCACCCGCGGCGAAGCGATGCATGGACGCCCAGGCAATCATCACCGCGTTGTCTTGCACATTTCAGTAGGACACAATAAGAAAGAGGAACAACCTACCCGTGCACAACTCGGGTGGTGGAAATATCAAAGATATCGGATCTTGGGGCCAGGTCTGACTCAGAAATGCTCGAAGCCTAGATCCATCAGCTTCTGAATGGTCGAACGTCAAGATCTGACATACCGGTTGCGTAAGTATGAATTACTCGCAACCCCGCCACTGACCACGAGGTGATTCAAGCCAACTCCTTGAACCCGACACCACTTCAACGCCAGCGAAACCTTCTCTTCGAGCTGGTCAAGTGCAGCACTCTGAAAGGCGCTCGCCAAGGCACGTCTGGTGGCATCATCTAGGCCTTCTGCGCCTCCTCGAGCGGTCACGAAGCGCTCTACAGCGGAATGTAATCCGGCGAAAGAGAAACCGAGGTACCCTCGCATCGTCCGGGGCATAGAGGGCACTAGGCTATCCTCGACCGGTGATGCGTCGACAAACTCCTCGAGAGCGGCTCCAGGACCCCTGGCAGACCAGGGAAGCGCAAGTAATCGAGAAACCTTGTCAAACACGCGTCCGATACTCTCATCGGGTGTTGTTGCGAGGATGCGAAACTGGGTTTGAGAGGTCGCGAGAAGAAGGAGGGTGTGTCCGCCTGAGATGAGCAGGGTAAGAAACGGAAACTTTGGAGGATTTGGAGCGGAAGTGAGGAGGGGCGTTAAGGCATGCGCTTGCTTTTGCGCGCTCGTGAATTTTGTTTCTAGATGAAAAGCTACGGAAGAGGGAGCGCACCATGTGATTAACGCCAACAAGCGGTTTGTTCAGTGCCGCTGCAAGTGTCTTTGCTGCGCTGGAACCAACGCCGAGACAGCCCGTCATACCTACAGCACGGCATATATGTTGATAAAGGCACTCCAATATGACAGAAAATACGGACCCGGTCCACGGGTAAAGGCGACTCCGTCGACGTCCACAGCACTAATGCAAGCGTCCTTCAGTGCCTTCTTGACAGCAATTGGCTGTCCCAGGAGCTTAGTGAACAGCGCCAACGGAGCCGAATGGACGGGAACGCACCATATTTTGTTGGTGGGCTTGCACTGCCCTGTAAGGGTGAATACCGCCGAAGGGTTCATGTCTATAGATAGAATAAGGTGAGGATTGGGAGGGTTGAACCGGAGAGAGACATACACATGGTTTTGTTTGAGGACAACGTTTGAGAGGATTTGGCCTGATGAAGTGACGACTGCGGCACAGGTGTCATCGGCAGAGGACTCAAGGGCAAGAACGGTAAAATGTCGGAGATGAGGTCGGGTCCCGAGTACGACTCGGAGACGAGAGAAGGGTGAGAGAGGACTGGTCATGGTAGTCACTCCCGCCCAACGACACCCACGCGCTCCGGTCCGCATACCTCCTGATGACGGCGCAGCGCCAACAGTGCCAACACCAACATCAGCACCCACACCACAGAAACGCCTAGCGATGTTCACGGACAAGTTATCTTCCAGTTCTAGCTCATTCACTCGCAGTCCCGCCCAGCTCCTCCCCGGATCCCGCTCTCATCCCCTGCATCCCCGAACGGACTCGCAGCTTCGCGAAAACGCTGGCTCACCCGCTCCCCTGATCGCACCCAGTACGAGTGGTGGTGGGTCATCCAAGGTCCACTCATCGCCGTCCAAGGTGCGCCGCGTTCGTGAACCATTTTTTTCTTTTCTTTTGTACCTGTCTATTTTCTTTCCGGCACACGTTCATAGGCCTGTCTACTACTCACTATGATATCTTACAATGGGACCTTGCGTGATTAGATCGCAGTAATATCTTACTCGCCGTCACAGTGGCCGCTCTTTAGAACTGTGTTGACGTTTATATGGTTGCTTCTCTTAGGTGCGCACGTACGACTCAAAGCTGGTCTCCCGAGAAATGCATCGTTTGGGTAGTCTCGCTTACCTACCCCACTATGCACCAAATCTCACCACGGGCACGTCATCAACGACCCTCGTTACCACGAGCTCGATAACCCAACCCAGTCTCGTCCCTGGCTCCGATAACCCGTGGGGTACTTTGCACGTCCTAGTGCTACCCCTTTTCAATGGTGAACCCCTACGAATACCCATGTGCGTACATCCTCGCTTTCGTTTTCGCATCTCGCATTGACGTATGAATCAACCCAGAGAGGACTTGAATCAGCTCGTCAAGCGCCACATACAAAGCGTCGTATCCAACTCCCCAGCCAAGGCGGTGGCCACTCTTGAGAGCGAGACGTCAGAGCTTATCGGCTCGGGAATGGATACCCTCAATGGAAAACTCGCGGACGTGGAGGAAGACAAACTCGTAGGCCGAGTAGTTGAGCTTTGGGGCTTCTTCTGGGACCAAGTTCTCCCATATGTCGAAGGGGTGCGCCTGTTGTCATGCTACTCCTTCCTTCTGCAAATCGCTTACGACATCCGCAGGTGTTACTCCCACTCCAAACCGATTCAGTTTTATCCTCCTTGTACCGTACGCCCAAGACACATCGAAATTCCTCCCCGACCAGACAGAACGGGAAAGGTTCCTCATCCATGCTCTCATACCCCCTCTCTGCAACTTCCCATATTGATGTCCGCACTCTCGCCTTGCGCTCCTTCCGAGACAAAATTATTCTCCCTATTGCCCCGCTGCTGAATGCGCGCCTCAACGTACTCAAACAAGAGGGTTTATCGTTTGAGAGCCACACATATCCCCGCCTACAACAAATGTGAGGCCCTTTAAAGCATTGCGGGTTCACCTGCGCTGACCGATGCTGGCATAGGCTTCTAGTCCTTGTCTCACAGGGCCGACAACCAACCGCAGCATCGTTAGCCGCTCCCGCCCCCGCTCCATCTCAAAGCGAAGTCGCCGTGCAGCACTTGCTCGACGTTGTGCGCTCCAGCGGGACTGGCGCGCGTATCTCGGGGCCGCGTGGTGCGTATGGCCCACGGACGCTATCTTTCCTATCCGGCAACGTCCCACGCGACCGTCGTGGGCGCATTGCGCATAAGCCGGGCCCGCTTAGCCTCGATGAGCCCTGTTCCGACCTGGAGGATGACGTTGTGACGCCTCGCCTCGAGCTGGGCCCGAATGCGGGAGTTGTTGCGCGGGAGCGCGATCGCGAGCTTCTGGAGTCGCTGCGGAGCCCAGATCCTCCAGAGACGCGACAGAGCGTTGGAGGGTGGGGCCTTGGTAGGTGGGATGAAGGTATTGGCGCGCGGGAAAAGGATGATGACGATGACGATGACGATGACCAAACGGACTTGGAACAGGCGAAGGTCATATCTGGCTAGATAACGAGGCAAAAAACCGTTTGGAATCCCAGTTGCGACAGTTGGGGGGAGGAAGATCGTGGTCAAGATACAGTGGATAACTGTTCAGCGACGACCAATCCCCCAGCCTCTTTTCTGTATTAGGGTGTGGATGTGCCATGTAGTACTATGGAACGAGGCACACGTGTACTGAGACTGCGTTTGGTACTACTGTACTACTGTAGTATCGACGGGAACAGGGATGGCGATTCTTATATCATATTCATAACTTCGACCCGTAGAAACAAATTCAACGGTACACTTTGACGCACTTTGTAGTTCATCGGAACTTAGCGGGTCTGTCCAGAGGGATGGATAGTATCGATACATTCTCCGCCGTAGCATGCTCATGCGCCCAGATGAAATGCAGGCCTCAAGCTTCGTATCCGCGTCATTCTCTGTTGCTCGTGACTAGTGACATTGAGACATTCGAGAGTTTGACTTGGACGTTGCTTATCAATAAAGGATCGATCTCACTGGTAGGTATTTTATGACAGGAAGAAGATGGATAACACAAAGGGTTGACGACATGACAGACACACACGGAAAGCGGGGGTACTAGTGAGGATGCGCCCGCGGTGTTCATGCTTTTCACGTGTCGGGCCAGTCTGGCGCTAAGTTGATGATCAGGCCTGTCCACCGCGCCCATCCGCGCCCATCATAACCCCCCTACTGGCCCCTATTTTCCTGTTACTTCACTCGCTTCTCTTCACCCGGTTGTCGCACATCATGGTGTTATTCAACCACAGGCTTAGGAGCAATCGTTTTCTACGCGTCCTCGTACCTGACAATCTCCTCGCCGCCCTCCGCCGAGCTTGGGTATTACTTATCATTTGGGGAGAGATAGGGGTATTCGTATACGCACTTTTAGTCTGCAGGTGGCCAAAACTGACCCAGAACATGGTGCGCCTACCCTGTGCCCTTCGTCCGTTGTCCGACGGACCACTTCATTTGACACAGGCGGAGTCGAGGACATGCCCAACACGTATTCTTCTCGTGGCAGATGCGCAAGTACCCATGCTACTGGCTCACTCCCAGACCTCTACTGGACTTTTTAACGACATTTACACGCGCCGAGCTTGGAAAGTCACGCGTTATATGCGCCCTGACGTAGTGATCTTCTTAGGGGACATGCTCAGGACCGGGAGAGCTGTCGAGTCCGACGATGAGTGAGTACGTTCTACCCATGTCTTTCTTTTCACTTGGTCAACCTAGCCCTTTTCTTGAAACGGCTTAGATTCTCTACATATGTCCAACATTTCAAAGACTTTTTCCCACTTCCTCGGGGCGTCAAAGTTGAATATGTACCTGGAAACGTGGACGTTGGGTAATGTCCCACCTTTTGAGCATAATGATAGTGCCTCAATTGACTTGCATCGCGACCAGCCTCGGTGTGTCCAACACTTTCAGCAAGCACGTTCGTCAACGATACGAGCAACATTTCGGTGCCGTCAATCATTACCTCCCCCTGGCCAATCACTCTTTAATCTTGCTCGACGGTCCCGGGGTTGTTGACGAAGACTACATCCGTGCGGGACGTGGGACGTCATTCGAGGAGTGGATTCCTCTGCGCGATGGTGCCATTGAGTTTATTAAAGGATTGGCAGAAGGTTTGCACTCCTGATTCCTGTTACAGAACTGTCAAGTTGACCACTTCCCATAACTTTAGAGGATCGATTGGGACCCGTCATCCTGTTTAGCCATATCCCTCTTCATCGCGCAGAGTCAAAAACGTGCGGTCCAATACGAGAACATGGGACCATCCACCGCGGTGTTGGTCACGGTTGGCAGAGGACACTCGGTAAACATACCTCCTCATTTCTTTTGGAGAGTCTACGCCCTCAGGTCATCTTTAGGTATGCTGGTTTCTCGACTACCCAACATATTAAAAAATGACAACTTGTAGTGCCGACGATCGCGATTACTGCGACGTGACGCACGCATTACCGGGTTCCGAGAAAGAGATCCACGAGATTACGGTGAAGTCTTTCTCGCCTGCCCGACATATCACACAGCCGGGCTTCCACCTTCTTTCACTGCATCCCGGTCCTACACCGACCCACGCTCATACCCACTGTCTCCTCCCGCGAGCAGATGGCACGTTCACACGCCTATACGCACCGGCTGTGGGTCTCACCACGATCATCCTCGTTTTTGCGCACATGCAGCGCGCACGACACGCCGCGCGCTTGCGTCTGGCGACAGCATCACCTCTCCCGTCTCATGTCGACTGTTCGCAACCGAGCCCACCTCCGCTACCTTCGTTACCATCTCCATACTCTGCGTCGTCTGCGTATTCGTACTCTTACGCTTTCACTAACACGCCGCCCAGTTCTCAACGTGATCGTCCGCATTTCGGAATTCCAAAGCGCGATTTGAGGCTCGCTTTAGGTGGGTGGCGGACTGCGGGCACGACGCACGAGTGTCCACCCCCCCTTGATCACGACGAGGGTGAGCAGGACGGCGTACGAGCACATTACGTTTATGTGCCACCCGCGTCACCACTTCCCGGTGATCTCCTCGCGCGGCGTCACTCTGTGCGAGCGTCTTCTCCAGTCGCGGCTGTGACTGGTATACCTGGGAGGGCGTGGTCCTTCACCCACACATTCACGTTCCGCGGACTGCGGGGGCGCGTCGCTATGCACGCCCCCGCGTGGTGGCCACGGCGGGCTGGAACACGCAGAAAGGGAACTCAGGTCTGGGGCACTGTCGGAAGGGATTTAGTGAGCGTAACGACACTACCCTTGATTACCTGGCTAGTGCTGGCATGGTTACACTCTTCTTAAGAACGGACGTTCCTGTAAGGGGTTTATAAATAATATTTGGGACATGTCTAGACGTGTGGCAAAGCGATATCACAGACATGTGAATAGAAAAATGGAAATGAAATCTGCGATAAGAAACTAAACACTATTCATTCCAAAGGGTTCGTTGCGCCTCCATAATTTGGCGAAAGGCCGCATAGCACCTAAAAATGTGCGTTCTGTTAAGCAAGTTCACCAACTCTCCTCCGAGCGGGAGCGGGATGGGTAAGTCGGGGGGGGTATGGGAGTGGACGACCGTCTCCTGTGCAGGAAATTCCCTCACGAATACCGCATCTGCAAGCCCAACCGAAACTTGGATCTTGTAGAAGGTGACGGCCTGGCCCTTGTATGTGTGTTGTCGTGTCGTGGAAATCCCATGGCCACTCTCCTTTGGTTATTTTGAGAGCACACCCCCATTGCTTTGGCAATCAACTGTGCATCATCAGCAAAAATCAACATTTCTTATTCCATCTTATTCAATCTTACTACATCTTATTCCTCTTATTTTGAGGGTAAGAAGGGAATAAGTAGGAATAAGACAAGTTTTTTTTTACTGATGTCATGGAGATTGGGGGCAGAGGCAACTGCAGTCTTGTTCTCTTGCATGACTAAAATGAAGTCGTTACTGTTACAAGCCTAGAAGGATGGCCAGACTGAGGATTGAA
>Ga0137397_10004074_pt1 | contig 10162 bp, 5 predicted proteins | sample czorhiz116metaG_FD_106658 | JGI IMG/M metagenome (GOLD analysis project Ga0137397, IMG submission 106658) | Vadose zone soil microbial communities from Angelo Coast Range Reserve, California, USA - czorhiz1.16 metaG | ecosystem: Environmental > Terrestrial > Soil > Vadose zone | place: USA...
ATCGAGCTGATGATCGCCCTGCTGATCGGGCTGTTCCTGGCGGGCGGGCTGCTGGTCCTGGTGCAGGATAATCGGCGCGTATTCGGCAATCAGAACCAGTTGGCGCAGCTGCAGGACAGCGAGCGATTGGCCCTCTCCATGATGACCGATGTGATCCAGATGGCGGGCTACTTTCCCGATCCGACCAGCAATTCCGCGCAATCGACTATGAACGCAACCAGTGCCACGGCCACGACCCCCGCGATGGTGGCGGGTCAGGCCCTGACGGGCCAGTACAGCGCGGCAGTGCCGGGCGACAGCATCACCGTGCGTTACACCACGAGCGGCAGCGACGGCATCCTCACTTGCACGGGAACGTCGAGTACCGGCGCCATCCTCACCTACATAAACACGTTTAGCGTGGTGAAAAATGCGGCGGGCGTCGGCCAGCTGGTCTGTACGCGCGAGAACGGTGTTCTGTACCCCTTGATCAATGGTGTTGAAAACTTGAGCGTCACGTATGGAGTCAATACCACCGGCAGCGGCAACAATGTCGATTCCTACCAGAACGCAGATCAGGTCACTGCGGCGTCGAACTGGAGCAACGTCATTTCGCTGCAAATCGAGCTGACATTCGCCAATCCCTTGTACGTTGCCGGCGCTCCGCAGGGTCAACCCGCCACCATCGTGCTCCGACGCAACATTGCCGTGATGAATCAAACCGGACTATAGACATGGCGCAGCCGCACAATCTTCGCTCCAATCAGCTCGGCGTCGTGCTGATAACCAGTCTGTTGCTGCTGCTGGTCGTCACCATCATGGCGGTCAGCATGTTCCGCAGCTTCGGCATACAGGAAAAAATCGCCGGCAATGTGCGCGAGAAGCAACGCGCCATACAAGCCGCCGCCAGCACCCTGCAATACGCGGAGTGGTGGCTTGGCTCCCAGAGCAATGCTCCCGTTGCCGTCAGCGCCTACGCCGCGGCGTCCGCCGATGTCGCCTGTGTGGGTCTGGTCAGTGCCAATGCCGCCCAAGGGCAGATTTGCAATAACACCTTGGCGAGCAACGGTATCAGCGCCGCGAGCGTTCCGTGGACCATACCGGGGGCGGGGGCTGTACCCATTGGCGTGTCCTACCTGCCCACCGGCATGGGTGCCAATGGCGCGTTATGCACCGGAAACAATTGTCTTTCGGCCGACGTTTACTACGACGTGCCCCGTTTTTATATCGCCGACATGGGCTCCTATGGCCGCAGTGGCGAACTCTACCAAGTCGACGCCTACAGCTATGGCCTGAGCGCGGACACAATTGCAGTTGTCGAGAGCACCGTGGCGGTCAGCTGCCTGGTGTGCAACCCAGGAGCATTGTAATGAACAGGAAGTTTCCCCTGATTACTGCCGCGGCCATTCTGGCCGTGGGGCTTTCCAGTCTGGGTCATGCACAGACACAGACGGTTTCCACCGAAGATTTCACGGGGGCAGCCACAGTGAACTCCTGGTACTACTACAACGGAGCCTGCCTGACTGCGGGCACCGGTGCCGGAACGGGCATTCCGGGAGTCACTCCGGGGCTGATCCCCTCGTGCAAGAGCGTTCTTACAACCTATTATCAGCTACAGCACGATCACGATCCGGTGCTCGTGGGAGGGAAGAGCGACAGCAGCACCACTACGCATACGGCGACGTGGTCCGACCCAATCACCGCCGGGGTTGGATACGGTGCGCTGCGCTTCACCAACGGCTACCCCTATGGGCACAACGAAAACGGTGCCATCGTTTCCTCCACCCCGTTCAACGCGGGCCAAGGCGTACAGATCACTTTCAAGACCGTCACCTATCGGGGCGACTCAGGCGGTGCCGGGGGAGACGGCGCTGACGGCATGAGTTTCTATTTGATCGATGCCACGCAATTTCCGAGCACTCCAACGTTGGGAGCGACATGGAACGGCATCGGCTCCTGGGGCGGCAGCCTGGGCTATACCTGCTCCAATGCCAATGCGCCGTATGATGGACTCGCGGGTGCGTACATAGGGCTCGGCATAGACGAATACGGCAACTTCTTGAACGGAGTCGGCCTCATGCCGGCTTCAACCTTGCCATCCGGATATACCATGCCCACCGCAAGCGGAGACAACACCGCACTCGGCTACGGCTACCAGCCGCAGCGGATAGGTTTGCGCGGAGCGGGCAATATCTCGTGGAATTACCTGAACACCACCTACCCCAAGTACTACACGACCAGCACGCTGAACACCACGGCGCTGCAGCAGGCTGCGGTTCGAAATACCTGCAAAACCGGCAGCGTTTGGGACTACTCGGATGGCGCCTCGAATCCGACGCAGGTGAACAAACCGAGTCCGGCCCTGTACGACTACGCACCCATACCCGGCGCGTTTTCAGTGTTGCCCGCGAAACAGATCGCCGGCGAATGGGGCGCCGGCGTGTATGACCGTTCTTCCGCGAACGCAGTACCGATCTTCTACAATCTGACGATTACTCAAGACGGGCTGCTCAGCCTTTCATACGCCCTCTCCGGCAGCCCCGCATATACCAGCATCATCAAAAATCGGAGCATCTCGGCGACGAACGCGATTCCCGCGCTTCCCGCCAGCCTCTATTTCGGTTTCGCCGGATCGTCCGGCGGCAGCACCAACATTCACGAAATCATGTGTTTCAAGGCTGCACCTGCCACTCAGTCGGCCAACTCCGCCGCCGTCAGCCAGCAGCTGGCAACGAAAATTCAGGGCGGCGCGCAAATCTATTTCTCCTACTACAACCCGACGGACTGGACGGGAAATTTGACGGCGAACGGCTTGGTCGACACCGCCGGAGTCCTCACCATCAATTCCCTGGCTAATTGGGATGCTCAGTGCGTATTGACCGGGGTCGCCGCGTCCAAGACCTGCCAGACCACGGGAGTTGCCGGCCCGATCACGGCTCAATCGCCCACCGCCGGCGGTACCGGCCGGGTGATGCTGACTTGGAACGGGAACGACACCGTCGCAACGCCTGGAAACGCAGGCATCCCGTTTGAATGGTCGGGCGCCGGCATCACCTCCAGCCAACAGAGCGCGCTTGATGCGGGCGATTCGCCTCCGATCAAAGGCAACCGCTTGAACTATCTGCGCGGCGATCGCACGAACGAAATCGACCAAACCGGCGCCGGTCTCTATCGCGCGCGCGGCGGCGTGCTCGGCGATATCGTCGACTCGAGCCCCTCCTGGGTCGGGCCACCGACATCCCCCTACGGGCTGAAATGGAAGAACCGCTACGTCGGAACCGACCCTCTGCCCGAAAACACCGGTCAAAGCTATTCCAGCTTCCAAACCCTCGAGCAATCACGTCTCAACGTGGTTTACGTCGGCGCCAATGATGGTTTTCTACACGGCTTCGAGAGCGGGTCGCAGGACTCCAGCGGCAACGTCGTCACGGCCACGAGTACGGGGATCGCCACTCCCAACGATGGCGCCGAGGTTCTGGCTTATATGCCGGGTGCGATACTGCAGGCGATTCACCAGTTTTCCACCGACCCCGCCGTCGAGCCAGCGGACGCCGGCGTGGATTACTCGAATTCTCTCTACAACCATAATTTCTACGTCGATGCCGCTCCGGGTACGGGCGATCTTTTCTACGGCGGAGTGTGGCATACCTGGCTCGTGGGTGGACTGGGAGCGGGCGGCTCCTCCATTTACGCCCTTGATATCACCAACCCCAGCGGGAGTGTGTCGAATCCAAACGCCAGCGTGTTCAGCGAGAGCAACGCTGCGGCGTTGGTCAAAGGCGAATGGAGTTCGGCCACGATCAGCTGCGCCGGCGACACGTCGACTTCGACGTGCGGCAATAGTCTGGGGAACACTTACGGAACGCCGCTGATCCGCCGATTCCACAATGGCAAGTGGGGCGTGATATTCGGCAACGGTTACGGCAGCGTGACCGGCGATGCCGGGATCTTCGTGATGACCATCGATCCGAGCGACACTTATGCCTCCTCGCCGACTTTCTACTATCTGAGCACAGGCTCGGGCGCCGGCACGACGACGAGCCCGTGCTCCACCAATTGCGATGGAATCGCGTTCGTCACCTCGGCGGACCTGGATGGCGATCACATTACCGACTACGTTTACGCCGGCGATCTGAAGGGCAATGTGTGGCGTTTCGATCTGACCAATTGCTCGCCTACCGGCACGACAACCGTATGTCCAGGCACGGCATGGGGCGTGACCCCTGGCCCGTTGTTCCAAGCGGTTTCAGCCGCCGGCGCGGCGCAACCGATCACAACGCCGATCGTTCTGGCCTCCGCCGTGGTCGCGGGCACCTCGCCGGCGCTCATTCTGTCCTTCGGTACCGGGCAAAGAACGCAATTCTCCATTTCGAGTCCGGTTACCTATGCCCCCGGCGCTCAAACTCTGTACGGAGTATGGGACTGGAACTTCGGCACCTGGAATTCCAATTCTGCCTTCTCGAACGCCAGTCTCACTCCGGCTCAAACCGGGTTCTCAGCGCCCTATACGTTGACGCGAGCACAACTTCAGGCGCAGACCTATACGGCCACCACAACGACCCTGAATGGAGCCAGCGTTCCCATCGTTACCACGAGCAACACCCCGATTACCTGGGAACAGTGTAGTCCCACCTGCAACAGCGGAAAGTTCGGGTGGTATGCCGATTTGCCGGGAACTAACGAGCAAATCGTCTCGACGCCGACTCCCTATCAACAGGGCCTCGCCGTGAACTCGACCATACCGGCCAACAACGCGGTACTTTCCTGCACTTCCAGCACCGACACCGGGGTCACCTATCTCATATCGCCGATCTCCGGCGGGACATTCACGAGCACGAGCACGGACGTAGGCTCGAGCTCGAGCACGCCGGGGTCCTTTACGAGCGGCTTCGTCAATAACAATCACCTTGCGAATATGGTGGGTCTGACGACCAACGAAACCGGCGCCTTGACAGTCGTCAACACCCGCGAAGGCACGACGTGGCTGGTCGGTCAGTCCATCGTGCCTCCCGCGGCCGCACAGCCGCCGGTGCAGCCGGTACAGATCAAAATGCCGCCTAACGTCACCGTGACTCGCAAGACCTGGGTTGAGCTAAGATGACGATGAGAAATAAAAACGTGACGAAGCCCAACAGTCCAGGGCGGCACGCCTCGAGCGGATTTTCCTTGATCGAGCTCATGGTCACGGTGGTGATCATGTCCATCCTGGCGTCGATTGCCATACCGGCCTACAACGCTCAGATCCGTAAGTCGCGTCGCACCGAGGCGAAGACCGCGCTGCTCGATCTGGCTGGCCGAGAAGAGCGCTATTTCAACACCAACAACGCCTATACCGACGGGGCCGCTAAACTGGGCTACGCCCCGGCCACCTCAACTGTGACTCTGGCGCCGGCGACCCCTATGTCGGTAGGTAGCGGCTACTACACCGTCACGATCACTTTGGGTGCGCCGCCGTACACCATTGTTGCCACAGCGGTCGGAGATCAAGCGCAAGATGTCTGTTCCACTCTTACGGTTGATTCCACTGGGCTACAACAAGCCTCCGGTAGCGGCGCCAACCCCAACGTCGATTGTTGGAAGTGATCTCGCACATTTCCTGATGGACGCGGATCCCAACCGGGGTAACCGTTGCCTTCCGCCAAAAAAAAGCCGCGCAATGCGCGGCTTTTTAATCAAGTAACCGAAAGCTACCTCGCGCTATACCCCCGCCCCTCGACACACGCCGTCATCGCGCGCTGATAATCCGACCCGTTTTGCGCCACCTGCCCTGCCTGCTGCTGCGCCCATTGCTGGCACTCGGCCTTGTCGGTGGCCTGCTGCTCGGCGCTCTGGCCGTTCTTGGGGTACATGAAAATCTGACCCCCGGCGGCCCCGCCGTCGCTGGGCGGCGCGCCGGCGGCCGGCCCCGCGCCGTCGGCTGGGGCGGCCGACTCCGTCACGGGAGGCGGGTCCGTCGCCACATAGCCTTCGTAGTCCGGGTTGTAGGTGTAGTACACGTCATTGGCGTAGTAGTATGGGACGCCGCCCCACCAATAGGTCCCGTAGGCCAGCGGCAGCACCGGCAGGAACCAGGAGAATCCTATTCCGTAGTAGCACCGCGGCCAGAAACCGCCGTGCCAATATCCGCCCCGCCAGTAGGCGCCGGTGGAGTACCCATGCCCGCCGTAGTAGCCGGAATGCCCGTAATAGGCGCCGGAATGCCCGTACGCGCCCCCGTAGCCGCCTCGGTAGCCTGTGTAGGCCGAACCACGGTACCCCCCGCCGTAGCCGTGGGAATAGCCTGCACCGCCGGCATAGTGACTCACCCCGGTATAATGAGGACCGCCGCCGCCGAAGTGACCTCCGCCGGAGTAGTGACCCCCACCTCCGCCCGAGTAGTGACCCCCGCCTCCGCCCGAGGCGCGACCGCCGCCTCCGCCCGAGGCGTGACCGCCGCCGCCACCCCCACCGTGACCGCCACCGCCGCCATGTTGCGCGAGGGCGGGCGCGGCGCCGATCAGTATCGACGCCAAAATGCCGGTTGCCAGAAGAATGCCCTTGGCCCTAGTACTCATGACTCTCACCTTCGGTTGCCGGTCGCGCCCCTGCACGGCCATTTAGAACGCATAAAATAAGACCTACCCTGTACAACGCGGTTCAAGCTGTTTGGTGCACAGCATTCATTGTTTTGATGCAGCAGAACCACTACGTGAACCTGCTCAATTTCGCAATGCCGCATTGACCATAATGTACGCCGTCCGGCCCGGCGCCGGCTCAAAAAACCTGGAATTGGTTTCATTGACGATCACAGAACCCACATAGGCTCGATCGGCAAGATTATCAAGGCGGGCGAATTCGCTGAACCGCCAGTGTCTCGTTTCTTGCTCGAACCCGGCCCGCAGATTCGCGACCCAGAAGCCCGCGGCGGCATCGGAATTCCGATCATCGACATAAATGCGCGCTCGGCCTTGCGTCTCCAGCGTGGCTGAAAAGCCCAAGGGCGCGTAGCTCCACGTGAGGCCCGCGTACAAGGAATTCATCGGCACCGCCGGCAGGTGGCTTCCCGCATTCACCGTCTTGTAGTTCGCGGGCAAGGGACCTCCCGGGTGCGCGAGTGGATTGCACGGAGCCGCGATGCAGGTGGCGTAGGCTTGTCCCACGACCGCGCGAATGTAGGTGTAGGCGAGCCGGCCGCTGAACCCGCCGGTCCAGTTCGCATCGACCGCCAGCTCCATGCCGCGGCGATTGGTCTCGCCGATGTTTTGAGATACCGTCCGGCCGCCGGAGTTCTGCAGCACGGCCAGTTCGTCCACGGTTTTGATATAGAACGCGGCAAGGTTGGCCCGCACATGATCGCTCCCCGCCTTGACGCCGGCTTCGTAGTTATCGCTGCGCGCCGGTTTCAACCCGAAGTTCAGCCCCGCAAGGCTGCCGTCGACCGAGCGATAGGCCAGATCGTTCAGAGTCGGGGTCTCGAAGCCTTTGCCGTATGAGCCATAAAGATTGACCGCGGAACTCGCGCGGAAGGTGACGCCGCCGACCGGATTCACCGCCGAGAAGCGCACGCTGCTGTCCGCGCCGTCGAGCACGGGGATGTGTCCGTGCGAGCTCACCTCCACGAGGTTGTTGCGCACACCCGCGATCACGCGCCAACGCGCGTGGGGATCCCACTGCGCCTGTAGGTATTGATCGAAGTCGTAGACATGGTTTGCCTGGTCGCGGCGCACCGCTCCTGCGACACCCAACCTTGAGCCCACATAGTTGAGGTACCCCTTGCGAGCTTCCGCGAGATCGTCGTAGTTGATGCCGGCGACCACCTGCAAGGGACCCGCGACATCGCGAGCGTCCGTCACGTGCGCATCCACGCCCCAATACGCCCTATCCAGATCGATGACGCCGCCCGGATAGAGAGGTGCGTTCTGCTGCGTCGCCTGGGGGATGGCCTGGAACTGAGTCGTGGCGCGATGCCCCGTGTAGAGCATGGCCGACAAGTCGTCGTTGGCGCTCAATTTGCCGTCGTACACGGCGCCCAACTGCTCCTGCTCGAGAGACTTGCGGGTATTGAATCGAACCGCGCCGGTGCCGGCCTGGCGCGGATCCGCCGCGAGCTGCGCACGCGTGAGTCCGAGGGGATCCTGCACGCTCGGCGTTTCGACCACATTGGCGACGAACGTCAGCGTCGACGCTTCACCGGTTGCGATCCGCAGCTTCGAATTGAAGTTGTCGCGTTCGGCGTCGCTGTGAAAGCGGTAGCCGTCGGTTTGAAAGTGCGCGGCGTCGACCACATAGTTGACCACCCGATCGTCTCCCTCGGTCTTCAGGGCGTAGCGTTGAGTGTTGAAGGTGCCGTACTCGGCCTTGCCGTCGAGCAAATAACCCGGCTTCGCGTCTTCGGTGAAGATGGCGATCACTCCTCCCGATGAATTGCCGTACAGCGCCGAGAACGGTCCCCGCAGGACTTCGATGTGGTCGGCCGATCCTAAGTCGAATTGCGAAAACTGGCCCTGACCGTCCGGCATGGTGCCGGGAATACCGTCGGAATAGAGCCGAATGCCGCGGACACCAAAACTCGACCGCGCACCGAAGCCGCGGACCGAGAGCTGCAAATCCTGGGCGTAGTTTTGCCGGCTTTGCACCGACACACCCGGCACCGTGATCAAGCTTTCCGAGAGATTGACTTGCAGCTGACCGTCTGCAATGGCGCGCCGATCGACCCGATCGACCGACACCGGCAAGTCGACACTGGACTCCGCCACCCGCGTGGCGGTAACTACGATGGCGGACAATTCCGCGGTGTCGGCCAGAGCGCCTTGGTATGAGGCGCCCACGCCCAATAGCACGCCCGCAACCGACACTGCAGCTCTTCGACGCATGATTATCCCTCGCGCGCAATCCCTTAGATCGCATCGAGCGCCGCTGCGAGATCCGCAATGAGGTCGTCGGCATCTTCGATGCCGACTGAAATTCGGATCAGCGCATCGGTGATGCCGATCCGATCCCGAGTCTGCTTGGATACTCCGGAGTGCGTGGTGCTCGCCGGGTGCGACATCAGGGTCTCGGTGCCGCCGAGACTCACGGCGAGCTTGATCACCTGCAGCGCATCGAGCAGGCGAAATGCCTCCGCCTCGCCGCCCTTGACCGCAAATCCGAACGTAGAGCCGGCGCTCTGGCATTGCCGGCGGAAAACCGGGTACCGCGGGTCATCCGTCGCCAGAAAGCCGAGGTAATTCACACTCTCGATCTTCGGATGGCTGCGCAGAAATTTCGCCACCAGCGCGGCGTTTTCCGCCGACTTGTGCATGCGCAAGGTCAGCGTCTCCATGGAACGCATGATCATCCATGCGGTGTTCGGGTCCAGCTGGGTGCCGAGCGCGCCGCGCAATTTCTTCACCGGAGCCACGGCTTCGCGCGAGCCGACGACACCGCCCGCGACCAGATCCGAGTGCCCACCCACGTATTTCGTGAGCGAATACATGACCAGATCCGCGCCAAAGCCGAGCGGACGCTGAAACACGGGCCCTAGAAAGGTGTTGTCGACCGCAACGGGCGGCCGCCCGCCGCTCTGGCGCCCGCCGATCTGAACCGAAGTGTCGCGCATCAGGGCAAGATCGACCAGGCTATTGGTCGGATTCGCCGGCGTTTCCACGATGATGAGACAGACTCTGCCGCCGGTCTCAGCGGCCCGCTGGGACGCGCGCTCGGCGGCTTCGGCGACCGCGCTCTTGTCGTGGCCCAGAGTAAAGCTGACCGCGCTCACCCCGAACCCGGGCAAGGTTTTTTCGATGAGCGTTTCCGTGCCGCCGTACAGAGGCTGGCTCATTAGAATCACATCGCCCGGCCGCACATGCGTCCAGAGCACGGTGGAAATTGCGGACATGCCGCTCGAGAACACCGCCGCCGTTTCGCCCTCTTCCCACAACGCCAGACGATCCTCGAGCACCTCGAGGTTGGGATTGTTGAAACGCGAATAAACGAGGCCGGAGGATTGACCGGCGCCCGGCTCGCGCCGGCCCGAGGTAAAGTCGAAAAAATCCTTGCCGTCCTGCGCCGTCTTGAAGACGAACGTCGAAGTCAAGAAGATCGGCGGCTTCAGCGACCCCTCCGAAAGACTCGGATCGTAGCCGTATCCCATCATCTGGGTTTCGGGCTTGAGCAGGTGCTTGCCGATTTTACGTTTATGATAGGAGTCGTAGCTCACGCTTCC
>Ga0137397_10004075_pt1 | contig 10158 bp, 6 predicted proteins | sample czorhiz116metaG_FD_106658 | JGI IMG/M metagenome (GOLD analysis project Ga0137397, IMG submission 106658) | Vadose zone soil microbial communities from Angelo Coast Range Reserve, California, USA - czorhiz1.16 metaG | ecosystem: Environmental > Terrestrial > Soil > Vadose zone | place: USA...
TCATCTCCGCGCTCTCTACGGCCGCTCCTCGCACCATCAAGTCGAAGCGATTTTCAAAGCGTTCGCGCGCGCGCTGCGCTTCGCCGTTTCTCGCGACAAGCGTCTCCGTCAGGTTTTGCCCAGGACCAAGGGGCTCTTGTGAAAGTGACGATTCTCGATTACGGAGCCGGAAACGTGCCCTCCGTCGAGCGCGCCCTCCAACGTCTCGGCGCTGAATCACTCCGCACCGATTCGCCCCAAGACATTTCCAAAGCGGATGCGTTGCTTCTCCCCGGCGTCGGACATTACGCCGCCTTGGTCCGCGCCCTCGATGAAAAACAACTCCGCGCATCTTTGGTTGATGCCATCCACCGCGGCGTTCCTTTTCTGGGCATCTGTCTCGGCCTGCAGGTCTTGTTCAAGTCGAGCGAGGAAGCCCCGCGACTCCAGGGATTGAATCTTCTTCCCGGAATCGTTTCGGCATTGCCGCCGGGCGTAAAACTGCCTCACATGGGCTGGAACCAGATCAACGCAAAGAGAAACTTGCCCCTGCTCGCGGGCATTGACGCTGGAGCGCATTTTTATTTTGCCCACTCCTTCGCTGCGCTCGATTCGAATGAAGCAGCCGCCACCTGCTCCCATGGTGCGGACTTCGCCGCTGTCATCGAGCGGAACAATATCCACGCCGTGCAGTTCCATCCGGAAAAAAGCGGCGATTCCGGCGCCCGCGTCCTGCAGAATTTTCTGAGGCTCGCCGCATGAGCCTGGCGCACCGCATCATTCCCTGCCTTGATACGGACGGCGAACGCGTCGTCAAGGGCGTCAACTTCGTCGGCCTGCGCGATGCAGGCGACCCCGTCGCGCTTGCCGCGCGCTACAACGCCGAAGGCGCCGACGAACTGGTTGTTCTCGATATTGCCGCATCCCGCGATCGCCGCCCTACTTTCCTAGAAACCATCCGCCGTGTCGCGGCGGAATTGGCCATTCCGCTCACCGCCGGCGGCGGCATTCGAATGCTCGAAGACGGTCGCGCGGTTGTCCGCGCTGGCGCGGACAAAGTCACCGTGAACACCGCCGCAGTCGAGCGTCCCGAACTTATCTCCGAACTCTCGCGCGAATTTGGCGCGCAAGCCATCGTCGTCGCAATCGACGCAAAGCGTGCCCGCGATCATTGGGACGTAATGGTTCGTGGCGGGCGCGAATCTGCTTCTCTGGATGCAATCGAGTGGGCGAGACACGCCGTGGCGTGCGGAGCCGGAGAAATATTATTGACCTCGGTGGATCGTGACGGCACGCAGAGCGGTTTCGACGTTTCGCTTACTGCCGCAATCTCAAAGGCCGTTACTGTGCCGGTGATCGCTTCTGGTGGCGCCAGGTTACCTGAACATTTTGTCGAAATCTTCGAGAAAGGCTTCGCGGATGCGGCGTTGGCGGCTTCCATCTTTCACGATGGAGTGCAATCCATTCGAACTCTGAAGGAATACCTGGCGGCGCGCGCCGTCGAGGTGCGCTTGCCATGCTGATCCCCTGCATCGACTTGCAAGGCGGGCAAGCCGTTCAATTGGTGCATGGACGAAAACGCGAACTGGCCGTCTCCGATGTTTTCGGCCTTCTAAGAAAATTCAAGAAATATCGCTGGTTGCACGTGATTGACCTGGACGCCGCCATGGGAAAAGGCCAGAACGATGGACTGGTGCGCGAACTCTATGCCGCCGCGCGAAAGGATTTCGGCATGAGAGTGCGCGTCGGAGGCGGAATTCGAACCGTTTCTCGTGCTGCAAAAATTGCTGGATGGGGCGCAAGCCAGTTAATTATCGGCAGCGCAGCTTTCCGCGGCGGCAAAGTGAACACGGTATTCCTGGGGCAGTTAGCAAAAACACTTCCGCGAAGACAAATTATCATCGCGCTCGACACTGTCCGTGGGCAGATTGCGATCCACGGCTGGCGCAAGCGCGTCGCGCTTCAAGCCGAACAAGTGATGGCGCAGCTTGAACCGTTCTGCGCCGGTTTCTTGTGCACCGACGTGGACCGCGAGGGCACGATGACCGGGGCAAACCTCGCTTGGTTTCAAACGCTGCGCGTGGCGACTTCCCTTCCCATCATCGCCGCGGGCGGTATCAAAACGCACCGCGAGATTTCTGCATTGGCAAAACTCCAAATGGACGCGGCCGTAGGCATGGCCATATACAAAAACAAGCTACGCTGAGGCACCAGCTCAACCTTATTGTCGCCTTCTACCTGAATTCGTGATTTGGCAGCCGCGTCCCCGCACCGTCAGCGCAAATACGCATCAGTGATGTACTGCTGTACCATGCGTTGCGTGTTGAAGAACGAACCATTGATGGCGATAGCGTGCTGCATGACTTCCAGGAATTTTGCGCGATCGTTGTAGTACATCGGCAGGATCACGCTTTCCAGCTTGTTATAAAGCGATTCGGCTTCGGCCGTGTTGTCCGCCGGAGTATTGCCGGCCGCGGTGCGCCGCGATTCGCCGATGCACCAGCCGGTGACGCCCTCAATGTGGCCTTCCACCCACCACCCATCGAGAATGCTCAGGCTCGGCACGCCATTCAGCGCGGCTTTCATGCCGCTGGTGCCGGAAGCCTCGAGGGGAAACTGCGGCGTATTCAGCCACAGGTCCACGCCGGAAGTCACCTTCCCGCCGAGCTCAAGATTGTAGTCGTCGAGGAAAACCACCGGCACCGTTTTCCGCAACGCCTTTTTCGCATGAAAGATCCGGCGAATGATGTCTTTCCCGCCGCCATCATTGGGATGCGCCTTGCCCGCATAAACAATCTGGAATTGGCCGGCGTTCTTGGCAATCTGCCGGAGCCGGTCAAGATCGGCCAGGATCAAGTCGGCACGTTTGTAGCCCGTGGCGCGGCGCGCAAAACCGATCGTGAAGGCTTCATGATCAAATTTCAGCCCCGTTTTCTTGCGCACCACTTCGAGCAGATCGTGTTTGGCGATCAAATGCGCCGCCCAGACCTCCTCTGCCGGCAAGCCCAGCGCGCTCCGCAAGCTGTAGTTGTCCTCGCGCCAGGAAGAAATGTAACGGTCGAAGAGTTGCTGGAATGGTGCCGAAGTCCAGGTCCCGGCGTGAACACCGTTGGTGATGGCCTCGATCGCTGCTCCGGGGAACATCTGCCGCGAAGTTTCGCCATGCTGTTTCGCGACGCCGTTCACGTAGGTGCTTAGTCCCAACGCAAGCTGCGTCATATTGAGCGACGCCCCTTGCCGTGCCGCCTCTTGCAATCCCGGGAAATTTTGCTCCGCCTGGAGCGCCCGCTTCATCAAATCGGCGGTAGTGGCATCGTTCAAATCCAGAAAATCCGCTTGCGCGGGGAATACCCGCGTTAGGAATTCCATCGGAAAGCGGTCATGCCCCGCTGGAACCGGTGTGTGCGTGGTGAATACGCACTTGCTGCGGACTTTCTCGATGTCTTCGCCGCGAATGGACTTGCGCCCGGCCTTTTGCGCTTCTTCGCCAAGCAGCTCCAGCGTCAGCAGCGCGGCGTGTCCTTCATTCATGTGATAGCGCGTAAGATCGCCGTAGCCCATCGCGCGAAGCATGCGCACGCCGCCGATCCCCAAGAGCACTTCCTGCCGCAACCGGTAGTAAGAATCGCCGCCATACAACGTACCGGTCAACGCGCGGTCCGCTTCCGCGTTCGAGGGCAGATCGGCGTCAAGGAAATAAACGGGGACTTCAAAGCCGTGCACGCCTTTTACTGCGTAACGCCAGCAACGCAACTCGACACGGCGATCTTCGATCGGAACGCTGGCTCGCGCGGGTTCTTCTGTAAGAAAGTCTTCGACTCGCCATTCGACGGGCTCTTCGGATTGCGAGCCGTCTTCAGCGAGACGCTGGGTAAAGTATCCCTTGCGGTAGAGGAGCGAGACGGCCACCATAGGCAGCCGCAGATCGGCAGCGGCTCGAATCGTGTCGCCCGCAAGAACGCCCAAGCCGCCGCTGTAGCTCGGCATGGCGTTCTCCAGCGCAATTTCCATCGAAAAGTAGGCGACCAGTCGCCTTACGGAATTCACCTGACTTGCCATCTCACTCGCTTTTCATTTGGCGCGGCATCCGCAACCAGCCGGAAAATCGCGCATGGTTAAACCTTAGATTGTCAGGGATTCGCGGCGCGCAAGCAAGCAGTGTGGAAACGCAGTGTGTCTATTCGTCTCGCCCGGCTGTTTTAGAGATGGCGTGTCTCCCTGAAGGGCAGCCTAGATCTCTTCCACCTCACCGCCGCAGGTCCGGCTGGCCCTTCGATACGACGGCAAGAAAAGTCAAAACCCCGGAATCTGTGTTCCAGGGCGTTCGAGGCAGCGCGAAGCTGCGCTATTGCGTGACGGTTTTCACGGCGTCTCCGACTTTGAAACCCGTGCCGGATACCACGACGGCGACCGCGGAAATGTCATCGACTTCGGTGATCTTCACTACCCCAACTGCCGAGGCTAAACGGCGGATGACCGTACCGGTGGCGGGGTCCTTAATCTCGCGCGTCACGCGCTCGACATTGAGCTGATCTCCGACTTTCAGGCCGGCTTTGCCGCCGACGTTTAGAATGATCTGTCCGCCTTCCACGGCCGCAACGAGACCAGATACGTTGACGGTACGCGTTTGCAATTTGCCGTTGTTGGAGACCAATCCGGTGCTCATCTGATCGACGGCAAGCTTCACTGCCTCGCCGATGATCGTTTGCTGGAAATCGCTGCTGCCGAAATTGGCCCCGCCTGCGCCGAACCCATGCCAATTGCCGCCGCCGCCGAGCAGCGAAGTACTCTCGCGTTGTGATTCTCCCTTGCCGTCGGCCACTCCGAGAATTTCGCCGGTATCAATATCCACCATGCGGGCGTTGACGATGACGATGGCCTTGCTCTTTTTCTTTCCGAAGCCGCCGATGCCGAACCCGCCGATGCCGCCTCCGGCGCCACCGATGTTGGTGTTCTTTGTTTCGTTGCCGAACTGCGTGATGCTGCCGACAATGATGGTATCCACGCCGAGGAGTTTCCCAATCTTGGCGGCGGAATTCGGGTTGGCCCGATCGCTATTGGAAAAATTCTGCTCGGCAAGAATTTTGTCGAGCGCTTTGCGCTCGATCACGGAGTAGGTGCCGTCCTTGACGAGATCGGTTACCAACAGGTCAGAGATACCCTTGCCGACGTCCACATTGGTGCCAAAGAGCGCGGCGGTAGACGTCTGCACCGTGGCATAGTCGAAATCAAAAATCGCCACACGCTTCTTGCGTCCCTGTGGGGCCGCCGGCGGAGTCGCTTGCGCTGGAGCGGATGGAGCAGCGGTGGGGGCGGCCGGCGCGGGCTTTGCCTGCGCGTGTGATGCAGGTGTTGCAATCGTGATGCTGAAAGACAAGACCAGGGCATAACACACAAGCTTTTTCATGACAGACCTCGCACGGTGGACTTTTTTCTTCTATACCAGGGACACTGCCGGAAATTGGGATGAATGTTATGGCCTGCGCATGCGGCTGTCAATCCAAGTCTCCGTATTGCCGCGATTTTGTAACGTGGGAAACCCGGCGAAGACAGCAAGCCATTCTTTGGTCAGGCAAGAGAGCAGTGCTAAGAGACAGCAGGCGCAAGAGACGAGGTTGCGCAAAGTGCGAATGAACAGCGTCAGCCGGTTCCTCCCAACGCTCAAAATCGAAGAGGGGCGCGGCAGCGCCCTTCTTCGATTAAATAGTGATTGTGGCTTGCAGCCGATCCGTTAGAACTCGAAGCGCACGGACAGTTGCGCCTGGCGCGGATCGCCCACGCCAACGCGGAGGAAGCCGTTGAAGTCGAAAAGCTGCGGCGACGACAGCGGGTTCACGTTGTTCTTGTTGTTGAAAGTGTTGAACACTTCGATCCTGGGGATGAGCTGGAAGCGTTCGCCAAGATGGAACGGACGATCGACGCCGAAGTCGAAGGTAAAGAAGGCATTATCTTTCCTAAGAGAATTGCGCCCCTGATCCACGCCATTCACAAAGCGAGGTTCAGGCGAGATCGGCTGCGCGGAGTGGGCCTGCATGCGCACGTTCCCGTGGAAGCCCCACGGCAGATCGGCAACTGTAAAGGCGTTGAACTTATGCCGCTCGTCACGGTCCGAGTACGAATACTCGGCGGCAAGGTTATGCAAGTCCGCGTAACGGAATGTGAAAGGATCACGTTCGTTCGAGTCGTCGTCGCGATCACTGGAGTATGTGTAGTTCGCGTCAAACAGGAAATTGTGGCTCATGCGCTTGCGCATGCCGATCGTGAATCCACGATACAAGGACTTTGCGGAACTAACGGTGTCGGTAATCGCTCCAAGGTCCGGGAATGGCGCTGCTCCAGTGTAGCTTGCGGTGTCTCCATTTTGCGGGATGACCGACACCGGACCAACATTGGGATTGATGAAGCGCGTCAAATGGACGCCCTTCGACAAAGTAAAGTCCGCATACATAACGTAATCGCCGACGAGCTGTTGCTCATAGCCGACGTTGGTAGTGTAAATGCGTGGGTTTGCATAGTCTTTGCTGAACACGGTCACGCCCGGCTGAAAAGGAAGCGTGGGCGGCGCGGGTATGACATTGGGATACGTCGGTGCGGGGCCGAGAACGGAACTCTGCTGGCAAACACCGGCTATCTTAAATAGGCAAGTCCCCGCTGCAATTTCCTGTTGTTGGACGCCGTTGGTGGTGATCGGACCGACTTGAGTCAGCATGTTCTGCCGAGCATTGAAGATGCCGTAGCTCGCTCGAAGCGCGGATTTTCCGTTGCCGCGGATGTCCCAGGCTAAGCCCAGGCGCGGCTGAAATTCCTTATTCTGGTTCGGGAGGAAACCCGTGGAGGGGAAAGCCGGATTGCTCAAGTCAGCTGCGTAGGCGGTCTTCGACGGCGCAACGGTGGGGTTGGGGAAATGCTGCGCGTCCCAACGCAAGCCGTAATTCAGTGTAAGGTTCCGCCAGATTTTCCAGGTGTCCTGGGCGAACAAGGAAAAATCTTCATTGGCGATGCTGGACTGTCCTGACTGATCCAGAGTTTCGTTTGCGCTAGTTGGTCCATGTTGAAGGAAAAGAAGAAGAGGGCCGCCCGTGAAAGCTGAGCCGTTCGGGCATCGGGTGTCGCTGTTCGTCAGCAGCGAGACATCCGTAAAAGTTCCGTCGGCACATTCCGCGGCAGTGGGCCCAAAGCCCGTGCCGCCCGGAGTTGCGTAGTGCAGGAAGCCTGTAACGCTGTCGAAGATATAGCGGCCAGTAAAGAAGCCGCGAAAGATCTGGGAGTTCCGAGTATGAATCCATTCGCCACCGAACTTCCACGTGTGCTTTCCTTTGATGACCGAAAAATTATCACGCACGTCCGACCGATAGATGAGTTCGTCCACGTTAGGCTCAAGGAAGAATGGCTGGCCGAACCGGAAATTGGGGACGAAACCCACAGCAGTGTCCGGCACGGACGAGGTATTAATGGCTTCACGGGGACGAGTTTCGCGTGAATAAGTGAAGTGCGCCTCGTTGAGCATAGTGTTGGAAAGGGTGCTGAACCAGTTGGTGTTCACGGCCTGAATATGGGAGGGGCCTTCAATTCCGTTGGCAGAAGTGCCATACGTGGGAACATCGAACGTCTGGTTTGGGTTCTTGGACCAATCGAAGTTATAAGAACCGAAGACCTGGTTCCTGGCGTTCAAGTTGTAATCGACACGGCCAAATACGGCGGCGTTGCGCTGTTCATGAATAACAAGGAGACTCTCGTCGGTGTTCTTGAAAGCGGCCGGAAAAGTCGCGGTTTTGAAGAAATGCAGGAGAGCCACGCGCTGGCATTCTCCGCTCGCGGCGATGACCGCGTCATTCACGCCAACGACTGGAGTAGCGACGGAACAAGCAGCGCCGAGAGGAGCGCCAAGCGCAGGGCGATTCAGGTTTTCACGGATGCCCTCACCAGCAGCGAAGAAAAAGAGTTTGTCCTTGATAAGCGGGCCACCGAAGCTGCCGCCAAACTGGTTGCGGCGGAAGCCGTCGAGCGGTTTGCCGTCGGATGTGGCAGCCGTAAGCGATTCGGTGCGGAAATATTCGAAGCCGGAGCCGTGAACGGCGTTGGTTCCGGATTTGGTGACGACGTTGATTACGCCACCGGCGCTGCGGCCGAACTCAGCGTTGGCGCCGCTCGCCGTGATCTGAAATTCCTTGACGGCTTCGAGGGTGATGTCAATCGCCGCCCGCTGGCCACCCATTTGCTCGCCGAAAAATCCGTTGTTGTAGTCGCCGCCGTCGAGGCTGATGTTGTTGAAGATGCCGCGCTGACCGTTGATGTTGATTTCGTCGCCGTCCGGTCCCTGGGTGATGCTGACTCCGGGAGTAAGTGTCAGCAGGTCTTCAAATTTGCGGCCGAGGACGGGCGTCGTGGCCACGGAAATCTCGTCGAGAGTGGCAGAAGACTCCGTTTTTGTGACTTCCACAATCGGCACGTTGCTGACGACAATCCGCTGCGCAACCGAAGAAACTTTCATCGTCACAGGCAGCGTGATGGTTTGCCCAACGGTCAGGTTCACATTTTCCTGGACGATGGTGGCGAATCCGGCTTTGCTGATCGTGAGCGTGTAGCGGCCGGGGGCAAGGCTGAGGAAGGCGAAATGCCCATCCGTGCCGCTGGTATCGGTCTGCACGAAATTGGTGGCAAGATTTTTTGCTTCGACGGTCGCGCCCGCGACGCTTCCGCCCTTTTCATCGAGTACGTCTCCCTGCACAGTTCCCGCGGTGATCTGCGACTGCCCCCACGCGGACGAGGAAATACCCAGCACGACCGCCAGCATTAAAAATGCACACAACACTTTCTTCATTTTCTCTCCCCCAGACATCACGACCCCGATTCACACGAGCCCTGGAATTCCTCAGAAGGTTGAGGCGGCTCACAAGAAAGCATGAATGCTGTGGGGAAGTTTATGTCGGGAGGGCATGAAAGCACAAGGGCAGTGGCTGTGGAAACTTTTACGTTCTCAAATCAAGTTTTGGATGCAATCCATGGCTCCGGAAAATTGGGCGCCGATGTTCGACGGTGAAGCGGCGCGATGTCGGCTATAATCGCGGCCCGTGGGAACAATTCTCGATTCAATTCGCGTCGTGGAAATGACGGAGGCGCTCGCCGGCCCTTATTGCGCCATGTTGCTCGGCGATTTCGGCGCCGACGTCATCAAGGTGGAGCGGCCGGGAACCGACGACCAGTCGCGCGGCTGGGGCCCGCCGTTTGTGGGCAGCGAATCCGCCTATTTTCTCGCCGCAAATCGCAACAAGCGATCGATCACTCTCAATTACGATCATCCGCGAGGGGCGGAGGCGTTGCAGAAGCTTATTGCCAGTGCGGATGTTTTCATTATCAACCAGCCGTCACTGGCATCGTTGCAGAAACGCGGGATCGATTCGGATTCGCTGTGCGAGAGATTTCCGCGGCTGATTTATTGCGGGATCACCGGCTACGGGTTCACTGGGCCAAAGGCGGGGATGCCCGGCTACGATATTCTCGCGCAAGCGGAAGCCGGGGTGATGAGCTTTACGGGCGAGGCTGGGGGTGGACCGCTGCGTTATCCGATCGCGATTGCGGACATGACTTGCGGGATGTATGCGGCGATGGGGATTCTGGCGGCGCTCTTTGCGCGGGAGAAGACGGGACGCGGGCAATTTGTCGACATGGCGCTGTTCGATTCGCAGCTGACCTGGCTGGCGAACGCGGGGAGCAGTTATCTGAACGCGGGCGTTTCGCCGAAACGATGGGGGAATGCGCATCCGAACATTGTGCCGTACGAAGCGTACCTCGGGAGCGATGCGAAATATTTTGTAGTCGGCGTCGGGACGGAAGCGTTGTGGAAGAGATTTGTGCAGGTGATGAACGTCCATGACAGCCTTGGCCGAGATGAACGATTCAGCACGAACGCGCTACGAATCAAGAACCGGGAAATCCTCGTGCCACTGCTCGAGAGAATACTTCAACAAGAACCAGCGGCGGCATGGCTGGCAAAATTCGCGCAGGCGGACATTCCGGCTGGGCCGATCAACACGGTCGCGGAGGCCATCGAGGACCAGCAAACGCGCGGGCGAGGCTTGATTGTGCAGCTCGAGCATCCCACGATCGGCACGGCAAAGAGCATTGCGAACCCCATACGGTTTTCAAACACGCCGGTGAGCTACCGCCTGCCACCGCCGA
>Ga0137397_10004077_pt1 | contig 10156 bp, 6 predicted proteins | sample czorhiz116metaG_FD_106658 | JGI IMG/M metagenome (GOLD analysis project Ga0137397, IMG submission 106658) | Vadose zone soil microbial communities from Angelo Coast Range Reserve, California, USA - czorhiz1.16 metaG | ecosystem: Environmental > Terrestrial > Soil > Vadose zone | place: USA...
GGCGGCGGCGGTGGCGAACCGCTTGACGGGTTGAGCACGAGGTCGGTGGCGAGCCACGTGCTTGCCGAGTTGAAATGCCAGCTCCATTGCGGCTGGAGCGTTGTGGCGGTCGCGGGCAGCGCGTACTCGACATCGTTCTTGATTGACGCGTCCGAGCCCGAGCCGACTTGGGTGAAGCCGGCGGGCAGGTCGACCAAGACCAATGCATTCGCCAGCGTAACCGCATACGCGACGCCGTTGGCAGGGACCGAAATCGCTTGCCCTGGGCTGGCAGTAGTGGTGGTTGACCCGGAACCGGCGGCTGAGTGGTGCGGACCCGCCGCCTGCGCTTGCACCGCTTCCACCCCGGTCCACGCCGTTACCACACCGCCGCCGTCCTGAGCCGCAGACGAGAGATTCGCCTGGACGATGAGCCGGTTGCTCGTACTCGCGTCGGGGAAGTTCTGTGCATTCGTAGCGACATACGTCGCCATCGAGATCCCGCCAGACTGGATTAACTCGACCAGGGCGTAACTATTGCCCGGCAGCGAGCCGTCATCCAGGCGGTCGGTTACGGACGTTATGGAGTTGGTGCCCGTCCAGAAGAACGTGGCGATGATCGCGTCGCCCCGGTGCGGATTGGGATTGAACACCGCGACGAGTGCTGTCCCGCCCTGCTGGCCGAGCCCGCCGCCAGCCGGAGCGCTGACCGCGGATAGTTCAGGAATTCCGATTTTGGGTCGCTCGGGACCACCGACATCACCGGTGCAGGCCACGGCGAGGAACAAGACTGCCGCCGCCAGGCGGCGAAGCGGAGCGTGCATGATCGGTCGGCGAGTCACGGGTAGAGCGCCTCCTCGAAATTCTGCCGTGTCGGGGCCACGGTTAGCCGCGCGCCTGACCGAGCGCGCGGCACCCGCAGCCATCAAATCAGTTACAGCACTCCGATGCTGAAGCGGGCGCTTTCGACGCTCAGGTTCACCTCAGGTGCGGTCGCCCGAAGTGTGTATCCGTCCCCGGGCGTACTGAGCTGATCGATGCACAAATTGCTGAACCGCGCGACCCCGTTGACCGCGGCGACGGTCACCGTGCCCGACAGTTTGCCTGGCATGAGCGCCCCGGCCTGGCGTCCGATGGACATCGTGACCTGGCCGTTAAACGCCGTGACCGTGTTGCCCTTGTCATCTTTCGCCGTGACTTCCACCGGCGGCTGGATGGTCCCCGGACATGGCAGCGATGTGCCGGGCTGCACGGTGACAACCAGTTTCGTGGGGGCCTCATTGAGAGCGAACACAGTCGCCAGCCACGTGCGCGGCGAGTTGAAAACCCAGGTCCATTGGGGATCGACCGAACCCGCGCTCGCGGGCAGCGCGTACTCCGCGTCCACCACCATCGAATCGTCCGAACCCGTTCCGATGGTCGTAAAGCCCGCCGGCCTGTTTATCGCCAGCGCACCATTCGTCATCGACACGCCATATGCGAGCGCGCCCGCCGCCACCGGAATCGATCCGGGATCCGCGACCGTGGGCGTCGAGCCGGAGCCCGATGCCGACCGGTGCGCGCCCAACGCCGTGCCAAATGTCGGGTAGACCCCACTCCATGCCGAGATCACCACGCCGCCGTCCGTGACTGGTTGTGAGAGGGTTGCCTGGACCGCGTGGACATACCCATCGGTCACGGCCTGCACGTTGGTGGCGACGTACGTGGCCATCGAGACGCCGCCCGATGTGACGTACTCGACCCGGTTGAACGTGTTTCCAAGCGGCGTATAGGGATTGGTAGTCTTGACGTCGGTCACCGAGGCGATGATGTCACTGGAACCGAGCCAGACGAAGGTCGCAATGATCGCATCGCCCTGACGCGGGTTGCCACCATCGAACCCTTTGATGAGCAGAGTACCGCTCTGGCCCAGCGTGCCGTTGACCGAGCCCGCCGCGACATCGAACCGCAGACCTCCGAGACTGGGATTCTGGGGACCGACGGACTCGCTACACCCGAGGGCCACCGCCAGTAACCCTGAAACGCCGACGATCTTCGCGCTGATGGTCATATGCCACCCTCACTTCATGGAATCCTTAATGGTCGCGTCAGTAGAGTCGAGGCACCTCCTCGGCAAGGTCCGGGCCAAGCACAAGGCGCGGCGCCGACGCAGCACACGGGCGCAAGGCGGAAGGATTGCTACGAACGCTGAGCGATTGCTACGACGGATCCGCAACGGCCTATGGCGTTCCCGCAACGAATTGAAGGATTTATGACGCGATCGCAGCGGGGGCGCGGACTGCGCCGGCGAACTCGCGCACGCAGCGATTGACCCGCTCGTAGACCTCATCGAATACCTGCCTGCTCTGATCCACGGGGTCGCGAATCCCCCGGGTCTCGACGACCGCCGGGTCGAGGTCGCCGAGCAAGATCACATCGCTCGGCCGACGTCCGAAACGTTCACACACGAGACGTCGCTGGAGCACATCCATCGCGACGATCAGATCGGCGGCACGGGCGACGTCAGCCGAAACGGGACGCGAGCGGTGCTTGGTGAGGTCTACGCCGTGGCTCCGCGCCGCCGCGATCGCCTCGGCAGGGGCGGGCCGGTTGAAGCCGATGAAACCGCCGGACCGCACGTCGACGCCCAGCGGCGTCAGCTCGCGGGCGAGCAGCGCCGCGGCGAAGGGACTGCGGCAGATGTTGCCGTGACACAGGACCAGCAGGATCCTCGGCCCGGGTCGCTCCCGTAGCGCTTCGAGCGCCTTCCGCCGCCGAAACGGGTGGAGCAGGCGCTCGGGGGTGCGGCGTACACGCATGAGAAGATCAGTCATCAATCGCCACTCCCTGGGAAACGAAGACGGGCAGCACTGTGTCGACACGGTGTGGTTGCAACGCTGCAACGCTGACGCGCCGTTCGCGCGCGCGGTGCCCTCACCAGCGGCAAGAAATACACCGGCTCCGGTGGCCCGGTTCGTGCCTCAGCGGGCCGGCGTGCGATACCTCGTCACCGGCGGCGCCGGATTCATCGGTTCTCATATCGTCGAGCGCCTCGTGCGCACTGGCGCGGAGGTCACCGTACTCGACGACCTGTCGACCGGCCAGCGCGAGCATCTGCGTGCCGTGCGCGATCGCATTCGATTCATTCGGGGCGACGCGGTGCGGCTCGAGGTCTGTCGCCGAGCGATGCAGGGCGTGGGATGTGTCTTCCATCAAGCCGCCGTGACATCCGTGCCGAAGGCGACGCGAAACCCGCTCGGCGCCCATCATGCCAACGTGACCGCTACGCTCAACATCCTCGTAGCGGCCCAGGAAGCCAAAGTGCGTCGCGTCGTGTACGCCGGATCCACCGCGGCATACGGGGACGCTGCCGTGCTACCCACTCACGAGCTGCTGCTGCCGCGCCCGCTCTCTCCCTACGCCGCCGCTAAACTTTCGGGCGAGGCGTACTGCCAGGCCTTCTTCCGAACCCATGGGCTGGAGACGGTGGTGCTGCGGTACTTCAACGTCTTCGGACCGCGTCAGAACCTGGAATCGCAATACGGCGCCGTCGTCCCGCTGTTTATCGCTGCGGCGCTCCGAGGCGAGGCGCCCGTCATCTTCGGAGACGGCGAGCAGACGCGGGACTTCACATTCGTGACCAATGTCGTGGACGCGAATGTGCTCGCTGGTCACGCGCCCGCGGAGCAGGTCGCCGGCGAAGTCTTCAACATCGGGTGCGGCGAGGCGACCAGCATTTGCGACCTGTGGCGACGCATCGCGGACATCGTGGGCATCGACCTGGAGCCGCAACACGAGGCCGCGCGCGCGGGCGACGTGCGCCACTCGCTCGCATCGATCGCGAAAGCGCGCGAGCACCTGGGCTACATACCGACAATGAATCTCGACGAAGGCCTCAGCCGCACGATCGAACATTTCCGCAAGCGTTTGGGGACGCCTGCGCCCTCGCGTTTACGCATCGCGGTCTAGACGCACAATCACACGGAGTTACTGTTTGCGCAGCTCGGCGAGCACTTGTTCGGTAAAGGGATTCTTACCGGCTCGGAGCGCCTCAAGCCACGTCGCCCGCTTATCGAGGAACGTCCCCGCCTTCGAGTGGTCCACCACGTACGCGAAGTCCACGACCGCTCCCTTGAGGTCTCCCGCCAAAGCCCGTGCCAATCCCCGGCTGTCGCGAGACGCGACCACACTCGTGTCGGGAGCAACGGCGGCATCGCAAGCCGCCTGGGCACGTTGGGCGAAGCCGCTGAGACTGCCCCACCAACAGACCTCGTTCCACGTGCGATTCCAGAAGGTGACTGGGGCGCGCGCGAGCGCCGCGCGATCGATCGTCGCAAACACCGCCGGGAAATTGCGGGCGTCCACCAGACTGTCCACGGCGCGCTCCGCCTCGACGACGCGCCGAATATCCCGAACCTGACGGTCGGATGGCGCCGATGTCCCGCCGCGCGGCACCACGCGCAGCATGCGATCCTGCATCACACGGGCCACCGCGGCAGCCGTGCCGGGCTTCCCGGCCCCCGGCAGCTGCGTCACGATGACGGCGAACGACAGCCGGCCGCTCGCGAAGAAGACCGCATCGATGTCCATGTGCACCATCGTTCGCAGATTCCCGAGCACCGCAACCGACCGCGCCCCGATGCCCGGCGCCGCCTCCGGCCGCAAGGTGGACGAATCGTCCTTGGCGATATGCTCGATCATCTTGCCCATCTCGTCGCTCAACATCGAGCCGAACACGTACTCGCGGTCGCCGCTCTCGGCGAAGAGCACGCGCTTCAAGGCTTGCGCCTCGGTCTCATGCAGCATCGCGTCCATTTCGAGCGTGATGACAGGCGTACCGTTGAGCGGGAAGGTGAGGCCGTGGCCCTCGACGGTGCGCGTGTACTGCGGCCACCCGTTGTTGCGTGCGAAGGCGGCCTTCTCCGACGTGACCCCGGCGAGCTCGGGAGGGCGGGCGACGATGTCGTCGAGCGCAATGGTCTTCGCGGCGCGCAACGCCGAGTCGGCCTCGGAGGTGCCGTGCTTGTCCTCGGGAGCGGCGGCGACCTCGGTGGCATATCCTTTGTGGTCGCGCAGCCGGCCGTCCATCGTCCGCAGCAGATTGGCCAAGTCGGCGCCCGCAACCGGTTGGGGACCCATCGCGAGCAACATGAAGTTCACGCGGTCCCGCGACACGACCAGGAGGGCGAGATCGAACGTGGCGAGCGGCGTGACGAGCTCGAACATCCAGCCGCCCGCGTGGTCACCGATTCCGCTCAGGTCGATGGGTCGCCCGGGCTTGAGCGAGGTCTGCTCCAGGCCCATCTGGCCGAGGTAGACTTCGAAGAACGCCGGCAGATCGACGAGCGAGAGCAGCCCGACCGTCCGTTGGGCTTCGGCCGCCGAGTGGAACGCACCTGCTGACAGCTGCAACATCGCGAGTCGCGATGTGCCGGTCTTGAACACCATCTGCTCGGCGGTGAAGGTGCGCTGAAAGGTCTCGATCGGGTCCCGGCCGGAGAGCGACAGCAATCCATCATCACCCTTGGCCGAGCCTTCGCTCGCGACGCGCGCCCCCGCTGCAAAATCCTGCTGTGTGAGCAGTACCGCCGGCAGCTCTCCGATTGCGCCCGCCGCCGTATCGGCGGCGGCGGCGGCGACGAGTGCTCGGCCACTCCCCTGCTGCAGCACGATCATCTCCGTGCCGTCGGTCGCGACTCCGCGCAACCACGTCAGCAGTGCCGTCCCGCTGTCCGGAGGCTGGAGGCCGCGCTGGCCGCCCATCTCGCGCGACGCCCGGAACATGCGACCCACCTGCTTGTAACTGGCGTGATAGTAGCCGAACGGTCCGTCCATCGACACGTCGGCGGGCACGTCGGCCTTCCATCCCTCCGGTAGCTCTACCTCGAGCGACGACCGCCAGATGGACGGGCTGTTGACCTGGGCGACATCGATGGGAAAGCGCCGTTTCCCTTCGCCTTCGACGCGGCTGATCGCGCTGGCGTCGCCGAATTTGAGCAACGGCGGGTTGAAGTAGTAACGGGCTCCGATGCGGCCGATGACGTTCGTCGCCGTCAGCCACACCGTCAGGTGTGGTGCCACGGCCAGGTCGCGGCCGTCGAAGTAGTGGGCGCTGTCCATCGTAGCCGACTCGTAGACGGCGCGCGCGTAACTGCGCAGCAGCTCGTTCCGAGCCTGTGCGTCCTTGCGATCGATGTCGGCGAATTTCTCCCGGATCGAGCCCTGTTCGGTGCCGAGCGCCGTGACGGTGATTCGGCCGCTAAACCGTCCGTCCAATCCCAGCGAGCCGACGATCTCCCGCTCGTACCGATTGCCGCTGGGCGGCGAGGCCGGCAACACCACGACGCGCGCCCGGCCGTCGGGCAGCGCCAGCCCGACTTGGCCCTGGAGCGCACCGGGCAGTTCGCCATAGCGCACCAACGAAGGCGTGACGTCCGCATACTCGATACGACTCCCGCGGCCTTTGCGTTCGATGGCGGCGATCATGTGATCGAACTGCTTGATGCCGGGGAACAACGAGTCGACGGGACCGTCCGAATTGACGAGCACCGGATAGGCGGTGAGGCCCATGTGGCGCACGAGACTGACGAACAGCATCGTCTTGTCTTTGCAGTCTCCGAACCGCGTGCGGAACACCTCCGCGGGCAGGCGGGGTTGGTAGCCGCCGTCACCCAGGGAGAGCGAGACGTAGCGGAAATCCTGCGCCACCCAGCGATAGGTGGCGTGCAATGAATCGTCGAGCGTCTTGGCGGTCTTCAGCTGCGCGGCATGCGCCGCCAGTATTTCCGGCGTCACCGCGTAGTGATTTGCGAGCATCGGCTGGTACCACGCGGCGACATCGGCCCACGACAGCGTCCCGCCCACCACAATCGCTCTCATGACGTCGTTGGGCGAGCCACCGTAGCTCTCCCATTTCACCGCGGGGAGGTCGGCAACCGCCCACGTCCGCACCCGTCGTCCGGCAACCACTCGATCGTCAGCCTGGAATCCGAGGTTACGCTCGCGCACCGGCACCTGCATCCCGGCAGGGACATCGAGCGTGAAGCGGGAGCGACGCACCGGGTTGTCGCCGTTCAGTCCCCAGTAATAGCGGAAGTCGCCCGGCAGCCGCGGCTGCAGCGTCTCCAGCGTGTAGCTGTAATCGACGAGTGTGCCCGCGGCCACACCGCCGAGGGTCGCTTGAATCGCGCGACGCTCGCTGTAGACCGGGGCGCCCTGATCGACGGTGGGGGACGTCTCTTCCTGATGCTCCGGGCCATCGCGCAACACCGTCCCATCGGGTCCGATGACGCGGATCCAGTTGATGCGTACCTGTTGGCGCTGCGGCACGTACCAGATCGCCAGCTCGCCCCACGACTCCGCACCGTCCGCTGTCAGGACCTGCGCGACCTGGCGCAGAGTGTACGAGGAGCGCCCGTCACTCTCGAGACGTGCAGTGGCCTCCTCGAGGAGGAGCACGTAATCCTGACCAGGATGGGCGGCCGGATCTGCACGAAGGGCGTAAATGGAATCGCCGCGGGCAGGCGGGTTCTGCACCAGCAGCAGCAGCAGGAGAGCCTTCATCGAGCCTAAACCTGCGCTGGGCGTGTGAGCCCCGGCAAGAGGGCGAGATCGCCCGGCGCGCCAAAAGTCATAGTCCCCACTCCCTTTGTTGACGGCTCATTGGACGGGCAGCGGGGCGATCGATAGCTTCATGCGATCTGGACCTCAGGAGGGCATATGATCGCAGCTCCGATTGTCGCGTTGAACTTTCTCCTTCTCGTCGCGCAGTCCCCATCTCCAGACACCACGGGTCGAGCAGGACGGTCCGCCTCGCTCGATAGCGCGGGAATTCAGGAGGCGATTGCCCACGGACGACAAACCAAGAAAGCCTATGGCTACATTTCGAGCGCCTGGGCGTCCCAGGGGTTTCTGGCGACGACGTATGTGAGCAACTACGTGATCTATGCTCAAGGACCGTTCGGGCGCGTTGCGACCGCGGCCGCGAAGAACGCGCGCAATTACCAACCCTTCACCGTCGACAGCATTCGCGCAGACATGACGGCTCCAGTCCTGACGGTAATGGTCTATCCCGATATCTTGGACCCAGGCAAAGAAAAAGAAGTCTCTGTGAGTCCCGAACGAGTCGTGCTGCAAGCCGTGACGGAATCCGGAGACACGATCACCACGCAGCCGATCCGCATGGATACGATCGCCTCCGATTATGCGAATCTCTTTGGGGCGAAGGTTACGCGGAGCGGTTTGGTCGCGACATTCGATCTCCGCGCGGGGCCGCCGCCGCCCTTCGATATCGTGGTGGTGAACTCGGCGAAAGAAGCGCGGCTGCACGTGAAGCCCAAGGACCTTCCCAAATTGCGGTGACGCTCCAGCTCCCCAGACACGACGCCCCGCCAACCGCATGAGCGGTGACGGGGCGTTCTTATCACACCATGGGCCTGGGTAGAGTTGAACTACCGACCTCACGCTTATCAGGCGTGCGCTCTAACCACCTGAGCTACAGGCCCTGCTTGCCGGGCGCCTAGGCGCCCTTATTCCCACTCCCTCTTCGGTCCCTTCTTGGGCCGGAACTCGTCGTCTTCCCCCTCGTCGAACTCGTCGTCGAGGTCGTCGTAATCGTCTTCGTCGAGATCCTCATCGTCGAGCTCGTCTTCATCCAGATCATCATCGAAGTCTTCGTCGAGTTCCTTGTCCTCTTCGAATTCTCCGAACTCCTCGTCGACCTCGTCGCTCCTGCGCTTGAGCGACCAGCTCGTCGACGTCTCGCGGGCCAGCATTGCCCACCTCCGGCTGAGGTTGACGTCCAAACGACCGAACTGCGGGACCCTGCCCTACTCCTCCGACAGCGCCCGCTTCTCGCTGCGGGCGAGCTTGCGGCGGTCGCTCGCGCCCAACAGACGCTTGCGGAGCCGCAGCGACGACGGCGTCACCTCGATCAGCTCGTCGTCTTCGATATACTCGAGCGCCAGCTCCAAGGTCATCTGGCGTGGCGGCTCCAAGATAATCATCTCGTCCGACGCCGTGGTGCGCATATTCGTGAGCTTCTTTTCCTTCGTCGCGTTCACGTCCATATCGCCCGGCCGCACGTGCTCCGCGATGATCATCCCCTCATAGACCGCGTCGCCCGGCTGTACGAACATCGTACCGCGTTCCTGAAGATTGAAGAGGGCAAAGGCCACCACCGCCCCCTCCCGGTCCGCCACCATCACACCCCGATTCCGGCCTGAGAGCGGGCCGGCCCACAAATCGTACTCGAAAAAGCGGTGGTGGATGATCCCCGTCCCCCGCGTATCCGTCAGAAACTCCGAACGATAGCCCAGGAGCCCCCGCGCGGGGATCTTGAACCGCATCCGCACCATCCCCAGGCCGGGGTTCTTCATATCCAGCATCGTGGCACGCCGCGGCCCCAGCTTCTCCATCACCACCCCGACGTACCCCTCGGGGCAATCGATCATCAGCTCCTCGTACGGCTCGAGCCGCTCGCCGTTCGGACCCTCGCGCGGGATGATTCGCGGCCGGCTTACCTGAAACTCGTACCCTTCCCGCCGCATCGTCTCCATCAGGATGCCGAGGTGCAGCTCCCCGCGCCCCGACACCGTGAAGGCGTAGGGCGTGTCCGTGTCCTCGACCCGCAACGCGACGTTGCGCTCCAGCTCGCGATACAGCCGCTCACGCAGCTGCCGTCCCGTCACAAACTTCCCCTCCCGGCCCGCCAGCGGCGAGTTGTTCACCAGCATGTCCACCGAGATCGTCGGCTCTTCCACCGCGATGCCGGCCAGCCGGTCGAGGTGATCGGGCGCGGTCACCGTCTTCCCGATTTCGACACCGGCCAGCCCCGCCACGGCGACAATCTCACCCGCACTGGCGGTCTCCAGCTCCGTCCGCTCCAGACCTTCGAACGCGAATAGCTTGACGATCTTGGCCTGCTCAAATGCGCCGTCGCCCACAGGACCCGGCTCGCCGATGCCCAGTAACGCGACCGTATCCCCGACATGCACCTGCCCCCGCTCGATGCGCCCGATCCCGATCCGCCCAAGATAGGACGAGTAGTCGAGCGTCGAGATCAACATCTGGAACGGCCCGGCCTCGGTCGCCTTCGGCGGTGGAATCGTTTCCAGAATCGTATCGAACAGCGGCGTCAACGTCGTTCCCGGCTCGTCGAGCTCCAGCGTCGCCGTGCCCAGACGACTCGAGGTATAAA
>Ga0137397_10004078_pt1 | contig 10155 bp, 7 predicted proteins | sample czorhiz116metaG_FD_106658 | JGI IMG/M metagenome (GOLD analysis project Ga0137397, IMG submission 106658) | Vadose zone soil microbial communities from Angelo Coast Range Reserve, California, USA - czorhiz1.16 metaG | ecosystem: Environmental > Terrestrial > Soil > Vadose zone | place: USA...
CCCCTTCGAGGACCTTCCCTGGTACCTCTCGTCCGATCGCGGGGACCGTGTGCGCCCCGACGCGGATGACGAATCCGATGATGATCTGGAATCCGGCCACATTGCCGGCGATCCCTACGTGGGAATCGACCGGATCGTGCGCCGGATCGCGCCGCAGGGACGTGAGGACCGCGTCGCGACCAGCGAGACCTACTTCTACATCGGGCGCCGGGTCGAGTACCCGCGCTACGTCTGCGCCGATTGCCACTACCATCCGTTCTACTTCGATCCCTACATCAACGCCTGCTCGGCGTTCGAGATTCGCGTCGACGCGACGTGGGCCCACTATGCGCCCATCCGCTACGGCACCGTGCGCCCGCGCTACATCTACCGCGTGCGCCCGCAGGCCCCGACCCGCTATCGCCAGTGGAAGTCCCAATGGTCCTCGCTCGATGGGCGGACCATGCTGCGCACCCGATTCCTTCCGGAGCGTGACGTTCGCTACCGGCGCGAGCAGGCGCCACGCACGCGCACCGAGCGGCCCGAGGTTCGCGATCTGCGCCGGTACCGTGAGGGACGCATCTGGAGGGGTCGCGACGAGATCTTGCGGTTGAGGGAGCAGCGCGACCGTGTGGGGGCGCCGCCGGACAATCGCGGCCGCGTGCGCTCGGAGCGTCGATCGGATGGCGGTGGGTGGAGAGACCGCGGAGGGAATGCGACTCCGCCCGACGACCGCGGCTACCGGCAGCGGGGCGAGCGCAGACGTCCGGACGACGGGAGCAACAGGCGCCCCGACGATGGGAGCAACAGGCGCGCTCCGGGAGATCGGGGCGTCCGTGAACGGGAGAGGCCGCAGCCTCGCGACGACCAGGGCAGCCGCCCTCGTGAAGACCGCCGCGAGCGCCCGCAGCCGTCCGAGGATCGGGGCAACCGGGAGCGGGCGCAGCCGCGCGAGGAAAAGCAGCGTGAGGAGCGGCCCCAGCGTGACGATCGCAGGGAGCAGCAGCGTGACGATAGCCGCGAGCAGCGCGACGACCGGAGCAATCAGCAGCGTGACCGGGGGCGTTGACCGGGCCTAGCGCCCCTGGGTACACTCCCGACGTGCGCTTTGTTGCCCCGCCCGGTCGGACCGCCCCGTTCCTCCTGGCAATCTCCCTTACGCTCCTGACGTCGACGGCCTGGGCCGTGCCTCCGGTCCCCGGAAAGCACGGGACTCCCGGCCCGCGCGAGGGCTTTTCCACCTCGGGTCTCCGCCCCGATTTCGCGCTCGTGGCCGGCCAGGGACAGCGCATCCGCACGGAGACCCAGGGTACCTACAACACCCTCGCGATCCGTGTCGCGTTCAGCGATACGCCCATCGATTCCTCCTCCGCCTACTACAACCGGCTCCTCTTCTTCATGCGCCAGTACTGGGGGCAGGTGTCGGGGGGCGCGGTGGATCTGGTGCCCACCCTCTGGGACTCCGTCTTCACGCTCCCTCACCCCATGGCCTACTACGGGGACGACAATCGGTTTCAGGAGCGCCTGGTCTTCATGGTGCGGGATCTCGTGGCGCAGGCGGACTCCGCCGTCGATTTCCGCCCCTATCAAAGCCTCGTGATCTTCCACGCGGGACAGGGGCAGGAAGCGGACGTTCTCGACAACAGCCACGACCAGGTCTGGTCCGCCTTCATCACGGCGGAGGACTTCAAGGCGATCCTCCCGGACTCGACGGGGGCCGTGGGAATCAAGACGAACGACGCCATCACGCCCGGGAATTTCTATCGCGTCAAGGAGGCGGTGGAGCTGCCGGAATCGGAATCCCAGGACGGCTACGTCTTCGGAATGACGGGGGTCACGTGCCACGAGTTCGGCCACCAGCTCGGCTTGCCCGACCTCTACGACACGACCGGGAACGAAGGCGGAGCCTCCCAGGGACTGGGAGGATGGGACATCATGGCGACCGGCGTCTGGAACGGGAACGGGTTCGTGCCCGCCGAGCCCAGCGCCTGGAGCAAGTCCTTCCTCGCCAGCGGAGGCAACTCGCTTCTCGCCACCACGCGGGTCACCAACGATCAGCCGGTGACGCTCTCGCAGGTGGAGCGTCCCGTGGGGCCCAATCCCCAGCTCATCCAGATTCCCGTTACCCAGAGCGAGTACTTCCTCCTCGAGAACCGACAACAAGATTTGAACCACAACGGGAAGTTCGATTTCGACGATGTGAACGGCGACGGCAACTTCGACTTCTACACGGACAGCTACCTGGGAGCCGAGTTCGACTACTTCCTTCCCGGAGAGGGAACGGGCTCGGGGATCCTGGCCTATCACGTGGACGAGGCGAAGCTGGCCGCGACGCTTCTCCAGAACACCGTGAACGGGGACCGCGACCATAAGTCGATCGATGTCGTGGAGGCGAACGGAATCCAGGACCTGGACGATCCCGCGACGGGATTCAACGGCGGCAGCCCCGATGACGCGTTCCGCTCCGGATGGCGCGATCACTGGACGCCCGAGACGAACCCGAGCACAGAGGCCTATGGACACGTGCGCTCCGGCGTCTCGGTCACCAGCATCAGCGCGGCCGATAGCCTCATGACGTTCAACGTGTCGTTCGACCGGCACAAGGCGGGCTGGCCCGTCGTGATCGGCGGGCGCTCGCGGAACAGTGGAGTTCCGCCGCTGGCGGTGGATCTGGACGGAAACGGAGTTCTGGAGCTCATCGTCACGGTGCAGCGTCTCAACAACACCGGAGGCGTCTACATCCTCGAGCCGAACGGCAACGATTTCCTGGACACGGATTCGAATCCCGCGACGCGGAACATATTCCTGAACACGCAGACGGGCGTGAGCGCCACCCCCTGCGTCGGGGATATCGACAACGACGGCACGCCGGAGATCATCATCCAGACCCTGAACAACGCGATCTACGCCGTGCATCCCGACGGAACGGAGCTCCTGGACGGGGACAACAACCCCGCGACGCTGGGAATTCTCATCCCCGGGAGCGGGAGCGGCCAGGCCGGCCAGCCGATCCTGGCGGATCTGAATGGGGACGGCGGCATGGAGATCATCCGTGGGGGCTTGGCCGGACTCGGGGCCTCCAGGCTCACGGCCTATCGCGACTCCTCGGGGACCATCACCCAGTACTCGATCCCGGTCGCCGGCGCGACGCTCATGCCCCCGGCCGCGGGGGATCTGGATGGGGATGGTTTGCCGGAGGTGATCGTGGCGAGCACGCGCGCCGTGGCCGGCGAAGAAATCTCGCCCGCCGCCCTGTCGATCGCGAACTGGGAGATCTTCACCGATCCCGGGCTCCCTTCGGACCCCACGGAATACGGGGCTTTTCTGATTCGAGGCGGAGCGTACTCGGCGCCGATCATCGCCGACGTCAATCGAGACGGAACCAATGAGGTTCTCGTCTCCGACGCGGCCGGCTCGCTCCACGCGTTTGACCTCACGTTTCAGCCGCACATCCAGGGCGATCTGCCCTCGACCTACATCAAGGCGAACGAGCTCCCGGGATGGCCCACTCCGGCTCATTCCGCGGGCGCCCTCACCGAAGTCTCGATCGGGGATCTCGACCGCGACCGCTATCCGGAGGTACTCCACACGGGTGGGAACTGTCTCGTCTCCGCCGTCTACTACAGCGGGGCGCCACGAACGGGGTATCCCATCGCCGCCGGGGATCCGCTGGCTCCCGCCGATTCCACCGCCTTCTGGCCGCCGCTGGTCGCGGACGTGGACCGGGATGGAGCGCTCGACGTGATCCCGATCCTTCCTGACGGCAGGCGCATCGCGTATCGAGCGGATGGTCGTCCGATCCCAGGATTCGGCGAGCTGGGGAGCACGGGCCAGGGGGCGCCCCCCATTCTGGCGGACCTCGACAATGACGGGCTCCTCGACTGGGTGGAGGTTTTCGATCAGGTACCCCTGGATCCTCGCGTCCAGATCGAGGTGCGCACGACATCGATCCCGGCCACGGCCGGGACGGTCGCCTGGGGCCAGTATCGCTATGGGCCGACCCGCGCCGGGTTCGTTCCGACGGGAGCGCCGGTCACTCCTTCCGTGAACCCAATCATTTCCCAGGTGTATGCCTACCCGAACCCATCGCGCGCGGGGACCACGTACATCCATTACCGCCTGCTCGGAAATGCCCGGGCGGTGCGGCTCAAGATCTTCGATCCGGCCGGGAATCTTGTATCCGAGCCATCCACAGGCCCCGGCGACCTGCTCGGGTCGTCCGAGCACTCGGTGGCGTGGAGCCATGCGGCGCACGCGAGCGGAGTGTATGTTTGCCGCCTGGAGGTCCAGTCGGACCAGGGCGTGGAAGTCAAGTTCACGAAAGTAGCCGTGGTCCGATGACCCTTTCGAGGAGAGCTCCATGCGTCGATTGTTGAGTGCCCTGGTTTCGTTTCTCGCGCTGACCGGGATCGCTCTCGCTCCCGGGCAGCCTCTCGCCGCAGGCAATCCCGGATTCGCGTTCCTGAAACTGGGAGTCGGCGCCCGGGCCATGGGCATGGGAAGCGCTTACGTCGCGCTCGCGGACGATCCGACCGCGCTGTACTGGAATCCGGCCGGGCTCGCGGGCGCCGAGGGCGCCCAGCTGATCGTCATGCACAACGAGTGGATCCAGGACTTCCGCCAGGAATTCGCGGGCGTCTCCCGGCAGCTCGGCCGGGGAACGGCGGGATTCGGGGTCTCCGGCTTCTACACGTCCGAGATGGAGAAGCGGGACGACGTGGGAAATCTGATCGGACATTTCGGCTTCAACGATTTCGCCGTCACGGGCGCGTACGCGCACCGGCTTCCGCAGGGGGGCGCCGCGGGCCTGGCGGTGAAATTCATCCGCGAGATGATCGATCAGGAGACCGCGACCGCGGTGGCGTTCGATCTCGGGGGCCGTCTTCCGCTGGGCCGCTCCGGGGTGAGCCTGGGAGCCGCGGTTCAGAACCTGGGAAGCGACGCCAAGTTCATCACGGAGTCCTTCCCGCTTCCACGGACCGTCCGCGCGGGCGCCGCGATCACGCGCTCGATTCCGAGCGTGGAGGGAAGCGGGACCCTTAGCGCCGAGTTCCGCAAGGCGAAGGGGGAGGACTCGCGCTTTCAGATCGGCGGGGAGCTGGGCGTGAAGCGGCACGTCGCGCTGCGCGCGGGGGCCAAGTTCGGCTACGACGAGGAGAGCATGAGCTTCGGCCTCGGACTCATGCAGCATCGGTGGGCCTTCGACTACGCGCTGGTGCCGCTCTCCTCGAACCTGGGCACCACGCACTTCGTCTCGGTCAGCGCGCGCCTGTAGCTAGTCCCTGCCCATCCGGAAATCGGCCAGACTCTCGGGCCGCCGCCCCTGGCCGGGAGCTTCCCGGAAATCCTCCAGCCGGAACACGCCGTCCTCCAGCCTCGCGTAGGTCCTTCGCTCGATCCAGTCGCCCAGCACCAGAAGCTCCCCGTCGCTCTCGCGACGGTGCACCGGCACGTGGAAGTGCGCGAGGATGAGCGCGTCGTAGCCCTGGCGGAAGAAGGGCCGCCCCAGGGTATCGAAGAGCCACTCCTCGCTCCGACGTGCGCGCGGCGCATGCTGGCGGCTCGAGTGCGAGGTCGCGCTGGCGAGGGGGATTCCTATATCCGGGTGAACCCAGCGAAAGAGCCACCGCGCGAGCCCGTTCCGGAGCACTCCCTTGAGGAGCTTGTATCCGTGATCGCCCGGGCCCAGGCCGTCGCCGTGGGCCAGGAGGATGCGCCGGCCCTGGAGCGTGATGGGCAGGGGCTCGTCGGTGAAGGAAACGTCCAGCTCGCGGCGCAAGTAGTCTCCAATCCAGAAGTCGTGATTTCCGCCGACATAGGTGACAGGCAGTCCCGCCCGGCGCAGCTCTCCCAGCTTCTGCAGCACGCCGATGTATCGCTTGGGCACGGTGTGGCCGTATTCGAACCAGAAGTCGAAGAGATCCCCTCCCACGTACAGGGCCGCTCGCTCGGAGAGAATCGAGTCGAAGAGGCGGAGCAGATCGCGCTCGCGGGATCGATTGGATTCGGGGGAGCCGTGGCCCAAGTGGGCGTCCGCGACAAAATAGGCGCATCGGGGCTCGGGCATTGCGCGTCAGTATAAAGGACGTGGTTTCATGGGCAACCACGGTCCGCCGTCGCCCCGTAACTGGAACCAGGCGCTCCGGAAAGCGGTATAGCAACTTGACAGAGCCGGGCCGTCCTCCCTACAGTGAGTCAGGGCAAACCTCTGGAACTCAGGAACTTATGACGACTACGACGAGCTTCTGGGATCGAGTTCAGGACGAGCTTCGCACGGCCTCCGGTAAGGCGCGCAGGGAGGCGGAGCGGGCCGTCCGCACGGGCGTGCTTCGGATGGATCTTGTCTCGCTCCGCCGTGACCGCAGGCGGGCCCAGGCCGACCTGGGCGAGCGCGCGGCCGCGCTGTGGAATGCCGAGAAGCTCGAGAGCCTGTCCGAGGATTCCGAGGCGCTTCGCCTCAAGACCCTCGTTCAATCGATCGAAGGGTTGATCGCCGCGAAGGAAGAGGAGCTGAGATCCATCCGGTCTCGGGTCCCCGATCCGGGCGCGGCAGAACCCCAGTAACCAACCCGCGTCCCCGAGACGCACGTCGAGACGGAGGTAGCGAGAAACATGGAATCAAAGGAAACCATCCGCGCCGCGAAAGTGCTGATCCTGGCGGGCGGGATTCTGATCATCGGCATCGTCATGGGATTCATTCTCTCGGGGAACCTGAATTTCTCCCCGACGTCCCAGGCGCGCGAAGCATCGACTCCCGCGGTCACGTCTCTGGACAGCCCCTTCACGCAGATCGCCGACAAGACGCTCCCCGCGGTCGTGACGATCGAGACCAAGCGGAACGTCGACGGGACCAATAATCCCCAGTACAACTTCGAGGGTCCGTACGGCGACTTCTTCAAGCGCCTCTTCCCGGACCAGCCCAACCAGCAACAGCAGCAGCAACAGCGCCCCCGCGCGCAGCAGCGGGTACCGAGCAGCGGCTCGGGATTCATCTTCACGAAGGACGGCCGGATCCTCACGAACAACCACGTGATCCGCGACGCCTCCGACATCACCGTGGTCCTGAACGACAAGCGCAAGTTCAAGGCGAAGGTCATCGGCGCGGATCCCAGCACCGACGTCGCGGTCATCAAGATCGACGCGCCGGACGATCTCCCGATCGTGCCCCTCGGTGATTCCGAGGACGTGCGGATCGGCGACTGGGCGGTGGCGATCGGCAACGCGCTCGGCGAGCTTTCGGGCACCTTGACCGTGGGCGTGATCAGCGGCAAGGGCCGCACGAACCTCTCCATCGTGGGAGGCGCGCCGGCCTATCAGGACTTCATCCAGACCGACGCCTCCATCAATTTCGGAAACAGTGGCGGTCCCCTCCTCAACATCCGCGGCGAGGCGATCGGCATCAACACGGCGATCAATCCTTCGGGTGAGGGAATCGGCTTCGCGATTCCGATCAACATGGCGAAGCACATCTCCGGGCAGCTCATCGCCCATGGAAGAGTGACGCGCGGCTGGCTGGGGATCGCGCCGCAGGAATTGACGCCCGAGCTGGCGGACTCCTGGGGACTTCGGAACGTCTCCGGCGTGCTCGTCGGCAGCGTGAACTCGAATACGCCCGCGGACAGCGCCGGCTTCCAGGTGAAGGACGTCATCACCGAGTTCGATGGCCGGAAGGTTTCTGACGTCCAGAACTTCAGGCTCCTCGTGGCGGACACGCCGGTCCACAAGCGGGTCCGGGTGCACGTGCTCCGCGAAGGTCAGCCGCGGGATCTCTGGGTCCGGATGGGCGAGCGCCCCGAAGAGGGCAGGCTCGGGCAGAAGAACGCGCCTCCGACCGAGCTTCTGGGCCTCTCGGTCGAGCCCGTGACGGGAGATTTCGCCAAGGAGAACAACGTCAAAGAGAAGAACGGCGTCGTCGTGACCGACGTGGGGCAGGGAAGTCCCGCCGATGACGCCGGCGTGCAGCGCGGCGACATCATCAAGGAAGTGAACGACACCAAGGTCAAGGACGTTTACGATTACAACGCGGCCATGGACAAGGCCAAGTCGAAGAGCCCGAAGAAACCGATCGTCCTCCTCGTCAAGCGGGGGGACTCGACGCAGTTCCTGGCCGTGGACCCTGAAGGATGATCGAGAGCGGTTGAAGACGCTTCCATTCAAGTCGCAGTCGAGGCCCGAGCCTCCGTCCCGGCATCCGGGGAGGTGGACGGGCCTCTTCATTTTGGCGGCCGTCTCCGCGTTCGTGTTATGCGCCGTGAGTCCTCCGGCCCGGACGCCTCCGCACGCGCCCCGGCCCGCGCCCGAGCTCGTCCGCATCCGGTTCTGGACCGCCCCCGACCACACGCGCCTCGTGTTCGATCTCTCGGGCGCGCCTCCGGTCGAGCCCAAGTTCCGGCTCTCGGGTCCTTCGGCCTACGAGATCGTGCTGCCCGGCATGAAGAAATCGCTGGCGGTGACGTCGGAGTTCGTCGGGGACAGCCTCGTGGCCGATATCGTCCCGTCGCTCTCCGATTCGGGCGTGATCGTCCGGGTCGGGCTCAAGCGGCCCACGACGCCGCTGGCGTTCGTGCTCGCGGCGGCGGACGGCGTTCCCGACCGGATCGTGGTGGACGTGCCCGCTCCGCCCAATGCGCTGGCCGACACGGTGCTCCAGCAGCAGGTGAGCGAGATCAAGCGCTCCAAGCGGCTCATCGTGGCGATCGATCCCGGCCACGGCGGGGACGACACGGGGGCCCTGGGGTATCGGAGGCTTCCGGAGGCGGACATCGTGCTCGCGATCGCCAAGAAGCTCCGGGCGGAGCTGGAGCAGATTCCCGGCGTGAGCGCCATCCTGACGCGCACGGGGGACTACTTCGTCCCCCTGCAGAAGCGCGTCGAGCTCGCTCGCAAATACCAGGCCGACGTCATGATCAGCATTCACTGCAACGCGAGCCGGAATCGCGACGCGACGGGGACCGAGGTCTATTTCCTCTCGCTCACCGGCGCTACCGACGAAGCCTCGCGATCGCTGGCGGAATCGGAAAACGCGGCCGACCTGATCGGCGGCATCTCGCCGCAGGCGGGAGATGACCTTCTGGGGATTCTCTTCGATCTGCGGCAGAACGACACGATACGGCGGAGCAGCGAGCTGGCGGAGAACCTGGTGGATGCGCTTCGCGATGAGGATCGCCTGAGCATCGGGCGCGGCGTGAAGCAGGCGGGCTTCGTGGTGCTGAAGGCGCCCGATATCCCGGCTGTTTTGGTCGAGACGGCGTTCATCACGAACCCGCGCGAGGCGGCCATGCTGAAGGACGGGCAGTTCCAGTCCAAGGTGGCCGAGCGGCTCGCGGATGGGGTGCAGACGTACATGAAGACCCACGCCCGGAGCGCTTCCAATTAGCGGGAGATCCCTGGCGGGGGAAGGGGTACACTAGGCAGGTTCCGCATTGAACAACGTCCGGAGGAGGAAAATCGACATGAAGCGTTCAGCAATGATCGTTCCTGCCGTTATTGCCGCCCTGAGCTTCTCGACATCGGCCTGGGCCGGCGGCGACATGTGTCACGGGAAGTCCGAAGGCGCCGCCAAGGAGGCTTCGGTCGGCGCGCATTGCTCGCCGGGAGCCAAGGGTGCATCGATGGCGTCGGGCGAGGCCTGCAAGATCGGCGCGAGCAACGCGGTGTTCAGCTTCGCGGTGCCCACGGCCCACTGCGGCTCGTGCGTGGACAAGATCCAGACGACGGCCATGGCGCAGAAGGGTGTGCTTTGCGCGAAGGTCAATCTGGACACGAAGACGGCGTACGTGGCGGGCGACAAGAGGCTGAATCAGCGCCAGCTGGCGAAGGCCATCAAGGCCGCGGGCTTCGACTGCACGTTCAAGGACAAGGGACCGAAGGCGCGGGCCGAGCTGATGAAGATGATGGCGGCGGATGACGAGAAGGCGGCGGCGAAGAAGGGCTGACGCAGCACTGAGATTCGGTTTTACCGGCCGGGCGCTATCCTCAAGGGCGCCCGGTCTTTCTTTTTTTCACCGCGGGACGTGCTACCGCGGGGTAGGGGGCGCACCGCGCTTGACCTTCGGCTCGGTGACCCCCGCGAGGCGCTTGGCGAGCGCCCGGCGGCTCGCGGGCATGTTGTCGAAGGTCGCCACCAGCGTGCGCACCTCCTTCCACCCCTCGGTGACGTTCGGATTCAGCGACGCG
>Ga0137397_10004079_pt1 | contig 10154 bp, 13 predicted proteins | sample czorhiz116metaG_FD_106658 | JGI IMG/M metagenome (GOLD analysis project Ga0137397, IMG submission 106658) | Vadose zone soil microbial communities from Angelo Coast Range Reserve, California, USA - czorhiz1.16 metaG | ecosystem: Environmental > Terrestrial > Soil > Vadose zone | place: USA...
ACCGCGTGTGTGTATCCTTGGTTTGCGTCTCGACCCTGAGGCCCTAACAATGACGCCATTGCCACGCCGTGCCCGCTCTATCGACACCCCCGCGCCTCGACCAGCTCTTCTGTCATCCCTTTTCATATCTTCATTTCCCTCCCCTCCAATCGCCCCCTTTTTTCATTTACCTCGTGTCGTGGGCTCCCGTCCCAACACCTCCCTCTATGTATATTCTGCGACGCATCCTCGTTTTCGGTTAATATCAACCCGCATGACCCAACGCCACCTGGTCGCTAGTACGCTAAAGGATACGCGATTTAGCCAACCACAGCGCGGGCGCCAGGCGAGCGGAGAGACCGGTCGCACCGGCGAGTTAGGATAAGGAAAGACGAGGGGGCAAGGGATTAAGGGATTCGGAGGAAATCTCTCTTTTCATTTGCTCGCCCTGCCAACTGACGTCATCTCTCTCCTCCAAATGGTCGTCACTCTCTCTTCTTGCGACCGGCCAGTTGGCGACGTTGCCTGGACCTGTTCTAGGCCAGAACACTCACGCCCACGCCCACCGAGTGAGAGCGCGTGAGCGCATACGTAGGAGGCGCCCACGTGTAACCGAAGCCCCATCCATCCCACCCATCCTTTCCAGATGTCCTCAGCGCTCGCATCTTCGGACCGCAACCTCCCCACCAGCGCGTGTGGTCATACAGCGCTTCACCCGAAGCGCTGCCGCCAGTCCCACTTTACCCAAAGATTCCAGACTCCGGTACTGTAAGCCCGCCCTCCTCGTCCGCGCTTCTGTCCGACTCTGACCCACAAAACACCCTTTACAGTTGCGCGCGCGTCGACCCCAAAGGGAAAAAAACAAACATCGGAAAACGAGGTGGAGGCTATGGGAGGCCTGGCCTGGGTGTGCGCCTTTTCTCTGGTTTGGTTGAGAAGTTTCTCCCCTGCCTATTCCTACAGCCCGTACCCCCTCAACCCCTTACTCCGTGGCACCGCCGAGTCTAGCCGCGCCTTCCGCGTATCGTATGTCAACTTTTTGCTTTCTAAAAGCAAACCGCTCGCGTGATCTTGAATCATCAGCGTCATCGTCATCATCAGCCACCATCCCTTTCGCCTTGGCGCGAGAGAACCGTTTTCTTGTGATTTTTGGTGTGCCGTTGTTGTGGAGCAAACACCTTCTCGCCCACGGTGTGCGACGTAAAAAGAACCCCCCTACATCGTGTAGTACCTGCGCGACGCCGCATGTTGGGGCTGGGGGGACCTTCTGGGCCTTCTCCCCCCCTCCGCACACGCACACACATATGCACATACGCGCATACACCCCACGGCTTCATCCGCTCATCCGATGGCTCGGAATGGCTTAGATCGTCCCAAGGGTCCAGATGTCACCGGCCCTGGGCCACCTTTCTTTGGGCAGTTAGTGTGCCTCACTTCTATTGAGAGCTGACCCTCACTTCGGCGTGGTGTACACGCGTGCGTCTTGCGCAGCACTGAATGAACGAACGAACGAACGGATGGATTGATGATGAATGAATAGACGCACGGATCCCCATAATGCGCCACTAGTACTGTACCTGGCCAGCCAAGTGCCCTTCCGCCCAGTAAACCCCATGCCCGACAGTAGTCACACTCTCTTTTCGTTCTGACAGGGCGACCAACTCGTGTTTTCCGTGCAGGTCAAGGTACAACAGCTGGAATGACATACAAGCACGCATACATATAGTAGATGAGAAGAAATGGAAAGCTATAATTGGGAACGTGGTGATAGTATAATTTGTCAAAAAGGACAACAATTACTTGGTCTCGACTACAATGGCAATGACCACTGTACTACTAGCACCGGGCCTCTGGACTGGACGCGCTCGATAGAGTAGATAGTCTGATCGATCGATGATCGACGACGCAGAGAGACAACATGCAGATATGTGTGTGCCGGTGCGCACGCATGCACGATTCCACGTTGCAAGCGCGAGTGCCACAAAAAACACACACAAAAAGAAAAGAAAGGCAGCGCACACAAAGCATGTTTTACAAAAATAAAATAAATAAAACGTAAGCCGAATGGTGATCGTGATCGTGTCGCTTCTAAGGTAAAGGGTAGATATAGGTACGGGTACGGGTACAGGTACAGGTAGTGCGTGCATGCGTGCGTGCGTGCGTGCGTACGCGTGGGAGCGAAGGAGGGGGGGAAACGCATATCGTGGGGAGCCACCGACTGTGTCCTACTCCTCGTCCTCGTCCTCCTCGTCATTCCCTATTACGTGCACAGGCGCCGGCTCCTCGGAGCGCACGCGCGAATACCACGCGCGTCCGAGTCGCGACCTAGTGGTGGATGTCGGCGTTGCAGTGAGTTCGATCGCGCCGTGAGCGTCGACCTTCGTCGACGAAGACGCCGCGTCGTCGGACGTGGCGTAGAGCGTGATGAGGAAGACGACGTGCGTGTACAGCAAGAATGCCATGCTGTTTGTTGCGCGGTAGAAAAGGAAGAAGAAGAGAGTTATGTCAGGCCCGCGCGGGATTCGCAGGGACAAACAACTGCACGTTACCTGAACATGATGAGGATGTACGTGACGTGGTCCATTCCACCCTCGTGCACGAATCGTAGTTCTTCGTCGGTTGCGGACATGAAAAGTAACCCGGATGCTACCAGAAGCTTATGCGACAGACAGACAGACAACGCATCGGCAGTTAGGCCCAGAAAGCGAAGACGATAAAACTACGTGCTCACGAACGGCGGCAAATGTCTAAACGCGCGTCCCTTGGGTGCAGCCGTGGAGCTGTCCGCGAGCGTGTGGTCCGACGACCTATCGTCCTCCATGCCGTCTCCGGCGGCGGGAGCGTACGACGGCGCGACGAAGCACGCTTCGATCATGCGTGTGAGGCCGGCCAACATGAGCGTATAGCCGAACAAGGCGTGCACTTTTGTCGAGAGCATCAGGGCCTGCGAGTGGTCCGACATCGCATATCCCGTCAGGATGATGCTTTTCGTCCGCGCGGGAGGGAGGGGCGTCGTCAACGAGGATCGGCTAGGCACGACTGCGCAAGAAGAGTAAAGGGCTAACTCACATAATGGAGGGGACCACTGTGCGCTGTTAAAAATTCCAGATCGCACGCGTGAAATTGTGTGTGTGGGTGATAAAGAGGTCGAGGGTGAAGGGAGGGCTTCGCTTACCTGATTGTTTCGGGAGAGATAGACGCCAAGCAGGCCTCCACACCACCCTTAGACACACCGAAATGAACGCTAAGGCAAATCTCTGACATCTTGCGCGATGAACTCACAGAGGACGCCGAGGATGCTGGATTACGACGAGTCAGGTCAAGGGCGGTATTCTACTTTCACAAAAAGACGCACGTATGCTGCATGTCCTTTACAGACCACACGCTACCACGGTGCTCCGTGAACGTGTTGACTACGTGTAAACGGCCGGAATTGAGAAGCTAGCAGTAAAAACTTCAAACAAGCTTGGATCTACACGCACCGATTCCCTTTTCACCGTGAACAGCGCGATCAGCTCAAGTCTTAGAACGGCGAGGTGCCACACGCACCCAGAGCAAGATGACCCACGAGTCCCACGAGTCAGGGCTTCGTCCGCTTTTGCGAACCCACCCCTCGCCCACGAGTAGCAGGATCGCTAGGATGACACCATACGCGATAAAGCCGCTACCCTAAACGTAACGTCCCGAAACAAAAAAAAAACGTGAGCGGGCCCTTTTAATTTCTCTCCAAATTTCCTGACTAGAGTTCACGCACCATGATATAATGCGCGAGGCACTGCCCCAACGCGCCGCCGCGACAATACCCACGGAACGCGATCGCGCCAAACAGCATCTGTGTCCACCCGAGCACGGGGTACGCCCTTCCGACGAGCCCGTGCGCGCGCACGGCCAAGGGCCGCAACGTCCGCTCGTGGATGTGCAGCTTGAGGTACACGCCGAGCGCGAGCTGCGTCGCGATCGGCAAGAGCAGGATGTTGGCGAACGCGGCGTGCGCACTCCAGAGGAATTCGCGGCCGCCGTGCGAGTGCCCGAGCACGTAGCCGCCTAGCGTGAGCACGATGCCTGCTATCTAAGGCGCGCAGAGGGAGCGCAGGACAAGGCCATGGTCAGCTTTCGGTAGACGAGAAGAGAAAGAAAGGGCGGGCAGGGGTAAGGGGAGGAAGTGGGAAGAGGAAGGGCGTGCGGGGCGCACCTGGAGTGGGACATGCCAGCGGCTGCGTGATAGGCCGAATACCATGCCGATGGGGAAGAGGACCCCCCATACGGCAGCTTGGAGAAAGATGTGGATCCAGAGGATCGAGTCGACGGCTGCGGTCGTTGCCTCTTCGGAAAGCTCGTCGTCGTGTTCGTGTGCGCGCACCGTGTAGAGTGTAAGGAGAAAGGGGAGGAGAAGGCGGTGGGTGTGCCGGCTCATGGCGAGGAAGTGTTAGAGACTAGTGAGTACAGTAGGGACAACGACACCAGAAGCCTGAGGGAGTGAATGAACTTGGCGCCGGTCACGGATGCACGCGTAATCGCGGCCCGGTTTGTTCCACCACTGTTCGTCCAAGTCTCTGTCCCCAGAATATTTCACATTCTTGGCTTTTGCGCCATTCGGGCAGTCCACTACTTCCCTCTTAGACGGCCTCTTCGCCCACAAAACTCATTCCTCTTCCTCCGACATCTTTTTGTCGGAGTGTTCCAAGTCCAGGTTGGTTACCACCTTGGCTTATACTACAGTAACCAGCGAGAAGGAAACCGGGCCAACCATGTGCCGTGAGGCAGTCCACCCCTTCTGCTCCGAAGGAGTAGCCTCTTGACTGGTGGACTCTTACACACTCAGCACGGGTGGCGGCTGATTGGGTACGGTCTCATTTCTGTTGGCCCTTACTAGGTTGTAACTACTAGGCAAGACCTTCTCCACCCTCTCCACGCGGAAGAGCTGGTGTTTGTCCCAGCCACCGAGTCCCGGTGTACGGGCCATCTCTTGCTCCCAGATCAGCGGTGTATCTGTTGCTAGCCACTCGTTACAACGGGCGACCAGCCCCTTTGGCTTGGATTTGTCACTTGACGGATTTGCAGCCTACGTTCGATGCAACGGCAATAGCCTTCCAACGGGGATGCTCCATTCGGCAGAAATCATTTTGAGCCCTTCTCAGCCATATACATCGTCCTTTGGATTGGCTCCATGTCGGCAGTATCATCACCCCGCGATAATGGACTGCGGGGAAAACCCGATAGTTTGGGCTCACCGCATTTGTAACTCGGTAGGAATGATCTGCTTCTCCACTGGTTTGCATCGCATGGATACTCTTCCGCGCTCGCAAGAGCGCATGTGAAGACAGAGCTTCTATCCAACGTTCGGACTTTCGTCGCCCGAGCTCTCAGCACCGTGGAGAAGTGTGTGTGTGTGGCGGGAAAGTGGAAGGTCCCGCTGGTACAGTGAGCATCGTTTCCCGTTTGCGTTTTCCCGCTGCTATCGACCGGTGCCATCGTTTTCCCCGCTTGAAGCAGGGTATATCAATTGTCCATAGAGGTCGCCCTTGTGGACCATGTTTGTCTCGGAATTGTATAGAAGGGATTGAGAGCGAGACGAAATCTCCCTTACAGCTTACTGCTAAAGGCCAGGGTAATTCGCTTCGGCAGGACCGACAAACTGTACGAGCCATGGGTTTGAGCTCATGCATCTGCAGTATGTTTCCCAGGCGCCGATGCCAGAAGCGTAATAGTTGCCGTGCGGCTTGCCTGCTGCGCATCGATGAGGGCGCCCGCCACTGATACAGTAAGGTAGGGGTCGTGTGAATTCGGATCATATTTGAGGACAAGCGCATCGTGGGTTCGTCGGCTGACCACAGCCACACCGTGCTAGGACCTGGGTGGGATGCCCATGCTGTAACCTAGCAAGGTTAAACCCCTTTGCTAATTACAATACTTCCCGGAATCTGGGTTTACTTTTGCCTGGCGACGGGCGTGGGATGATGGTGGGTATGACATAACATCTCTTCTCGTGCTACTGCAGCGGGCGCTGTGGGTGGTGTGATGCGTGCCGGCAGGGCTTGGGCGAGGTACTGTGGCTGACTATGGCTTTTCGGATGCAGGGAGACATAAGGAGAGTAAACTTTCGCGACAAAATTTTGCGAACGTCGAACCCACGGACGCGGTGTGCTTCACACACCGGCGAAAGGGGGCCAGATATGCAGATCTCGTGGCTCTTGGTTACAGTCGGGAATATCTGGCCTCTAATTTGACTCGGTCAACCTCTGTTTTCCTCCCTGGGGCATGGCCTATCGCACTCTGCGCATATATTTTGCCAGGCTTGAACCGACCATCTCCTTGCTTTGTACGATCTATGAGGTCTGCGACAAGAAAGGGTGTTTTGGTTCGCACTCATGATGCAGATGGTGACGCTGTAAACCTGACACATGGGGCAATGGCCGCACTGCACCATCGGTTGTTACCATAGCTTCAAAGTTACAGCCCAGATTCATCGTTCGGCGTGCAAGTGCCTCTCGCCCATCGCCTTGATCCGAGTCCATCCCTGTGCAAGGTACATCCCCGCATCCCAGGGTTTAAGCCACTTATCAACTCCCTACCTACATCTTCTTCGTGGCCGCCTCCGTGGTCGCGTCTGGTGCCTGGGGCAAAGACGTGGCGCAGAAACATAGCACACTGGCGCAGCAGTGGTGTGAAATCGATTATCGGTGACCGCGTGCTACTAGTATTCTCTGCGTGCTCCAAGCCGTTGGAAAAGCGGTGAGATGTGACGCTGATACAGATCCCACGACTCGGCTACTAGCCAGCAGGAACCGGATGGTTACAGTACGTTGGTGGAAGGGTTCGCTTGACCACATGAATACTCGCATCCGGGGGTCTGGAATATCCCAGTTGACCGGGGGCTTTTACCGCTAGATTTTCTCTGGTAAAGCATGTTTCTGTTTTACGTTTTCACCGATACCGTGACAGCTATCACACCATGGGGTATCAATATACATGAAGTTGACTTCTGGGAGTCGCTTCGACTGGCCGTAATGTGATGTCGTTGGGACGAGAGTGGCCCTGTGCCCAGGGTACTGGATATCAATAGCTTCCCTCCTGCTCGCCTGACCCTCGTGTTGGACTTTAAAGAAAGGACGACACTGCAACCCTACACGGTGCTTACGTGTAGTTCTTTGTTTTTTTATTACAGTGATCACCGTGGTCCAAGATACATGATGCACACCTAGAAATGGGCTTCGGCTGTGGTACCCAACACCAGCCTCTGCTTTGGCTTTGATTGTGGTACTGATGCACTTACTCTCTGCATATTTTCTATGCTCTATATGATATTTGAGCAGCATGAAGACAGAAATTTGCAGAGATTTTGTTTAGAAAGAAAAAGTTGGTAGCTCTGAGTGGTAAATACCGCTGAGACACCGTGTCGGCGGCATGGGTGCACGTGTGCGCCTGATTCTGCCGTAGTGCTCACCTCTCTCCGTCACAACCTATTCATGTGGCCCTTTTCAAGCCCTCGGAACCCCTACCGCGAGACAATCGAGGCCAAACGCGGGCGCCGCGCCGAAGCCATCAAGCTTGCGCCGCCTTTTAAGCCAGAAGAGCACCAGAAGTATCTCAACGCAACAGGTAACTGCACTGTGCTTCATTTCGCGTTCATGCTTCCGCTTGCTCTCCGCCCAGCCTAGCCGCGCGGCGTTGAATTCATTTCCTTTGTCCTTGACAGCATCAGAGATTGTGGAGAATATCCAGGCTCGCACATGGACCGCTTCGGCCGTGCTCGAGGCTTACATCGCGCGGGCGGCACAAGCGCAGCATGCGTCGAATTGCTTCACCGAGGGTACGTGCGCGCGTTGCTGGTTGCTACTGTGCTACCAGCTTGTCGTTGCTGCAGCGAGGTGGGCGCTGACCTTTCGAAACGAATATCGTAGTGTTCTTCGGAGAAGCCACGGAAGAAGCGCGTGGGCTCGACGCCGAGTTTTCCGAGAGCGGCCATTTGAAGGGCCCGTTGCATGGCGTGCCGATTAGCCTCAAAGACTTATGTGCGTTCTCTTCCTTTCTCTTCCCCTATATTATTTCTTTGTCTCCTCCTGGAGCGGGCGAGCGTACTTTGGGTACACGGTACTAACGACGAGAGGAATGTCCCTCGGATGATTTCCAGTCAACGTCAAAGGTTTCGACAGCACGATCGGATACACGCAGTGGGCGAACGATCCAGCTGAGCGCGACGCCGTCGTACGTTCACCTTTCCCACCTCCCAAAACTCACCATTCGATTATTTCCGTCGGTCGTCCTGTCCCCAATCCAATCAATAGCTCGTCGCCGTGCTGCGCGCAGCAGGTGCCATCATCATCGGGAAGACGAACGTGCCGCAGACGCTGTTCGCTTTTGAGAGCACGAACCCGCTCTGGGGCCGCACGTGCAACCCATGGTCCACCGCGCACACCGCAGGCGGTTCCTCGGGCGGCGAGGGTGCGCTTCTCGCCGCGGACGGTGCGGCGCTCGGCGTCGGCTCGGACGTCGGAGGTAGCATACGCATTCCGTCCGGGTACTGCGGCGTCTTCGGCCTCAAGCCTGGCCATGGACGCGTGGCTTTCGCCGGCTCCGTCTGTGTGTCGTTTGGCGTTTGATTCCTAGCCTGTTTCTGACTGACTGGCTCGCCGACTCTCTTTTGTTATGTAACCGCCCTTTTTTTGCGCGGCCGCAGGTCCGAATCCCGGCTTCCAAGCCGTCCCCATCGTCGCGGGTCCTATGGGTCGCTCGGTCTCGGACCTCGAGCGCATGGCGCGTGTTCTCTTTGGAGAGGGCGGTGGCGGAGAGACTTATTTCCCTGTGCCTGTTTCGTACCGAGACGTGACGCTTCCTGAAAAACTCCGGTTTGGGTATTATCTCAACGGTGCGTCAAGCACCACCTCAATAAATGTGATGTTAATGCCACGAATATCAAACAGATGGTGTGGTCAAGGGATCTCCTGCCTGCCACAGGGCCGTGTTGGAAACCGTGGAGGCACTTCGTAAGGCAGGGCATGAATGCGTCCAGATCGACGCCCCAGACGGTGTGTGGAGAAACTTCTCTCCGATTGATAAAGTCTAAGATCTGGTTCCAGTTACCCAGGCTCTGCGGCTTTTCACTGCAATCACTTCCGCAGATGGGTACAAGGGGTTGACAGATCATCTTGGCCCCGACAAGAAGGTAGATATGCCGTTGAAGCAGCTTTCCCCTGTGATGATGAGTCACGCTATCGTCTTCTGGTATAGGAATCGGCACTCTTTTTGGTCACTCTGGGCCCCCGGCTGCCAGGTAAGAGTACTTCATACGCGCACGTTGCAACCCCCTTTCTCGTACTGAGCACCGTTCTCAGGCTTCGTCCGTGGGCTTGCTGGTTGGGTGATCCGCAACTTGGTCGGAGACGCCAAATTTGCCTCGGTCCTCGCACTCTCTCACAAAACGTCCGTGGACCAATACCACAATTACGTTGCAGAAAAGCTCGCGTTCGAGCAGAAGACACGCGAAACTCTGTGGGGCGGCGATCTTGCCATCGACGCTGTGGTCGCTCCCGTACAGGCCGTCCCTGCGTTGCCGCATGGCGGGTGTGACCGCCTCTCGCCTCTCGCATGTTCGACGTTAGTCTGGAACGTGGTCGACTCGCCCGTCGGGGTCGTTCCCGTCACGCGCGTCGATCCTGCGCTTGATGAGCTTTCGGACGAGTGGCGCACTGCCCCGGGCGACGGGTCAAAGCTTCTCGAAAACGATATTTACGGGCCGAAGGGCGCATACAATCCGTCTGCGATGAAGGGACTGCCCGTGGGCGTGCAGGTCGTCGGTCGACCATGGGAAGAGGAGAAGGTACTCGCGATCATGCACGTCATCGATACTGCTCTCGGGCCACGCGGATTCGGGCCTGGATCCTGGGCGCCGAGTAAGCAGGTGGGAGGAGCGCAGGGGTCCGAATGATTTGCTACATATATCTGAACGGTTATCTTTGTTATCTGTTGTGATTCCAGGTCGTAACTTTCATCATTTGTACCCTTCTGGCGCGGCGGTCTCCCTTGCGTTGTCCCGCCTCGGGAGCGGTTCATCAGCATGCGTGAGGTGGGAGAGGGAAGTGAATGATCGGGCGTACCCACCGCGTTCCCTCACGATCGCAGTCTCCCTCCCTCCCTCCCCTCCCTTCGTAGGTCAGAGTAATCGTCGACGTCACCTG
>Ga0137397_10004082_pt1 | contig 10147 bp, 9 predicted proteins | sample czorhiz116metaG_FD_106658 | JGI IMG/M metagenome (GOLD analysis project Ga0137397, IMG submission 106658) | Vadose zone soil microbial communities from Angelo Coast Range Reserve, California, USA - czorhiz1.16 metaG | ecosystem: Environmental > Terrestrial > Soil > Vadose zone | place: USA...
CCTGGGTCGCGCACGGCCGCGTCGAAGTCGAACACGGCGTCGTACGCCTTGCCCGTTCGCATCCACTCGTTGAGCGCCTGCCGCTTGGCCTCTCCGACCGCGGAGTAATAGTTGGCGCCCTCGAACGGCGTGAGCGTGGCGCCAGAGATCTTCAACCCGTGCTCGTGCGCCCGCTCGATCAACTGCCGGTGCGCGGCGATCAAGTCGCGTGCGCCGGGCGTCGGATTGTCGCGCGCGCCGCCGATGTCGTTGATCCCTTCGAGCACGATCACGTGCCGGACGCCGGGCTGCGCCAGCACGTCGCGGTCGAAGCGCGCCAGCGCGCTGACGCCGTTGCCGTCACCGAGCACGCGGTTGCCGCCGATGCCGGCGTTCAACACGGCCACTCTGAGGTTCGCGCCCAGCAGGCGGCGCGCGAGGTGATCGGGCCAGCGGTTGTTGGTGTCGATGCCCGACGCGGTGCCGTCGGTAATGGAATCGCCGAGCGTCACGATCGCTTCGGCGTTGGCCGGCGCGGTGACCTCCACGCGCGCCAGGAAGAACCAGGTGGCGGTCGGCAGCCCGTCCTGCCTGCGGTACGCCGTCGTGGTCTGAACCGGCAGCGAGGCCGCGCCGACGTGATTGCCGGCCGTCGACAGGTAGTTGGTCTGCCACGACGCCGCGTGCGTGGTGATCGGCGATCGCATCGTCGCCGTGTCGTTCGGCAGGTAGATGTCGATCGCGAGATCCGCGAAGTCACGCACGTCCAGCGCGACGGGGTCGCTCAGCACGATGGTCCCGGCCGGAATGGTCGTCGCCGGGCTTCCGTCGAAGGTGAGCGGCCTGCTCGATGGCGGCAGGATGGACGCATCGTGGTCGCGGAGCGCGACCTGTGCGGCGCCGATCGACAGCGGCGCCGTGCCGAACACATTGGTCAGCACCACGCGCAGCCGCGAGCCGCCGAGCGTGACGTGCACGATCTGCCGCAGCGTCTGGTTGTTGACGTGCAGCGGCGACTGTCCGCCAACGGGCAGCTGCTGGCCGGGCGCGACCGCACGCACCGCCGGCGGGATCTCGCCGCGCACGTCGGCCGCCTGGGCCTGGGGCACGGCGGGGTCGGTCCGCGACGTGGCCGCGGCCATCCATGTCGCGACCCATCGCTGGTTGTCCGTCCCGCCTTGCCCGGACAGAAGGACGACCGGCGAAAGAAGGAGTGCCAGCACCGCCGCGACGGACAGCCTCATGACGCGAAATCCTTTCTACAGCAGCGGCTCGGGAATCGCCGCTCCATCCTTGCGCGGATCGGAGCCGCCGTAATTGATCCTGGCGCGAGCGTCCCGCATCACCGCCTGCCCGCCGCCCACCATGTTCGAAAACTCGCCCTGCAGATCGATCTCGTGGCCGCGGCGCGCGAGCGTCTCGCGCACGCTCTCCCCCACGCGCGATTCGATCATGACGTCCGTTCCCGGAAACGTCAGCTTCACGAAGCGCGGCGCCTCGAGCGCCTGCTGGATGTTCAGGCCGTGGTCGACGATGTTCGAGATGACCTGGACGTGGGCCTGCGGCTGGTTCCAGCCGCCCATCACGCCGAAGCCGACGCTGAGGTGATCGCGCTTCATGAACGCGGGAATCACGGTCTGCAGTGGACGCTTGCGCGGCGCCAGCGCGTTGGGATGCGAACGATCGAACGTGAAGAGGCCGCCGCGGCTCTGCAGCACGAACCCGGCGCCCTCGGGGACGACTCCGGAGCCGAAGTTCGCGAAGTTGCTCTGGATGAGCGACGCGATGTTGCCGGCCGCATCGACGGCGCACAGGTACGTGGTGTCGCCCCCGTGCGTCGGCAGCGCGCCGGCATCCACGCTCGCCTGCGCACGGCGTGGATCGATGAGCCGTGCACGTTCGCGCGCGTACGCTTTCGACAGCATCGCCTCGACCGGCACCCTGGAGAAGCGCGGATCGCCGACGTGACGCTGCATGTCCGCGTACGCCAGCTTCTTCGCCTCGATCATCACGTGCAGCGCCTCGGCGCTCGCGCGGCCGTACTCGGCAAGCGGGAAGCCCTCCAGGATGTTGAGCATCACGAGCGCCGCAATCCCCTGGCTGTTCGGAGGAATCTCGTAGACGTCCCACCCGCGATAGTTCGTCGTCAGCGGCGTCACCCATTCCGGCTGGTAGTCGGCGAAATCCTCCGCCGCGAGCGCGCCCCCTTGTTCGGCGCTGCACGCGAGGATGCGCGTGGCGACCTCGCCCCGATAGAAGGCATCGCCGCCTTCTCTCGCGATCGCGCCAAGCGTTCGCGCCAGGGCGGGATTGCGGAACAACTCGCCCGCGGCGGGCGCGCGCCCGCCCGGCAGGAACGTGGCCGTCGCGTGCCGATCGCGCAACTGCACGACGCTCCCCTGCCACTCGAGCGCGGTGATCTCGGACACGGGGAACCCGTTCTCGGCGTGCGCAATCGCCGCCGACAGCAGCGAATCGAACGGGAGCCGCCCGAATTTTTCGTGGAGGGCCATCCAGCCCGACACCGCACCCGGGACCGTCGCGGAGTGAATGCCGTTCTGCGGCATCGACTGCATGCCGCGTGCGGTGAGGAACTCGATGCTCGTCGCGGCGGCCGACCAGCCGCTCGCGTTGAGGCCGTGCACGGCGCCCGTGCCGGCATCGTGCACGATGGCGAACAGATCGCCGCCGACGCCGTTCATCATCGGCGCGACGACGCCCATCACCGCGTTGGCCGCAATCGCCGCTTCCGCGGCGTGACCGCCGCGGGCGAGCACCACGGCGCCGGCCTGCGCCGCGAGCGGGTTCTCCGCGGCGACGATGCCGCGCGTGGAGACGGCCATCGACCGCGCCTGCGAGCGGCCGATCTGGATGCGGACGTAATCGGCGTTCAGGCTGGCTTTAGGCGAGGTAGTCAACCATTTTTCCTTCCCACACCGAGCGCTGCTCCTGCGGCAGCATCGCGACGAGCGACTCGATGGCCGCCTTGGTCGGACCGATACGGTATTGATAGATGTAGCGTTGCAGGTCGGCAGGCTTCGCGTCGTCGGGGATGTACGCCCCGTGCGCGCCGCGCGAGTTGAGGAACACGAGCGCGCTGTTGCGGCGGAACGGCACGTCGGCCACCAGCCGGCAGCGCCCTGGATCGATCCAGTGCGGCGCGATCGAGTTCGCCGCTTCGTCTTCGTCCACCGCGTAAATCTGCGTGCCCCACTCCTCGCTTTCGTGCGCGAGCGGGAGGTACAACAGCACGGTGATGAACCCCCACTTCGGATCGCGGTGCGGCGGAATCCGGTACCCGCGTCCGCGCAGCAGGATGCGCCCGTCCGTGCTGTGCAGTTCCATCGGCGGACCAAGCGGATTGGAGGCGAGGGGCGGCCATTCATGAACGATCCACTCGGCCAGTGGCTCGCGGAACTTCTCGAGGATGGGCGGCTGAAACGCGCTCTCGAGCACCACGTCGACCAGAAACCTCCAAATCGCGCGGCTGTACTCAGGGCCGTACACGAGCGGCACCTTCAGCTGCCGCTTGTTGTGCGGCTTGTCGGCGAACAGCTCGAACGGAGGGATCCCCCGTACGAGTGCGGCATAGAAGTCGGGCGGAAAGACGTTCTGCACGAGGAGATACGGCAGCGGATCGGTCTTCAGCCGCGCGCGCTCGACCGCGTCGCGCACGTGCGCACCGACGCGCGCTTCGTCGCAGATGACCGGCAGCAGGTGCATCTCTTCCTCGAACGCCGCGTCGGCCGAGGCGATCGCCCGAAGCTGCGACTCGCGGACCGTCAACGCCGCAACCTTGTCGGTCAGCTCACGAAGCGTGGCCTGGATGTCGTCGAGCCGCGTCGCGAGGGCCGCCGCATCGCCCCGCTGCTGGCGCAGCTCGATGGCCTTGTTCCACTCCTCCTGCGCCTTCGCGGACCGGCGCAGCGCGCGCATCCCCTCGATGACGTCGTCGAGCGACTTGCGCATGCGCGCCAGCGAGCGCGGACGGAGGAATTCGAAGTGATCGCGCAGCTGACGAAGCATCAGGGCTCCCTGGAATCGGTCTCGACGCGATTGACTCTCACCGTGCCGTCCCTGGCGCGCCGGGCGAGCCCCGCGGACAGGCTGCGCTCCACGATCGCGTCCCAGTCGCGTTCGAACGGCGCCCGCAGGCGCGCGGGGACGCGCAGGATCGCGGTGTCGTTCGCGGCGCGATAGGCCGAACGGCGGCGGGACCGTTCGCTGTCGCTCATCCGCTCCCAGTTGTCGCCGGGAGCGTCGGCGGCCACCCGCGCGAGCGCGAGGAACAGGTCGTCTCGCGCCGCGCAGAAGGTGACGGTGAAGCCATTCGCTTCGAGCGCGCGCACCGCCGACGGCTGGTTGAACGTCTGCAGGTGAAACGGGTTGAGCGTGTTGAACATCGACTTGCCGCGGTCGATGAATTCGCCCTCGAGCGGCTCGTTGTAGAGATACAGGGCGCCGCCGGGATTGAGCCGCTCGGCAACGGCGGCGAGGAACTCCTTCGGCCGCACCGAGTGCGTCAGCATGTGATTGCTGACGATCAGGTCGAAGCGTCCCTCGAACGGGATGCTGAAGGCGTCGAAGTCGATCGGGCACGCCGCGGGGAAGCCGTACACCTCCTCGATCAGGAAGCGCTGGTTCTCGAACAGCGTCATCACCGCGCAGTCGCCGCCGTAGAGGCGCTGCAGGATCGCGGAGATCGACCCGAGGCGCGACCGGATCTCGAGCACGCGGGGCGACCGCAGCGGCAGCAGCGACCCGAGAATCTCGGCGTGCATGCTGCTGGCGAGGCGATCGTTCATCAGGGACGGGAGGTAGTCCTTCCGGGTCAGGCCGCTGTGCGCGGAGACGAACACGCCGTTGGCCGCCATCCGCCGCAGCTGCGCTCGCTCCGCGTCCGACAAGGACGAGGAACTGAGCGCGAACTTGCCGGGCCGCGGCGCGCCCGCCTCGGTGCGCCCCAGCGTCTCCTCGAAGCGCTCGAGCAGCCACCGGTACCGCTCGCCCGCGGGACGCCGCTCCGCGTACACGACGCCGCAGGCGTGGCAGAGCGCGTAGTTGTAGATGGGCGCGGCGGCGTCCGGCACGCGATCGAACAGGACGAACCGGTTGTAGCGGCTGACCTTCGTCGACTCCGCGCCGCCGCAGACGGGGCACTGTTCCAGCGTCAGGATGGGCGCGGCCGGACACGGCGTATCGTTCGACGCGTCGTAGGTGAGCACCTCGGCGTCATCGGAGATCGCGGCCGGCTTCGCCGGTTTTTCCGCGACCGCTGCGGTCGCTGGTCCGCCACGAAGCAGCGCGCGCACACCGGTCTTGACCCTGGAGAGCATGAAATTGGAGGAGTGATTTTATCGCAGCCCGCTTCGGCGGACCGCCGTAGCCTTGGCGGAGGCGGTCAGGCGGAACAATACAGCAGCACATTCGTGTACCGGCGCTCGGTTTTTCCGACATATGCGAGCGCGTCGCGTATCGAAGACGTACGGCGAACGCGCGGGCCGGTGTCGCCGCGCAGATCGATGAAATGCGTGAAGTGCCGCTCGAGCTGCTCGTAGACCTCCTCCATCGATCGGCCCGAGCGCTCGAGCATCGCGGGGCTGAACTCGATCTGCCACGCGATGTGCCGCCGCGCGAGCACGCCGGCCGCGCCCGCGAGCACGCGTGCATCCCACCCCTGCGTGTCCGACTTGATGAAGGCGACGTCGGATAGATCGATCCCCATCTGCGCCACCCAGCGGTCGAGCGTGACGCACGGGACGGAGACGCGCTCGTGCTCGCCGGCGTCCGACGCCCGCGTCACGAGATGATGCGTGCCGCTGTGCAGCGTCCGCAGCGTCATCTCGCCGTTGGTATCGCCAATGGCGACGCGGTCCGGCAGCACCAGGCCGCGCACGCCGTTGTCGGCGATGTTACGCACGAGGCACGCGTAGTTGCCGGGATCCGGTTCGATGGCGTAGATGCAGTTGAAGTCGCCGAGCAGCACGCGCGGGATGGAGGTGGTGCCGACGTTGGCGCCGATGTCGATCATCACGCGTCCGACAGCGAGCTCCCGCGTCTCGAGAATCTCGCGAACCGGCAGACGCCGGCGGCCTGCGAGACGGCCGGCGATTCCGCCCGATTCGCCCGGCTGCGCGGGCATCCACCACCTGAGGCCGTTGATGACGACCTGCTCCGCCGCCGGCGGCATCGCCGCATCGGGATGCGCGAGCGCCTCCCGGTACGACGCGCTCCGCCCGGCGAACGCGCTCTCGCGCGCGCTGCGCCCATCGTGATTGGCGGCGAGCATCGCCGCGTGGCGCAGCGGCAGCACGTGCTCGAGGACCGCGTCATCCGGCTGCGCCGCGCGCGAGCGCTGCCGCCGCGTTTCGAGACGCCGGCGCAGCACCTGCCGCTGCCGTTCTGAGCGGTCGAGCCGCTGATGAAGCAGGTCGCGCTGACGGCGGCTCTGCTCGAGCTCGGCGCCGAGGCGCCGACCGCCAGGCAGGCGAACGACCACCTCTCGCAGGAACCGCGCGAGCCAGCTCATTTGAAGGCGATAATAGCCCCGCGATGACCACCTCGCGCGAGGGACGCGTGGCCACCTTGTGGAACCTCATGTTCAAGGAGGACCGGGTGAGCTGCGCCGTGTATCAGGGCGCGCACGGGATGGAGCTGCGGGTCGAGTCGGAGTCCGGCGTCATCCTGTCCGAGCCGTTCGACATACAGCCGAGGGCGCTGGCGAAAACGCGCGCGCTTCGCGAATCGTTGCTGCGACGGGGCTGGAGCGAGATAAATCCCAAATCCCAAGATCCAAATCCCAAATCCCAATAAATCCCAACGCCAACCGAGCGCTTTGGGATTTCTTGGGATTTGGAGCTTGGGATTTGGGTTTTGGGATTTACCTACGCTCCGCCCGATGTTCGTTCAGATGATTGTGGACCGCGAGGTAGACGCGGAACGCGGTCATCGTCCAGAGGCCGGCTGCCGCGATCTTGCCGTGCTTGGGTCCCACCGTGAAGTTCCACGCGCTGACGCCGGCGACGTCGATGATGCCGCCGAGCGACACCATCCGCGCGGGGTTCGTCTGCAGCGGCTTCAGCAGCGGGTTGGTTTCCTGGACCTTGTAGAACTTCAGGGCGTGATAGGTCGTGATCCAGTCGGCGGTCGCCGCGGTGCCCGCCGCAATCGTCGGCCAGTACAGCTGGCCGCCTCTCTGCGGGGCCAATGCGGGCTCCTGCGCGAACGCCGCCGATGGAACGACGATGGCGACGAGCAGCGCTGCCGCAAGAACCCGAAGCGTCCGACTGTGAGGCATAACGGGCGTATCGGCCGCAACGTGCTAATTCTTTAGGGGATGCCCACCGCCGTCCGCCTCGGCTCCGACGTGCTTCTGTGCTCCAACCGCCTGACGGCCGCCCGGGTCGGCGTCGTCTGCAACCACGCGTCGATCGACCGCGGCTTCCTGCACGTGATCGACCGCGTGGTGACGTGCGAGGGGGTGACGCTCGGCGCCATTTTCGGACCCCAGCACGGCTTCCGGTCCGACGTGCAGGACAACATGGTGGAGACGCCGCACGGCGACGACCCGCGCCGGCGCGTGCCGATCTACTCGCTCTACAGCGAGACGCGCGAGCCGAGCGCGGAGATGCTGCGCGGCCTCGACGCGCTCGTCATCGACCTGCAGGACATCGGCGCGCGCATCTACACCTACATCTACACGATGGCCAACTGCATGCGGGCGGCGGCCCGCCACCGCGTCCAGGTGATCGTGTGCGACCGGCCGAATCCGATCGGCGGCGAGGCGGTCGGGGGCGCGACGCTCCGGCCCGGATGGGAATCGTTCGTCGGCCAGTTTCCGATCCCGATGCGCCACGGCATGACCATCGGCGAGCTCGCGATGCTGTTCAACGACGCGTTCGGCATCGGCGCCCGGCTCGAGGTCGTGCGCATGGAGGGATGGACGCGTGACATGTACGCCGACCAGACGGTTCTGCCGTGGGTGATGCCGTCACCGAACATGCCGACGCTCGACACCGCCATCGTCTATCCGGGCACGGTGCTGTTCGAAGGCACGATGCTGTCGGAGGGACGCGGGACGACGCGGCCGTTCGAGCTGGTCGGCGCGCCGTGGATTGACGCGGAGCGTTTTGCGGCCGGGATGAACGGCGCCGGGCTCGCGGGCGCCTACTTCCGTCCGGCCGGCTTCGAGCCGACGTTCCAGAAGCACGCGAAGCAGCCGTGCGGCGGCTGCCAGATTCACGTGACCGACCGCCAGGCATTCGAGCCGGTCATCACCGGCGTCGCGCTGATCGACCAGTTCCGTCGCTTCGACCCGGGCCGCTTCGCGTGGCGGCCGCCGCCGTACGAGTACGAGCACGACAAGATGCCGATCGACATCCTCGCCGGCTCGGACGTGCTGCGGGGGCAGATCGAGTCCGGCGTTCCCATTCGCGAGATCGCGGCGAGCTGGAAGGAGGACGAAGCCGCGTTCCGCCGGCTTCGCGAACCGTACCTGCTGTATTAGACCCGCCTCCTCTACGCCCCCGCGCCCGACCGCGTCTTGGCGATGCCGGGCGCTTTCTTCTCTTGCGTGATGGGCGGCGTCAGGTGGTACTTCGTCAGGTGCGCCTTGAGCAGCTGGAACGCGCTGTCCGGCGTATCCGCGCGCGTCAGCAGGTCGATGTCCCGGTCCGCGATCGCGCCCCACTCCAGCAGCGGCTTCATGTTGAGGATCGGGTCCCAGTACTCGCTGCCGTACAGCACGATCTGAATCTGCTTGGCGAGCTTCTCCGTCTGCATCAGCGTGAGGATCTCGAACATCTCGTCGAGCGTGCCGAACCCGCCGGGAAAGATCACCAGCGCCTTCGCGAGGTACGCGAACCAGAACTTGCGCATGAAGAAGTAGTGGAACTCGAAGTGGAGGCCGTCGGTGATGTACCGGTTCGGCCCCTGCTCGTGCGGCAGGCTGATGTTGAGGCCGATCGTCTTCCCGCCGGCGTCGGAGGCGCCACGGTTGGCCGCCTCCATGATTCCGGGACCGCCGCCCGAGGTGACGACGAAACGGTCGTGCGTGGTATCGAGGCCGAGCGACCACTCGGTGAGCATGTGCGCCAGCTCGCGCGCGTCCTCGTAGTAGCGCGACCATTCCACGGCGCGGCGGCCGCGCGCCAGGATCTCGTCCACGTCGCGGCTGGTGCTGACGCCATGCACCTTCACTAGCTCGTCGAGCGCCTGCTGCGCCGACTCGCGGCTGTGAATGCGCGCCGAGCCGAAGAACACCACCGTGTCCTGGATGTTCTGGAGCTTGAAGCGCCGCTGCGGCTCGAGGTATTCGGAGAGGAGGCGGCTGGGACGCGCGTCCTCGCTCTTCAGGAAGGAATGATCGAGATAGGCCTTCGGCTGCGAACCCATCCCCCGATTATGGATGCTGGGCCGCGTTGGTGTCACACTGGGGTGTGCTCGAGTTCACGACGGACCTCGTCATCGTCGCCCCGCCCACGAAGGTGCTCGAGGCCTTCTTCGATCCGAAGGCGCTGGCGGCGTGGTGGCAGGCGAAACAGGCGGTCTGCGTGCCTCGTCCGCTGGGCAGCTATGCCGTCGAGTGGGAGCCGACCGAGTGGCGTGACGAGGTTCTCGGCCGCCTCGGCGGCGCGCTCCACGCGACCGTGATGGAGTTCAAGCCCGGGCGCGAGTTCTTCCTCGCCGACACGTACTGGCTGCCGCCCGACGGGGATCCCATCGGACCGATGGCGCTCGAAGTCACCTGCAGCCGTCACACCTGGGGCACCCAGCTGCACCTGCGGCAATCGGGCTACGAGGAAGGCGTCCGGTGGCGGAGGTACTACGAGCTGATCGGACCCGGCTGGGACCGCGCCCTCGAATCACTGAAGAAGTTCGTCGAGCGTGGCCGGGTGGAATAGCAGGCTTATACCCGTTGCAGCTTCAGGAAGTTCGACGGACCTGCCGCCAGGTCCGGGGAGATGCTGACGATCACGATGGCCGACTGCGGCGTGACGAGCGAGCGCGAGACGAGCATCTCGCCGATCCTCGTGATCGTCTCCGCGACATCGCCGCCAAGATCGCAGACGAGCGGGAAGACACCCCACGCGAGCGCGAGCTGGCGCGCGATCGCGGCGCTTTCGGTGGCCGCGTAGATCGGCGCACGCGGCCGCAGCGCCGACAGCAC
>Ga0137397_10004083_pt1 | contig 10146 bp, 10 predicted proteins | sample czorhiz116metaG_FD_106658 | JGI IMG/M metagenome (GOLD analysis project Ga0137397, IMG submission 106658) | Vadose zone soil microbial communities from Angelo Coast Range Reserve, California, USA - czorhiz1.16 metaG | ecosystem: Environmental > Terrestrial > Soil > Vadose zone | place: USA...
GGACAAAAAGGCGCAGCCAGTCCCGATCGGGTCCGGTTGGGAAATAGGCAGCGAGAAAAGCGATCGCGCCGGCCTGCTGTTGTGATGATGCGGCACGTGGATTTCCACCCGCGCGAACGAAAAGGTCGACGGTCTGGGTAAGGTCGGCCCACGTCTGGAACGAGAGCGGTACGAACTGGGCGTTGATTAGCTGCGGGTTGACTGCTAGGCGCGCCCGAAGCTTATCGCGGTTTGCATCCAGCTGCGAGACGACATTCGCCCTGTTCTTGAGAACGATCATGTCGGTGCTGTATCCCCGTTTGAAGAAAGGCACGAACGTGGTGTCTTCCTGAAGCATCGCGAAGCCGTGAAGCCAGAGGTCGACGTGCTCCCGGGTCTTAACGGGCCAGATGACCGAGGGTGTGGCGGGTTCGGTTGTCGGACCGGCCCCGCCGTTGACGGTGCCACCCGTGCCGCCGCCAACTGATGCACAAGCAGCCGCGAATGCGGCGGCGGACGCCAATCCGAATATTCTGACCAGTGACTTCATGATTTCCTCGTTCGCTGCGGGGAGCGCAGTCTATTGAATGGATTCCACCACGATCGCGATTCCCTGGCCGCCACCGATGCACGCGGTGCCGAGCCCGTATCGTTTTCCCTGGGCACGCAACGCATGCAGTAGGTGGGCCGTGATCCTCGCCCCGGACGCAGCGAGCGGATGACTCAGCGCAATGGCGCCACCGTGCACATTGAGGCGATCACGAGGGAGCGATAATTCGCGTTCGACGGCGCAGGTCTGGGCGGCGAACGCCTCGTTGACCTCGATCAGATCCATGTCGTTCATCGTCAATCCGGCCTTTCCCAGCGCGGCCCTCGACGCCGGAACCGGGCCGATTCCCATCACAGCCGGATCCACGCCCGCAACACTCCACGATACGAGTCTTCCGAGCGGTTCGAGCTTGCGCTCACGCGCAAACTTCTCACTGGCGATTACCATCGCGCCGGCTCCATCACCGATGCCGGACGCATTTCCAGCGGTCACAACGCCGCCCTTTCGGAAGACGGGCTTGAGCGCGCTCAGCTTCTCCAACGTTGTGTCGGGTCGCATGTGCTCGTCGATCGCCAGCTCCTCGATCTTTCCGGTCTTTGGATTGGGGATCGGGACCGGAACGACTTCGTCCTTGAAGACGCCTTCGTCCCAGGCCGCCTTCGAGAGCTGCTGCGATCTCAGCGCGAACTCGTCCACGCATCCCCGATCCAGCTTGTACCTCTCGGCCAGGTTCTCCGCCGTCTCTGCCATGCCAAGCCCGACGTAGGAATCGGTGAGTCCCTCCCACAAAACGTCCTCCATCGGCGGCGCCTTGCCGAGGGGCGTGCCCCATCTGATCCCGCGAACGACGTGCGGCGCCAGCGACATCGACTCCGCTCCCCCGACGAGACAAACCTTGGCGTCGCCGAGGATGATTTCCTGCGCTCCACTTACAACTGCCTGAAAACCAGAGCCGCAGAGGCGGTTGAGAGTGAGCGCCGACGTTTCCTGGCGACACCCCGACTTGAGCGCGACGTGACGCGCGAAGTAGATGGAATCGTTGGTCGTGTAGAGGACGTTGCCGAAGATCGTCTGATCGACATCGGTCGCGGTAATTCCCGCGCGCTCGATTGCATTCTTCGAGGCGTGAACGGCGAGGTCGACGGGCGAGAATCCTTTGAGCTTTCCGCCGAAAGTGCCGAATGGCGTACGGACGGCGGAGAGGAAGACAACATCCGGGAACTCTGACGGCTTTTGCATGTGATTCTCAATATAGCTTTGGCGCGCGCTACTCGGCCGCTGCTAGTGAGGAAAGGCAACTGAACAAGACGTCAGCCTGAGCCTTGCAGGTGGCAGCCATCAGGCTCACGACGTCGGGACGCTTCCGTTGGTGCGACAGCACAGGCGAGGACCCGATGATATAGCAGCGCAAATGATGCTGTTACCCCTTTCCCGCCATCTCATCGTGAGGAATGGGCGAGTTCAGCAAGCTACACGTTTGGCGGAAGGCGCATGCGCTGGCCCTCAACGTTCACCGCGTCGCGACAGGTATCCGGAGGTCTGACCACCGCTCTCTCCGGACGCAGATGATTCGTGCGGCGATGTCGATACCCGCAAACATCGTCGAAGGGAGAGGGCAAGCCAGCGACCGCGAGTTCTGTCGCTTTCTGCGCTACGCGGTTCACTCGAGTTCAGAACTGGAATACCACATCGTTATGGGCCGGGACATTCGCGCGATCAGTCTCAGCGACTCGAAGTCGCTGCTGGATCAGGTCATCGAGGTGAGAAGAATGTTATACGGCCTGATAAAAAGCCTATCGAAGGTAGCAGTTCGTCCGGCCCTGTCTTGAGTGGCGTCCCGACGCAGTAAGCCTGACAGCTGCCACCTGCAAGGCTCAAGCTGACGACTTGTTCGGTTGTCTTTTTTCCCAGTTGCGCCAATTAGAAGCCGTGCTATGCCTTTTTGCCGCAGTTAACGCAGAACTTCCAAACGGGATCGAGCTCCGCCCCGCATCCCGCGCAATGCTTCGCGGCAAGATTCTGACCGCAGTGGGGGCAGTAAATCGCGGTACGGCCTTCGGGCAAAGTACCCCCGCAGAATTTGCATCCCACAGCCGCGTCCATCGTCGAGCTTCCGGGTGCGACGAATGACGTAGTCGCGTCCTCGGGGGAACCGTTGCCGTTTCCCGCCTGTCCGGTCGAGTAACCACCGGCGTTTTGCGACGGGATCGCGACTCCGAGTTTCTGAAGCGCGTCGGGTGCGAGGGATATTCTCGTCTCGGCGTAGTCCCGAAAGGCTCCAACGTCAGCGTGCGGCGACGCCATCTCCTTTTTCAGCCGGTCCTGCATCGACTGATCGGCGCGGACGTAACCCTTTTCACCAGAGAGTAGCCGAGTTAGTGCGGCTTCGTAGTCCTGGTTTGTTTCGATGCCGAGGTCGCGACGGTAATGGCGATACGGGACGAGCGTGTCGTAAAGCTCCTGCACCGTGAACGGAACGCTCAAGTATTCGGCGTGTCCATTCCTGATGTTGTGAACCAGTCGCTGGAAGAGTCGGTCTAAGTCGTCCATGCTCGCTTGCTCGGCTGGAATGACTGATGGTCGGGGAAGGGTGCCATGTTCTTCAAGTCGACGGTTCCCGCCTTCTGCGCCGCCACCCAGCTGTCGAACTCAGATTCCCGTAACCCGCCGGAATTTGATTGTTCCGCGGCGGCTCGTGTCGCCAGGAAATTCGCGTACTCATTCTGCGGCTGCCCGTTGTGTCCGCGCACCCATTTCCATTGAACTTCGTGATCCGACACGACTTCATCTGCCTCCTGCCAAAGCTCCAGATTCATGATTGGTCCGCCCTTTTTCTTCCAGTCGCGTGCCTTCCAGTTGGGAAGCCACTCGTTCATCCCCTCGACGATGTACTTCGAGTCGCTGGTGAACAAGACTCGGTAGGAGTTGCCGCGGCGGGAAATCTCCTGAAACGCCTCGATTACGGACCGAAGGGCCATCCGGTTGTTGGTGGTCGCGCGCTCTGAAATCCAGTAATCGCAGCGCGTGACCTTGTTGGATTTGGGATGAAGCCATTCAATCAAGCCGCCAGCACCTCCGGGATTATCGCCTTCACGCCCGTTTCCGATGCACGACTCGTCGGCGTAGATGGCTACGAGGTCGCCGGATTTTGCGCGCGTCATTTCACAACCTCGAAGCTGTCCAACTCGTCGAGATAGAGTGTGATTTCGTCACCGGTGGTTGGGTGCGTCGCTTCGACTGCTTCGCGGCCGCTGATCATGCGCAATCTGGTGGGTAGGACGACGTACTCCGTTCCGCGCCGGTAAGCGGCGATACGCTTGCCATTGGTGATTGCGCGTTCGAGAATGTCGTACTGCTTGTGAGTCCACTGCGCCACTGAACAGCCTCCTCTATACGGACGAGTCAGTCTCGTCACACCATTCGCGGACAACGCGCGTCAGCACCCGGGTGGCGAGCTCTATTTCTTCGACCGGCACAAACTCCTGGGCAGCGTGGGCCAGCGCGATGTCGCCCGGGCCAAAACAAATCGTAGGAATGCCGGCTGCGTTCAGGAGCGCCGCGTCCGTCCATGCCGAAAGGCCTTCGATCCTTACCGGCAACTCCTCACGCTCGAGTGCGCCACGCAGCCTCTTGACGACTGGCGAGTCAACGGACACATCGCTCGGGAGCTGTGCCGTAGTCAATGTAACTCGCGCGTCGAACTGAGGATGTTTGGAGCGGACTCTGGCGCACGCGTCGGTGATTTCCTTCAGCGCCTTCTCGGTTGATTCGCCGGGAAGCGTGCGCCTCTCGATTGCCAGATTGCAGGTCTCAGGGTAGGTGGACATTCCGACTCCGCCCTGGATTTTCGAAGCATGGAGCGAGCCGCGACCGAGCAGCTTGTGATGGCGGCCCGACTCGCGCGTCCGTTCCAACGTTTCCAGTTCCGCCAGAAGCAGACCGGCGTGGGTGATAGCGTCGATTCCAATGTCGTACCGGCTTCCGTGCGCCGCTCTTCCCGTCAGTACGACTTCGATCCACACGAAGCCACGATGGGCGGGGCAAATCGCCAGCCTCGTGGGCTCTGTTATGATGGCGGCATCGGCGCGAATCCCCGCGGCGAGCAGGGAGCGCATGCCGAGGCTCTCGTACTCTTCGTCGACGACAGCGGCAATGAGGATCTGGCGGGCGGAATCCGGCCGTGCTCCGTTGACGGCTGCGGCACACATCGCCGCGACGCCGCCTTTCATGTCGGCGGAGCCGCGACCATAGATGCGATTTCCCCGGACTTCCCCGCTGAAGGGCTCGTGAACCATTCCTTCGACTCCGACAACGTCGAGATGTCCGTTGAGCATGAGGGCAGGCGCGTCCTGATTTCCGATTCGGGCGACCACATTGGGCCGTCCGGCGACACTTTCCATCAATTGGACTGAGAATCCCCAGTCATCGAGAACCGATGCGAGGGTACGAGCGCAATCACCCTCGCCCGGTGAGTCCGGAGCGAGGGTGGGATTTCTGGAATCGATTTGTATCAGTGCGCGGGCGAGCGCGACTGCATCGCCGCGCGGGATGACCACTTTCTACCTTTTTTTCGCGGTCTTGCCTGAAGCTTTGGGCTTGGACTTGGTCGCGGATTTGGCTGTGTGCTTCTTGGCCGCTGGCTTCATCGTCGGCCTTTTAGCGGCCGGCTTCTTGGCAGCCGGGGCGTGCTTGGCCGTGTGCTTCGCCGGAGCTGTCACATGTCGAGTCGGCGCGGCATGAGTGGCATGCGTATGTGCGTGCGTCGTGTGCGCGGCATGCGAGGCCTCAGCTTTTGGAGCCGCCGTCTTTGACGCCACGTGCGCAGGCGGTGTGAATGGCTTTCTCTTCACGTGAGAAGCTTCGACTTCGCGCATCAGCTTGTCGGCTTCCTCCTGGGTCATCTGACCGCGACGAACCATGTACTGGAGAAGGTCGCGCGCGCTCTCGAGCACGAGTCCGGTCAGACCAGCGGCGGCGCCAACGACATCCTTCATTGCGGCGGCCATCTTGCTGCCCGCCTCCAGACTGATCTCGTGCGCCTTTGCCGCCATCTCGGCGACGGTATCTTTTACATCGGCCCCGCGATGACCCGGGCTCCGCTTGGGCGGGACCAAAGGTGCGCCGGGCGTGCCGGGAGCAGCAGGTGCTCCAGGCGCGGCGGGTGATCCGGGTGTGCCGGCGGCGGAGGCAGGTGCTGGTAGAGTAGCAACTGCGGTTGGTTTTTCTCTATCGGGCATTTATGGACTCCGGTCAGCAAAAAGAGGCGGGGCTGACGGGGTATGAAATCACAGAAGTAGGGCTTTAAGCCCAACGGGGCTGAACGGCGCTAAGTATATGATTTTTCGTCACTAAAACAAGGTGGTATGATCCGCGTTCTACGTGGGTCATAAATGTGGGTTCTTAGCTTTCTGTAAGGCCAGTAATATAGCATATACGGGACAGTAACCCAACATAATTGCCAAAATGAAGCTAAATGTACTCGACTTGACCAGGGTGCTGGCCGGTCCGGTTTGTTCAATGATGCTCGGAGATATGGGCGCCAACGTCATCAAAGTCGAGCGACCGGGCGAAGGGGATGAGACTAGGGGCTGGGGACCGCCGTTCGACGCCGAGGGTCAGAGTGCGTACTTCCTGGCCGTCAACAGGAACAAGAAAAGCATCGCCGCCGACCTCTCTAACGTCCGCGATCGCGCAATCGTCCTGGATCTCATAACCGGCGCCGACGTGGTGCTCGACAACTTTCTTGCCGGCGCGTTGGGACGGCTCGGACTCGACCCCGAGGAGCTGCTCGAGCAGAATCGCGATCTCATCTGGTGCACAATCTCCGGATTCGGAGCGGAGAGCGCGCGACCTGGATACGATTTCGTGATGCAGGCCGAGTGTGGCTGGATGGCGATCACTGGTGAGAGGGATGGATCGCCCATGAAGGTCGGGATCGCTCTCGCCGATGTCATCGCCGGAAAAGATGCGGCGATTGCTATACTCGGCGTCGCTCTGGAGCGTGCCACCCGTCCAGTCCCGGCTGAAAGGCGTCGGATCAACATCTCGCTCGCCGACAGCGCGAGAGCGGCGCTCGTGAACGTGGCGCAAAACGTCCTCATTTCCGGGACGGATGCGAAGAGGTGGGGAAACGCGCATCCGAATCTCGTTCCGTACCAGTTGTTCGATGCAGCGGACAGGCCGTTCGTGATTGCGGTCGGAAGCGACGGACAATGGCTCGCGTGCGCGAATGCGCTTGGCCTTTACGATCTGACCGATGACGATGCGCTGCGGACGAACGCGGGGCGTGTGAAAAATCGGGATCGTCTCGTGTCAGCACTGGGCAGGCGCGTGCGTGAGATGAACGCGCAGCATTGGATCGATCTGCTCGAGACAGCGAGCGTACCCTGCGGGCTTGTGCGTACTGTCGCCGAAGTTCTCCACGGCGCGAATGCGGATCCTCGAACCGGTGTTCGTCCGAGCGTCCCCGGCAGCGTGAGATTTCCTCCTCCGAAACTCGATGAGCATGGCGAATCGATTCGAACTCTGGGGTGGCGCACCTTTCGGTGATTACAGATATTATCAGCCGCTTGTTTATGGCCCCGCCTCCGCTAGTTCGTTCACCCCCCGAGGAGAAGTTATGACGCGTAACTGGTCGATCTCTGCTGGTGCTGTCGCTCTCGTCGTTCTCGCTGCCTGCAGCGATGATAGAACTACGGGTCCGGCCGGCCAGGACGCCTTCGCGAGCTACGTAGCGATCGGGACGAGCCTCAGCATGGGTGTTCAGTCGGACGGTGTCGTTTACTTCAGCCAGCAGCAGGATTGGACCAAGCTTCTCACGCACCAGGCATTCGCGCAGTACACGCAACCGCTCGTTGCGCCTCCCGGATGCTTCTCTCCGCTTATTGCTCCGCTGCAACTCAGTAGGCGTTTGAGCGGAATCAGCGCGGCCGCGAGCCAGACTACCAGCATACCCGATACGGCGTGTACTTCGTTCGGTGCTGTCACGCTTCCGACGAACGATGTCGCCATCGACGGAGCGAACACGTACGATGCGCTTTATGTGACGCCGGAGACTGCGTCGGTTGAAGGTGTGAAACGACGCCGTCAGTATCGGCTCGTCCTGCCGCCGAAGACATCCCAGGTTACGGCAATGATGCGACAGAACCCGACACTGGTGTCGGTGGAGCTCGGGGCGAATGAAGTTCTTGGAGCAGCCTCGGGGTTGCTCTTTCCGAAAGCGGGATATCGGGGCGCGGCGGCGCAAGGCACTTTCGTTCCACTTGCGGTCTGGCAGCCCGTCTACGATGCGCTCATCGACAGCGTCAAGAAGACCGGAGCGAAAGTGATGCTCGTCGGACTTCCGAAGACTAATGGCTTCGTGTCATTGCGCACGGGAGACGAGCTGTATGCGGATCGCGCTGCTTTCCAGTCTTTCGGCGTCATCATCGCGGCCGATTGTCAGGGCAGCGCAAACGCGATTTTCGTTCCGATCAAGGTTCTGAATGCGGTGGGTGCTGCGCAGGCAACGGGACAGCCGCAAACGTTGAGCTGCGCGGACACGCCCGGAGCCCAGGACAACATTCTCACGCCTGCAGATCTTCAAGTGGTAAACGGTCTGATCGACGGGATGAATGCCCACATAAGCTCGGTCGCCCAGGGCAACGGGTGGGCTTACGTGGATCTCAGCACGGTGTGGGCGCAGTGGGTCACCCGTCGCAGCTCATTTAGCATCGTGAGTCTGCTGAGCTGCGTGAGGCCTTATGGACAGTACGTAAGTCTCGACGGACTGCATCCGAACGTGCAAGGTTATCAGGAAATGGCGAATGCCGCTGCCGATGCGCTCAACACCGCGTACGGGTTTGCCATTCCTTCGAATCCGCAGACGGTATTGACCACTACTTGCCCGTAGTATCGAGCTGACACGGTTTCGGAGGGCGAGGCCAACAACCTCGCCCTCTTTGCATCATGCGGTATATAGGAAACAAAACCAGACTTCTCCCTTTCATCCTCCGCACGCTGAAGCGGAGTCGGATTGGCGTCGGGGCGGTTCACGACGCATTCGCGGGAACCGCAAGCGTGAGCCGTGCGCTGAAGGCGAAAGGTTGGCGCGTCCAATCGAGCGATCTGCTCATGTCGTCGTACGTGTTCCAGCGCGCTTACGTCGTCGCCGATCACAGGGATCCTTCGCTCGACGATATGGCCGCGGAACTGGCGTCCCTGGCGCCGCAGCAAAGCTTCATCAGCCGGCATTTCTCTCCGATGGGCGGCGTGGAGAGCAAGGGAAGGATGTACTTCACCCCTGATAACGCCGGACGAATCGACGCCGCACGCGAGAAGTTGGAAAGTTGGCGAAAGGCTGGGATGGTTGGCGAGGACAGCTACTATTTGTTGTTGGCGGCGATCATAGAGGGGGCGGACAGGGTCGCCAACACCGCGGGCGTGTATGCGTCGTACATGAAAAAGTGGCAGCCGAACGCGCGCCGGGCATTCGGAATAGTTCCGGAGGTCCCCGTCAAAGGATCCCAGCCCGCCCAGGCGCATCTCATGGATGCGATCGAAGCGGCGAAATCGATCGGTGACGTGGATCTCCTCTACATCGATCCCCCATATAACTCGAGGCAATATGTGGCTTATTACCATATTCCCGAGATCCTGGCGCGTGGCTGGACGGAGTCGGTGCCAGCGATTCGCGGGAAGGTCGGACTTCTCGCCGGTGAGGAGGGGCGTAGCCAATGGTCGCACGGGCGGCGGGTTCAGAAGCTTTTCTCTGCGCTTCTTTCCGCCACGACAGCGACATATGCGCTCGTCAGCTTCAATTCCGAGGGTCACCTGGCGCCCGATACGCTTCTATCCCTTTTGACCCGGGCATCGGCGGATGGAAAGGTGTCCCATTTCAGTCAGCGCTACAGACGGTACCGGGCAGACAGCGACCGGGAGGGGCGGCATTATCATCGCGATATTGCCCTCGAGCACCTCTATATGGTACGGCTCCGAGAAAACAGAGGCCCTCAGCCAAACTCGGTTGCTTCCACGAGCCGTTGATCGTCAAAACGTCGTATCGGTGATAAGGTGTTATCCCGGCGCCAGTTGGGTCTATATAGGGCCACGCAAAGGGATTACATTAGGCAGGTGAAGATGACAGCCACACCGCTACAGAATCAGGCTGCCCAGCCGTTGGGGGCGGGAAGCTCGACGCTTTGACGACCAACGGCTCGTGGAAGCAACCGAGTTACCGCAGGCGTACCATATATAGGTGCTCGAAGGCCATGTCCCGGTGGTAACGCCTCCCCTCATGGTCGCTGTCGGCCCGGTAGCGCCGGTATCGCTGGCTGAAATGCGAGACTTCACCGTCCAGCGATGCCGTCGCCAGTAGTGAGAGCAGTGTGCCCGGCTCGACATGCCCCTCGGAGTTGAAGCTGACGAGCGCATGTGTCGCGGTGGTGGCGGCGAGCAGCCCGGAGAAAAGCTTCTGAACCCGCCGTCCGTGGGACCACTGGCTCCGCCCCTCCTCACCCGCCAGTAGGCCGACCTTCCCGCGGATGGCGGGCGGCAGGTCCGTCCATCCACGCGCCAGGATTTCCGGGATGTGGTAGTAGGCAACGTACTGGCGGGAATTATACGGAGGATCGATGTAA
>Ga0137397_10004085_pt1 | contig 10144 bp, 8 predicted proteins | sample czorhiz116metaG_FD_106658 | JGI IMG/M metagenome (GOLD analysis project Ga0137397, IMG submission 106658) | Vadose zone soil microbial communities from Angelo Coast Range Reserve, California, USA - czorhiz1.16 metaG | ecosystem: Environmental > Terrestrial > Soil > Vadose zone | place: USA...
ATTTTACTCCAGCTGGCTTCTCTGGAGATGCGACAGGTGGTACCATGACTAAGCACTATTATAATATGACGTAATATCTTTTGCCACGTGTGGACACTGTGAACCTTATAGTTTGGCACGACACATATGACCGCCCAACATGAGTCTTGGCGTCTGGTGTCTGGCCAGTGATGCCGTTCCACAGGGCGAGCAGCCTCGTGTTTGGCCGCTGTCATTCTTCACTTGACATGTTGCATACCTATTACAGAACCACTTAAAAGAACGATTTCTACCATGAACAGCACTGTTACCATCATGATGGTGTCCTATTCCGCATTTCTTCTTGTCCTTACGCTGCTTCCGAGTGCGAACGCGCGGCTCTTCACGGTCGTCAACCTATGTCCGTATACCATTTGGCATGTATCCGCACCCCGCCTTCTGTCCTTTCGAGTGTCCGAGCCCTTCTGACCATCGACGGTTGATGCCTGCAGGCCCGCAGTAGGTACTACGGTACCACCTGCTTACAAGTACTCATCCCTCTCCAACGCTGTTTCAGATCTACACCAACCTCTCCGTCGCGCAGAACGTTCCAAATTTTCCCACGGGGCGCGTCCAACCATGCTTAACTTAATCCCAAGCACACTCTAATAACAGGGCTTCTTTTGTGTGTATAGGTGGGAGTCGCCCCCGTATACTTCCTCTCAGTTTGCCGTCCCAGACACTTGGAACTCTGGACGAATCTGGGTCCGCATCCTTTTCACCCGGCTCTGAGTTGGCTGAGCATGCATGGGCCGCATCCTGACTTGCGAAATGCGTGACGTTTCTTTGGTTTTAGGGACGTCGGGGCTGCAACTTCACCGCGAATGGGGGCCCAAGCGCGTGCCTTGACGGCGGCTGCAACGGCGGGCTGCAATGCGATCCCCACAACGGCACGGTGCGTCCTAATAACATACAGTATCATAACCCCCCGACGGCGTTTTGACGTACTGTACACCCCCACACGTGCCTCCCCAACGCGATGCATGCAGGGTCTCTCTCCCGCGACAGTGGCGGAGTGGACGCTCGAGGGCAGCGGAGGCCTCGACTATTACGATGGTGCGGTGCGCGCCGGGGGGGGCGCTTTTCTTTCTGGCGTTTCCGCGCTCATAAATACTGACGGAAAGGCTGTGCACGTGCAATGCGTTGCGACCATGCCGTCACAATGTAGTGTCCCTCTTGGATGGGTTCAACATCCCGATGGCGATCATCCCCTCCGCAAGCAATTGCTCCGTCGCCTCGTGCCCCGCCGACCTAAATCCTGGGTGTCCCTCGCAGCTCGTCGGCCCGCGGGACTCGTCCGGGAACACGGTCGGGTGCAAGAGTGCCTGCAATGCTAATCTGGACAACGCGAGTGCGTGCCTGTCCTCCACCTCCCTTTCACTCCTCTTCGATCCGTTCCTTTGTTTATCACACACCCCTTACCCCGGTCCCTACACCTCCCCACATATCGAATCTCAATCTGACGTATGGGCATTTGGCGCGCAAAACACAGCCGACTCAGCCAACTGCTGCACGGGCTCGCACGGAACGGCAGCTACCTGCCCGGCCTCGGGCGTGCAGTTCTACTCCTACTTCAGTGCGTACCTCTTACTATTTCTCTGAACGAGTCCCGATCGAAACAATTACCTTTTTTTCGAACGCAGAGGGTGATTGCCCGAACTCTTATGTGTACGCGTTTGACCAAGGCTCGGGCACGGCGCTGTGGACATGCAACTCGACGCTGAACAGCGACTACAGGCTGACATTCTGCCCGTGCGTTTATCCTGTTTACTCTTACACACACACACTCTCTCTAATTCATTGGACACGTGATGCGCTCCAGACCGCCAACAGGGGCCCAGTCCCCTTCACCGATCTCGGCCGTGCCGGCATCGCTCATCCCGACTTCCAGTGGGACGCCCACGAGTGCGTTGGGCACACCCTTCTTCATCTCTCTATTTTGCTCAACGGGCTAGTGCAGCTTCGACAAGTAGTAACCCGTCTACCACCAGCACTGCTGGGGGGCCCACGGGCCGTAAGCCGAATTCTACATCGCCGTCTGGCGTGCTCGTATTGCTTCATGCAATGGCGCCGTGGGCACTTATGGTGTCATGCGCCGTGGTAGCTTGGACCCTCGTACTTTGACTGTTGACGCGCGTGCACGCTTTCTGGTATCATGTAATCCACATGTGTTTATGATGCTTACGAAGGGCTGGCGTTGGCGTGGGACGATGTACTCTTGATTTGCTGGATGTTGTACTAATTGAACTAACGGACATACAAGTGACACTTACGACCTGACCTTCTTTCTTCCTCATTACATCGTGTTATATGCGACTTCCTGTTCTTCACTTAAGCACTGATGATATCCGCGAAGACGAGACGATGGTCACTCGCGAGCATCCCATCGTCCGAAAGCGCCGTCTCGACGAACACGCCCTCCGCCTCCCTAGCGCGCAACCGTAAATTCCTACCTCTGCAGGATAAAGAGAGGAAAATTACGCACCATCCGCCGTCGCTGCGTCCAAACACAAAATCAATGCAGCACTCCTCGTCCTTGCGGTGCTCGAATCCGGTAAACGTCGCCCATTGTCCGCCGACGCGCGCACGTGGCGCGACGCTTCGTAAATCGCGCATCACCAGGTGTTCCTCCTTCTCCCTCCCTGAGGAAGAAAAATCCGCAGGGTTCGGACGGGAATGGAGCGGGAAGCGCTGAGCGAACTCGTCCGGGACCGCGGGCAAGGGCGCGGCGCCTGTGAGCACGGCATAGGCACCACTGTCGGATCCGCTCGCCGAACTACATGCAACACAATGGATATTATTACCGCATCACGTCGAATCGGGATGTAAGGGCGAGGGGAGAATGGAGAAACGAGCTACCTGTTCAAATCTCCGGTGACAAAGACCGGTACGCCGGGCCGGATGAGCGCCTCATGTCGCGCTCGATGGAGCACCATGGCGGCGCCGAACCGGCGCTGCGCGTCGCTGACGTGGTCAAGGTGAGTATTGATCAACGCGATATCGCGATGTGGCTTCTTCTCCGCGGACGCGGAGAGACGGAATCGCGCGAAGGTCGTAAGGCGCGGACAACCGGCACCAGGGAAGAGCGAGCCTGGTCGGAAGGGCGTGTGGGAAAGCCAAAACGTATCGGTTTCGAGGAGGGCGAATGTGGTGCTGTGCGTGGAATATCAGTTGCTATTGCGTGTGATAGGATGGGTGGGAGCGGGGGAGGGGAGGAAAGTCTGCGGATTGGAGACCCTGGACTGATGTGAGATTGGGAGACTTGCTCGCTCACCGGCGGTAGAAGATCGGGCACAACTCTCCTGCCTCGGCGCCATCACTCCTTCCCACGCCGACCTACAACTCGATAAGCAAAAGTCGAAGAGGAGAAAGAGGAAGGAGGTGTGGGAAATAGAGTGAGGCTGGTGGAGATAACGCACCCATGCAAATTCGCCATTGCCCAGGAGCTCCTCCAGGTCACGCACCTGCCTGACTAGTGCCTCCTGGAATCCTAACGACACGCGGATAATTTGAATTGAACATGATGATGATGACGACAATCACCACGAGTGATCCACTCCCCCTTTCTGACAGCACGCACCGACGAGATCGACGCGCGAGGTCCAGAGCCGCTGGGCCACATGCACCCGCCTCGCGCTCCATGGCTGCTCGCCGCGCAGCACCTGAGACGGTGCGGTGCAGGGATCCGGGAGCGCGGCGAGTGATGCGGCCACGGGGATGTTATCGGGCAGCACGTCGTAGCGCAAGTTCCACGTTGCGAGGCGGATCGGGGCAGTGGCACTATCCTGAGGAGGTGGACTGTTGTTTGGCGGAGTCATTTAGGTTCTAGGTTTGCGCAGCAGGGGAGGAGGGATTGTTGTTTTCTGTCGTCGAGATGTGAGTTGTGGAACAGGGGGAGAGTGGACAACAACAAGGGCTAGCCCGGGCCTTAGGCACTGGGATCACTGTCATAGGCAGTGGCGCTGATGAGCGCGCCGGGGTGGTGAGCAGGTGACCCTGAAAGTTGGCGGAGGCGCTGGCGGACACGAGGCCATGCACTGACCAATTAAACGAGCTGTCCTGGGCTATGGCCGATCCCATAGTCGGATATATTGCGATCTGGGGTGGATCTGTTCCGGTTCATTGGCACTTTCTTTGCGCCGGAATATGATGTGATACCTTTGAACACTCACTGGCAATGATTAGGGGACAGGGGCTGAGATGGGAAGCAAGTGGCGGCGCAAACTGCCGCGCTAGCTGTATGTGTGCGTCTGTCAATTTTCACGGGCGGCATCAGGGAACGAATCAGTGGCTCTCACGAAACGGAGCGCCCTCTTACTGGGAATCTTGTTGGGTTTAATGAGGCCGATGATCTGGATTTGAGGCTCACCGCCGCGCCGTTTCCCGGTCACAAGGGCCAACACGGCCACGAGTCCCCCGGGCTACGCTTCCCAATTCATCCTCCTCGCGCCAACTTCCGGCCTATTTAATCCGACCAGAGCCAACCACTGCTCTTCGTCGTCCCCTTCCTCGGTCTCCATCCCTTAACCATGTATCCCCCCTACAATAATTCCCAGCCTCACTACCCTGAAAATGGCTATCAGCAACCACCACAACCCCCACCGCAGCAGCCTCCCACGCCCAACTCTCACCCAGCCAGAGACCACGATCCACCTCACCCGTCTGCTCATCGTCTCATCGGCACTCCTCTCGACTTTTCTACTGGCCAGTTTGCTGGGAAGCACGTGCGTGCAGAGCTCATCGAGTTGCAAAAGGCCGATCTCGGGCGCAAGTACGTTCCCAGATCCCCTGCTCTCTTTCTCTCTCTCCCACTTCGTCAAACATTCATTCATGCGTCTCGTTCTTAAAGGTACGCTCGCAAGGATCGCAGACCTCTCGATCCACCCCCGGTCGTGCAACTCAAATTTTTCCACTCGTATCCCGGCTCTGAGAGACCCGATGAGGAAGTCGAGAATTATGAGTTGCGCGTCCTCCCTCCCTCCTTCCTCTCCCTTGGCATCGCTCGCTGATTCCGGCTCTTCTTTTCTTGCACAGAGAAGTAAACAATATGGGTCTCATCTGTCACGTTGACCTCTTTCCCGTCCCCTCCGGAGATTCGGCCGATGGCTCCGCGGATCCCAAGCGCCGCCAAGATCAACCGCAGTCCTCTCCTGGTCGCGCGTCCACATCCACCCTCTCCCCAACGCCATACTCCCCCGGTGCCCAGCAGTATCCATATACATATCCTGCTCCACAGCCGCCTGCGCCGTTTTCACCCGGCGTCTCGCAGCCTGGCCCGCCCGTTGCCAACATCCCATCCGTGCACGCCAATAACCTACCGCCACAGCAGCAAGCGCAGGCTCAAGAGCACCAATTCCCTCCAAATCAACCACCATCGAACCCAACGCGCCCGGAAGAGATTGTCCATTACTTTGATGGGACATTTCCAATCTCTGAAGGTTCCAAACAGACCGATGCGCTCGCTGGCACCACCTTTGTGCAGGCGTCCAATCTCGACTACAAAGGCAACAAAGTGCTGATGTTCGTTTTCGCAGTCCGTGGCTTTTTTTTTCTGCCCTTATCTCAGTAGGCGGTCGCTGATTTTCTCCCGTTTCTGATAGGATCTCGCGGTAAAGGCAGAGGGCAACTTTATACTACGATATCGCTGCTTCGACCTTTTCTCCCGGGTCACAACGAGCGACGGGCAGACACCAGTCTGGGCAGAATGCTACGGAGGACCGTTCCGCGTTTACTCCACCAAGGAGTTCCCGGGTTTGCGAGCGTCGACCGACCTCACAAAGGTGCGTCGTTCCCCACCCCAGTGTTGAGTACCCTCTGACCGCCGCGTTTTCCTCCTCTCTCGTTTCCCTGCAAACGTATCAGCATTTGTCATACTTTGGCGTTCGTCTCAATCTGCGAGAGACAGAACGCAAACGGCGTAAAAAGGTCGATGACCCATCACAGAGCGGGTCGGCTATCAGCGCAGGTTCTGTCGGTGCAGGTTCTGGCTCTAATAAGGGCAAGCTGCGGGACGATGAAGAGAGCGGATACGAGGATTAACGTTTGCAGGAGCGTTTGGCACCCATTTCTTCATCCTTTCGGGCTGGGCGCGCGCTCCCGTATGGATCTCATATACCAGAATCGACGTGCACGAAAACAGCAAGAAGGCGACCTTGGTCTGCACATGGCACCCCGTATCCTCTCCTCCCCACTCCTACACTCGCGATATGCCTCAATGCCTTTCCCGTGGCCCTCCGCATACATACATACACTCCCCTCGGTCTCTCAACCAGAGACGAGACGAGAAACCTGTGGGTAAGAGGGGATGGGTGGGCGTAGAGTAGATTTTCTTGTGACCGGTGACGTCACTGCCCTTTACTACACCTAAGGCCTAAGCGGTCCTGCAGATCGGGGGTTGCGTGTCCGGCAAACGGGACGCCGGAGACGCGTTCCGACAAGTTGTGATACGTGGCTCTGACTTCAACGTCAGGTTGGGATGGGGACTCGATTCGTTTTAAGGGTGGGTGGACCCACATACCTCCCTTTCCTCGGTGGCAGTTGTCAATGTTGTCCTTTCGATTGAATGCTTGTAGAAATTTTTTGTTTGGCTTTTACGGTATTGCCTATGCAGTGTGTCTTGCGGCGTAGATGGGCGTCATTTAATTGTCGGATGCGCCGGCGAAACGGCAATGAAGGTATGATGACCATGACTCGACAATATCGCGCAGACGTCGCACGCAGGAATTGGCCACCAACAGACGTGAGCGGTCGGATCTGATCGGCCAAGTCAACGCCAACGCTCGTCGCTTTCCCTTGATCACGTGGAGCGTCCGATCACGATCAGAGATCATCAACATCAAGGGTTATTCGGGCAGGGATACACCACAAAATCAGCTTGCGCTCATTCGTCCCTATGAAAAGGCTGCCTACATGTGTCGAATCGAATGCGACGCTTATCCTCCGCGCAACCGCAGCGGGTCAGAGCACAAATCAAACAGAAAATTCCGATGCGTTCGTTGCCTTGGTTAGCTATTGTACTGGTACGCATGGGCGCATCGTATCACGGCGCTAATTGAACCCGCAGCAGCACCCTTCTATCTCGTGCAGTTTGTTGAGAGGCGAGGCCCCGGTTACCCGGGAGCAGGGACCCAACGATTCGGATACATTATAGTACATAGCAATGTTTGGCGGGAACCATGGGTTTTCGCTGAAACGGCCGAAGTTGGCGGCGGCGACAGCCGCGAGGGATTAATTAAGGAGAAGACGAAGACTTTGCGCGCCATGCAGTGCAGTAACGGGTGCTGTAGTATTTACTGTAGTTTCGCCTGAGGTGACTCATTCGGGCCCGGGCCCGGGCGTCGAGAGTACAGTAGTAATAAAGCACTACAACTCCCGGACCCGTCGTGATGTACAGGCGCTTTCTCCAAGTCATATCTTTTTCAAAGTACGGGCGCCGATTTGACGGATAAGAATGAAAAAAAGAGAGAGCAGTAACGTTACCGAGATGAAACAGATGTTGTGTGTCGGTTCGTACAAATGCCAGATACAAATCAACCCGCCGGCGCTAATTTCGCGGGTTGAAAAACTTTTACTCTTTCTTCTTTAATTTTACATTGGCGGCGTCCTGATCCTGACGACCTCTCCTTCCCTCCCTCCCTCCATGCTGTTCGGACCTGATACGTGTAGGTGTACATGTTCGACGCAGTATGCAGTAGAAATTTATCTGTTGCAGATGGCTGCGCTGGGATGCACCGGTCACCCTTCAGGGTCAACCTTCTCTTTTTCATCATTTGCCACAATTCCATGGTTTGTCCCACGTCCCACCTTCCGTTGCAAGGAATGCAATGCAACACATGTCCACCGTAGTGATCGCCATGTGTCTGTGCACGTACCACACGTCTCATTTCTTTGAATTTGTTCAATTATCCCCATGGGTCAGATGCTACATAGTAGCAGCCACCGCAGATCACTTCTGTTTCTTTCGGCTATTCGATTGAACGCACTGCATCGACAGTGTCGGGTCAGACGGGCCAGGAATGGACTGAATGGTTTCATCCGCGATGACATTCTTTATCATCTACGTGGTCATCAGATGCCCCCCGACTGACTGGCTTTGTTGCGTTCTTCCGGTCATGTGTGGATGAGACGCCAAAGGGAGGGGGTTAACAAGACTCTGTCACTGACAGGCACCGTGGATTATTAGGATCGCGTAACTGACCTGCCGTCACTGTTGCGCTCCAACCTCGGGACTAACTTACGAGGAAGCTGGTCTTCAATTGAATGGTTCACGTGTGCGTGCCACCTTCGAAAGGTCCTGCATGTTTCAAATTCACGTGCCATTCGAAATCGCAAGTCGAAAACTGTTGGGGTCGCAGCCACCAGGACCAGGGGACGAAAGAAAGGGAGATCTTCGGAAGTTCAAATGAGCAAACATGGAATCCGTGGAAATTCGAGTTCCCAATGTGCGTATTTGAATACGATGCCACCCTTTGCGTCCCAACGACAGTGGGAAAATCGTTTTTCTTCCAGCCTTCGGAGTTATGCCATATGGTGCGCGAGCGACGCACCACCGAGTAACATCAGCTGCGCACAGAACATAACACCCAAGCCTAGGAACCAAGAGTTATCTGCCCTGTACGGCGTGCCTACGACTGCCAGTGAGCTAGTGAACCTGCGCAAAAAGGGCAGTCGTTATTGTGCCCCATAGGAAAATTTGCTCCGTGGTGGTCTTGTGCCTGGGGATGCAATACGCGGTATTCATGCGAGTCAGCGGAAACCGTAGTTGGGATACCATGATATGTGCGGTCCTCAAAGGCAACGGGACCGTCGGATAGATGGCGATACCAGTCGGCCGCGTTCAAGTTCTACTAGTAGTTGGCAAGTAGGGCGTGGGGTCTCTGACCAACTTCCGAGCCATTCCGGATTTTTATCGGTCGTTTGAAGGCATTGAAGCGCCGAGTCTCAGCGATTACGCCTGGGCCATACGTTGACAATTATGACTGACCAGCGCCAATCCAAGCTACTGCATGATACTGCATGGGGACGATCCGGAAAGCGATGCCTCGGAGCTGTGCATGCTTGGAAACTCATAAAACTTCGTAAGGTTTTCCGAGTCCGCCAACTTCTCTAAACTGCATGTTGAAGCCTGTAGAACCGTAATCGAGATTGGCTACGTTTGGGTACGGGCGGGGTCCATTGGTCCCTGTACAACTTGGAGTCGGCGAGGATCATATCTATCATTACGTACAGTTTAAATTTATCCTGCAGTATTGTGCTTCAGCGTCGTGTTCAAGTTCGAAGCCAGTGCGTCAATGCGGGGACGATTGAAGTAATTCCCATTGCAACGTAGTCACCCAACCCTCAAAACGAACCCGGCTATAAGAGAATCCCAAAGGAAGAGGGGAGCATGGTTGCTCGAGAGAAAGATGGAAAGGGGTATGTCGAGTCATGCGGGCCCAAGCTACGCCAGTGGATTGTACAGTAACGGCAAACGCTGTCGAGTCCAGGTCTGCGGTGCTCGCCTGAACCAGGACAGTACTTCTACCGTAAGGTCTGATGGAGCACTCCGAATCTTTCACACACAAATGGACCTATGACATCCTCGAACTTGAAGGTTGGTACACAGCAAGCGCGCCGTAGGACGGGGCGGCAGCCGAACATTACGGACTATGGAAAGGACAAAAGGGTGGCGACGCGACTATTGGTCTCGCTCGGCAAGATCCGGGCGATCGTTTGCAGCCGACAAACAAATGGATGGCGCAGCGATCGCATAACCCGACGGACTGGGTAGTCGTAGTGGCCACCTTCCCTCATTTGCGAGTTCCGAGCTCCCCAAAACTAATATGTGCGCTTACGAAAAGAGAACAATTGCCAGTGGTTAATCAAGGCCGCTCACAGGCACGGTGGGGTATTACGGGATTAGTGGCGGCATTCATGACCACCTGTGTACCATGTATGGTACAAGGACTCGTCCCACATGATCAGCCTGAGCGCACTACAGTGTAGGCCGAACGTTTAGTCCCACAAGGACAACGCAGTGGCCACGGCGGTACCTCTGGGGTCTAGGGGTGAACTTGAGTCAGACAATGTTAGGATCTGGCCAGGGCCCAGGAGAACTCGGGCTGTAGATACCCTGCCATAGAGTTAG
>Ga0137397_10004086_pt1 | contig 10139 bp, 6 predicted proteins | sample czorhiz116metaG_FD_106658 | JGI IMG/M metagenome (GOLD analysis project Ga0137397, IMG submission 106658) | Vadose zone soil microbial communities from Angelo Coast Range Reserve, California, USA - czorhiz1.16 metaG | ecosystem: Environmental > Terrestrial > Soil > Vadose zone | place: USA...
CCGTGCTGCCGTGCTGTCACGACCTCGGCAGCTGCGACGCCGGCGAGCTGACCGGCTGGGTTGACGGCGCCGTTGCGATCGACATCGTGCGGGCGATGCGACTCGGGCAGCAGGGCTATCGCACCTGGACGCAGTCGATTCCTGCCGAGATCACCCTGAAAAACCGGCTCCTGCTTGGGGCGCCGGGGAGCTCTGAGCGTTTGCGTTCGGATGCCGCTGAGGTCGGGCTGCGTCGTAGTGTCCGCCTTTGAGCGAACCCTGGTCATCGTAATGTCCGCCTTTGAGCGGCCCCTGCTCGCTGCCCATGCCTGGTGAACGCTTGCAAATCGGTACGATTTCGTCGAGCTCGATTCTCGGACGCGTGACATGATCACAGGGTGCTCGAGCATGCCCAGCTCGAGCGCAGTCAAAACCGATCGACAGTTGCTGCCCTTCCTTATCTGCCTCCGGCTGATCGCCTCCGGGCCTGACCTGTCCGCTCTCGAGGCCGCGCTCGATCGGATCGTCCGCGCCGCGCGCGCCGAGGTCGGCGTCTCGTTGATTCACGTCGAGTCGGGCGCGCGGTTCGCGATTCACGGGGATCAGCTCTTTCCAATGGCGAGCGTCTACAAGCTGCCGATTGCGCTGGAGCTGCTGGCGCAGATCTCGGAAGGCCGGCTCTCGCTCGATCGACAGGTGGCCATCGGGTCGAGCGACATTCGCGCCTGCTGCACGCTGTCGCGGCGGCATCCAAACGGCGGCGTCTCGCTGAGCGCCGCCGAGCTGCTGGAGCTCATGATGATCGACAGCGACAATACGGCGGCCGACGCCGTGCTGAAGCTCGTCGGCGGCCCGGCCGTCGTTCAGGCGCGGCTTCGCGCGCTCGGTTTCGATGCGATCAACATCAACCGTTATGAGGGCGAGATCAACTTCGAGATGACGGGCGTGCTGAGCCCGCCTCCGCAGGAGCAATGGACGCTGGAGCTGCAGCGTCGACTGATCGACGAAGTGCCGCGCGCGGCGCTTCTCGCGGCACGTGCGCGCTACACCACCGATGCGCGTGACACGGCGACGCCCGACGACATGGCGCGGTTTCTGGCGCGGCTGCAGCTGTACGACCTGCTGCCGCGCGCATCCACCGATCTGCTGCTCGATCTGATGGCGCGCGCGAAGACGGGTCCGCGCCGGCTCAAAGCCCTTCTGCCGCCCGACGCCATCGTCGCGCACAAGACGGGCACGACCGACGTGGTGACGAACGACGTCGGGATCATCACGCTGCCCGAGGACGGCGCCGTGCGCGGGCACCTGGTCGTCGCCGCGTTCGTGATGAACGGCCGGAGATCAGCGTCGATGCAGCGGACGATCGCGCAGCTGGGAGGAGCGGCATACGAGTTTTGCACCGGCAGGCCGCTGCCGCCGCCGGAGAAGCCGAAGGCCGCGTCCAGACGGACGCGCGGCCGCCGCGCTGGCGGTGCGCCGAAAAGGGCTCGTCCGCATCAATAATGGCCGCGACGTGATCTGACGTGCTCGTCGCCGTCGTTGCGACCCTGGCGCTCGCCGGCCTCATCGCGAGCGTCCTGCCGGCGCGGCGGGTGACGAAGACCGATCCGGCGCTTGCTCTGGCGGCCGAGTAGTCTCACCCCGTTGGAAGCAGCCTCGCATCCGATCCTCATCGAGCACACCTTCCCATTTCGCGATCACGATCGTGGCGACGCTGTTGCCGACCAGGTTCGTGACCGCCAGCGCCTCGCCCATGAAGCGGTGGATGCCGAGGACCAGCGCGATGCTCGCGATCGGAATGGTGCCGATCGTGGACAGCGTGGAGGCGAGCACGACAAAGGCGGCGCCCGCCACGCCGGCCGCTCCCTTCGATGTGAGGAGCAGCACGGCGACGATGCCGATCTGCTGCGCCAGCGTCAGAGGCGTGTTCGTCGCCTGGGCGAGGAAGACCGTCGCCGTGACGAGATAGAGGCAGGTGCCATCGAGGTTGAACGAGTAGCCGGTAGGGATGACCAGTCCCACGACGGACTCCTCGCATCCCAGATCCTCGAGCTTCACCATGATGCGCGGCAGCACCGACTCGGAGGAGGAAGTGCCGAACACGACCAGCATTTCCTCTTTGATGTATTTGAGCAACGACCAGATGCTGAAGCCGGCGAGCCGAGCGACCGGGCCGAGCACGAGAAACACGAACAGGAGACAGGTCGCGTAGAAACCAGCGACGAGCTTGCCAAGCGAGAGCAGACTGGCGATGCCGTATGCGCCGACCGTAAAGGCCATCGCGCCAAAGGCGCCGAGCGGCGCCGCCTTCATCACGATGCCGACGAGGCGAAACAGCGTCTGCGAGACGACGTCGATGATGCTGACGAGCGGCCGGCCGCGCTCGCCGACGAGAGAGAGCGCGAAGGCGAACAGTACCGAAAAGAACAGGACCTGCAGAATCTCGCCCTCGGCGAACGCGCCGACGACGGTCGCCGGAATGATGCGCATCAGGAAATCGGCGACGCTCTGCTGCGCCGCCTGAGTCGTGTAGGTCTGTATCGACGACGTGTCGATTGTCGCGGGGTCGACGTTCATGCCCGCGCCGGGGCGCCAGAGATTGACCGCGATCAGCCCGACGACGAGCGCCAGCGTCGTGATCGCTTCGAAATAGATCAGCGCCTTGACGGCGACCCTGCCGACCGTCTTCAGGTCCTTCATCCCAACGATTCCGTGCACGACGGTGCAGAAGATGATCGGCGCGATCAGCATCCGGATGACCTTGATGAAGGCGTCGCCCAGAGGCTTCATGCGCATAGCGGTCTGCGGGTCGAGGTAGCCGAGCAGAATGCCGACGATGATCGCGCACCACACCTGGAAGTACAGGTGCCGATACAGCTTCATGGCCCGTTAATATAGGCGGCCACAACACGAAGACGCCAATTCCCTCCGCATTCAGAAGCTCTTCGCATGCTGCTCGCCGCGCCTCGAACGGATGCCTGATTGACGACCAGATCCAAGATCTCGCATAGCTCACCCTGAGCGACAAAGATGTCTGACGAAAGCAATTGCGTTCGGCCCGAATTCAGGTGTAGTGTCGCCCTCGACACTCGAATACTCTCCACCCCCGGGCGTCAGATCCCTCGTTCTCTCGGAACACGGAGGAGGCCCATGAGGCGGCTGCATTTCCAGATCCCGGGTTTGATTTTCGTGCTGGCATTGAGCTCTGTCGCCGGAGCGTTCGGCCAGACGGTCAGCACCACGACCGGCGCCATCAACGGCAAGATCACCGACACGAGCGGCGCCGTCATGCCAGGCGTGACGGTTTCCATCACCAGTCCGTCCATGCAGGGCACGCGGTCGGACGTCACCGGCGGCGACGGCATCTACCGATTCTCTGCCATCCCGCCTGGTGACTACACCGTCAGGTACGAGCTCGCGGGATTCGAAACGGTCATTCGCGAAGGGCTTCGCGTCGGCCTCGGATTCACCGCGACCGTCAACATCGAACTGCGAGTCGCGCGGCTGACCGAGTCGGTCACGGTGAGCGGGCAGTCGCCCGTCGTCGACGTCGCGACCACGAAGACGTCGACCAACTTCGACGCCCAGCAGCTTGCCTCGCTGCCGAACGCGCGCGATTTCTGGGCGATCCTGGCGGCGGCGCCCGCAATCCAGATGCAGCGCATCGACGTGGGCGGCAGCGCAGCCGGCACCCAGACGGGTTATTCGACCTACGACACGAAGTCCGATCAGCATCGGCCGATGGTCGAAGGAATCGTGAACACCGAAGGCACCAACGCCGCCGGTTTCTATTACGACTACGGGTCCGTCGAGGAAGTCTCGGTCACGACGGGCGCGAACACGCCGGACATGCCGTGGGCGGGCGTGATGACGCAGTTCATCGCGAAATCCGGGGGGAACTCGTATCACGGCAAGATCTACGCAGACTACGAAAAAGAGAAGATCCAGTCGCGCAACATCGACGCCGCGCAGATTGCGCTGGGCGTCAAGGGCGGCGGCGGGCTGGAGGCGACCGATCTGAACCGTCTGCACAGCTACCATGATTTCAACGGCGACGTCGGTGGGTACATGAAGAAGGACAAGCTCTGGTGGTACAGCTCGCTGCGCGATCAGGATGCCCAGAGCCTTCTGCCGAATTTCCCGGTCAAGCCGTTCGAGACGCACCTGCAGAACATCACCGGCAAGGGCACCTACGCCGTGACGCCCAACAACAAGCTGGTCGCGTTCGCGCAGTGGGGCAAGAAGGAACAGCCGAACCGGCTCGATACCCACCTGATCGGCGCGACGACCGCGATTCACAACAGCGCGGACTCGACGTGGAATCAGTCCTACTGGGCGCACACCTACAAAGTGGGATGGGACGATGTCGTCAACGACAAGATGTTCTTCGAGGTCCACGGCGGGCAGTTCCATTACCTGTGGCCCAACTATCGCTACACGACTGCGCCGGCGTACGCGGACCTGAGCACGAACGTCGTGAGCGGCGGCAACCGGGACGGATGGTTCCGCGACATCACACGCAACCAGATTCTCGGTTCGCTCAGCTATTTCAAGGACGGGTGGGGAGGCAACCACAACTTCAAGATCGGGGGCGAATTCTTCAACGAGCGGTACGACGACCTGCGCGGTCAAGGCGGCCTGGGCCACCTCCCCGGCGACGTGCTGATGGTTTTGAATCGAGGGGTTCCATCGGAAGTCATTCTGTTCCAGACCCCGTCCGCGTCGCTGAACGGCCTCGCGACCAGCGGCTTGTACGCATCCGATGTGTGGCGAATCGGGTCGCGGCTGACGCTCACGGCCGGCGTCGTGTTCGACCGCTATCGATCGTACTTGCCGGCCCAGACAGGTCCGCCCGTGAGTGCGTTCAACCCGACGCAAATCACCTTCGACGCAGTCGACAACGTCATCACCTGGAATCTGACCGCGCCCCGGATTGGCATGACCTACGACCTGGCCGGCAATGGCAAGACGGTGCTCAAGGCGAACTACGCGTCCTACTGGTGGAATCCCGGAACCACCGCTATCGACTCGCTGGTCAATCCAAACTCTCCGGAATGGTTCAAACGATACGCCTGGAACGATGCGAACCGCGACCTGCTCTTTCAGCCGGGAGAGCAGGGGCAGTTCCCCACGTCGTCGGCCGGCGGCGTGGGAAGCACCCAGCTCGATCTTAACCTGCAGGATCAGCGCACGCGTGAAGTGGCGACCTGGTTCGAGCGCGAGCTGTTCACGAACTTCGGCGTGCACGCGGGCTTCGTGTGGCGGCGGATCGATCAGTTGTATCAGAGCGACAACCTGAATCGGCCCATCAGCGCGTTCAACGTGCCGGTCACGGTTCGCGATCCCGGATCTGACGGCACGCTCGGCGCAAGCGGTCCGGCGATTCAGGCATGGAACCTGAATCCTGCGAACCTGACTCTGCCGGTCGTCAATTTGCTGCACAACACGCCCGGCGTGGACGACTTCTATAACATCGAGGTCAGCGGCAACCGGCGCATGAGCAATGGCTGGTCGCTCAACGCGTCGTACGCGTACCGGTGGAATCGCGACAACGACAACGCCTACTTCGGCAACAACCTGCGCGTCAGGCAGGACGTGGCCAACCCGAACGACACGATCAACAACGACAACGGGCGGTACAATTTCGCTCTGTGGTCCGCGAAGGTCAACGGATCGTACGATGCGCCGTGGGGACTTCGCGTGACGCCGGCGATCCGGATGCAGTCCGGTCAGCCGTACGCGCGGACCTTCCTCGTGACGATGAACTACGGAGCGCAGCGGTTTCTCGCCGAACCGTTCGGCACGCGCCAGCAGGACAACATCGTCCTCGTCGATGCGCGCGTGGAGAAGCTGCTCCGCGCCAGGAGCCGGACGCTCTCGCTGTTCATCGACGGCTACAATCTGACGAATGCGAACCCGGCCGCGAACATCGTCTGGAGCTCCGGGTCGTCGTTCCTGCAGCCGACGACGATCGTTGCGCCGCGGCTCTTCCGGTTCGGTGCGAAGTTCGACTGGTAATTCGTGATTGCGCGGTCCGGGGCTGGAGGTTGCACCTCCTCCCCGCCGCCGTCGCATCTCCCTTTTGGTTTTCGTGTCCCGGACGCGTAGTCGCGTAGCGCGACGGTTTCAGCCGAGCACGCGCCGATCGTCATCGGTCGGCAACCGCCCTCCGCGTCGGTCCTCCCGAATCCGCTTCGTCGTCATCGTGTTGGCGGCGGCTGCCCTGATCGCGGGTGGCGTTATCGCGCTGCGGACGCTTCGCCGTGCCACCGGCCCGAGCCCGCCCGCGCTCGCCAGTCTCGGTCCGCTCGCGCCGGAGATCGCGGACATCGTCGGACAGGCCCGCGACAGCGTCGCGCAGGATCCCCGGGACGGTGGCCGGTGGGGTCGGCTCGGCATGGTGTGCGAAGCGAACGGGTTGGTCGGCGCCGCACGGGACGCCTACGCCAACGCCGCGGCGATGCAGAGCTCGGAAGCAAAATGGCGGTACCGCCTCGCCGCCGTCGAGTCACGCCTCGGACGGGTCGACGACGCGGTGCGCGACATGCGCCGCGCGATCGACCTCAATCCCACTTACGCGCCAGCCTTCTGGCGCCTTGGCCTGTGGCTCCTCGATCAGAACCAGACCGAAGGGGCGGAGCGCGCCTTCAACCGCGCGACGGAGATCGACTCTGCCGATCGGGCGGGATGGATCGGCCTCGCGCGCGTCTATCTGCAGCGCGATGAGAACGCCCGCGCCGCGGGGCTGCTCGAGCGGTTGGTTGGCGCCGCCCCCGCGGATCGCTACGCATTGCAACTGGTCGGCACGGCCTACCGCCGTCTTGGGCGTGTGGACGAAGCCGCGTCCGCATTGGCGGTTGGCGCGAAGGGAGAGCCGCAGTGGACCGATCCGTGGACTGACGAGATGCTCGATTTGCGCCGCGGGTACGCCGCTCTGCTGAAAGACGCGACGGCCTACATCGTGGCCGGCCAGTTCCCGCGGGCAATTGGCATCCTGGAGCAGCTCGGGCGGGAGAAACCTGACGACCTCGTGCTGATGGCGCACCTCGGACAGGTCTACGTTGCCGCGGGTCAGGACGCCGACGGAGTGCCGCTTCTCGAACGCGTGATCGCGCGCGAGCCCGATCGCTTCGAGGCGCACGTCGATCTGGCCACCGGCTACATGCATCAGGGCGATCTCGCCAAGGCTCGCGCCACCGCCGAGCGCGCCGTGTCACTCAATCGTTCATATAGCCCCGCCCATGAGACGCTGGGGCTCATCTTGTGGCGCACCGGGGATCCACGCGGCGCGGCGGCCGCCTTCGACCAGTCCGTTCAGCTCGACCCTCGCAACGCGCGCGCGCTCGTATGGATGGCCATGGTGCAGACCAACCTGGGCCGGCCGGCCGACGCCCTGGAGACGTTTCAGCGCGCGGCACGGACCGACCCGACGAGTGTCGACGCGTGGATTGGGATCGCCAACGCGCAGATGAATCGGCACAATCTCGACGGCGCCGCCGTACCCCTGCAAAACGCGCAGCACTTGCAGCCCGATCGCCCCGCGGTGAAAGCGACCGCCGACCGCCTCCGCTCACTTCAGGCCGCGGCGGCTCCCCACCGGAATCGCCCGAATCAATGAGGCGGCCCCGACGTGTCGCGATTCTTGGGCCGTTCTCGCCGCGCCGTATTGCACGGCCCTGCGAGATTGTCGCGAGTGGTGGCAAGAAACCGCGTCGTTGCTGGTACTCCGGAGCGAGAACGGCTCTTGCCTGCGTGCTGATGGCGCACGGCTGCCTCGCTGGTTGTCGCCGGAACCCGGACGCGCGAGCCGGAACCGAGGCGGCAGACGCCTGGTTCGAAGAGATCGCGGCACGCGCCGGCGTCGGCTTCGTCTACAGTTCCGGGCACAAGACCCGGTACTATCTCCCGGAAATCATGGGTGGTGGCGCCGCGATGTTCGACATGAACAACGACGGCTTCCTCGACCTGTATCTCGTGCAAGGCGGCGACCTGGTGGATCAATCATCTGGCGGCGGGAACCGCCTGTACCTTAACCGCGGTGACGGTACCTTCGAAGACGTGACCGAACGGAGCGGCGCTGGCATACGCGGGTATGGAATGGGCGTGACGGCCGGCGACTTCGACAACGACGGCTTCACCGACCTGTACGTCACCAACTTCGGGCGCAATGTCCTGCTGCGAAACGACGGCCGCGGTCACTTCAAAGATGTGACGGCGAGCGCCGGCGTGGCGAGCTCCGGCTGGAGCACGAGCGCCGCGTTTGTCGATTATGACGGCGACGGTTCTCTCGATCTGTTCGTCGCGCACTATCTGAACTGGCGCTCCTCGGCCGAAGTCGAGTGCTTCGCCCTGACCGGAGTGCCCGATTACTGCAGCCCGGCGAGCTACGATCTGCCATCGGCCGCGACCTTGTACCACAATAACGGCGACGGCACGTTTACCGACGTGTCCGCGCGATCGGGATTGCTGACCGCGGTCGGCAACGGCCTCGGCGTCGTTGCGGGCGACTTCGATGGCGACGGCCGCATCGACATCTTCGTGGCGAACGACCGTACGCCAAATCACCTCTGGTTGAATCAGGGCGGCGGCCGCTTCCGCGAGGCCGCTCTCGCAATGGGGTGCGCCCTCGACCAGGACGGGACGGCGAAATCGGGGATGGGCGTCGACGCCGCCGATGTCGACGACGACGGCGACCTCGATCTCCTGGTGGTGAACCTGGACGGCGAGTCGGATTCGTTCTTCAGAAACCGGGGGCGGTTCTTCAACGACGATACGGTGTCGGTCGGGCTGCGCGCGCCGAGCCGCCCGTTCACGCGGTTCGGCATGGCGCTCCTCGATTTCGACAACGACGGCTATCTCGACCTGTACGAGGCGAATGGTCGGGTGGGCCAGCAGTCCGAGCGCTACTCGTCCGATCCATACGCGGAACCGAGCCTGCTGTTTCGGGGCGTCGCCGGACCGCGATTCGAGGAGGTGGCCCCTCGCGGCGGGACGCGCTCGCCGCTTTTCGCCACGAGCCGTGCGGCGGCCTTCGGCGACATCGATAACGACGGCGGGATCGATATCGTGGTCGTGAACCGTGACAGCCGGCCGCATCTGCTTCACAACGTCGTCAGGCAGCGGGGCCACTGGATCATGTTCCGCGTGCTCGAGGAGCACGGCCGCGATGCGCTGGGTGCGGAGGTGACGATGACCGTCGGATCCAGGCAGCTTCGGCGGGATGTGCGCGCGGCCTACAGTTACCTCGCGAGCAACGATCTGCGGGTGCACGTCGGGCTGGGTCAGGAAACCATCGCGCGGAACGTGACCGTTCGATGGCCCGACGGCGCTCGCGAAACGTTCGGCGACATGCCCGCCGATCGCATCGCCGTACTCCGCCGCGGCGGCGGCCGCCGCTCCGAGCGCCCGTAGATCGGGGATGGACCGCGAGCCTTTGGATCGGGACGCATCGAGCGCACCCTCCCATTTCGCGATCACGATTGTGGCGACGCTGTTGCCAACCGGGTTCGACCGCCATCGCCTCGGTCGCTCTCACTTGCGATGAGACTTGTTGCGGGCGTCTAGACGGCGACTGAACCCCAGTCGGCGATGGGATCGGGACGCTGCTTGGTCTCGCTCATTTCCTTCCTGGCGCGGTGTAGGTTTCGAACGTCGTTCCGAACCAGCGCTGCGGTACAACCACACGCACCTCTTGGTACGCGCCGCGGCGCCAGACGATGAACTGCATCTGCGCTTTGAAGCCCAGCCGCGCAGGGAGCCAAGACTGATCCGTGTTATGCACGCGGATGCCCTCGGCGGCAACGATCACGTCGTCGGCACGAAGGCCGGTGCGTTCGGCACGCCGTCCGTACGTCTTGAAGACGACGCCGTCCGCCGGCGGCGCCGAGAACGTCTGCAGGCTGGCCGTCTCGAGTCCCTGCGGGAACCATTTGGTCAGCAGCGGCGCGGCCTGCGCCTCGAGCATCTTGTCGTTCCTCCGACGTGCCTCGCGCAAGTAATGCGCGGCGAGCTGAGAGGAATCCTCGTAGCGCGCCTGGATCTGCAGAAACACCTTCTCGGCCTGCTCATGGGTGCCGCGACGATCGAGCAGCCTGCCGTAGGTGGCGAGACCACCGCCGGAGTACACGTCCGCAGCGTCCGTGGCCAGCTGCATGGCTCGA
>Ga0137397_10004092_pt1 | contig 10132 bp, 9 predicted proteins | sample czorhiz116metaG_FD_106658 | JGI IMG/M metagenome (GOLD analysis project Ga0137397, IMG submission 106658) | Vadose zone soil microbial communities from Angelo Coast Range Reserve, California, USA - czorhiz1.16 metaG | ecosystem: Environmental > Terrestrial > Soil > Vadose zone | place: USA...
CACGTGTGGTTGTCGCCCGCAGCGAGGTCGACCGCTCCACCGACGCCGATGACCTCCGTGGGCTGCACGCGAGGAGTGGTCTCGACGTTGCCGTTACCGATCTGGCCTTGGCTGTTCCTGCCCCAGCAGAAGGTCTTGCTGGCGGTCGCGTAGCAAGAGTGCCCGTCGCCGGCGGCGATCAGAAGCGCGCCTTCGGAGCCCGCAATCCTGTTGGCCGTGGAGCTGCCGGTCGTCGGCCCGCTCTGCCCGTTGCCCAGTTGGCCGGACGTGTTGTCGCCCCAGCAGTACACGCCGTCTGCTTGGACGAGAGCGCAGGTGTGCGCGCCCCCGGCGGCGATCGCGACGACGCCTGAGGGCAGCCCAGCCGGCGGATCCGAATCGATGGACGACGGCCCAGCATCGCGCCCGAGCTGGCCCTTGTCGTTCTGGCCCCAGCAGTGCGCCTCGCCGTTGGCCACGGCGCAGGTGTGGCCAGCTCCGGCCGAGATCGCCGTCGCGTCGCAGCAGCCGGTCGCGCACTTCATCTTCCCGTTGAGGCACCGGTAGGAGCACTTGTCGCTGATGCAGAGGGCTTCGGACACGACCGGATAAGGGGTCGTGCAGTTCGTCGCCGTATCGCACGCCGTGATGCCTCCGGCATCGCCTCCGTCCGTGCCTCCGGCATCGCCTCCGTCCGTGCCTCCGGCATCGCCTCCGTCGCCCTGGGACCCCGAGTTGGGCGGCTCTCCGGAGAAGGCCGTATGATCGACCAGCGATCCGGTGCAACCGCTCAGCAGCAGCGCGATGAGAAGCAGCTTTTTCATGGGTTGAAGAGGGCCACCAGCGAGAGCGAGATTCCGGGCCGCACCACCGCGGCGTCGTTGAGCCGGAAGAACCGGGCCTCGGCCTGCAGATCGAGACCGACCCGCACCGGGCCGATGCGCGTGGTCGCCTGCAGCACGCCGCCAGCCTGCGGTCCCGATGCGTTGTACGAGCCGCTGCCGTCGGTTAGCGTCTGCGAGGCGTACGTGTACCCCGCGACCAGGCCGCCCTCGAGAAACAGGGGCCCGTCCACGATCGGCGTGACCAACCCCACCGCGCCGGTCGCGGACCAGTAGGTGTATCGCACGTTGATGTCCGAGACGTCCTTGCGCGCGACCTCGGCGTGGAACCGCAGACCGAATTCACCTAGCTCCTTGCGCACGCCGGCGCGCAGCGCGGGCGCGATCCCGAAGTTCGACAGACGCAGCGACGTGAATCCGCCTCCGGCAAAGAAGACCAACGGCGCTGGCCCGCCCTTCTGTCGCGCCCGCTCGTATCGCGTCGGCGACATCCGCGGCAGCGACTGCACGTCGGCCTTGGAGAGCGTGAGCTCCGTGCTCGCGAATCCCTCCGGCGCGCGCCGCTCGACCGTGTACTTCCCGACCGGAAGCGCCAGCGCGAGCGTCTCCACCGACCCGGGAATCTCGGCGAGCAGGTTGTTCGGCCCGCGCAGGATGAACGTGGCGCCCGCGTCCGGCGGCAGGCGCAGCGTAGCCTCTGCCCGGCGCAAGTCGGCGAGCACCACGTCCCCCCGTCCGCTCATCTTGATGTCGTAGGAAGGGTGCTGCGGCCCCGCTTCGGTCGACGCCGTCCCGGAGGTGGTGCGGACCGACGTGTACCGGAACGCCTCCGCCAGCGTGACCTGCCCGTCGCCGTCCGCATCCGCCGCGCCCCGCAGCCCCAGCTCGAAGTGGTGGGTGAAGAAGCTGCCGCCGATGGCCGCGCTCTCCTGGGCCGCCTCGCCCGCAGCGCTGGAGGCGATGAACGCCACGCCCTCCACCTCGTCGGTGGGCAACGCGAAGTCCACCGATGCGGTGAACGTCGCGCCCTTGGTCTGGGTAAATCGCCCCGCGTCGCAGGCGTCCACGATCGCCACCTTGGTGTCGGCCGCGCTGCCGCTGATCAGCGAGCGGAGCTGGTCGTAGGGAATGCGCGACGTGCCCAGCTCGAGCCCGGAGGACCCCGCGTGCCCCGAGTAGTAGAAGAACAGCAGCGTCCGCTCCCCGCCCGCCTTCGCCTGCAGCACGCGCGCGTCCAGCGAAGCCAGCGCCGCCCGCACCTCGTCCGCGCTCTTCCCGCGGAGCACCACCACGTTCTTCGGCGCGAAGTCGCCCAACTCGCGCACCGCCGCGGCCATCCGGTCCGCGTCGCGCTCCGCGTACCAGAGCCGCGCGCGCCCCTGCCCGCCTTCGTCGTTGCCGGCGATCACCGCGAAGCGCTGCGCCGCCCCGGCGGGGGCGGCCGCGAGCAGCACGGCGATGGCGGCGACTGCCTTCATGGGCTCTTTTCGATCCGCACGGAGGCCTGTGCCCCCTTGAATTCCGGCAAGCTGCGCAAATCCAGCGCGCGGGCGCCAATCTTGCGCGCCGTCTGCTCGACGGAGTCGGGATCGCCGCAGACCGCGAAGAACCGCTCTGGCCCCGGCTTCCCGTCGAGCTGCACGCCGCCGGGCAAGGTAACGTCACCATGCACCTCGCGCGAATACAATTTCGAGATCTGGCCGTCTCCGTCCACCGAGAACAGCGTCAGCGTGCAGGTCCGGTCTGCGCGGACGCGGAACCGCAGTGAGGCGGAGGCGGGAACCTGCTCGCCGTCGTTCACTGGGCGGGCGCCCGACGGCAGGGCCGCATAGGCCGTCAAGGACAGCGGCCCACCCTTGGTGCCGACGTAGTCCGATGTGGGACCTGTCCTGGCGATCAGCAGCACCGTCGCAAGACCCGCGGCCGGGGCCAGGAGCCACAGGGCGCGGAATGGCCTCCACCGGGGTCGCAGGACCGCGTCGAGCGTCGCCGGATAGACGAAGCGACGGAAATCGTCGCCTTGCCGGCGCATCTCGGAGACGCGCTCGCGACAGCGCTCGCATTCGCCGATGTGAGCGGCCACCGGGGACCGCTCGGGGGCCAATAGGTGTCGCTCCAGCTTCAGATCCGAAGGATGGTTCATGCAGCGCTCCGCTCCAGGTATTTCCGAGCATGATCGAGGAACCGGGCCAGCTTGCGCGAGACGGTCTTCCGGGAGATGCCCAGGGCGTTGGCCACCTCCTCATGCTCCATTCCGTCGACCAGCACGCCGACGGCGATGGACTGCGTCTTGACGTCGAACCGCGAAAGCACACGCTGCACGAGCCGGCGTTGGGGAAACTGCGGGTGCTCCGAGGCCACGTCCAGGTCGTCCAGCTCCATCTCGCCCCTTCGCCCCGCGTTCCGGCGCTCGTTCAGGCAGTGGTTGGTCGCCACCCGGTAGATGAACGGCAGCGCCAGGTCCGGGTCGTCCAGCTTCTCCGGCGACGAGAGCGCCTTGCGGAAGACCTCCTGCGTGGCGTCGCGCGCCGCTTCCGTGTCGCGAAGCAGGCGCAGGCACCGGCGATAGACCGCCGGACCCCAGGTCCGATACAGCTCCGCGATGTCGGCGCGGGCCACGCCACCTCCCGGATGTCCAGACACCAAAGGCGCCGGACACGGGACACAAATCATGGGCTGGCGTCAATGGACGCATCCGCCGCGGGCCCTCCGCTTGCAGAGGACACCGCCTGCAGATCCTGCGGGACAGTTTCTTCAGGCCCCTTCGTCGTTGGGGACCGACCGCATCAGCGAGAACACCAGCGCGATGGAAAGGATGGCCAGGATGGCCAGCAGGGAGACGCCGGTGGGGAGGTGCACCCACTTGTAGAGCAGCATCTTCAGGCCGACGAAGAGGAGGATGAAGGCCAGCCCGGACTTGAGGTACCGCAGGCGGGCGAGCGCTCCCCGGATCACGAAGTACATGGAGCGCAGCCCCAGCACCGCGCACATGTTGCTGGAGAAGACCAGGAACGGATCGTCGGTGACGGCGAAGATCGCCGGGATCGAGTCGAGCGCGAAGATCAGATCCGTGGTCTCCGCGGCGATCACCGCGAGCAAGAGAGGCGTGCCGTACCGCTGCGCCCCCCGCCGCACCAAGAATTGCGGTCCCTCGATGGTGTCGACCATGGGGAACTTCCTCGCCACCCAGCGGACCACGGCGTTGTCCCTGGGTTGCGCCTCCTGCTCCTTCTGGAAGAGGATCTTCCACGCCGTGTAGATCAGGATCGCCCCGAAGATCGCGATGATCCAGTGGAAGCGCTGCACCAGCGCGACGCCGGCGAGGATCAGCGTGCCGCGCAGGACGATGGCGCCGAGCACGCCCCAGAAGAGCACCCGGTGCTGGTGCTGCGAAGGGATGGCGAAGCCGCGGAAGAGGAGCACGAAGACGAAGAGGTTGTCGACCGAGAGCGACCACTCCAGGAGGTACCCGGCGAAGAACTCCAGCCCCTGCTCGCTGCCGTAGCGGAACCAGACGAACGACCCGAAGGCGACGGAGAGCGCGATCCAGAACATGCTCCAAGTGAGCGCTTCGCGGAACGTGGTCTGCTTGCGCGAGGAGACCTTGAGGTCGACCGCCAGCACCAGCGCGACGCCGGCCAGGAACGAGGCCCAGAGCAGCGGGCTGCCGATGTTCTGCGCACCGAGGTCGACGGGGTGGTGGTTCACCGGGTGGCTCCTCTGCTTCCGCGAGGGGTGGAGCGGCTCTTCTGCCGGAACACGAGACGGACCGGGACCCGAAGCTGGAACCGTTCGCGCAGCCGGTGGACCAGGAAGCGGCGGTACGCGTCGTCCACCGCCTGCGGGCGGTTGCACTGGATGGCGATGGTCACCGGCTGCGTCGCCACCTGGTAGGCGTAGCTGAACCGGACCGGATAGCCGTGGAAGAGCGGCGCCGGGTGCTCGTCCTGCATCTGTTGCACCCACTCGTTGAGCTGGGGGGTGGGGATCCGGGTCCCGGCCTCGTCGTGCAGCTCGGCGGCGAGCTCGAGGATCCTGTGCACGCGCGTCCCCTCCAGCGCGCTGACGAAGAGCAGCGGAGCGAAGTCCACGTGCTGCAGGTGGCGCTTTGCCTCGTCGCGCAGCCGCTTCGTCTCGCTTTCCTTGTCCTGGACCAGGTCCCACTTGTTCACCGCCAGGATCACCGCGCGCCCGCGCTCCTCGGCCTGGGCGGCGATGCGCGCGTCCTGGTCCACGCCGAGCTGGGTGGCGTCGGTGAGGACCACCACCACGTCAGCGCGCTCAACGGCGCGCAGGGCCCGCTGGGCCGAGAAGACCTCCACCTTGTCCACCACCTGGCGCTTCTTGCGCAGGCCCGCGGTGTCGGTCAGCACGAAGCGGCGATCCTTCCAGCGCAGCTCCTCGTCGACCGCGTCGCGCGTCGTTCCGGGCATGGCGGAAGCGACGAACCGCTCCTCGCCCAGCAGGCGGTTGAGCAGCGTGCTCTTGCCCACGTTGGGGCGGCCCAGCACCGCGAGGTGGATGGTCTTGTCCTCCGCGTCCGCCTTTGCCCCGGAGGCTTCCGGGAGCGAGGCGGCCACCGCGTCCATCAGCTCGTCCACGCCGCGGCCGTGCTCCGCGCTCAGCGGAAAGACGTCGAAGCCGGCGCGGTGGAGCTCGCCCAGGTCCATGGCCTCCGCGCGCTTGTTCGAGTCCACCTTGTTGGCGGCCACGAACACCGGCTTGCCGCCCTTTCGCAGCAACTGGGCCAGCTCGCGGTCGGCGCCGGCCAGGCCTTCGACCGCATCCACGACCAGCACGATCGCGTCGGCCTCGCGCATCGCCGCTTCCGCCTGCTCGCGGACGGCGCGCACGAGCTGTTCGTTGGCCTTGATCGTGAAGCCACCGGTGTCCACCACCCGGAAGCGCTTCGCACCCTGCTGGGCCTCCGCGTAGTGGCGGTCGCGGGTGACGCCCGGGACGTCCTCGACGATGGCCAGCCGCCGGCCCACCATGCGGTTGAACAGCGTGGACTTGCCCACGTTCGGGCGGCCCACCAGCGCGACCAGCGGGAGCACTACGCGGACACCACGGCCAGACGGCGCTTGCGGGGCCGATCGACCCCCGGGGCGCGGTCGGTGACGGCCGCCTGCGCGCCGCGCAACGCGACCAGGCTCGCGCTCTCCACGCGCACCGAGACCAGGTCGCCGGGCTGCGCGTCTCCCTCGAAGTGGACGGTCCAGTTCTCGCGCGAGCGCCCGAACCCCGCATCCTCGACCAGCACTTCCACCGAGCCCCCGATGCGGGAGCGGTGGCGCTCGAGCGTGCGCGCCATCTGCAGCGCCTGGACTTCCTCGAGCCGGCGGATGGCCGTGGGCCGCGGTACCTCTCCCCATTCCAGGAGCTTGAGGATGGCGCCGGTGTGCGGCCGCGGGCTGTAGACGAAGGAGAAGAGGTTGTCGTACGGCGTCCGCCGCAAGAACTCCAGGTTCTGCTCGTGCTCGGCCTCGGTCTCGCCGGGAAACCCGCAGATCACGTCGCTGGTGAGCGCCACTTCCCTGGGCAGCGCCGCGATCCGCTCCTCGTACTCGGCGATGGTGTACTTGCGCCGCATGCGCTGCAGCACCGTGTCCGCGCCGTGCTGCACGGGAAGATGGAAGTGCGGCATGAGCTGCGGCACCTCGCCGAAGCAGCGCACCAGGTCGGCGGAGAGGTCCATCGGATGCGAGGTCGTGAAGCGGATCCGCAGCAGTCCCGGGACCGCGCCCACGCGCCGGATCAGATCCGCGAAGCTGCAACCGCCGGAATACGAGTTCACGTTCTGGCCGATCAGCGTCACCTCGCGTACGCCGACGGCGACCAGCGCAGCCACCTCGCGGACGATCTCCGCGTAGGGCCGCGACACTTCCCGGCCGCGGGTGTAGGGCACCACGCAGAACGAGCAGACGTTGTCGCAGCCCTTCATGGCAGTGACGAACGCCGTCGCCTTGCCCCGGCTGGATTCCGGATCCGCCTGGGGAAACAGGTATTGCTCGGTGTCGAGGAACTCCGTCTCGATTCCGCCGGTGACGGCAAGCTCCGGCACCTTGTCGAGGTGATCCGGCCCGAGCACGAAGTCCACGTAGGGGGCCCGGCGCAGGAGCCGTTCCTTCTCCTGCTGGGCCACGCAGCCCGCCACCCCGATCTTCGTGCCGCGCTGCGTCTTCAGCAGCCGGTAGCGACCCAGGGCCGAATACAGCTTGTCTTCAGCCTTTTCCCGGATCGAGCAGGTGTTGACGAGGACCAGATCGGCCCTATCGGCCACCAGCGCCGGCTCCCAGCCGGCGCGCGCCAGAGCCTCCCCCATCCGCTGGGAGTCTGATTCATTCATCTGGCAGCCGAAGGTGTGGATGAAGTAGCTGCGCGCCACGGGAGCGTCCGGATATGTCAAAGGGGCCGGGCTGCGTCAATTCATTCGGCCTCGGTCGGCCTTGACGCCTGCCCTCGATGCAGGGGACTCTCGCGCGCCATGCGCCCCCTCGCCGCCCTGACCCTCGTCACCGCTTCCGCCGTCTCGGCCCAAGGACTGGATCGGGACACCCTGCTCACCGACGCCCCGGCCGTGCCGCCGAAGGGCACCGTCCGCATCTCCGGGACCGGGGTGGCGACCGAGAAGACCGACAGCTCGTCCTCCAGCTTCACCGGCACCGTCGGCTGGTCGCCGATCGAGAACCTGCACGCGGACGTCGGCGCGTACTTCCAGTCCGGACAGCAGGGACCGGCAGCGCGAGTCCGGTACCAGCTCCTGAACCAGCTCTCGCACGGGCTGGACCTGTCGGGAGGCGCCCGGTTCAAGACGGTGGGCTTCCATCCCGACCAGGGCGAGGTCGAGATCATCCTGGCCATGGGGCGTCGCTTCGGCCAGGTCGAGCTGGTGCTGAACGGGGTCTTCGGCTTCGAGACCGGGGGCGCGAACGGCAAGGACGCCGAGGCCAAGGCGTTCGCCGGCTGGCGCTTCAACGAGGCGGTGCGCACGGGGGTGGACTTCCGGGTGCAGGCAGAAGTCGGCGAGGAAGGGAACGCGACTCCGCCCCCGGGCACGCCGTCCGTGCGCGATTACGACCTCACGGTGGGACCCAGCATCTCCTGGCTGGTCACGCGAACCATCCAGCTCCAGGCGCTGGTCGGCATGGCGCAGCCGAAGAAGACCGACATCACGACGGCGATCGGCGCGGTGTACGCGAGCATCGACTTCTGATCGTTGTTCGTCCTCGGACACGTCGGAATCGGAACGCGGGTGCTCGGCAAGCTGCGTGAGCGGCTGCCCGCGTCCTGGCTCATCCTCGGCTGCCTGCTGCCGGACTTGATCGACAAGCCGCTCTTCTACGGGCTGCTCTGGGCGCGCGGCGACCCCGACCCGCTGATCGCCGGCTCTCGCAGCGTGGGGCACTCGGGGGTGTTTCTCGCCCTGCTGCTGGCGGTCGCGCTGGTCGCACGCCGCCCGGCAGCCTGGGCCATCTTCGCCGGTGTGGTGACGCATGTCTTGCTCGACCTCGGCGGCGAGCTGCTGACCGGGCCGCGACCGGAGTCCTCGATCTGGCTCGCGATCCTCTTCCCCCTGCTCGGCTGGCGCTTTCCCGAGGCCCACTTCCGGAGCATGCTCGAGCACCTGCGATTGAGCGCCGAAAACCTGTACGTGCTGGCGGGCGAGATTGTGGGCGGGGCCATCCTGCTCGTTGCCTGGTGGAAGCGGCGCCGCGCGCGGCCTCAGTCTTCATAGCCCGCGCGCCGCAACCCCTTCCCGGTGCGCGTCCAGTCCGGCTCGACGCGCACGTGGAGCTGCAGGAACACCTTCGTGCCGAGGAGCCGCTCGATCTCGCCCCGGGCCGCGGTGCCGATCTGCTTGAGGCGCGCCCCGCCCTTCCCGATCACGATGGCCTTCTGGCTGTCGCGCTCCACCAGGATCGTGGCGGCGATCCGCACCAGCCCGCGCGGCCCCACGCTCCGCTCCGACTCGTCGAACTGCTCGATCAGCACCGCCGTGCTGTAGGGGATCTCCTGTCCAGTCTGCCGCAGGAGCTGCTCGCGGATCAGCTCCCCGGTCAGGTCCGTCTCCTGCCGATCCGTCCACTGATCGGGCGCGAACATCGGGGGCGCTTCCGGCAGGTGCCGCACCACCGCGTCGAGGAAGCCGTCCAGGTTCTCGCCGGTCAGCGCGGAGAGCGGATACACCTCGGTCCAGCCGTGCAGATCCTTCCAGCGATCGATCAGCGGCAACAGCCGCGCGCGCGGCAGCGTATCCACCTTGTTGATCACCAGCAGCGTGGGCTTTCCCGCCGCCTTGACCTGGTCCAGCGCCCTGCGCGTCGCCGCGTCGATGGCCGGCGGGCCCGCTTCGATCAGGAAAGCCGCCGCGTCGGCGTCCGCCAGCGTCCGCAGCGCCTGCTGCACCATGCGCGCGTTGAGCCCGCCCTTCGCGGTGTGCAGGCCGGGCGTGTCCAGGAGCGCCACCTGGGCGTCCGGCCGCGTGATCACGCCCAGGATGCGCCCGCGCGTGGTCTGGGGCTTGGGGCTGACGATGGCCAGCTTCTGCCCCACCAGCCGGTTCAGCAGCGTGCTCTTGCCGACGTTGGGACGGCCGACGATGGCCACGAACCCTGCCCGGTGCGGCGGGCCGGGTCTGCCCGAGCCGGCCAAGGTCGGCTCCTCAGGGAACTTTTTCGCTGCGGACGATCTCGAGCTTGTCGAGCTTCGTCTGCGAGTTGCCGCCGCGGGCGATCTGCGGGACCAGGTCCTGCCCCTTCACCACCTCCCCGAAGATGGTGTGCCGGCTGTTGAGGTGCGGCGTCGGCACCTCGGTGATGAAGAACTGCGACCCGTTCGTGTTCGGGCCGGCGTTGGCCATCGCCAGCAATCCGGGCCGATCGAACTTGCGGCTGCTCTGGAACTCGTCCTCGAACCGGTAGCCCGGGCCGCCCGTGCCGGTGCCGAGCGGGTCGCCGCCCTGGATCATGAACTGCGGGATCACGCGGTGGAACACGGTGCCGTCGTAGAGCTTCGCCTTGCTCTTCTGGCCCGTCCGGGGGTCCACCCACTCCTGCTTTCCGGTGGCGAGCCCGACGAAGTTCGCCACCGTCTTCGGGGCGTCCTTCTCGAACAGCTTGACCACCATGTTCCCGCGGCTGGTGTGGAAGATGGCGTAGAGGTCGCCGGGGCCCTGCGGAATGTTCGACATGGAGATCACGTCCTTTGGTTCGGGCGCCTTGGGGGGCGCGGCCTCGGCAGGAGGCACCGGAGAGGGAACGGGCGTTGGAGCGTTGTCTTTGCACGCGGCCAGCGCCAGGGCGAGGAGA
>Ga0137397_10004093_pt1 | contig 10132 bp, 9 predicted proteins | sample czorhiz116metaG_FD_106658 | JGI IMG/M metagenome (GOLD analysis project Ga0137397, IMG submission 106658) | Vadose zone soil microbial communities from Angelo Coast Range Reserve, California, USA - czorhiz1.16 metaG | ecosystem: Environmental > Terrestrial > Soil > Vadose zone | place: USA...
CATGAACGGCAGGCGCGAGTTCTTCGTCTTGCCGGTCGCGGTCATCGCGGCGTAGGTGCGGCCGTGGAACGAGTTCTGGAAGGCGATGATCCACTCGCGTCCCGTCGCGACGCGGGCGATCTTCATCGCGTTCTCGACCGCCTCGGCGCCGCTGTTGGCGAACACGCTCTTCGTCGCGACCGTCGCGCCCGCGGGGCGCGGGTAGATGCGGTCGAGCTCCTGGGCCAAACGCACGTACGGCTCGTAGGTGACGACCTGCGCGGAGACGTGCGCGTACCGTTCGAGCTGCTCGCGGACCGCGGCGATCACGTCGGGATGCTGGTGACCGAGGTTGAGCGCACCGATCCCCGCGACGAAGTCGAGGTAGCGCTTGCCCTCGGGGTCCCACACCTCCGCCCCCGCGGCGCGCGCCACGACCACCGGTGTACCGACGGAGAGGCCCTTCGGTACATATTGGTCGCGGAGCGCGCGCGCCTCATCGCTGGAAATGCCCGCGCGTGATCTGGTGAGCGTCATCCCCTCACTCCCATCCGCTCGTCGATGCGCGCGCGCACTTCCTGCAGCTCCTCCGCTGCCGCGAGCGCGCCGGCGCGATCGCGGCCGGCCAGTCCGAATAGCAGCGCGTCCAGCACGACGACCGTGATCGCCGAGAGGTGGAACATGCCGCCGCCGGCGCGGCGCGCCGAGAGCGCGACCGTGAACTGGCCGGCGAGCGCGAGGCCGAGCGTGTCGGTCACGAGGATCGAGGGAAGGTGCAGCTGCCGCGCGCACTCGAGCATGAGCTCGGACTCGGGATTTAAGCGGTCGTACGCGAGGACGATCACCACATCGCCCTTGCGCATGTCCAGAAGCGGGTCGGCCATCGCCTGGCCGCGCGCGCCGACGGCGATCGCGGGTCGGCGCATGCGCCGCAGCCGTGTCGCGAAATACTCGCCCAGGGGCGCGTTGGGGCCGAGGCCCTGGACGACGACGCGCTGCGCCGGCACCAGCAGGTCGAGAGCCCGCGAGAAGTCCTGCGCGCGCAGCGTCTCGCGCGCGTCGTGGAGCAGCTGGATCTCCGTCGCGAGGACGTGGTCGAGCACGGCCGACGGCTCGTCGCCGAGATCCTCGAGGCTGCGGCCGAGGCGCAGGGTCGGCGTCGCGCGCGTGCGCAGCGCGTCGCGCAGCTCGGCCTTGAGGGCCGGGAGCCCGGTGTAGCCGAGGGACTGCGCCGCACGGATGACCGTGGCGTCGCTGGTGTCGAGCCGGGCGGCCATCTCGACCGCTGAGAGGAACATGGCCTCCTCGCGGTGCTGCGCGAAGAAGGTCGCGACGCGCTCCTCGGCCGGCGATAGGCTCGGCCGCGCCGCCGCGATGCGCTCGTCCAGGGTCGGTTCCGACGTAGTAGTTTTCACTTCAACGACCGCCGGTGACTGTAGTGTATGCTGCGAGCCTCGGCAAGCACCAGGAAACGGCGCGCCAGGAGGAGCCAGCGATGGAAGCCGCGAACCACCTTCCGACGTTCGACATCGGCGGCACGCGGGCGGAGATCGGCCGTCAGCACGGCGAGGCCGCTCGGGCCCAGATCCGCGACTCCATCGGCTTCTACCGCGAGTCGTTCAAGCGGATCACCGGGCTCGAGTGGAGCGAGATCAAGCGGAACGCGCCGCGCTGGGTCGCGCCGATCGAGAGCTTCTTCCCTGGCATCACCGAGGAGATCCGCGGCATCGGCGACGGCGCGGGCGTCGCGTTCGAAGAAGTGCTCGCGCTGAATGCGCGCGGCGAATTGTCCACACACAACCCCTTCGCCGACGAGGCTGAGGAGGGCTGCTCCTCATACGCGCTGCTCCCCCAAGCCGCGGGCGACGGTCACGTCTACTGCGGTCAGAACTGGGACTGGCGCTGCGAGACCGCGGGCACGGTCGTGTTGCTCCGCATCACGCAGCCCGGGAAGCCGACCATCGTGATGCAGACCGAGGCCGGCCAGGTCGGGCGCCACGGCGCGAACTCCGCCGGCATCGCGCTCAACGCCAACGGCCTGGGCACGCGCTGGGGCAAGGGCATCGGCGTCCCCCAGCCGATCATCCGTCGAAAGATCCTCGAGTCTGCCGACATGCAGACGGCGCTGCGCGCGGTCTTCGACTCGAAGCAGACGCTTTGCACGAACCTGTTGATCACGCACAGGGATGGCTTCGCCATCGATCTGGAGACGACTCCAGATCGTCACGGCTGGATGTATCCGACCGATGGCCTCCTCGTGCACACCAACCACTTCATCGCCTTCGTGCCCGAGCAGGTCGCCGCGACCTACCGTCCGTTCTCGGTCAACTCGCTCTGGCGGCTCCCGCGTCTCACCGAGGGCCTGAGGGCAGCGAAGACGGCGCGCGACTCCGCGGCGGTGCGCGGCGCGATCGGATCCGCGCTGCGCGATCACTTCGGCCACCCGAACTCGGTGTGCAAGCACGGCGACCCGAGCACGCAGGGCAGCGACGTGAATCAGACGATCGCGTCGAGCATCGTCGACCTCACCACCGGCGAGTACTGGCTCGCGGCGGGCACACCCTGCGAGGGCGAGTACGAGCGCCTTGCGTGGAACCTCTACGACGGCGCGACAACGAAGACGCGGCAGGTGGCGGGCGTCGCCTGATGCCGGGCGGCGTACTACGCGTCTACTCGGGGCGGAATCGCCCTGACCTGACGCCGATCTACCGGCTCTTCGAGGGACTCACCGGCGTGAAGGTCGAGGTCGAGATGATCTACCACCTCGACGTCGAGCAGCGTCTCCTGCGCGAGCGCGACGATCCGCGCGCCGACGTGCTCGTCACCAACAGCCAGGTCGCGGTCGAGGCAGTGCGCGAGACCGGCATCTTCGAGCCCTACGCGGCCGCGGTGGCGCGCGGCTACGAGGACTGGCTCCGCGCGCCCGACTACTCCTGGCTCTCGTTCACCGCCTGGCCGCGCAGCGCGATGATCAACCGCCACGAGCTCCCCGATCCCGCGACGTGGCCGCGCAAGCTCGAGGATCTCGCGGACCCGCGTCTCGGTGGCAAGGTCGCGATCGCGACCACCAACGAGGAGACCACCGTCTCACAGTGGAGCTCGATCCGCGCCGCGAAGGGCGACGAGCACGCGTGGCGGCTGTTGGACCGGCTCCTCGCGAACGGACTGCGGACCTACGAGTCGAACAAGGCCACGCGCGAGGGCCTCATCAAGGACGCGAACGCGGTCGCTCTGGTCAACTCCTCGAACATCCACGTCTTCCTGATGGAGGGCAATCCGGTGGGCGAGGCCTGGCTCGACCAGGAGCCCGGTGGGCTCGGCACGCACATCGAGGCGCATGTCGTCGCGCTGGTGAAGGACGCGCGGAACGGCGAGGCGGCGCGCGCGTTCATCGACTTCCTGCTCTCGCCGGAGACACAGACGCTTCTCGCGCGCATGTATGGCGAGACACCCGTCAACCCGAAGGCCGTGACCGGGCCGGTGCGGCCGCTGGCCGACATCTTCCGCACGCCGGTGACGCTCGCGAAGATCACCGCCCTGCGCGACAGTACGCGCGCGTACCTCACCAGGAAGGGCTTCGCCCCTCCGGCGCGGGATTAGGAGGCGGCGTGCTCGACTGGCTCAGCGTCGACGGCAAGAAGCTCCTGGTCACGCGTGTCCTGCGCACGTTCGCGTACGGCTACCTCGCCACCGCGCTTGGCCTCTACCTCGACCGCCTCGGCCTGACGCCGACCGAGATCGGCGTGGTCTTTACCGCGGCGATCGCGGGATCGGCGCTCATGACCGTCTTCTGGTCGATCATGGCCGACCGGTACGGGCGGCGCCGCACCGTCGCGACGATGGCGTTGCTGATGGCCCTAGGCGGGATCGTCTTCGCGATCACCGACAGCTTCATCGTCCTGATCCTGGCCGCGTTCACCGGGACGATCAGCGCGACCAGCTCGGAGGTCGGGGTCTTCCAGACCGTGGAGCAGGCGATCCTTCCGCAGACCGCGCCCGACGAGAAGCGCACCTGGCTGTTCTCCATCTACAACTTCATCGCCAACCTCGCGGGCGCGGTCGGATCGCTCTTCGCGGCGTCGGTCGCGTTCTTCGCGTCGCTCGGGCTTTCCGGCGCCGACGCCTACCGGCCGCTGTTCGTGCTGTATGCGGTCATCGGCCTCGCGAACTTCTTCATCTTCCTGACGCTCTCCGACAAGGTGGAGCTAGCGCGAATTGAGGGCGAGCGGCGCTTCATCGGGATCCACCGCAGCACCGGCACGGTGGCCAAGCTCTCCGCGCTCTTCGGCCTCGACTCGTTCGCGGGCGGCCTCGTGGTCCAGTCGATCGTCGCCTACTGGTTCTTTCTGCGCTGGGGCCTCCAGATCGCCGACCTCGCGCTCATCTTCTTCCTGGTCGGCATCGTCTCGGGGCTCTCCCTGCTGGCGGCAGGGTGGCTGGCCGCGCGCATCGGCCTCCTCAACACGATGGTGTTCACGCACCTGCCCTCACACCTGCTGCTCCTGCTCGTCCCGCTGGCGCCGACCGCGCCGCTGGCGGTTGCGTTCTACCTGCTGCGCATGAGCATCTCGCAGATGGACGTCCCGACCCGCCAGTCCTACACCATGGCCGTGGTCGACGCGGACGAACGCACCGCGACTGCGGGCATCACCAACGTCGCGCGCACGAGCGCAAGCGCCATCGCGCCGACCGTCGCCGGCATCGCCTTCGGCGCCGCCGCGTTCAGCCTGCCCTTCTTCGCCGCAGCCGGCCTGAAGATCGTCTACGACGGACTGATCTATCTGACCTTCCGCAACGTGCATCCGCCGGAGGAAGACGAGATGCGCCGCAAGCGTCGCGAGCTGAAGGCCGAGCGGGCGGAGTCGCGGAGCACGTAAGTGGCGAGGTTCATCGCCCGTCGCCTGGTCGACTCGATCCCGGTGCTGCTGCTGTCGTCGATCCTGGTGTTCCTGATCCTCCATCTCGTGCCCGGCGATCCGATCGACGCGATGATGGGCGCCGCATCGTTCGGCATCGGCACGCCGGAGTCGCAGGCCAAGCTGGTCGCCGACATTCGCGAGCAGCTCGGCCTGAACGACCCGCTGCCGCTCCAGTACCTGCACTGGCTGGGCAACGCGCTGCGTCTGGACTTCGGCGAATCGTTCATCCGGCACCAGAAGGTGGCGACGCTCATCGCGCAGCGCCTGCCGAGCACGCTCGAGCTCGCGGGCGCTGCGCTCGTCCTCAGCGTCGTGCTCGGGATGTCGCTGGGCATCGTCGCGGCGTTGCGTCGCAACACTCCGATCGACGGCGCGGTGATGATCCTCTCGCTCGCGGGCGTGTCGCTCCCGAGCTTCGCGTTCGCGATGCTCCTGATCCTCGTGTTCTCGGTAACGCTGGGCTGGCTGCCGGCCACGGGCTCGGGCAGCCTCGACCGGCTCATCCTTCCGGCGCTGGTCCTGGGCTACGAGGGCACCGGCCTCATCGCGCGGCTCACGCGCGCGTCCCTGTTGGAGGTGCTGGGACGGGAGTACATGACGACGGCGCGGGCGAAGGGCCTGCCGCCGCGCATCCTCGTGCTCCGCCACGCGCTGCGGAACGCGCTCATCCCGATCGTGACCATCGTCGGTCTGCAGGTCGGGCGGCTCCTCGCGGGAAGCATCATCGTCGAGACCGTCTTCGCGCGGCAGGGCGTCGGGCAGCTGGCGATCGACGCGATCCTGCAGAAGGACTACCCGCTCGTGCAGGGGATCATCCTGCTCACCGCCAGCGCGTACGTCGTCGCGAATCTGCTTGTGGACATCTCGTATGGCTTCATCAACCCCAAGATCCGAACGGCCTCCTGACATCGCGCGCGCGCAGGTCGTCTCGGCCGTCGTGGCCGACCGGAAGCGCCTGCCCGCGCTCCCCCGCTCCGCGGGTCCGTACAGGCGCGCGTGGTGGCGGCTGCGCCGCGATCGCATGGCGATGCTCTCGGCGGCGGTGCTGATCCTCATGGGCGTGGTGGCGTACGTCGTCCCGCTGGTCATCGCGATCGATCCCTACAAGCAGAGCCTGCGCGACTCGCTGCTTCCGCCGGGGAGCGCCGGTCACCTGCTTGGCACGGACAACTTCGGGCGTGACGTCCTGCTGCGGCTGATCGACGGCGGTCGCGTCTCGCTCACCGTCGGGCTCATCGCCGTGGTCATCTCGGCGTCGGTCGGTGGTCTGGTCGGCCTTGTCACCGGCTACTTCGGTGGCTGGGTCGACCGCATCCTCATGCGCATCATCGACGTGCAGCTGGGCTTCCCCGGCATCCTGCTCGCGCTCGTGATCATCACCGTGCTGGGGAGCGGGCTCGAGAAGGTGATGGTCGCCGTGGGCATTGGCGGCATCCCGCGGTTCGCGCGCGTGGTCCGTGGCTCGGTGCTCAACACCAAGGGCGAGCTCTACGTCGAGGCCGCGCGCAGTATCGGCGTGAGCGACCTGCGGATCATGTTCGTGCACCTCGTTCCGCAGACGCTCGGCGCGGCCATCACCATCGCCACCTTCGGCCTCGCGACCGCGATCCTCTCGATCGCGGCGCTGTCGTTCCTCGGCCTCGGCGCGCAGCCGCCGACGGCGGAGTGGGGACTGATGCTCTCGGAGGCGCGCAAGTACCTGCGCACGGCATGGTGGCTCGCGGTGTTCCCGGGCCTGAGCATCATGCTGGTCGTGCTCTCGGTGAACCTGCTCGGTGACGCGGTGCGCGACGCGCTCGACCCGCGGGTCTCCAGCACGGCGGACTAAAGGGCCCAGGTCTCCTTCAGCACGCGCAGTGCGTTCCCGCCCGCGATCTTCGCGATGTCCGTGTCCGTGTAGCCGTGTTTCACCAGCCAGCGCACCGCGTTGCGCATCGCCTCGCCCGGGTTCTCCATGCCGTCGACGTACTTCACCGCCATGTACGACGGACCGCTGTCGCGGATCGCGGCGAGCGAAAGCTGCACCGCGAACGCGCTGTGCAGCCCGACGTGGTCGCCGAAGAGCGTGTCCGGCCCGAGGCCGACGTGGTCGACGCCGATGAGGTCGACGCAGTGCGCGACGTGCGCCATCACCGCGTCGAGGTCGTGCCGACGGTCCTTCACCTGCGTGGTGTGCGGCGCGGCCTCGATGCCGATGACGCCGCCCTTCTCGGCCATCTTCCTCAGGGTCTCATCGGTCTTCATGCGGCGCGAATTCCAGAGCCCGCGCGCGCCCGCGTGCGTGATGGTGATCGGTTTCGCGCTCGCCTCGATCACCTCGAGCCCGGTGCGGTCGCCGCAGTGCGCGATGTCGATGGTCATGCCCAGGCGATTCATTCGCTTGACCACCGCGCGGCCCAGATCGGAGAGCCCGGAGTCGTTCTTCTCGCGCAGGCCCGAGCCCAGGGTGTTGGCCTCGCTGTAGGTGATGCCCATTCCGCGCACGCCGAACCCGTAGAGCACGTCGACCCGATCGATCTCGTTCTCGATGGCCGTCGCGGCCTCAAGCCAAGGCACGAAGGCGATCCGTCCCGCTTCCTTGGCAGGTGCGAGATCGAGGTACGTCGTCGCGATGTAGACCATGCCCTGGTGGTCGATGTCGGAGAAGCGCATGCCAAGATCGAAGAGGATGTCGTCCCACTTCCAGCCCTTGTTCGAGGTGATCGTCGCGGTGCCGTCCATGAAGTTCTCGAACACGATGTCCGTGTCGGAGATCGCGAGCCCGGCGTAGCCCGTCGCGTCGCGACCCTGCCGCCGCTGCTCCAGCACGCGGCCCATGTCCTCCGGGAAGATCGAGGTGTGGTCGTGCATCGAGACGATCTGGGAGCCGTCCAAGATCGCCCGTGCACGCTTCTCCTCCGCCGCTGAGAGCTCGACCCTCGCCGACGGCACACGGTCCACGTCCTTCGCCAGCGGGATGTCCTGGTAGTCCTCACCCGGCGTGAGGTACGCGAAGGAGCGATAGCCGTCGTACGTCTTCTTCGACACCTGAACTCCCTACGGCTTCCAAGCCTTCTTCGACACGTGGACGCCCACGGTCGCGTCCGGTGACGAGGGGTACTGCTCCATGCGGTCGTACAGCCACTCGAACCACTCGAACGCCGTCGGCGACACCGCACGGAGCTGTCCGATGTAGCCGCGGCACTTCCGCCAGGTCAGTCGCAACAGGCCGCCGATGAGATCGTCGGCCATGTCGAGCGGGATGGCGCGCGAGTACACGAGGTAACCGAGGTTCTCGAACTTCACGAACGTCTCGATGAGCGCCTGCTCGAGCTCGGGTCCGAGCGCGTGGATCGCCTCGGGCGGAGCGGCGTCGGGCAGCTCGAAGATCTTGCGCACCGAGCGAGAAAACAGATCGGGCGGCTGGGTCGTCTTCATCAGCGTGAGCGCGGTCTCCTGGCGACGCTGACGCACGAAGGCGAAGAACTGGTAAGCGGCGAAGACGAATCCGCCGACCACCGTGGCGGTGGAGACCAGCGCCAACCCGATCTGCAGCTCGACGGGCAATCCGTTCCCTCCCCGCGCGTTCGTGGAATGATGCGCCGATGCCACGAGCCATGGCAGGGAGGGTCGAGCTGTACGGCTCCCGCGAGTGGGCCGCGTGGATCCTGGGCGCGGAGCCGTCCAGTCGTTCCTCGATCGGAACGGCCTCGGCGGCTGAGGTCGCACTTGCCGTCGCCGCCGGACCGCGCGAGACTCCCAGCCGGTCGGGCGGGATGCGGGACTGAAGCGCAGGCGTATAGGGAGGCACGGACATGCGCATCAACCTCGCGCGGCTTAGCGTCTTGTCGCTCATCGTGCTGGCGGTGATCGGTTCGACAGATCGGGCGTCGGCCGATCCCGGGTGGAACAACGGCGACCCCAACGGCGTTGCCGACCTCGTCGTGAACGGCGACCTGCTGTCGCACCAGTGGGTCGTCCGCGATGAGAAGCTGTCGGGGCTGCTCTGCAGCGTCCAGGAGGGCGGCGTCACCCCGGGAACGCATCGCGTCATCCGGTTTTCGGTGCAGACTCCGAACATCGGCAACGCGCCGATCGACCTCGGCGACCCCAACCTGCACGTCGCGGCGAACGACGGGCTGTACGAGTTCGCGAGCTGTCACAACCATTTCCACTTCAAGCACTACACGCTGTACGAGCTCATCGACCCGGCCACGGGGTTGGCCTGGCGCACGGCGAAGCACGGCTTCTGCATGATCGACACGAACCCGGCGCCGCCCTCGGCCGGCAACAATGTCCCGACCGGCCCGCGGGTCTACAAGCTCTGCGGCCGCGTCGGCATTCCCGGCAACCAGGGCATCAGCGTCGGCTGGGCGGACGAATACATCTTCCGGCTCGGAGGGCAGTACTTCGTGCTGGACGGTGGCGATGGCCAGCCGGCGGTCCCGCCGGGCACCTATCTGCTGAGGATCACCGTGAACCCGGCCTATGACCCGGACGCCGCTGGCAACTGCCCGCCGGTCGCGCACAAAGACCCGAACGGCAAGTGCCACCAGCTTCCTGAGTCGAACTACTTCAACAACGTGGCGTCGACGCTGATCACGATCCCGGATCACCCCGGCAAGGGCGATCAGAACGGCCCGCTCGCGAACGGCAAGGGGGTCGTCGAAGTCACCGACGAGCCGCTCGACGGCGACTAGCGCGACCGAGCTGCGCCCCTGCGACAGGGACCCGGCCGCGGCCGGGTCCCTGTCATTTCCGTTCGCCATACTGAGGTGATGCAGACCGCGAGGGCGGTCCGGGCGCCGCGCGGGAACGAGCTCTCCTGCCTGGCATGGCCACAAGAGGCCGCGTTCCGGATGATCCAGAACAACCTCGACCCCGAGGTCGCGGAGAAGCCGGACGAGCTCATCGTCTACGGCGGCACCGGACGCGCCGCGCGCTCGTGGCCGGCCTTCGATCGCATCCTCGCGACGCTCAAGCGGCTCAAGAACGACGAGACGCTCCTCGTGCAGTCGGGCAAGCCCGTCGGCGTCTTTCGCACGCACGAGTGGGCGCCGCGCGTGCTCATCGCGAACTCGCTGCTCGTCCCGAAGTGGGCCACATGGGAGAAGTTCCGCGAGCTCGAGGCCCTCGGTCTGACGATGTACGGACAGATGACCGCGGGATCCTGGATCTACATCGGGACGCAGGGCATCCTGCAGGGGACCTACGAGACGTTCGCCGCCGTCGCGAAGAAGCACTTCGGCGGATCG
>Ga0137397_10004095_pt1 | contig 10131 bp, 7 predicted proteins | sample czorhiz116metaG_FD_106658 | JGI IMG/M metagenome (GOLD analysis project Ga0137397, IMG submission 106658) | Vadose zone soil microbial communities from Angelo Coast Range Reserve, California, USA - czorhiz1.16 metaG | ecosystem: Environmental > Terrestrial > Soil > Vadose zone | place: USA...
GCGCCCTCTCTCTATACATCCCCCCTGCCCCCCTGACCCCCCAGCCTACAAAAAAAAAAAAAAAAAAAAACAGGGTAGAAAAAAATAAATAAAAGAAAACTGTCTGTGCACGTGTAAATGTTATCCCGCCCGCCATCCCTGCCAACCGCGTGTTGGTGGTGGCACTGATCCATGAAATGGACTGAATTGGCACGAAGCACGAAGCACGAACAAGCGCGCGCTGCGCTGATAGAGCCCATGCAGGGCCCCCTGGCCTATATCACAGCCTAGGCCTGCCAGTGTCGCGCAACTGCATCATCATATTGATTTCGCCGCGACGCACGCAGGGGCTGCTGGCTCGCCGACACCTGGACCGGAGCCCCTGCAACTTCTTTTGATTTTTGAACACCACGCCCCGATGGGGTTGGTTTATATCGATCACGCGCGCGGGCGCGCATGGATTGGATAATAGCCCTGCTTGTCTGCTGCTGTCAATTTGGCCCTTCCGAGTCGGTCTCAGCTAGTCTCGGCATCTCTCTTCCCGGCACCACATCTGTGTCCATAGCTAAGCCAACAAACTGAACAACGATGGACATAAATGGGGGGGGGAAGTTTGTGTTTACGATAATACCCATCACTTGGGCCCGTCCAACGACAACGACGTCCGTGTTGTGTCGTACTGTAAGGTGCGCTGTGGTGTGATGGTGGTGTATTGTGAATCAAGTGCCGTGTCGACGGTGGACGGTGGACGGTGGCATATCCTCGCAGCAGGAAAGATGGAGAGATATGAGATGAGATGAGATGAGAGATCCAACGACGAACGAAAAAAACCCCCCACTGGCAAGTCGTTTGCTGCTGCATTGCAGCGTAGTTCCCCCCCCCCCAGCCTTCGAGCTGGCGCCCGTGACCCACTGCTGTCCCTTACTGCCCTTACCTTTGCCGTACCGTGCGACAAATTCCCCACTCAGATCACAAAGTGCGCCGTTCGCCCCTCCGAAAAATGCCGATCATGTGTTTTACCGTACGTACCGCGTAACCCGTAGTTTAAAATCCAATCCAAAAACCTTTTTCTGAGAGAAATGCGACGGGGGAATCGGAACAGGCGGGTGGCTGGGTGGGGGGGGGTCCAGATTCATTTCTAGTTTCCGGGTTCACTGGTACGGTTGGTCGGTTGGTCGGGTTTCATTGTGCTTGCTTGAACGGAAGCATGCAAACTCGATTATTGAATATTTGACTGATGAGGACGCGAGCGTCAAGATAGGTACAAGGCTCAGTCAGACTCAGGCTTAGGGCTGACACCTGTTCCCTGCTGCTTGATCTGGCGGCAGCCGGCCGTCTGTCTCGGTTAGGTTGGATTGGATTGTCGATGAAGCATGGGAGCCTAGGCCTCTAAGCTGAAGTAGGAAGGGAAAAACGGACACGGGCCGTTACGGCCTCAAATGAGAGAGAGAAAAAATGCTGGAGATAAAGTTGTTGCGTGCACGCACGCAAAGAAGAAGAAACAAAAAAAGCGGAAATTTCCAATTCGCGCGACATTGCAAGCACCCCCGAAATCCCTTTGCCTCGCTTCACTCTGCAGCGCTTGCGCTGAGATAGCAGATACGCGATATTTTTATGCAGGGATACCGTACAGTATTTCAAAAACAGTGTACTATGATATGATATGATGATTGGTGCCTCTCTCAAATAACATAACGAGAAAACAAGGCTGACCAATATTGGGCAAGGGTGGGCCCGTCAGTGCGGTAAGTTTATCGTTGCATGGCGCCGTCAGCCGGGGTCGATCGTTGATATTGATATCAGATATCAGTATTGATGATGATAACACTCATCGATTCATCGCTCAAAGTCACCTCTCATCGCCGCGCCGTCCCCTGCGCCCTGCGCCGTCGCGCGAGGGCCGTCCAACCGCCAAAACCAGGTACTACTAGTAGTACGTCGTCCGTGTGCATGTGCGTGCTGTTTGTTTTTTTACGCCCCAATCGCAAAATCGCACATTGGGCGCAGCCAAGGGCCATCATCATCATGCGGGACGCAGCCTCAGCCTTTCTTCTTGACTTGGCCACAAGAACATACATACATATTAGCGGTAGCGGTGCCCGCTAGTATCCAATATACAGATCGAACCGCGGTACCCGTGCCACGGACTACTATCATGACGATTCTTCATCGGTTTCGCTTTGTTTTTTTTCTAGGGTTGGTTCACTGAAGTTCGGGTACTGGGCATCGTAGTAAGTCTGAGGCAGAGCGCCGACGATGAGCGCAAATCCGATATCCGATATTACCCTTTCTCTCGCTTCGCTCGTACTACGAATATGTTGTCGATCTGCACACAAAGCATAAACAGCGGTTGCACCCCACTTTTCTCCCTCCCCTGTCCCCCCTCTCGGCAAAATCCTTGCTGGCTAATGTTACGCGCAAATGATGGACGGCGCGCGATTTGACCGCGGGATGATTCGCGACTTTTGTTCCGTCCCTCGCTAGGCACGCCGACTATGGCTCGTCGGGGATACCGTACGAGCACCGTACAGTACCGCATTCATTGACTGACGACCGGCTGGTGACTGGGGGGAGGAATTGAACGGCATGATGCCGGCGTGCCTGCCTTGCATTCAACTCAACTAAGTCACTGTCATCGTAGGCAGATTTCTTTGTTTCGCCTGTCGCAGCTGAACAGCATGAAAAAAATGTCAAGGAAGGTTTCATCATCATTGCGCAGTCAGTCAGTGTCAGTGTAGTTAGACGTCGTAGTAGTGGGTGGTTGGACTGATTGGCGACGTCGGCCACTCGGCCCCCCTGTCCAATCAATGTGATCATGGCGATGACGATGCATGCATGCATAGTAATACACAAATGACCGGAACACCCTGTTGCCCGTCGCTAAATCCAGGGCCGCGACGATTCACACGGCGACACAGCGACACAGCGACAGGATAAACTATTCCGCACGGTCACCGTGTACGGTCACGGTTTACACGGTTTTACAGCACGACCGATATATAAATCTGTAATATACAGCCAATCCACTGGCAACTCATTCGAGGGGGTACAACTACCAAGGCACACCCGACTGAACTGAGTCAGAACGCACCCCACCTTCAATAATTACCTTGGCACCCACCCGACCTCTGTACCTATCAGGCTTACAGTAATCCATTCAACGCGACTCGACCAACTGGTATTTTGTTCGATCGAGAAGCCTCGGAAGAAGCCGAAGCCGAAGCCGGGATTCGGTATTCCGTGCGGACCGGGGGTGCCCACCACGAGACACCGGTGCAGTTCACGGTCGTACGTCGTACAGTAGTGGGGGTCGAAGCAGAAAGAAGAACCCCTCGCTCACTTGAAATCTCGATTGAACACCCCGGCAAGAAGTACTACTACAGTGGTATCGCGACACGGTCCCACGCCTTCCAACCGAACCGTCTTTTTTCACTTTCCATCTTTCTCTCTCTCTGCCAGTGTTCGGTGCAAGTTCGGTGTGAAAGTGAAAGAAGTGGGTCACGGTGGCCGGCCGGCAGGCTGGAAGAAATGCTGCTTCTTTTTCCGAAGTTTCCTGTTTTCGAGCGAGAAGGTCTCGTTTTTAGAAACATACATTATGACAGAAGAGAGAGCTCCGCTCGCTTCCTTTTCGGTGCGAGTTGAGGGGGGGGGGGATACTGACGTCTGAGATATCACGGTAGAAGCCTTCCTTCGAAAAGCCACCTGACCTCATCATAACGCGCTACTCCGCATACCACGGACGGAAAATGGCTTGCAGCGATCACACCACAAGTTCCAACCACGAGGGGCTGGGCTGGGCTGGGCTTCTGCTGAAACAAATTTCGCGAGAATCCGCGGCGAGAAGAGGCTTGAAGCTTGAATGTCAAAACATAAATTAGAATGTGAATTATTTTTTATATTCTTTTTGCAAGTCGAGAAAACCGTTCCATCGACATCAAAAAAAACTATGCTGATGAATGTGTGCTTATTTTCTTTTATATCTTTTGAATGCTTCGTCAAGCGCTACGGCGGGGTATGTGCTGAAGTATGTACGATGTAGTAGAGTGTCCAAGGGATGGGGGGGGGGTGGTTAGGAACGTAGCACGCAGCCCATAAAAAACATCAAAAGTTACAAATCCAATATAGCTAGCTTTTTGCATTCTAGTTGAATCAGTTGTTGAAACACACAGAAAACCCCACCTCCCTTAGCCAACAACAAACAACCCTCGTTCCCCCCCGCCCCCCCACGTGCCCCCCACGCCAGAAAGGGGGAGGGAGGGAGAGGTGAACATAGAAAAGCCCAAATTAAAGAGTTCGACAGGAGACGAGAAGACGACGGGGGGATCAAGCGTCGATGGAGCTGTCGCCGTCGCTCGGTAGCGTCATCTTGTACGTCCCATCGTCCACTTCGCCCCCCTTGAACGTCGTGCCCGAGTCCGTCATCTGCGTCGTCGTCGTCGATTTGAAGACGATCGGCCCGGTCGAGCGCGAGTTTCGGGCAGACGGCTTTGACGGCATCGAGTACGATATCGACTGAGGTGGCCTTGTTTCTTCCGAACTGACGCCGCGGCCAATGCGTACAATGATAAGCGAGAACTGCGCCGAGGAGATGGGAACTTGAGCATGAGGGGTGATGGGCGAAACAGTGTTTCCAAAGTTACGTACCACGATGCCCTGAAGGTGGTACCAAGACAAGGATTGCGCGAGCAAGGAATGTAAATGTGAGACACCCAGAATCAATGAGTTTCAAGGTTCCGACTTACGATTATAGGCGAGGTCTATGCGATGGTCTTGTCAGCAGACATTAAGAAAGGAAGCGAGCAAGTATGACTTACGATATCCAAAAAGATGTTGAACATGTAAGAGCCGACCGCAAAGGCTGCGACCTCACTTGCCAAGACAGTCAAATAGATGGCACCTGTTGCATTCCGATACACGTAAGATTGCTGTGGTCGGAGCGGGAGCGGAAACATGAAACGCACCAGATTCAACGACGATGATAGCGACTTTTGTAAGGTTGGAGGAGCCCATCTTGGCCTCGCGCGTCTGCTGCTGGGTCCGCCAGATGCGGTACGCAATGAGACCTGGAAAGGAATATCAAATTCGACATTGCCTCGACAAGTGCGTCGCACAAACACGCACCTGTGCAGACAGCATTCAAAGCGAGAGTGCAGGAGAAAAACGAGTTGGAGATTCTCTGTTGATGGTTGTTGAAAACAACGTTTGTCCCGACGAGCGATAGTGTGTATACTGCCGCGATGCCCATTGCTTGGGAAAGTGGAATCAGCGTTCGTCCGCGCCGGGAATAAAACCAGGGGGGGGCATACCTATGTCGGCAACATATAGAAGGATCGGGAACGCGAGGACAGCGATGCTCGCATTCCAAACGATATAGCACCGATATAGCTGGAGGCGCGTTCGGGATCAGTATAACGACCATTAAAAGAAAACGACGATGGACTTACGATGAACATATCGGACACGGCCGTCTCCGCGAGATAGATGGACGTTTTCATGATACTGAGCACCGATGTGACCTTGCTGTAGTATACGTCGGCGCCCTCAGCTGACCCGCTCCTCTGGTAGGCGTAGTAGAGACGAATAGCATCGACGACTTGGTGCTGTGGTGCGAGAAGAGCGGGTCAATGAACGGGTGTCCCAAAGGCATATAGTGAAGAACCAACCCAGGTTATGAGGATGAAAAGGGAGACCGAGACCAGGATCAGGCGGTGGTTCCCACCCGCCCTTCGCCTTCGCTTGTGGCAAAGGACCTTGACGCACTCTGCGAACAGTGCAAAGTACATGCCTAGATATGGGAGAAACAAACGGGGATAATCGGGGGGCGGTGAGCACCGGGTGTGGCACGAAGAGAATGGAAGAGAGAGGGAGAGGAGGTACCCGTACCATAGAAGATCGACTCGAGGACGAGTGCGACGAGCTCAGAACTTGCAAAACCGATGGTCATGGCGAAGGGGAGTCGATGGCGGGGGCGAGCGTGGAGGGGGCGGGGAAGGGACGGGGGTGGATGCCGAACAAAGAGGGCCTGGAGGCTGCCTCATAAGTAGTTGCATCGTAGCGCGTTCGATGGGACGGAAAAGACGCCGGAGTACCGTTGAAAGGAAGATGAAGGCGAGCCCCAATCTGGGTGCTGGCCTACACGGCCCGCCAAGCCCTTATCGTATCTTCCCTTTTTTGTACATCCCCACCTCAAAGGGAATAACAACGAACCCCCACCGACAAAAAATTAATTTATTAATTTATTGATTTCGTACTCCACCCAAGAGTAGACAGCTGTACGTCATCTCCACGACCGCCAGGACTTGGGCCTCTCCACTTCCGGACAATCCTTTGACAACCCACTCCCCCAGATACAGTACTCACTGCGCCCCCAGCGTGCCCCGCGGTTCCTGGCTGCCCTCGGCAGAACCGTCGGGTGCGACGCGAGGGCATTTACAGCAGCCGGGGGGGGCACGCGCTACGGAAGCCCAGTCAGCTTCTTTTTCTCACAACTCAACTTTGTATGCACTTGCGTGCATAGAGCGGAGATCGCACAGCGCTCTCTCCTACTGGCACCAGCACCACCCCGCCTAACGCGCAACCCATTTCATTGCCCTCTACCCCCTCGTCGTCTCCACGCCCCTTTGCGCTACGCGATGCGATTAAATATCATAACAATCTCCACCGGGAATCTTCTTTGGAATGTGCTAATCCTACTCGAATACTGCACTACTTCGAAAACGTCGATATCGTTGCGTTGCTTAGTGCCGCAAATGGGTTAGCTGAACGCCTCGCCCTCGTCAGACATTTAGAGAATCTGTCGTGCGCCCAGATACGAACCTCACCAGCACTGCGATGTTTGCGCCACTGCATCACCCGTAAAGGCAATCCCTTTAACGATACCTCAATCAGCTTCAACCCAAGGCGTGCCACCCCACACCCCCTCTCTCGCTTGGCCAAGCCTCCACCCAGTCGGTGAGCCGGTTGAAGCTCCATGCATGCAATCCAAGTGGCAATCATAGTCCCTCGACGCTAGCCGTCGCCCGCACAAAGGTCGGCCAATGCGGGAAATGAACTTCCTACAGTAAGGGACCGGCGTCAAGTAACACCCTCCAATTCCCATGTAAAGGCGCGGCTAAAACCTTTAGCTGCCAGTCGTAGCCCCTTCGTCTCTTCACCCTTTCATCGGAATTTCCCACTGATTTCCCTCTCACCACACCAGGACCCCTAATCATTGCAACTTGTTTTTATTGACGACTTAGCACTTTGTGCCTTGACGATACAGGGGGTGTGTGTTTGTGTGCGCGACGTCAATACCATCGATTGATACACAGCCCATGAATTTAGTTAATTTCCTGTCTATCTACGGTCTATCTATGGGGTCTTGAGAGCTACTGCTGTCACTAGTACTTTTCGTGGGGGCGTGGCCAAGGCTTCCAAGGGAATTGTCAAGAAAGACAGAGAAGTCGCACTACCGCCTTTGCGAGCCCCAAGGTACCGTACCCCACTTCTACTAAATACCTTCTTTTCGTTTGCTTGGAACGGAACCAATTGACCTAGAAAGAAAGTGCTCTGCATGTCATCCGCATTAATGCTGACATGATTGACCGTTTTTCGAGCCAAAGTAGAAAGATAAGAGGAATAGAAACGACAAAAGTGGAGAGTGGAGATAACTGAGAACGTCGCTCAGGCTCGGAGGAGGAAAAGCGCCTGCTCCGTCTGACGATCTCTCTCACACCGCCAGGGTCATATGATGCCCGACGCGCGATTCAGAACGTATGTCACGACATCTGGAGCAGTGATTCTGGTCCTCTTTTTGTTTTTTTTTCTTCTTCGTAGATCGTTCCGTTTGTTCGTTTCTCGTTCAAAACTTCCCCTTGTAGCGCCCCCACGTCACGGTGCCAGTACCAGTGCGCGCTCCATCCGCGTCTCTTCTCACCTATCCAGTTTTCCCACTGCGTTTCCCATCTCCCATCTCACATTCCCACCCACGTGTCTGACCCTTCCTTAATGAAAAGAAAAAAAAAATAGGCCGCATGGGAATGGTACGCAGCTCGCTGATTTCCTTTTCCCCACTTGCGGATCCGGGGTATTATGCAACGTGGGCTTATGAGCGTGCATGGCCATGGCCCATCACGCATCGTGATGCGAAAAAAAGGTTGGTTGACACGCTACACGACTCGGACACGCTCGTTAGTTGACCGCTGATGCGCTGATCTCTGGGAGCACGTACTGTATCCTGTTACGATACTACCCGGCGCACCTTACACCGGTACAGTACTACTATCGCTGTATGTGTATGTATATAAACGTGCCTATAGCTATCGTATCGTGCCTTTTTTTGATCTCGAGCTTGAGCTTCTTGAGCTTGAGAAAAGATTTAAAAAACATGGGTGAAAGAAAGAAAACAAGAGATTTACGTTGAACATTGAATTGATACGGGGGCCCTGGCAGGGCTCACCCTCACCTCATCCATCCCTATCAACACCCGCGGATTGCCGAATGTCGAGCGCCGACTCGGACGACGTGCTGCGCAAACCTCAGGCTGAGGGCAAGGGCTTCTTCGTATTCGTAGTTGGTTCACGCACGCCAGGATATCATAACGTTCAAAGTTCATTCAATCGATAAGTTGAACCCCCCAAAGAGTCGTCGACTCGGACAACACACACACACATATGGCTATATGGCGATTTTTTTTACATTGAATCTGACCACTGGCCATTCCACGCCACGCGATCAGAAACCCGTCAGTCAAGTAACCGTTCATCATCATCATCATCCCCCGCCCCTTCATTCGTCCCCAGTCAGTCACCGTATTTCTCACTCCACTGTTTTTTTTCTGAACCTCTTCCCTAACTCACACTCACAATACTGGCACTTTCCGACGGAACACCCCCCTTAATTATCGTCCCCTCCTTTCACCCTTCACACCAAACGCACTTGCGCTCGTCGCAGCGCCCCCCCCCCCCGTGCCTCTCCCCTCCCAATTGTTGTCTCTTTCCGTCCTTTTCAACTTTATGTAAACTAAGGGGTACTAGGCTGTACACTAAGGGCGCGGCGGCGTTCAGGGGATTTCCAATCAAAATCGATCCTTCGTTCTTTTCTGTGCACCCACGTTAATATGCTTAAAAGGCTTTCCTTCCTATCATAGAGCGAGCGAGAGAGCGACGACGAACGAAAAGAATTCCAAGTGGAACAAAAAAACCCCGTAGAAGGAATTAGGCCAGGAGGTCCCGACTCTGCTTTTTTTTGCTTCTCGTAACTTGTTTTTTTTTCGTTTCTGGCGATCCCTCGGACGAAGGCACACTCCGAACTCGTAGGACCTTCCTTTGCGCGGACAGTACGGTGGTAAAGCTGACTTTTGATATTAACAGCACCGTACTGCCGTTCGCGTACAGTACACACTTCACTTTCCATCGGTCCCGACAGCACCCGACGTGGCCCGACTGACTTGACATGGCATTGACACGTTCAGTTTCAGCCACAGTACAGTAGTTCGGATCTCATATCATTTGCATTTGTTGCTATTGGAAAGCGCGAAAAAAAAATCCTTTCTTCTCTTTCAGTTCTCCCCTCTTTCCCCCTTATTTGTTATGATAAGCACCGTGCCTTGGCTTCATATCACTTCATATCACTGCACCCCAAAACGTCAACTATGTCCCGGTCCCTTCCCCTGGCCTGACGCTGTGAAAAGCGAGAAAAGAAAAAAGAATAGCAGACAAACTTATTGAAATTTAGGAGAACGGTAGGATAGTCGCGACGCAAACGAAAAAAAACAAAACAAACATACATGCCAAACGACGCCAAGGGGAGCCACGAGAAAAGAGTCGACGAAGACGAACGAAGGTAATATATAACAGAACAAAAAAGGGGAAAAAGCGAAAACGAAATGAAACGAACGAAGGTCTCGCAACTGCACTTATGATGCACGCTTATTTTTACAACATGGAGGTCCCCGCCTTGATGAGGTCGGCAGACTCTGGGGAACGCAGGGTGATGCGGCATGCGAAAGGCTTCGGGTGGCTGCAAACGAAAGTCAATCGTTGTGCGTCGGACGTCTGACAGAGCATTACGGCCATACCTTACGAACCCTGTCGACGACACGACCAGGGGAAGGAGGGAACAAGTGAAACCACGTCAGCAAGAAAAGAAAGATAGGGTCGATTGAGGGGAACC
>Ga0137397_10004096_pt1 | contig 10130 bp, 18 predicted proteins | sample czorhiz116metaG_FD_106658 | JGI IMG/M metagenome (GOLD analysis project Ga0137397, IMG submission 106658) | Vadose zone soil microbial communities from Angelo Coast Range Reserve, California, USA - czorhiz1.16 metaG | ecosystem: Environmental > Terrestrial > Soil > Vadose zone | place: USA...
CGGTAATGCAGTCCGTTAATTTCACGTACAAGGAGCACGTAGAGAAGTTGGCTAAGAATCCTCAGCAAGTGGCGGCGAAGTGGTCTCGTAACCTCGGCGCCTCCACTACGGACATCGTTGCAGGAGTGGACGCGGTAACGGTATCTCCAACGGCGAGCGCAGCGGCGCGCAAAACGGAGATGCTAGCGAAGCTCACCAATGCCGTGAATAGCGGTAAGTGGGAAGCGGGTCTGAACCGCGTGTCACTCTCGGACTGGAAGCAGGCGATGAAGGACAAGGGCGTCCAGCGCGTCGCTTCCGGCGCTCAGGCTGCACAGGGAAAGATGGCCGCGTTTATGACCGAATTCCTTCCTGTCGCGGCCAACGTTTCGGCACAGGTAAAGACCATGCCGAAGCTCACTCTGGAAGATTCGATAGCGCGCAGCAATGCGGCCATTCGTGCATTCGCTGAGTTCGGCAAGTCGAGGCGCTAACCATGAGTGACGAACCGGCCTACCGCACGGCGTACGTAGACAAGAAGGGGCAGATTTGCCCAGAGACCGGTACCGATCTGACCGGATTTACGGCTGATGGGGTCCGCGCTCACGCGGAGAATCTGTTCCCTGACGCCGCGCGCGATAACTTTAGCAAAGAGGCGAAAGCACGAAAGGACATCCTTCTCAAGATCGCTAAGGAGAAGGACAAGTAATGGAAGGCTTTACCCTCGTCGCTTACTCGTCCGCTGCCGCAGGTATCAACGCAGCGCTAACCGCGCTTGCTGCGGTTCCTGATCCTCACGTCCGCGTAGTCGGAAATGACATCATCGTACCGGATACGATGAATACCCTTTGGGGCGGAACTGCGATAGGTCCGACCCTGACACGCGCGCAGCTTTCATCGCCTAGCCTGCGTCGCGTGTTCCTTCACGAACTGGCGCCCCTCGACATCGGCGCCGCGCTGCCCGCATCCCCCAGGAAGATATTCCTTCGGGACGGCGATCCGCAACCATTGGACACGGCGGAAGCGTTGGACGCGCTGATAACTAACACAGCGTCCGACCGTGAAACTGTGTTGGTTTGGTTGGGTCCGGGTCCGTCGAAACCGGACAATAGGCCATCGTGGACGATCCGCGTAACGGCGACGCCTACCGCCGTTGCGGGCGCATGGACAAACGGTTCCATTACGTTCGACCAGACGCTACCAGCGGGTAGCTATGACGTGGTGGGCGCGCGCTTCCGTTCTACAAACCTGATTGCGTTCCGCTTCGTGTTCGTGGGCGGTACGTTCCGACCGGGCGCGATTGGGTACGCGTCTACTACGTCGCTGGACTACGACAGTTTCAGGGATGGCGGTCTTGGAGTGTGGGGTACGTTCAAGCACAATTCCCCGCCTACCGTAGACTTCCTCGCCAACGCGGCGGACGCCTCATTCACAGGCGAACTCGACCTTGTCTATCTGGGCAAGGGTGGAGCGTAGTAGCGCAATGGCAGTTAAACCCGACGACCTCAAAGGCGCAACGCTGGCGAAGTACGTACGGGACCTGTGGGGGGACAAGGTTCGCCTTGTCCCTTCGCAGACCATCGCCGTATTGACAACGCCTACCCGCGTATATAAGAACAACCCGCGTCGGTTCTTGGCGATCATTGTTAACCAGGGAACCGGACAGGTGTTCATAGACTGGAACAATTCCGTAGCCGTTGGCGCCGGTTTACCCCTAGCGCCACAAGGGGGAACGCTAATCCTTACCGCGTTTGAGGACGGCGAACTATGCGCCTACGAATTAGTGGCGATAGCCTCTGCCGCAGGTAACAACCTTTCCGTATGGGAGGTAGAGACTCTATGAGGCTACTTCAACCGTTCGCGCAGCGACCGCAATACTACGACCGTAACCCGCTGCAAGTCTCCCAAAACTTCACCACAGGCGGAACGCCTCCGCACGGCAGTACGTCACGGTGGAGTTATACCGTTCCCTCAAACCGGAAGGCGTTCATCACTAGCGCCGCCTGTAACGTTCACCGTGCGACCGTCGCTACTACTGCGGCAGAGGTACAGGGGAATATTCAGATAGGAAACGCTCCACCCTGTACGTGCGGTGAATTCTGGCAGAACTCAAACGTACTGGACAACTTCGTCCAGGGAAGCGTACCCCTAACGGCAATCATGCTTGCGGGTGAACAGGGGTCCGCGCTTACGCAAGACCTATCCACAGGCGGGTCCATGGGGTACTCGATGGGATGGAAGGGTATCGAATTCGACGCCTAGGCGTCAGGAGGTAGCATGGTTCTAAGAGTAAAGCTGGAAGGAACGGGAACGCCGCGTGATCCATACCGCGTGAATCTTCCCACCTACCAGATGATCCACGGTAACGTTACGCATGGGTGGGCGCTCGTAGCCGTCCCCGATGACGTACACGGACTGACAGCGGCGGACCTCGGACACGAGGAAGTAGAGGAAACGACAGAGGGACCGCATTATCCCAAACTGTGTGACACCTGTGTAGAGAAGGTCCACGCTCACTTTGACGAGCACTACAAGGAACACGAAGGTGAGTTCCGTGTGGAGCAGGCTAAGTGAGTAAGGAAGTGATCCAGCAGGTAACTACGTCCCTTATCTCGCTCATCATCATCGTAGGCACGTTCGGAATCGTGGCATTCCAGATCGTTAACGGTAAGCCGGTTCAGATACCGGACATTATCGTAGCGCTCGTCTTTGGCGTATCTGGCGCGTACTTCTCTCATGCTGCGTCCGTGAACGGAGCGCGTCAAGCAGGCGCCGCAGCAGCGCAAACCGCGATAGCCGCAGGAGTGACGAATGGGACCCATGCTAGCGGCGCTCCGTGACCTGTTAGTAGCCGTGGGTAAACTGTTCATAGGAATCTTCGCTCGTAAGCAGGAGGCGCCACCTTCCCCGGCGCCCCCTGCGCCCGTTCCTACGCCTCCACCGTTACCCACGCCTACGCCGATACCAATTCCCCCGGCGCCCGTTCCCCCGCCTCCAACGCCGCAACCGGCGCCGTCACCGTTTACACAGTCGCAATGGTGGCACGGTGCCTACCGCGTAACTCAGGATTGGGGATGCACCGATCTAGCGTTAGAGGGGCGTAACCCGTTCCATCCTGAGTGTCCGTATTTCCACGAAGGCATAGATTACGCGTTACCTATGCGGACTCCAATCTACGCAGGCTACGAAATCTACGTTTGGGCAAAGGACGTTCCCGGTTATCTCGGCGCCAACGCACTACAGCTATGCGTAGGTCCCGGTCCGACTTGTGATCACGACGTATGGCTATACCACATGGACGAGGTAGTCCTAGAACAAGGCAAGGTTTATCCGAAAGGTACGCTGATCGGATATAGCGGCGCGCGTGGTCAGGTAACGGGTCCACACATTCACTTTGAAGTTAGGCCACATGGTCTAGCGTATCGTCACTCCGTGAATCCCCTCCCGTGGGTGACAGGCGCAGCGTTTGAGGGGTAACCCGTTTATTGCCAGGGAGGTAATCCGACAATGGCAATCAACCTAACGCCAGAGCAGATACACGAACTCGACAGCTACCGCGTTCAGCTAGGTACAATCGCGGAACAGATAGAGAAGGCTGAGCGCGCAGGTATCGACGTTGCAGACCTCAAGGACCAGTTTGTCCGCATCGAGAACCTACGCGCGGGACTACTGCGAGAGTACGGACCGCCCGGACCTAAGCGAAGGCGGGGCGCATCCGGTACGGCAGCGTAGGACCTAGCGCCCAATGGATCAGATTAAACAGCAACTAGACACTATCGAGGCGTCCCTGAAATCCGTGGCGGACGGAATCAAGGGGAACATCGTCATACGCGCGGTCGAGAATATCCCAGGCGTTAAGGCCGTCATAGATTGGATAACCAATAGCCTTGACGTAATCGAGCGCAACATAAACCAGACCGCGCAGTCCGTCAAGGACCAGATAGGCGCAGGCATTCAGAACGCGATACCGGATGCGCTTAGCGTCATCGGGGGTCTGGTCGCAAGTCTTGAGAACACGATAGCGACGACCGTACAGAACATAGCCACGGCGGATGACTTCGCTACGTCCGTGGTTAGCGTAATCCGGCGTTACGATAAGAACCTAGCAGGCTGGATATACAACCTTATAACCGGCAGTATTGGCAACACGGCGCTAGGTGTCCTGCATACGCTAGAACTAGAGCGCCCGGATATGGTGGACCCGATCATAGACGAACTCCTAAAGGTTCCCGGTATGCCGGAATGGATGCGCCCCGCGTTAGGTGGAGCGCGTGAACGTGGCGCCCCGTTCGTTGCGTTCCTACTTCCGGCGCTGATACTGGCAGCGTTGCTTCCGGCGCTCGGCGCAATGTCGGAACCGTTCCGCACGGCGGTACTGCAAGGCGCCTATGACCATATGCCAACGAAGGAGGCGCCTGAGAATATCCTTACGCCAGCGGTCCTACGCGAGCAGATAACGGAGGAACGCTGGCTACATGGGATGCGCCAGCAAGGATATAACGATGACGTAGCGCTAATGTTCCTACGCGTCGCACAGCAGAGGTTACTACCGGAACAGGCGGTCCGCCTACTGTTCCGTGGGCATTGGACCCAGGCGCAATACGAAGGCGAACTAAGGGACCGTGGCCTAGACCCTGAGCGCGCTATAGACTTCTATAACGCCTCATACGAACCGTTACCGGAACAGTACGTACAGACCGCATGGCTGCGCGGACTGGTTAGCGACGCGGAGCACGACCGCCGTTTAGGTATGCTCGGCGTTCCGCTAGAGAATGCGGCGCTACTTCGCAAACTCTACTTTCGTATCCCGGACCCGGCGGACCTAATCCATATGGCAATCCGTAACGTGTTCTCCCCCGAGATCGTAGAACGGTTCCAGCTATTTGGTGACTTCCCCGAAGCGTTTAAGACCGCAGCGGAACAGCAGGGAATATCCGAGTACTGGGCTAAGAACTATTGGGGTGCCCATTGGATCGTACCCTCTAACTCAGAGGGATACGAAATGTTCCAGCGTACTACCCTTGACAGTACCGACCCGCACCATGATACGTTCACCCTGTCAGACGGGACAGAGGTACAAAACGTCATAGGGCTAAGTACCCTGCGGTTACTGCTACGTGAAAAGGACGTAGCGCCCTACTACCGCGACAAACTGATAGACGTGGCGTATTCTCCGCTAACGCGTATCGACGTACGGCGGATGCATAAGGTAGGCGTTCTCTCTCATGCTGGCGTACAACGCGCCTATCTGGACCTCGGCTACTCGCCAGCAAACGCGCTACGTCTTGCGGATTACGTACAGAAGCTGAACACGATAGAGGCGAAGGACCGTAGCCTCCCGCTTACGGATTCTCTCCGCCGTCAGGTTATCAATCTGTACGTACAGGACAAGCTGGACCTTAACGATGCGTCCTTTGCTTTTACTGATCTAGGATTCACCGATGACGAAACGAACTACTACTTAGCCGCTGCGAAATTGGTCCAGACGGTAGATGACGCGCAGGCTATCGAGTCCGGCATAGGAAAGCTCTACGTAGCTGGATTCATAAAGGTAGAGGAAGTGATTCAACGGCTACGGGACGCGATGGTCCCCGACGCCGGAATAGCGCGCCTAATATCGAAGTGGAATCTGACGATACAGTACGACATGGAGAAGCGCCTAAGCCATCCGACGCGGGACCTGTCCAAGACTGAACTACTGGACGCGTTCAAGGCGGGGATGATTCTAGAACCGGACGTAATCGTCCTACTGGACCAGCTAGGCTACTCGGACGAGGAATCGCAAGTCCTCGTTAATCTGGCAAAGTTCCAGCGGGACAAGTCGGCGCGTACGTCACAGATAGACGCGCTAAAGGCGCTCTATATCAACGGAGTACGTCCGCCGCTAGACGTGTCCAACGCGCTAGACCAGCTAGGCGTACTAGCAATGCAGCGCGACGCATACCTAGCTGAATGGGAATTGCTCAGGGAACAGCGCACGGAGAAGCTACCGCTAGCTACGCTCCGTGATATGTTCAAGCGCCAGATTATCAATCTGGACGAGGCGACCGCACAGTTAAGGCGTCATCGGCTAACAGACGATGACATAGCAAAGCTGATTCAGCTTTGGGGAGCAGCATAGCAACATGGACAACGCGAACCGGCCTAAGTCGCCCGAGATCATCCATCTACAGAATGCGATCGGCGCCGCGCAGAGGGTGATAAAGGGAACGCCGCTACCGCTAATCGAACCGGACCAGGAATCGGAGCCTAACGTTATTCCGTCGGCGCCGTCGGGACCAGCGCCAGCGGGTAGCGAATTGGGTCCACAGGGTGCCCTATAGAATGGGGCGGGAGAAGTCCACGATACGGGGCGCTGATGGTAACCTCGTCCATGAGCGCCGCATTTGGACTCCCTCGGAGAAGGGACCAGCGCGCGGACCGGAATTTATCCTGCGTGTATCTCTCCCATCCGTCCGCCTGCGCGTCGTACTTGATACCGGAACGGCGGATGCGGTCGCCAAGTTCGTACCACTTACGCGCACGAATGTAGAGGTACGAGGATTGCTTTACGATGCGGAGTCCGCCCAGAACCTCATCTTTCAGGAGTCCACCCACTCGATTCAGCGCGTGGAGATCACAGATAAAGCCATCTGTATCGACGTAGTAAACGTGGTCCCTACCCGCAACGGAGATTAGTTCCCACAACTTATGACGACCGTAAGCGGTGACGTGGGCGGGTATCGCTAGCAACGTATCCCGCCCCATCGCTTGCCGACCGCGCTTCTCCATCCGACCGCCCACTATGCGGTACTCGTACCATTCGTGGTCCTGCGCGTCGAACGCTATCCACATACTATCCGGCGCGTCTATGTCCCTACCCTTAACCTCTGTAAGCCATACCCTCTGTCCGAACTTGCCGTACGCGGCGGTCAGTAAGCGCTTAGCGGTATCCTCTAGCCAGCGGTCCTTACTTGCCTTGCCGATTGCGCGTAGGTTCCAGAAGTAATCTACGTAACGGTCGAAGATGGGCGCACGTTCGTAAATGATCGCTTCCTCAATCTTACGTATGGAGTCCGTCCCGATACCGTATTCGAGTTCAGGCGTAGACAACGTGGTAACGAAGCGCCCCACAGGAAAGATGGTCCCGCCCTTGTCTCTGAACGGGAAATATGGTACTTCCGTTTCGACCTCCACCCTAGCGGTTCCGCAGTAGTCGCGGAGAAGTTCGTCCAGGCGAGATACGCTCATGCGGCTACTGTGGCCTATTTGCTTCGTAGGATACTGCGTCCCTTTCATCACGGACGCGTAGAAGGACGTAGAGTCCATAAGCAGGTACCACCCTCGCGGCGCCCTGCCCCTAAAGAACACCTCACAGCGGCCAGCGAAGTAGGACGCCCGTTCAATTTCCAGTACGTCCTTATGAATGTGCACGTAAATAGGATGATCCATAAAGGTATGCCGGTAGGCGTTAAACGCCTGTCCTGCAAGCGTGGGCGCGAAGTATCCGAGTTCGTGAGAATCCCTGAACTCTAGCCAGCGACGTAGGAGGCGGTAGGCTATCTCTACATCGTTGGCGCAATGCCGGAACCACACTTCGTCAGGGTCCGAGAATGGCGGCATTCTCCATTTACGCATTCCGACCAGCGGCGCCGCGTCACGTAACGACATAGGGTAGAAGTTGCATAGGTCTAGCCATAGCTGGGAAGCGCCACGAATGCTAATTAGGTCCGGTCCCGCCTTCCAGCGTTGGGACCACTTCCCGCGTTCGTAGACGAGGCGCGTAGGTTGCCATCCTGCGCGGGACAGATGGTCACTAGAACTAAGTACCTGCGCGTCGAAGTCCATATTATGCGCAACGATACCGATTCGCTCTTTGGTATGGACCCTATCCGTGATCCAGTCAAGTAGTGCCGTAGCTGTCGTGAATTGCTCACGCTCAAACTTCTCCGGTTTACTCGCACGTTCCATTCTCCAATACCTAGCCACGGCTAGTCTGAATACGTGTTGCCAGCGCTTCGGTTCAAGTTGAACCGGCATTGTCTCCGTGTCTAGGATGATCCACGATTGGGGCGCCCCGCCTGAACGGTTAGGGCGGATGATATGCGGAACGCGCAGTCCTGGCATGTAGGACTAGGCGCCTTGCGCGCTGCCGTAGAGATCGGTAAAGGCGTCCTGCGCCTCAGCCAACGCTTCGGCATCGGATAACTGATCGTCCGTCGCGTACGTCCTGAATTCGTGGTCCATGATGATCTCGCCCGTATCAGGGTCCCACGTAGTGATCTCGAATACGTAGTTAAACTCCCGGTCCTGGAATTCGCGTTCCGCCTTCGTGAACACGTCCTCCAATATGAGTTCTAGGATTTCCTCTGCCATTGCGCTCCTATGAATGAGGGGCGAGACTTGCGCCCCGCCCCCTGTGCACGAGTAGACGTTACGAGAAGATGTACGTACGCCCAGACTTGCGTAGCGTCGTACGGAACGGCGGACGAACCGCACGCAGCGCACGCAGTAGCGCGACCTGACCACAGAACCAAACGACCGTTTCGGATGAATCAATCAGGTGTGAGGTGACCTGAAAGCCTTCCGTAACCTTCCCCGTTTCCGGCACGATAGCGGACGCAGGTTCCCACTCTAGGACGACCATCGCCACGTCTATCAAGTCTGCGGCGGTACGCTGAACCGGCAGTCCCGCTTCCGCTGCCGCCTCCGCAAATGTCGGAACGTCGCGCGCTTCCTCTGCCATTATTTCCTTCCTTTGGGTAGTACGGTCCGCGTGTTATGTACGCTCGCCGTAGAGTCCTTCGTATCGGACTGAACTTTCATCGTCCGGTACATGTTCACGATCTTGAATCCGCTTACTTCCTGTAGCGCCGTGGCAAGGTCCAACGCGCACAAGTCTATAGGCTCGTCTAGCGTATCGTGGCCTAACCTCATGCATTTTTGCTCCACGCCGCAGGCGCTACATACGGCGTTCGTTACGTACGAGATCATAGGCGCTCCTTCTCGGACGGGGAGAGTTCGGTTTCCTCTGGCGTCCGAATCTCTAGCATGTCGGCTAGTTCCATCATGTAGCGCTCGGCGCTTTCCAGATGATCCACAAGGCGGGCGCGCACGTCTGCCAGGTAAGCGTAACCCGGATGCTGTTCCATGATTACCTTAGCCATAGTCACGGCGCCTACCGCCTGACCTAGTTTCATAACTAGCTTATGGTCCATACCTCTCCTATGGTACGTACTGGTTCTGTTCCTCAAGCAAGGTGATCAGGCGGGATACTCGATGCTTCGCGTATCCGCGCTGTTTCCTGAACTTGCCTAATTCCAGGCGCCAGAAGTGGACGAGATTCGCGGAACTATTCAGGTCCCACCCAACGCGACGGAGATTAGCTTCGCAGCGGTCTACCTCCACGTTGAGCCTAGTAACCTCAGCGCTCCACTTCTCAAGTTCCCTTTGAAGCGTAGGAACGCTGCCACGTTCGGACATAGGCCGATCCTCCATCTAGGCGACCCGAGAGGGTCCCGAGGGAGCGAGTATAACAGAGAGACCGGGGGTCCCGCCCCCCGGCCTCTGGACTCTTGACGCGGCGCGAATGGCGCTAGGGACTACTTCCCCTCGTCCTCCGCAACCTCGCCCCACGTTTCGCGCCGAACGGTAAGCCTGTCGAGCTTGCCGCCTGCGCCCTTCGCCGCCGCTAACGCCTTTGCCTTCGCTTCCTTGTCAGACTCGGCAGGGAAGATGACGATTGCGCGGTACTGGTTCGCTGCCATCGAATGCCACCTCCTTCACGCGCGTAGCGTGGTAGAATGGTCTCATTCTAGCACAAGGAGGTGACCCGAAGTGAGCCAGCCAATCAACTTGACGCCATCGTGGAAGGAGTTCCTACGCCGACGGGAAGCGGAACTCTTGCCCCGCGTTCGCGCCGAAATCGTGCGCCTGCGTGAACTCTACCCGCGCGACCCTGACCGGATGCCTAGGTCCCTGTCGTACTTCTCGCTGATCTCGATTCAGATGGAACTTGAAGCGCTAGGCGAGCACCCGGACCCCATCGGACGACACTAGAGGCGCCCGACGTGCTACAATCGTCCTAGCGCGTCGGGTCCGCTGCGCCGCCTGTGACCTCCATCCAGGCGGCGCTTTCACGTTCGGGTGCGCCCGTCGCGTGGGCGCTTCTC
>Ga0137397_10004097_pt1 | contig 10130 bp, 15 predicted proteins | sample czorhiz116metaG_FD_106658 | JGI IMG/M metagenome (GOLD analysis project Ga0137397, IMG submission 106658) | Vadose zone soil microbial communities from Angelo Coast Range Reserve, California, USA - czorhiz1.16 metaG | ecosystem: Environmental > Terrestrial > Soil > Vadose zone | place: USA...
CAGGAGTTCTGATATCGTAAACCATACACATCATGATGGTCCATATTCTAAGTTTCATCAACGTGCCTTCACTGGGTTATCTTTAGGACGTGGAGCACTATCCCGAGATACTTCTCAGCAGTGATCTTGCTTGGCCTCTCCAGTGGTACCGTGTCATGTTTACTAGGGCACTCACCGAGGAAGACAAACGAAGGCATCCCGCTCAGCTCCACATTCGCTTACGCGTGATTATTTTTTTGCCAATCGTGCCTCCAAGGGGAACCCCACCCATGCATAAGCCAGTATACGTCGGAGCGTGTATGAAGGACGAGATCCGCCTCCTTGCCATCTACGGGATCCACAACTTGGAAAAAAAGATTTCGAGACGACTTAGAAGTTGAAATATGTGCGCTTGTAAAATACGTGAAATCTCGCACCAATTCTGGCATATGGAACATGTTTCATGTCCTTCTGTTGGCGGAGAATGAGTCGTCGTCGTTATCCGCGGAAAAAAAAAGGTATGGGCCCAACTGGGGTTCGAACCCAGGACCGCTCGCAGAGTGCCAAGACATGAACCCAAAGCGAGCATCGTACCACTAGACCATTGGGCCACAAATGATGGCACTTATAGTGACAATGTGATCCGGTGCGCACCAGAAAGGTAAGCGGATGGGGATGGGGGGAACGCCACTTATCCAACGCTGAGCGCTGAGCCGAGGATGATGTTGTGAACGTCGAAATGGACAAGTTTAAGGCCCTCGAACCAGTCAAACTCCACCAGGGTTCTCAAGGATTTGCGTCCAGGCTTCCTTCGACTCCCCATATCGGAAAACTTCCCTCCTCGCTCCACTTACTCGTCCTGAAGTACATCCCTGTCCCAGATGTCCCAGCCTACGCGCGTACAAATCGTGCCCTCGCTCGCCTTGCCTCCTCCGAAGAGCTCTGGGAGCACCACTACACCCTTTTAGGTGTTGGCAGATATGGCTTTGGGCCCGTACTCGACGAGCTGGAGAATCGGACGCGCAAGGAAGTGCCAGAACAGCCTCCCACGTTAACCGTAGATGTTGCAGACGATGACTTTGGAGACTTCGCGTCCGGGTCTGACGTTTTTGGTTTAGGGATCGGGGGGCAGAGCGGACTGTCTTCCTCTTCCTCCCCAGCCGAAGTGGGCAATTTCGTTGGTGGCAGCACGGTGATGCAAGCAACGAATGTCCTCGGTACAACGTCATCCCGCGCTCTCTACATACGCGCGCATAAACTTCTGAGAAACCTTGCCCCGGCATTACTTGAACCTCCCCACCAGATCCTTTCCTCCCTTTTCCCTTCCACGATCGCGTCGGTCTCTTCCCTCACCTTGTTGCACCGCTCCAAGACACTCCATCTTCTCCTCCGATTTCATTCCCTTCTTCGACCCCTCCGATCGTCGCCGTCCCTGCTGTCCGCCCTCCGTGCTGCCTCTGACCGGTTCGACGCTGCCTTGCTCAGCGCCTTCGAGAATGCGGACGGTCGGGCTGACGAGGCTGGCATGCGCGATGCCGCTGAATCGAGTTGGGAAATCTGGGATCCGCACGAAACCGGAAGCGGGGCAGTCGCGGAATGGGAAATGGGGCGGGTGTGGGCCGAGAAACGGGAGATTTTCTATGTCACGAGCGTGCACAAACCCCTCGACAATTTCACGTATGTCATCCATCCACTTTCCATGCTGCATAATGACGACAAACAGCACGGACGGCACCTTGAATTTCGAACCGATGGACGCCTTCATGGGCTTTGTGCTAGACGCGCTTCGAGAGCATGGCTCCCGCGCCGTACGCGTCTTCCCACCTGCTGCAGGCGTTCTTGTGTCCTTTGCGGATCGCGTTGCAACGGAAGTAGTACGTCGTCATACCTCGTGTCTGCGTCACCCCTCACCCCCGTGGCTCAACCTGGAATCTCGTAGGTTTCTGAATATATCACACCCCTTCTCACGCATGCCCGCTCTCTGGCGAACAGTGCCTTGTTCTTGAAAGCAACTGCTGCCTGTTTTCGGGAGGCCTGGCGGATCGTGGATACCATTCTCGAACTTGCCAGCCGGCGGCATCCGCATGGCGCGGAGGAGGAAGTCAGCAAGGCACAGGCGGAGGACGTCGTGTGCGTGTTTTCCATCCGCCTTCATTCCGAGCATACATCGTGTCCCCTTTTCACTTCTGATCCGTGTTCCGATCGATCCCATGCTCAAATTCGAATTCGGCTCCGCCTGACAGATATCGGATGTTCGAACCCAACATGGACGAATACCTTGACGAAGAGATAGATTTCATGAAACAAACTTTAGAGCAGACTTGCCGAGAATGGGAGAAAAAGGTATTGTCTATCCTTCCTCACCCTTCGTACCCAGTCTCCTGAGCTCATCTTAGACGCTCAATACACGCAGACGAGTCTTCATACCGATGCGCCGCCGTCACTCACGACCCAACAACCCACATTTCTCGCTTCTTCCTCGCCGGCCCATCTCAAGAGCAATGTCCTTTCGACTTTTACCAATCTCCTTCTCATTCCGGTTTCCATTGTCCCACGCACTGTCGGGACCGTCTCGGGTGCTGCCGTTCATGGCATTGCGATGCTCGACCCGCGGCGGTGGGGCGGAGCCGGGCAAGACAACGGAACCGATATGAAAGAGGGGTACACCAGGGGCGTGGATAGTACCAATGTCGTACTTTGGGAGGACGAAGACCAACCTGATGCATCCAGCGAACGAGGCGATGTTACGGTGACACCCCCGACCACGTCTTCCTCTCCACAACCTCGGCGACTGTATTCCTACGACAATCTCCAACTTCTTCTCTCCCTCGATGTCACCCTCGAGCTGATTCACGCTGCGCGGGAGTCGCTCAAGCGATTGGAGATTTTTGTCAACTATCCTGGAGCCCCTGGCGTCCGTGTTCGGGAGACGGTTGAAGAGGTGGCGGGAGAGCTGCTGGGTGTGCTTGGCGAACGACACGTGCGGAACGGGTTTGAAGCGTATGTGGTCGCCGTATTGGTGGCGTGAATGAGTTCGACCTTACCTGATTTTGCGACACCAGGGCCATAACGCAAATGCGGGCATATCAGCCTCCTGCACTTTCCGATCCAGTTTCGGAAACAGAGAATCCGGCACTAGCATCGACGTCCGTTGCGCCATTGGTGCAATTTTTTGAGCTTGTTCATATCGGAGACATGATCCAAAGCATTGTGCAAGTGTATTTTGATAAAGAACTGGTACGCTGTGCAACCCCATTTTTATTTCACCGACATCAAAAGCGCCTAACTCCGCCGCGACTCGGACAGGCGCCCCACGTTGATGTGGCGGATTTTTTGAACCCGGTGGTCAGAGAAAAGAAACGGTTTGAGAATCTGCTGGATGATTCGGTCGCAAAGGGACTGAATGCTGGTATCGAGGTTCTCATGAACCAGGTCAGCGTTTCTGCGTATTGCCTTGGCCAGCTGACTGGAGATCGTTTCCAGGTTGACCACATCATCACGGCCCTTACCCCTCCGCGGACATATTACCCGCCAGAAGAAGCACCCCTCCTTCTCGGACCTTCCAAGGGTTGCACGGAGGCAATAAAATGTCTCGAGGAGCACATACGGCTTCTCCAAGGAAATGTCAACCGAGAAGTACTGGAAGTGTTTGAGGGCGAGGTTGGCATGAGGCTGATCGGGTACCAAGCCAGAAACTCGTTTTCATTGCTCTATTGCGAATTGACGCCTTCATTTTTAATACAGGATTTTGCAAAAGCAAATCAAGCGCCAGATCATCTCGCTGAACGGAGGCTTCCAAGTCATTGCTGATCTGAACGCTTACCACACCTTCATTTCCTCGTTAAAAGTTAATTCGACGTTTTTCATCTTCCTCGCACGCACGCTCTTCTGACACGTGCAACGCAGATCCAGTCGCTCACGTCCGACTTTGCCAACCTCAAAATGCTCGGCCATGTGTTCATCGTGGAAGACGCTAAGGACCTCGCGCAAATCGTCCGTGACGTAACCCGTTATGGAGGTGCATATCGGCCTGAGGTGAACCGATCGCATCTACTTGCGTACTACGACTTGCTGACAAACCGCGCTCCATGACCGGACAGGACATTTACGAGTTCATACAGCGGCGCAGCGACTGGAAAAAAATCGAGAAAGTCGTTGATAAGACGATGTACAACCTGAACCTTAGGGAAGACTGTATTGTCACCTGATCCCAACTCACGAACGAACGATAAAGATGAATGATAAATCACTCTCACCCTGATGATCATCGGAAGCCCCTTGTCATTTTCGCGTGCTCCAAAAGCCCCGATGGTGCCAACTGAATTGCAGATCTGATGGAGAGTGCCGCCTTCCAGGGGTATTTCGTTCGCAGGAGTATGAATGGACCATTGAGTACCTCGGTCAGCTGCCCCTTCGGCGCCAGATCACGGCGTCTGATCGGCCTGGAATCGGTCCGCTTCTTTTTTTCGAGTGATTGAGATCCCAGGGAGGTGGTCTAATATCCCCCCCACAACACACGCTCTTCGTTATAGAAACAGGGCCACAATATCGGGAAGGAAGTGATATTGCGCCCACCCGTCGTATGGAACACGGCAAGGGTTACCGGTTACCCTATGACACCCTGGCCGGACACTTGACCCACTCCCGTAGTAGATTGCCCTTGTCCGCAGATGACTTGGGATCACCATCAGAGCACGAGATCGCAGGTCGGTCAGTGATTGGAAAGGCGGCGATCTCAGCCTGCAGAGCCATCATCATCTCAGGAAGCCGCATCTAAGGGATGATGCGAGTGGCAAACTTGAAAGCATGGAAGCCGCGCTCGGGCAAAGCAAAAGGCCTTTCCGATCCCCGCAACCCTTATTTCGTCCGCAGCTCTGAGACCCCGTGTGAGAGTCCCACAGGGTGCGGTGTAGAGTAGACCCATGCCCCAGGCTCCTTCCCATGCTCCCATGCTGCGCTGGGGTGTGTGAAGGTTAATTCGTTTTCGAGAGAGCGACACCTCCCGGATTCGGGAATGCGTACATAATCGGCAAATGCCCTGTTATCGAAAAAAGCAGCTTTTGTTCTCCGATCCAGGAAATGTGGAGAAAACCTATTAACCTTCAAAGGGTCGAGGGGCAAGAGATCCCTCCACCCACTATTCCAGAGTGTGAAATTCATATCTGATTTGCCCCTCGCCTCGTTTGTTATCCCGAGTTAATGAACTCTGTCAGTGGTATAGTTCCGAAGATATGAAGCAGTAGCCATTTTCCGCGTTGGACAGGATCGATATTAGGCTTGGCTACTACGATAAGGAGGAGACATGCGCCCGCCAGCCAACCTTTTCGCTCAGACCAATTATTGGCATGATCTACACGATGCTATCGTTCGCCGGCAGATTGCGTGGTTATTGTATTCCGCATGGTCGAGCGGCTCCACTGACATCTTCATCTTCATCAGCATGAGTTTGATTGGCATATGGTCTATGAACCCCTACAAGTGTGGTCTTTTTCCCTTTTAATCTTTATGTAATGGCGAGACATCAGCGTGTCTTTCTTCCCCACACGGAGGATGGGGCCGGTGAGGATCGGCGCATGTGAGGTGGCGTGTCCGGCGATGCCGCGCGAACGAATCCGAAACACACTTTGGACATTTCAATGCGGGATCCGGAACTGGGTGTCAACGTTCTGATTCGAACGCAGCCGCGCTGGCTGGGTCTTCTCGATCTCCTCTACAAAGTGCGAGGACTCGGAACTGAGTGGTGCCGTTGATGGCGCTGGGGAGGGGCCAGGGAGTAAAGATGTTTGTGAATGAATTGTAGGGAAGAAGCTGGTGTAATATGGTGATTGATATCTCATCTAGATTGAATGTCGAGCCGTGATGCACGCACAACATGCACAACGTGTCTGGTGGACACCAGGCGTTTCATTTGGCGTCTACAGATCGGCTGATGAGACGCAAAGGATGAGCGATCAACGGGATGAGGGTGTTCCAAGGTAGGGAGAGGCACTGTCAAAGCGTTCCAAGCGTCCGACGTTCGACCAGGCCGATTGTTGGTTCGATTCGGCTGACGTTGCAAAGAGCGGCGCCAAAACGTTGGGCGATGGGCGATGGGTGGGGAGGGAAAGACAGAGACAAGTGGCCGGCGACCAAACAAACAGCGAGGACTGAATTGGAAGGATTTTCGCCTTCGAGAAACCTTATATGTAAGTGTGTGGGGGGGGAGGGCAGCGCGACTTTTGCGATGGCTGGGCCAGCTGATTGTGGCGATACTCCGTTGTCGTGTGCGTGGATGCGCGTGCGTTATGGGATCTTCGGAGTTAGAGCATTGGGGGGGGTGGGGGACTCCATGTGAAAAAAAAGGGCAGCTGGCGTCCGGGATTTCGCCCAGTTCTCGTCAAGGAGAATGTATTTCCGGACGTTCGCTTTCCTCACGGCTGCGGCGCCTCGGGAGAAGCGCACGGGGTGGGGAGAGAAGAGGGGGGGTGTGTTATTGCGGATGATCGCGCGCCTTGGATTTGTGGCTGAGCAAGGGAAATGATTGCCAGAGATCGGCATCGCTGGTTATCGCGCGATGGATGGGAAGAAAAGTGCCGCGTCTCGGGTGGAGCAGCGTCAACGCAACGTGGGATGAGCCATCATCGGCGTCAGCGCAAATCCTTGGGTGCATCATCTCCAGATCTGATCAGCGACTGATGCCGGTAACCGGCCCTCCCGCGATTTGATCTGATCTCTGATCTGAACCGACTGCGTGACCGAGACCGACTCGAACTGCGTGGCCATGGGCATGGGCGAGCCCTGTAATAATATAAACTGCTTTTTCACTTTGCGCACGACTGAACTCGCCTCGCCCTCGCCCCAGCGTCAAATTATCTCGTATTCGTGTATCTTGTTACCAAAATGACGCGGGCACTTCCGTCGGCCTCATGTCGCGTCCATGTAGAACTTTTCGTGGAAAACGCCACGCCAGCGGATACTCTCTCTGGGCAATTATAATACCTCCTCCGAACGAGGCGCTCGCAGATCCCTCGCTCCCTCTATATAGCGCCCTCTCCCCCTCTCTTCCCTTGCTTTTCCTCCCTCTCTCTCCTCTTTCTTTCTCTCTCACTCTCACCCATGGATCGCTCATCAGACTCTTCACGTCATCACTCTGTCTCCTTGCCTGGGATCCGAACTTTATTCCCCGGTATCATATCTGGGCAACGCATCTTCTTTCAGCCAAATCACTCATCTAACCCCACCAGATCATCTCTTGGCTACCAGCGGAAGAAACTTCCATCCTCAATCACACACCACCCCCACTCGCTCTTTTCCTGTCCGTCCTTTCTGCTCCGTGCTCCTTTCGACGATCACAGCTTATATTGCTCCATTTGCAGGAACAATCCCTTCACTCGCTACCCGGAAGTGACCACCCTAGCACAGCCGGTCTCGCGCGGCCCCAGTCAGGGCCCATCGACAGGCGGCTACCCGTACAGCCTCTTCCCGCTGATGGCTATCGCCCCATTGTCCCATCCTCATCTCTTGGTTACCCCATCTCGACCGCAGAGTCGACCACTTCACCGCGCCCATCCCATCAGCCAAACCGACCCTCTTTCCAGCCCCAACAGGAAACGCCCCGCCTTCATCCCGTCGGTTCCGCGGCGTTGTTGCCTCGCCCGTCATCGCCTTCGTCGACAATTTCGGAAAACGAGAGTCCCGGTTCCGACGCTTCATCGCAGGGTGACCTCAGCCCCGACGATAGTCTCCCTCCGATCGCTGCTGAAAAGCAATCGGACACCGGAAGAAGGCACGCGTGCCCGCACTGCGCGAAACGTTTCAACCGCCCCAGCAGTCTCGCCATCCATGTGAATACACACACGGGCGACAAACGTAAGGCTGATTGTTCCTGTGCACCCTTCATTTTCGATCCTTACGCTTGGCCGCGTGCGTCTTGCAGCATTCAAATGTCCGTTCCCGAATTGCGGGAGGGAATTTAACGTGAATTCGAATATGCGCCGCCACTACAGGAAGCATCTCACTTCGTCGACTCCTCAAGCACCCAGACAAGGGTCCTCGTTCTATTCCTCCCAGGGCACACCAGGCCTCGGAATACAGATCATACGATATCACGATCACCAGCCGGAAGTACACCCACCAGATGTCGGTGGTGTCTCCCCCGCAGAGTCCTCCGATACAAGAGGAACACCCACGACGAGCACCCGGTGGCGGGCTCATTGAGAGCCGTGTAACACTGCCTGAGCGTATGGTTCTCGAAACTGATGAGTTGAGCGGACCGTTTGTGCCTACCCTTGTTAGTTCTGTTCTGGACTCACCAATGTACACCGGACTCACCATTACGTCTCGCTGTTCTCTAAATCACCTCGCTGCATTGGGCACGTCGCGTTTTTTCCCCTTTAAATCCACCAGATATTTGTGACCGCTCTACTGTGATCCTTCGAACTTTTGCGACGGCGGATCTGTCCTGACGAGATCCTTTCGGTCCGGCCATTGAGAAACGGTGCCGGTCACCCTCGTGGCTTCGAGATAACGGCACAGAAGAGCTTTGTCTTGGTACAGCATCTCGACTCGGTTCGGCGGTGGCAGTAAACGACACAGGCAGGGGCGGTGCCCGTCCAATTTGGAATGGTCGAAGCCCCAAAAGGTTGAAGGAACAACATTCTTCCTCGCCGGCTGTGGCTATCTTCCTTTGTCTTCCGCGGCGGTGAGCCCAAAGGAAGCACGGTCGGGAGAGAGTGCCCCAATTACGCCGCGTGTGCAGGGATGCCTACGTGGCTGTCCCATTTGCCGGCAGCCAAACGCTAGTCGAGCTCCGAGCGTTGTCTCGGAATCACGCCATCGGTTCTGTTCTTCCGTTTGTTCGAAGCAGATTTTGTCTTTGTTGAACGACGACGACGGGGGGTTTTTTTTTTCTCTTTTCGCATGGAAGATGTGGGGATGATGGATGATAGATGATATTTGAAGGTTTACATCACAAAGTGGATCGATCCGACCCTTGGTTCTGGAAAGTTTGGTTTGGGGTGGGTGGGGTAACCATGGACAGGTACACCACCCACACCATTTCAAACCTTACTTTTTTGAGGCGCAGCAAAAAACGAAACGGTCAGACTCGGGAATTCGGCGTTCGCACCAAACTCCGGGGTTTCTGATAATATGAACTCGACGAAAAAAAAAAAAATCACCCCCCGGATCTCCTTGAGCAATGCATTACTTTCCATGCCTGGTTGCAGGCGGCTACAGTATACCCATTCGCCGGCAATCAACAACCAAACAAAAAACAAAAAAAAGGACCTTGACAGGCTCGAGTCGTTGATTGCCACGCAACCGCTGTCGGTCCCCTGTCAGCGTTCCCTAGTAGCTGCAAACAAAGAACCTTGGAATCATTCCACACACACACGTCTACGGTAGTGTTGGCGTATGTAATTATGTGTTTTTTTTTGCTGAGCGCGATCCGGCGGATACCAGTGCATCCACATCATTCCGCTACGTTCTTACAGCGCCGTGTAGTAACTTAGTACCAAGCGAGTTCAAGTTCACACCTACACATAGGCATCGTGGGTGCACGTGTGAAAACCCAAAATCCCACAACCACTACGGGCGGTCCGCCGGGAAATCTATATCAGGTCAGGTAAGGTTTGGGGAGTTAATGTGTGGGTGCTATTACTAGTACTGCACTGTATTGTATGTATGCGCCATGATGCATATGTGGCGCTTCCCCATCCATCCGTCCATCCATCCATCCATCCATCAACGATGTATGTATGATGATACCTGGACGGGGTGGGTGGATGTCTGGTTTGGGGTTGTCTGTTCGCCGCCCATTACTGTATCTCTGTGCTGGGGCGGTGTCGTGCGTTTCTATATAAATAACAATGATTATTACTCAACATCCGACTTGCCCGCGGTCGGTGCGGCTACGTTCATCGTAACAGCACCGCCGCGTGGACAGCAATAAAAAACTCCAGCTAATCCTCTCTCTTTGTCTTTGTTCTTGATGCGACGGAGGAGGGGCGTGCGAGCCAAACCTCGCCGCGCGGCCCTTGCGTGGGGTTTCTCGTTTGTGCCGGGTGCCTCCGTTTTCTTTTAATGTTGCCGCTCCTAGAAATGGCTAATCGTCTTCCATGTGCTCAGCTCGCGCCGGGCTGCGTAAGACATAGTCACACACACCACACACG
>Ga0137397_10004098_pt1 | contig 10129 bp, 9 predicted proteins | sample czorhiz116metaG_FD_106658 | JGI IMG/M metagenome (GOLD analysis project Ga0137397, IMG submission 106658) | Vadose zone soil microbial communities from Angelo Coast Range Reserve, California, USA - czorhiz1.16 metaG | ecosystem: Environmental > Terrestrial > Soil > Vadose zone | place: USA...
TCAGGTCGAGCTCCACCAGCCGCGCATTCTCGATCGCCGCGCCGATCTGATTCGCGATGGCAGCGACGAGCTTGCGGTCGCCAGCGGTGAACGCGTCCTCTCCCGTCCGGTCCGTCAGATTGATCACACCGATCGGTGTGGGGACGCGGCCCGGTGACGCATAGACGACGGGCACCGAGAGAAACGCATGACCGCGATAGCCGCGCTCGATCGGGTTCAGGGGCTTCTGGGCCCGCTGGTCGTGGGGGTCGTAGCTGATGATGCGCATTTCGCGAAAGACGCGCGCCGCAATCGATTTGGGATCGTCCACTTCGATCGGCTCCATCTCGCCCAGCTCGACACCGCGGGCGGCGACGAGCCGCAGGACGTGCGCGCGGGGGTCGTGTACCAGCAGCGTGGCGCGGCGCGCGCGGACGACGGCCGAGACTTCCCGCAAAATCCGGTTCGCCGCCTCGTCCAGCCGAATCGTGTGGCCGAGAATCTCGCTGATCGTATAGATCAGGTCGATTTCCTCGTAGCGCCCCGACAGCTCGGCCGCGACCTGGCCCGTTTCTTCTTCTGCCTCCATCACCGCGCCGATCACCTCGGCGAGCTCGACGGCGGCCCGCTCCCCCTCGCCCTTCACTTCAAGCCACGTATCGGCGGTGTCAGGAATCGGTTGGAACCAGGCTGGTCCGTCGGGAGTGTCGAGACGACCGCCGCCATTCGGCGTTGGTGTCCAGTGCGGCTCCTCGCGTCCTTCTCCCAGACCGCCGCCGACGGGTAACAGCCGCCCGCCGGGGCTCTTGGCATGCCACAAACGCAGAGTCGTCCCCGAGAGCGCCGCGAGCACCGGCAACAGGCGCTCGATCCGTGTCACCCCGCCCGGAGCGTCAGGCAGATGCCGTTGCCTTTCTCGTTGAACGCCACGTCGTCCACGAGGTGACGAATGACGAACAACCCGCGCCCGTACTCGCGCTCGAGGTTGTCGGGGTGCGTCGGATCGGGCAACCGGCTGGGATCGAAGCCGTGGCCGTCGTCGTCCACATGAATGCGGACGAAGTCGCGCCCCAGCTCCACGTAGACGCGCACCATGCGAGCGGGATCTTCGCCGTTGCCATAGCGAATCGCGTTGCCGAGCGCTTCGGCGAGGGCGGTGCGGAAATTGAAGCTGATGCGGCGGGGAGACAGCGTACCGGGGGGAAGATGAGTGGCGACGAGCTCGACCGCGTCGCCCACCATCCCAAGATCGCTCGGGACGTCGAGGCTCATCGAGCTCGACGTCACATCAAGTCGTAAACTCAAAACGCTGCGAGCGCCTCGTCGGCGGTCCGGGTGATGGCGAACAGCGTGTCGAGCTTGGTGAGCTCGAAGAGCGTCTGGAGATCCGCGTTGAGGCCGGCGAGCCGCAGCTCTCCGCCCTGCTCGCGAATTTTCTTGGAGAGCGAGACGAGCACGCCCAGCCCCGACGAGTCGATGTAACCAGTTTTGGAGAAATCGATAATAAACTTGCGCGAGCCTTCCTCGAGCGCGTCGAGGACCTTTTGCTTCAGCTCCTGGCGGTTGCCCACGATGAGCTGGCCTTCCACGCCCACGATCACGACGCCGCTCTTGTCCTTCTTCAGGGTGAACCGCATCCCATTACCCCTTCCGCGTTTGGAGAATGGCGATCGCCGCAGTGTTCACAATATCATCGGAGGTCGCGCCGCGCGACAGGTCCGCGATCGGCTTGGCCAGTCCCTGGAGGATCGGGCCGAGCGCCGTCCACCCGCCGAGCCGCTGCACCAGCTTGTAGCCGATGTTCCCGGCGTCGAGATCGGGGAAGATCAGCACGTTGGCGCGGCCGCCGACGGCCGAGCCCTTGGCCTTTCGCTCGGCGACCTCCGCCACCAGTGCCGCGTCGGCCTGCAACTCGCCGTCGAACGTGAAGTCCGCCGGCGGCTGGCGCCCGCGCAGCTGCGTGATCGCCGCCTGCACGCGCTCCACGCGCGGCCCTTCGGCGCTGCCGCGCGTGCTATAAGAAAGAAAGGCGACGACCGGCGCGTCTCCGACGATGCGGCGGCGGTCGCGCGCGGACGCGATGGCGATGTCGGCCAGCTGCACCGACGTCGGCTCGGGGACGACGGCGCAGTCGGCGAAGGTCAGTACGACATCATCCTTCACCATGTAAAAGGCGCCTGAGACGGTCGCGATGCTCGGCGCCATTCCCACGGCCCAGAGCGCGGCGCGAATCGTATCGGCGCTGGGATAGACCGCGCCACCCACCATGACATCGGCCGCCCCGATACCGACGAGGCACGCGCCGCGCGTGAGGGGATGCTCCAGCGCCTCCGCGGCCGACGCGTCGGTCGGAAAGCGGTCGGGACGACGCGACCGCAGGTGACGTGCGAGAAATGGCATCCGCGCATCGGGAGCGCGGCGCAGCACCTCCACGACGCCCATGCCGTCCCGCTCGACGCGCTTTGCCGCTTCCTGCACACGCGGGTCATCGCCCTCGGGAAAGACGACGCGTGGCTTGGTGTCCCGCGCCCGCTGATAGACGCGGTCGAGAAAGCTCATTTGCCGAACTTGCGCTTCAGCGCTTTTTGCACGGTGGGGTCGACGAGCTGCGATACGTCGCCGCCAAAGCGCGCGACTTCGCGCACCAGACTGGAGCTGACGAAGGTCAGATCGAAGGCGGGCACGAGAAACACGGTCTCGATTTTCGGCGCCAGGTTGCGGTTCATCAACGCCATCTGGAATTCGTACTCGAAGTCGGACACGGCCCGCAAGCCACGAATGATCACCGAGGCCCCGACGTTCTTGGCGAACTCGGCCAGCAGCCCTTCGAACGACTGCACCTCCAAGCGCTTGTCGGGCACCGCCTGCTTGATCAGCGCGACCCGCTCCTCGAGCGAGAAGAGCGGCTGCTTCGCGACGTTCACCGCCACCGCAACGATCAGCTGATCAACAAACTCCAACGAGCGGTGAATCAGATCTTCGTGACCCTTCGTGATCGGGTCGAACGAGCCGGGGTATACCGCGACCCGTTTCATGGCGCGTACACGAACGTGATCGCGGTGTCGCCATAGCGGCGCGTGTCGTCTCCCGCGAGGGGGCGATCGGCGGAATGCTCGATGGAAAATGCGCGGGCGAACGGCGTCGCGCGAAACAGCGTCACGAGCCGTTCCGCCTCATCGGTGGCATATGGTGGATCGGCGAACGCGACGTCGTACTGTGCGGGCTGGAGCCGCTCGGCGAACCGCACCGCGTCTATGCGGTGAATCGTCACGCGATCCTCCACCTTGAGAGCCTCGGTATTTGCCTTTAGGGCCGTGAGTGAAACACGGTGAGTCTCTACAAAGTCGACCGAAACAGCGCCGCGCGACAGCGCTTCAAAGCCCAAAGCACCGGACCCGGCAAAGAGATCGAGCACACGCGCACCTGGAATCGACTGCTGCAGGATACTGAACCAGGCTTCTTTCACCCGGTCTCCCGTCGGTCGGACGGTGCGGCCACTAGGCGTCTTTAGACGGCGACCTTTAAATTCGCCCGCGATGATTCGAAGCATATCCATCCACCCCGGGCCATCGGCCCGGGGTCAGCCGAGACTCGAGGGAGCCAAGCTCGCTACTCTTGCTTGAATCGTCGTCCGCCCCTGCCAGTCGTCCCGCTCCAGCCGAAACGCGACGTCGAGTGGGTTGGTGAGCCAGTCTTGCGGCACGGCATCAGCCCAGCGGAAACCGATCGCCGGGAGCAGACCCGAGCCGTCGTCGAGCGTGAACCGCAGATGATTCGTCCCGACGCGGCGCGCGCCGACCGCTCGTGCATTCCGCACCCCGAACACCGGCGCCGGATTGCCCGCCCCGCACGGCTCCAGATGGCGAATCAGTTTTTCCAGCTCAGCGCTCACCTCGGCGAGCGGCAGCTCGAGATCGATGCGCTGGCTCGGCGCCAGGTCGTCGGGAGTCAGAAGCTCGCCCGCCACGGCAAGGAACGCAACGCGGAAGTCATCGAACTTATCGCGCCGGATCGTGAAGCCGGCCGCCATCGTGTGGCCGCCGTACTTCTCGAGATGAGCACCGACTTTGTGAAGGGCACCGTGGAGATCAAACCCGGAAATGCTGCGACCCGAGCCGCGGCCGAATTCCCCCGCTTCGTCCCAGCCGACCAGGAACGTCGGCCGGCCGTAGCGCTCGACGAGGCGCGAGGCGACGATCCCGATGACGCCCGGATGCCACGTCGCGGCGCCGAGCACGATCGCGGCGTCGTCCGGATTCAGCGTCTTGTCCACGAGCTCGATCGCTTCGTCGAGAATCAGCTGATCCATCTCCTGGCGGCGGGCGTTGATCGTCTCGAGCTCGCGCGCGAGCTTGGCCGCCTCCTTGGGGTCCTCAGTGAGGAGCAGGCGCAGTCCGTCGTTCGCGTCACCGATGCGCCCCGCGGCATTGAGACGGGGGGCGAGGATGAATCCCACGTGCGCCCCGCGCAGCGGCTTGCCGCCGAGCCCGGCCGTGTCGATCAGGGCACGCAGCCCGACCCAGCGAGAGTCGGCGAGTTTCTTGAGCCCATAGCGCACCAGGATGCGGTTCTCGCCCACGAGGGGCACGACGTCGGCGATCGTCGCGAGGGCGACGTAGTCGAGGAAATGCAGCGGCAGGTTGGGCGACAGGCCGAGCACCTCGACGAGCGCCTGCGCCAGCTTGAACGCAACACCGGTGCCGCAGAAGTTCTTGTCCTCCGACTTGCAGTCGGGACGGCGCGGGTCGAGGACGGCGTTGGCGGGAGGCAGCTCGTCCCCCGGCAAGTGGTGGTCAGTGACGATGACATCTATTCCACCATCCCTTGCCGCCTTCACCGCATCCACCGCCGTGATCCCGCAGTCACACGTTACGATCAGGCTTGCTCCGACGCGCCGAGCCTCGGCGAGACCGGCCGGCCCGAAATCATAGCCGTCGCGGATGCGATTGGGCACGAACGGAAACACGGTCGCGCCGGCGCTGCGCAGAATGCGCGTGAGCATGGCCGAGGCGCACTGGCCGTCCACGTCGTAATCGCCGTGCACCAGGATCGTCCGTTTCTCACGGACCGCGCGCGCCAGCAGCTCGAGCGCAACATCCATGTCGGCCCAGCGGTGCGGGTCGGACAGGCGCTCGAGGTCGGGGCGCAGGAACGCCTTGGCGAGATCCGCGGACCCAAGCCCGCGCTGTACGAGAATGGCCGCGAGGGCGTCCGGAATGCGCAGCTCGGCGGCGAGTGCCTGCGTCGCCGACGGGTCGGCTGCGGCGGTGACGATCCAGCGGGGAGGAATCATTCCTTGGCGTACAATAATACGCCGCACGCTTCGCAGCCTTCGATCGTGGCGCCGCGCTGGATCAGCGCCTTACGCTGGGTCGGCACGGCGGTGAAGCAGTTCCCGCACGAGCTGCCGTGCAATGGAAAGATCGCAAGCGGCGCCTTGCCGCGCCGAATGCGGTCATAACGCGCCAGCAGCGCCGGGTTCACCGCCTTGCTCGCCCGATCGCGCTCGACCACCGCGCTCTCGCGCTCGGCCGCGATCTGCTGGCGCCGGCCTGCGAGCCCCTCGCGCTGCGCCGCCTGCGCGTCGCGCAGATTCTGCAGCGCGTTCTCCGCTTCCGCGGTCTTGCGCTCCGCCTCGCCGACGGCGTCGCCCGAGCGCATGAACTCGGCTTCTTCCTTGGCGAGCACGGTCCGCGCGAGGTCGAGCTCGGCCATCAGGGTGGACGCTTCTTTTGCGCCGCGCACCCACTCGAGCTTCTGGCGGCGTTGCTCCTGCATCGTCCGATAGTTCTGGATCTTGCCCTCGAGCCCGTCGCGCCGGTCGACCGCCGCCCGGATCCCCGCGCGCGCCTGCTCTACCCCGCGCTCGGCCGCGGCGATCTGCTCGTCCAGCAGCCGGACCTCCGGCTCCAGCGCCTTCAGCCGGGCGTCGCAGCTGGCCACCGCGACGTCCCTATCTTGTAAAACCAACAACGCTTCAAGATCCGGGTGCACCCTTCCTCCTTGCGGACTGAATGATTCCATAGGTGGGTCGCTTGGCATTGCGCTCGGCGGCGAGGCGGACTTTCTCATGAGCCAGATTCGCTTTCTCGGCATCGCTCGCGAACGGCAGCGCGCGATTGATACGCTCGATTTCCCGATCCAGTCGTCGGGCCTCGAGCTGGTTCACGGCGCGCTCGAATAGCGCATCCGGTTGCTCGGTGCCGAGCCCTTCCGCTTGCAACGATTCGTAGGCGCGCCCGGCGGTTTCGTCGAGCCGGTCGGGAGCGTCGTCGGCTAATGCCTCGAAGAGCACCCGATAGACGGGGAACTCGATTTCCTCACTATCAACCGCTTCGACGACTCGCGATCTCCACGGTTCGCCGGCCAACATCAGGATCAAGAGGGACTTCTCGGCGCTGGAAGGGAGCAGGGAGCTGGGAGCAGGGAGCGGACGTGGCAATTCTGCTCCCGGCTCCCTGCTCCCTGCTCCGCTCACCTCGCGCTCCAGCACGTCCTTCCGAATGCCCGCGGCCTCAGCGACACGTGAGATATAGAGCTCGCGGGTGATCGGATCCGCTGCTGCCCGGATGGTCGGAAGCAACCGATCCAGCGCCCGACGTCTGCCGGGGAGCGTACCGAAGAAACCCTTCCGGGAAAGGATCTGAATCTTCCGCTCGAGCACATCAACCGAATCCTTGAGCGCCTGCTCGAGGGCCGGCGTACCCTTGTTCTGGACCAGCGTGTCGGGATCCTCGCCCTCGGGCAGCGAGGCGACGCTGACGCGCAGCTTGTGACGCAGCAGCACATCGCCGGCGCGGAATGTGGCGCGCAGACCGGGATCGTCCGAGTCGTACAGCAGAATGACATGCGCCGTGTGACGCTGCAGCAGCGCAGCCTGGTCGTCGGTCAGGCCGGTGCCCAGCGGCGCGACGACCTCCTCCAGACCGGCGAGCGTGAGACGCAAGACGTCGAATTGCCCCTCGACCAGAATCGCCCGCTCCGCTTTGCGCATCCCGTGCTTGGCGAGGTGCAGGTTGTAGAGCAGCTGTCCCTTGTGAAAGATCGGCGTCTCGGGGGAGTTCAAGTATTTGGGCTCACCTTCACCCAAAACCCTTCCACTAAACGCAACCACTCTCGAACGCAGGTCATGAATTGGAAACAGCAGCCGGCCTCTGAAACGCGGAGTCTTCGAGCCATCATCCCGTTTAACCACGAGCCCAGCCTCCAGCAACACTTCCTCGCGCAGCCCCAATCCTTTCATTGCGTCGAGCAAGGCGGTGCCGCGGGGCGCGAAGCCGAGGCCCTGGACCTGCGCCTGCTCCATCGTGACGTGCCGCGAGTCGAGATACTTGCGCGCCACCTCGGCCTCCGGGCTCTCGCGTAGTTGCCGCGCGAACCAGTCGGCGGCGGTGGCGACGGCGGCGTACAGCGGCTCGCGGGGGTCGGGGCCGGTGGGGCCGGAGCGCTCGGGGATCGTGATCCCGACGCGCCGCGCCACTTCGCGCACCGCGGTGGGATAATCCATGCCGAGCTTCTTCATGAAGTAGGTGTAGACGTCGCCCGCCTCATGGCACACGAAGCAGTAGAACATCCCCTTCTTGGGAATGACGGCAAAGTTGCGATGGGTGCCGCCGTGGAAGGGACAGCGGCCGCGGTAGTCCGCGCCGGTGCGCTTGAGCTCGACCGTTTCGCCGATGATGCCGACGAGGTCGGCGGCGTCGCGCACTTGCTCGACGATGTCGTCGGGGATCATGTGTCGGACGGCCGGACGGCAGGACGGCCGGACGGCCCGTCGACCCGCTCGAGAAGTTCGGGGGCAATAACCAGTCTGACGGAGCCGATCTCCACAACGGCGCGACCATCTGAACGGATTTCTACAACAACGCCGATTTTACCAGCGCCAGTTTTGACTCGTTCACCGATCTTCAGATCAATCGCACCGACCGTCCGGCCGTCCGGCCGTCCGGCCGTCTTTTCAATCGCTTCCTCCACCATCCTTCGCGCCTCTTTCGCTGTCGCTTCGGTGACCGCCGCTCGCGCCTGTCCCAGCGCCGCTTCGACCGTCTTGCGAGCCTCGAGCAGATACGCCCGCGCCCGATCCCGCGCAGCGGTGTCCAGACTCTTTTCGCGGAGCTGAAGCTCGTTTTCGAGGGTCTGGAGGTTCTGGAGGTTCTCGAGGTCCCGCTCGATCTGTGCGGCGCGCGTATCCAGATCGGCCGCTCGTGTTTCGAGCTCACGGCCGCGTTCCTCGACGCTCGCCAGCAGCTTGTCCAGCGTCCGCTCGGCGTCCGGCACGCCACGCTCCGCTTCCGCCAACACGTCTTCAGCTACGCCGAGCCGGCGCGCGATGGCCAAGCCGTATGACCGGCCCGGCACACCCTTCAGCAAGCGATACGTCGGCGTGAGCGTCTCGGCGTCGAACTGCAGCGACGCATTCACGATGCCGACGGTTTCGGCGGCGAGCTGCTTCAGGGCCCCAAGGTGCGTCGTCGCGAGCGTGATCGCGCGGCGGCGCGTGAGCGTCTTGAGCGTCGCGGCCGCGAGCGCCCCGCCCTCCGCGGGATCGGTGCCGCTGCCGATCTCGTCGAGCAGAACGAGGGAGCCCGGTCCCGCGCCGTCGAGAATCTCGCGCAGCGCGGCGACGTGCGCCGAAAAGGTCGAGAGGCTCGCGGCGATCGACTGGCGGTCGCCGATGTCGGCAAAGACTTCCGTGAAGACCGGCAACGACGACTGCGGCCCGATCGGCGGCACGATCCCGCTTTGAGCGAGCAGTGCCAGTAAACCGACGGCCTTGATCAGAACGGTTTTGCCGCCGGTGTTGGGACCGGAGACAAGAATGGTGAATTCGTCGGGATGAAGTTCCAGATCGAACGCCACAGGGTGATCGAGCAACGGGTGCCTTCCACTCCTGATCTTGAGGTGCCCGCCAATCTCCGGCACGAACCCGTTGGCTAGAGCCGCGTACCGTGCCCGCGCGCACAGATCGTCGAACGCGATGCACATCTCCCACGCCGCGGCGACTGCGTCGCGCTGCGGGCGCAGCAGATCGGTCAGCTCGCGTAGCACACGCAGCACTTCCCGCAGCTCGGCGGATTCCGCCGCGCGCAGCTCGTTGCCAAGCTCGATGATCTCGGGCGGCTCGACGAAGACGGTGCCGCGGGTCGCCGACTCGTCGTGCACGATGCCGCCCACGCGCGCGCGCGCGGTCGAGCGGATCGGGATGACGTAGCGGCCGCCGCGCACCGTGACCGCGGCATCGGGCGCGCGCTCGGTCTGATCGAGCGATCCCAGAATCGCGCCCAGCTTGTCCATCACGTGCTTGCGCGCTTCGCGGACGCGCTGGCGCGCGCGCGCAAGATCTTTCGACGCACTGTCGAGCACCGAGCCGTCGGGCGCGATCGAGCGCGCCAGCGTGGTCTCGAGCTCACGCGGCGGCGGGTCGACGCGGAGTGAAGCGGTGCGCGGTGCGCGGTCCGCGGTAGCGAGGCGTTTCAGATCGGCGGCGACCACGCGCATCGCCCCAAGCGCCACGGTGAGCTCGGCGAACGCCGGCGCTTCGAGCGCGCTACCCTCGACAGCGAGCAGCTCGAGCGACTGCGTGATGTCGGGAACCGGTTCGGCGCGGATCGATTCGTCGGTGATCAGCAGCGCCGCCAGCTCGGCGACCTGGGCGAGCGCGGCGCGGATGGCGGCGGCATCAGTCGCGGGATGACGGGCAGCGATGCGGGCGGCACCAAGCGGCCCTGCGGCGTGCGCAGCGACGCGCGCCAGCGCTTGCGGGAATTCCAGTGTCTCTAAGACTGCTTCGATCCTGCCAACTCCTCGCGCGCGATCTGGTTGACCAGCTTCCCGTCCGCTCGTCCTTTGAAGCGCGGCATGACCGCGCCCATGACCTTGCCGATGTCGCTCGCGCCGCCGGCGATCGTCTCGCGCACCGCAGCGCGGATCTCCTCGGCAGCGACGGCGGCGGGCAGAAAGGCTTCGAGTGCCTTGATCTCGGCGGTCTCGGTGGCGGCCGCTTCGGGGCGGCCCACTTTCTCGTAGACCGCAACCGACTCGCGGCGCTTCTTGATGCCGCGCCGCAGCACCTCCGCCGTCTCGTCGTCGGTGGGAGTCTTGTTCAGCTCGATTTCCCGATTTTTGATGTCTGCGAGGATCGTGGAGAGGA
>Ga0137397_10004099_pt1 | contig 10129 bp, 8 predicted proteins | sample czorhiz116metaG_FD_106658 | JGI IMG/M metagenome (GOLD analysis project Ga0137397, IMG submission 106658) | Vadose zone soil microbial communities from Angelo Coast Range Reserve, California, USA - czorhiz1.16 metaG | ecosystem: Environmental > Terrestrial > Soil > Vadose zone | place: USA...
GAAGCAGTTACTGCGTGGTTCGCAGACAAGACCCCATTCCACTTTCGACTGCCAGCCTCTCAGCCGGCGCTGCACGCCACACCCGCTTACCGTCTGACCGGGGCGCGCATGGTCAGCTACAGAGGTAGTCCAATGGCATTGGTCGCCTACGAGACACCCACAGAGAAAATCAGCCTTCTCGTCGCCTCCTGCAAATCTGCGATCGCCGCAGGAGGAGACGAGGTCCGCTCAGGAAATCTCACCTTTCACTATCGGAGGGGTGAAACTTTCGAGGTGATTACTTGGAGCAATCACGGCCTTACATACGCTCTAGTGTCTTCGTTGGCGAGCTCCGCACAGCACTCATGCTTAGTCTGCCACCAAAACATCAAGGATCCCGCTACGGGCAAACCATGACACTGATCGCAATTCGCGCGCGCTCCGTCTTCGCCGGACTCCTACTGCCAGCCGCTTCCACGCATTGCTCATTGCAAGTGCTTTGAATACAGCGAGCGACAATCAGAATAAAGCCATTGGTGGTGAGTCTACGCGATTCGGTGGAAGGGACGAGGACGGGTACCTTCACGAAAGGGCGTCCGTCTCGTGGATGCGGACCTGATCAAGGAAGAGGCGGATCGTTACACTGACGGCCACGGTACTTGTGGGGGGGCACGGTAAGCTTGAGGATGAGATCAGCGACCGCGTGACGTCGCGTTCGTCTGCACTCGGCTGCGAGAGTCCGCAACTCGCTTGCGAATTCTCGCAAGTCCCTTCATACGCGCCTAGCAGGGTGGCAATCAGTTCTGGACCTAAATAGAAAAGCATGGACGGAACTCCATTGGGTAATCCGCGAGGGCAGCGGAAGCTTTTCTTATTCCTCTCACGAGGACAAAACACTCACACAGTTCATTTATTCCGTAATTGAGCGACAAAACATTCCTGTAGGCTCACCGCAATGAGCGCCGCGGCGTCCCATTGTTGGGATCGCTCCTATCATTTGCTTTACGTAGCGCTCTAAACCCCCTTCTGCTCAGCCCGGAATAAAATTCGACCATGCGTGTTCCCTATAGCGGAGCAGTGGCTCGTCGTGCCCCAGGCCATAGATTGTCGATTTAGCCAGATATCGGGGTCCGTCGAGGCGACCGGTAGGGAGAGCAAGAATGAAAATCGGTTTTGTGAGTATGCCCGTGACAGGGCACCTGAATCCCATGACTGCGCTAGCACGCAAGCTGCAATCGCGCGGAAATGAAGTCGTGTTTATTGGCCTTCCAGATGCCGAACCCATCGTTCGTGCAGCGAATTTGAATTTCGTACCCTTTTGCGAAAAAGAGTATCCAGTAGGTTCCGTAGTCAAAGGCTACGCTCCTTTGGCGAAGCTGCACGGTTTACATGTGGTCGAGCATTCGGCCAGGGAAACACATCCCGGCCGCTGTAAATCGGCGTTGGAGCATTTGCCGGAAAAGTTGGCAGCGACAGGCGTCCAGGCACTGGTGATCGACACCGTACACTTTTTCGTCGAACTTGTGCCAATGCGCCTTGGCATGCCGTACGTGCACATTTGGAACATACTTCATGTTGATCGCTCCGGATCAAGCCCAGCCTGCTTTTTCACGTGGCCGTATGAGACGACACCCGAAGCTCTCGCCAGGAACGTCGATGGATTGAAAAAGGCCGGCGGGTTGCTTGCGCCCGTTTTGGCGGTTGCGAAGTCTTATGCGGAAAAGAATAGATTACAGATCGACTGGAACGATCCTGCTGCAACCATTTCTAAACTGGCCGTGATCACACAGACACCGAAGGAGTTTGATTTCCCTATCTCCAATTGGCCTCCCCAGTTTCATTACGCGGGCCCCTTTCACGATGACGAAGGACGGGAACAAGTGCCTTTTCCTTGGGAAAAATTGACCGGGGCACCTCTGATCTACGCTTCCATGGGAACGCTGCTGAACGGCATGGAGTACGTGTATCGCGCCATCCTTGAGGCGGCTGGGAAATTTCCGGAGACTCAACTTGTCCTTTCGGTGGGCAAGAATATCGATCCCGACGATCTTCGGCCAATTCCATCGAACGTAATCATCGTCAGCACAGCTCCACAAATTGAACTACTGAAGCGTGCATCGCTTTGCATCACGCATGCAGGACTGAATACAGCTCTGGAAGCACTGGCGCAAGGTGTGCCCATAGTGGCGATCCCGATATAGGGTTCGATCAACCGGGCGTCGCTGCCAGAGTCGCATATCACAGAGTAGGTGAATTCGTGGAAGTAGGGGACCTTACGGCAGAACGTCTCGCGCAGTTGATTCAGAGAGTGCGACAGAATCCAAGCTATCGCGACAATGCCCGTTACTTCCAGAAAGTGATTGCACGGACTCAGGGGCTAGACTTGGCCGCCGACTTGATTGAGCGCGCATTCAAAACGAATCAGATCGTGGATCCGGCTCGACATCCTGGGGTCCGTCGAGGCGAGCGGCAGGGAGAGCAAGAATGAAATTCGGGTTTGTGAGTCTTCCCGTAGCAGGACACTTGAATCCGATGACCGCGCTTGCGCGGAAGTTGCAATCGCGCGGAAACGAAGTGGTGTTTTTCGGCGTTCCGGATGTAGAACCTATCGTCCGTGCTGCCAATCTGAACTTCGTGCCCTTTTGCGAGAAAGAGTATCCAGTAGGTTCCATGACTGAAATCTACGGTCGCGTCGCGAAGTTGCATGGAGAAGATGTGTTGCGCTGTCATGTGGAGGAAATAGCGCCCGCGTTCCTCAAAACGGCGTTGGGATGTTTCCCGAAAAAGCTGACGGCGTCGGGCGTTGAAGCGATGGTGCTCGACATGGGATACACATTCCTCCAACTTGTGCCGTTGAGCTTGGGAATACCTTACGTGCAGATTTCGAATTCGCTTCACATCGATCCCTCTGGTGCGACTCCAGCCTGTATTTTCAGTTGGCCGTATGAGAATACCCCGGAAGCTTTTGCCAAGAACATAGAGGGGTTGAAGAAAATCGGCGGTTATTTTGCGCAGATTTTGGCAGCGGCGAGGCCTTATGCCGAAAAGGTGGGACTACAGATAGATTGGAATAATCCCAGCGCAACCAATTCCAAATTGGCAGTAATCACCCAGACGCCTAAGGAGTTCGATTTCCCAATCTCCAATTGGCCTCCCCAGTTTCATTATGCGGGCCCATTTCACGACGACGAAGGACGGGAGCAAGTGCCTTTTCTATCGGAGAAGCTGACGGGCAAACCTCTCATTTATGCTTCCCTGGGAACCCTAGTGAATGGTCTGGATCACGTGTATAAAATCATCCTTGAGACGGTTGGGAAACTTCCAGAGATCCAGGTTGTCCTTTCGGCGGGCAAGAATGTCAAACCCGGGGACCTTGGCTCAGTTCCATCGAATACGATTCTCGTTCGCTCGGCTCCTCAGATTGAATTGCTGAAGCGTGCAACACTTTGCATCACGCATGCCGGGTTGAATACAACACTCGAGGCTCTTGGACAGGGAGTACCCATGGTTGCCATTCCGATCGGATACGATCAACCAGGCGTCGCTGCCAGGATTGCATATCACGGAGTAGGCGAATTCGTGGAAGTAGGGGACCTTACGGCAGAACGTCTCTCAGATTTGATTCAGAGAGTACAAGCGAATCCAAGCTATCGCGACAGAGCTCGTTACTTCCAGAAAGTGATTGCACAGACTCAGGGGCTAGACTTGGCCGCCGACGTGATTGAACGCGCATTCAAAACGAATCAGATCGTGGATTCAGCTCGACATCCTGCCGCGCCATTGCACAGGTGAGATATTTGTGCGCTGTTAGGCGTCCTTGGGGAATTCACCGGTGAGAGTCACAGTCGATGTTCTTGGATTTGTCAGAGAGTGGTGCCTGGCGCAACAACCAACGGCTTCATCTCGACAGGTGCATCTTCTTCAGCAGCTCGGTGTATCTCGGGTCGCGCCGGAGGTTCTTCAACAACGGATCGTTTTTGATCTGGATCAGCCCGCCATCTCGCTGTTTGTAGGCGCGCTCCAGCCATTCAAACGACTTGTCTGACTCTCCACGAAAGGCATACACCTCAGCAATCTGAGAGGCGGCACCATTGTTATACTTCGCGATAAGCCCGGACAAGGCAGCATTCGAATCCTGATCACGGCCGAGCGCATGATAAGCCAGTGCTTGGCCCGTAAGTTTCCCCCACTCGAGTGGTTCCTTTTCAATTTCTGCGAGCGCCTGCTGCGGCTTTCCTTCAGCCACGAGAACTTCACCCAGATCCGCATGGACAAAGGCAGTCTTCGGGTTCAACTCCAGAGCTCTCTGGAGGTTGGGCCAGGCTTCACCGTATCGGCCGGCTGCGTACAGCAGGTATCCCAGGCGCAAATAGGCATCCGAACGAAGAGGGTCGACCGCGATCGCCTGCTCCTCAAGCTTGATTGCCTCGTCGAGATTGCCCAATACTTCGGATAGGAACGAACGCACTCGAAAGACTTCGCCGCTACCTGGCCCTAAGGCCGCCGCTTTGCTAAGGGAAATTTCGGCGGCATCCCAGTCCCAATCCTCAGTCATCTGCGTCCTGGCCAGCGCCAGATAGCCTAAGGTCGAGGCAGGATCGAGCGCAATGGCCCGCTCCGCGTCGTGCCGGGCCTTGCGAAAACCTTCTGTATCATCGGTCAAACCGTCTAGCGCCATCATGGTCTGCACCGACGACCGCAAAGCCCAGACGGGTGCATATTTCTCATCGAGTTTGATAGCGGCCTCGGTATAAGCGAGGGCCTTGCTGAGGTCTTCCTTGCTCTGTCCCCGCCCCACAAAGTAATTCGCCTGGAGGTAAGCCTGATATGCTTCCGGACTCGTGCTGCGAAAGGCCGGAGCAATCGGCTGGCCGTTGCCTCCCAGCAACTTCAGTTGCAACGCCTCGGTCGCGGCCTGGGAGATTTCATCCTGCACGGCAAAGATGCCTTTAATCTCCCGGTCGTACGTCTGCGACCAAAGCTGAAAACCATCGTCCGTCTCGATCAGTTCCGCAGTGATGCGCACCTGGTTGCCCTCGCGGCGCACACTTCCCTCAAGAACATTGGCCACGCCGAGCTTCCGTCCCACCTCGCGTAGGTCCTCATTTTTGCCCTTGAACTGAAAGGTCGAGGACCGTCCAATGACTTTTAGGCCCGAGACTTTGGCGAGGCCGTTGATCAGCTCTTCAGTGAGTCCATCCGAAAAGTACTCCTGATCTTTGCCAGGGCTGATGTCGGCAAAAGGCAGAACCGCGATGGAGGTATTCTTCAACGACGGAGCATTCGCTCCCTTTCGTGAGGACCGGAAGTGCCCGCCTATCGCCGTACCCGCCGCAACTACCAGCGCCGCTATGATTCCAGCCTTCAACAGCACTTGCCTGCCAGAAGCACTTTTCAGTTCTGAACGTGCGGTGCCGGGTTCAGCCTTCTCTTTCGTTATTTTCCCTTCTGTTTCCTGTGGCGTGGACAATTCTGCCTGCTCGGCCGCGCTCTCATCTATAACGGGTGCAATGAACCGGTATCCTCGCTTGGTCACCGTTTCGATGAATTCAGGTTTATCAGGCCGGTCACCCAAGATTTTTCGAATATCCAGAATGTATTTCCTGAACACCTCCGGATTGACATAGGTTTCAGGCCACAGCTTATCTAGAATTTCGTCCTGAGTGACTAGCCGCCCTGGATTTTCAACCAAGTAACGCAGGACGTCGAAGGCTTTCGGGGCAATTGGAACCCGCTCTTGCCCGCGCAATAAACACTGGTTTGCTGTGTCGAGGCGGAATGACTGAAAGGATTTCATCTTTCGAATCCAACCCGCTTGGATGGCGGAAAGTATTCCGCCTTAATAGCGTTCAGTGCATTCCTTGTCAGGCCGTTTCCAGTGGCGCCGCTGCACAGGACACCACGCTTCTTTAAGGGCCATGAATACGGTAAGCGACATGGTTCCCTCAACCAAACGGGTACGAGTTCCGCCGCTGCTGCACTGAAGATAGGGGCGAAGGCGCTGAGAAGTCCGCAGGATTTCATAAGGAATTCGTCAAGGAAGTTAGCTTCAGGAAAGGAATCACCTTTTATACTTTCCTAAATTCCGCCTCGAAGATGGATTAGAGTATTTCGGTGCTGTCATCGGTACATTTTTGGCCATCTTTTAATCTTCGCTCTCACCTAATGCCCGTGTTTTCCATGACATAGCGGCCGCACAAGGAATCCACAGAATCCGGACAGGAACTTCACTCCTACTTTCCTAAAGGTTTCTAGTGTAGGACTCGGACGCTTGAGGATTTTGCGTTCGCAGTCCGCCATCCGAGATCCAGGGGAAACACAATCTCGCTTGGCGGTGCTTAGTCCCAGCCCAGAAACCATTTAGAGGAGGCCATGGTGTTTCTGAAAGACGGAGAGATGAGTGAATTTCCGGTTGGAGCGGCAGCTCTGGAAGGGGGCGCGATGCATAACACCGCGGCATTGCGCTATCTTGACGAACTGTTCCGCTACGCAATGGTTCTCACGCGCAGCCGAACCGATGCAGAAGATCTTGTTCAGGAGGCGTACGTTCGCGGATTAAAGGCCATCGGAAGTCTGCGGCCAGATAGTAATCTGAAGAGTTGGCTGTTCACCATTTTACGAAACACCTGGCTCAATCAACTGCGCCAAGTGCGTGCCGCGCCGCGGATCATCGAGCTCGATACCGACGAGGGTACCGCCGATCTCGCCGTGGCAACCTCCAAAGATCCGCACGCACTGTATGTGGAAGCGCAGGAGCGCGACTTGGTGCGCGAAGCAATCCTGCTGCTGCCTCTGGAGTTCCGAGAGATTCTCCTTTTGCGGGGATCAGAAGAGCTTTCTTATCAAGAAATCGCGAGTCTCCTGGATTGTCCCGCCGGCACCGTCATGTCACGCCTAGCCCGAGCGCGGTCCAAACTCCGGGCACTCTTGTTGAATGTCTTGCCAGTATGAGCCCATGCGCGACGCCCGGAAGCTTCGGAATGAACGCGTGTCGCGTTTGCTCGCTCGGAATCTCGCACACCCGAAGAACTCACACACAGCAAATGAAGCAAGGAATGTTAGGTCGGCCTGGGGGTCCGCCAGTTTCGACGAAGGACCACCTTGAAGAAATATCGCTATGGACGCCGAGATCTGCGACCGACATACACGCTCATATCAGCTCTACCCCCGCCGCTGCAGACATCCAGGTGGACAGAGAATTTGTTGGCACCACTCCCTTGAATATCGACCTGACCTGCTGCTTTCACGATGTGACCATCAGCAAGCCAGGACTGAGACCCTGGACAGGGAGGGTGCGCAACACGGACAGACAAGTCAACATCCATACCGATCTGCAGAAATGAGAGACGAGTTCCACAAAGACCTTGGTGCAGTAGAACTCATTGCTTGAGGACCCGTAGGATAGTTTTTCGCGAACGCGAAATCATGCGCTGATCTCCTTCACGACCCTGTTCGCCGACTCAATCGCGCCCTGCATCCACCCATTCCACCGCGAGGTATGCTCACCCGCAAAGAAAATCCGGCCTTCCCTGCGCGCATTCACAGGAATCCAGCTAAGTTCACCGGGACCAAACGACGTAAGACCGCCGCGCTGCCACGGATCCTCGCTCCAGCTCTTCACTCGAGCCGCCTCGAACTGTTCCCGTGCCCCCGGAAACACAATTTCGGCATCGGCAATCGTCTGTTGCACCCGGCCATGCACATGCATCGTGTCTAGCTTCGCCGCGTTCTCTCCAATGACATACGACAGCAGGAGGCCGCGCTCCTCCGGCGACTCCGGCCCAAGCGCCCAGAATCTCTCCGACACCAGATCTGTATTCGCAAACCCGCTCAGCCCCTTCGCCTTCCAGAACTGCTTCTGCATCTGCAGAAATATCTTGTCCACTGGAAAGTACTGCAGCTCCCGGATCACGCGTTGCTTCTCAGCCGACAACCTTGCGTCCGCAAACAGATTCCTGGCCACCGAAAACGGCAGCGCCGACACAACATAATCACCCCGAACCGTCTCATGACCACCGGCATGTTCCATGACAGCCCACGCGCCGCTGTCATCCTGCCCAACGCTCGTCACCCGGCATCCATATCGAATCGCCCCGCCCAACTCCAACTGCTTCGCCAACGCCCCCGGAAGCTGGTCGTTGCCCCCGCGTATATGAAAGTACTCGCGGGTGACCTGCTCATTGAGTTCCACCAGCAGTAGTAGCCCAGCGCTAACCGCCTTATCGCCTCCTAACGTGACGAGCTCGATCGCATCACGGGAGAGTCCCTGTTTCTCCAGGAACTGCCGCAGGGTGTAATGATCTTGCTCCAGGATCGGGCCGGGTACGCTCAGCGAATCCTCGCTACCCTTCGCCAGTTCCAACGGCCCAGCCAAGTAGCGCTTCGCCATGCCTCCGCGGCCCAGGTGCCGCTCCTCCGGAGTCAACTGCAGCGGCCAATCCGGTTCCGGGCCATGCCCCGACACGTAGTTCTGTCCGCGCAGATGCAGCACATCGGCCAGGTCGCCGCCTTTAAATGGCTCCAGCGTCAGCCCAAACTCACGCACATAATCCAGCGTCATATGGTGCGTATCCGGAATGCGTGTCGCTCCGGTCTCGGCCGAAAGTCCCCAATCAAGATCCTCGCGCAGCGTCTGGACCCTGCCTCCTGCGCATCCCTGCCCTTCAAGAACGATCGCCTCGAAGCCCAGTTTGCGAAGCTCGTAGGCGCAGGAAAGACCCGCTAGTCCTGCGCCCACAACGACCACTCTTCGCTTCCCCTCGGCCGCGCGAAGCAAGGTTGCAGGAGCGAACGCCGCCGCCGCTGCAGCCAGGAAACTCCGCCGATTCATCATGCTTCATCCTCATCTCCCGTCTCTCGCACAGCAGAAACAGCTTCGCATCCGTCACGCAGCGCGACAAAGGCGAGCATCCGTGTAGCAAGACCACCGGCTTGCCGCTGCCGTGGCCCTATACATGAAGGGAAATGCCATTAGGCTGGAACACGTTGGATCTCCCTTCTTTCGCTGTGCAGCATTCGAAGCAGTTCCTCGCGAGAGGGCCCTGGAGGTATCACCGCCTCGTGAGTGCTAGCGACCTGCATAATTCGATCGACTATTCCCGGCCGCGCCATAATCTCCTGCGGCAACGCGAGCACCGACCTAGTTTCAAGGAAGGCTCGGAAGAGGTCGGCGTCGTACATCATCGCGACAGCTAGCGCGTCGGCGATTCGCGCCTGCGCGTCCGCCGGCTGCGGTTCAGGGCGACCCTCAAGGAACGCGTTGTACAGGGCCATCCGCCTCCGATCGAGCTCCACCGTGTTTCGATACCAGGGCGTCACTCGCTTTTCAGTCATGGAGTCGTGTGCGAGCGCGAGCACAAGCGGGCTATCCAGGTGTTGTCCTACGACGTCTACTGTGCCGGCAGCATGCATAAGGCCCGTCGGGATTCCGCGTCCACCGGAGGGGTTTGTGCAGGCCCACGAGTCGCCCACACTGACGATCCCCGTTACGATGGGAACGCCGTCCACGACAAAACGCCGGTAGCGGTTGATGACGCCCGCCATGGGCAGCACGCCGGTGATCGGCTCACCGTCGAGCCACTGGGAGTGCAATGGGCACGCGCGGAGGAGAGCTGTCCACTGCTGGGGATCGCGCAGCTTCTTCAGCGCCTGGTCGCCCGCGGAAATGAACACGGTTACGGACCAGGTGCCCGCGTCACCGGGAAGCGTGAGGAGGTCAAACGAATGGAAGTGTGTCTGGATCCCAGCGAGGTAGGGCGGAACCACCCCGTTCTTAGCGCGGAAGTACCGTGAGTAATAGATGAATCCCGAGTCCTCAGCCTCCTCAATTGGGCGACGAGCCCCGATGGCTGCGAGCCAGTCTGGCAACTTCGAAGCTCGTCCCGTGGCGTCAATGATGAGGTCGGCTGAGACCTCTTCGCCGTCCCTCGTGCGAACGCCAGTGACGTGCGGGATTCCCTTCAGAGCCGAGGGGCCAGTCAGCAGACTCGCGACGGCGACACCGCGGCGGATGGGGAGAAGCTTTTCAGCAACGCTTGCGACCGCATACTCGACCGTGGGGCGGCGACCCGTGATGGTTGTGAATCGTTCATCGCCCTCTCGCCGCGTGCGATCAGCGATGGTCGGAGGCATCATCGCAAGCGCGTCGAAC
>Ga0137397_10004104_pt1 | contig 10125 bp, 9 predicted proteins | sample czorhiz116metaG_FD_106658 | JGI IMG/M metagenome (GOLD analysis project Ga0137397, IMG submission 106658) | Vadose zone soil microbial communities from Angelo Coast Range Reserve, California, USA - czorhiz1.16 metaG | ecosystem: Environmental > Terrestrial > Soil > Vadose zone | place: USA...
ACGCCCCCTGAGCGACGTCGCGTCTTCGGGAGCCCAGGCCGTCACAACCGGGCGCGAGGCTCGGACGGTGAATGCGTTTCCGACACTCTTGTAAGTTTCCTCGACGCTCATTCGGCCGGTATCTGGCCGCAAGCGTGGGTTCTCACGGAAGTTTTTCTTACGGAGCGACGCCCCCAGGTGTCAGGAACTTCGACGGCGATTCGTCCGCATATCACCGATCGCCAGGCGACCAGCACCAGCACGAGCGCAACGCTGACCGTGTCCGTCACGTCGACGGGCGCCGCGATCGGGACGCTGACCAACAACGGTGGCGGCAAGTACACCGGTGCGTTCTCCTGGCCGGTGAACCCGGCGAACGTCACCGTGAAGAGCAGCCTGGGAGGTGCGGCGAGCTCCGCGGTCAAGGCGAAATAGGCGAAATAGGGCTGGTTGACTTTCACCGCGACCCCGACCTAGAGTCCGATCACTCTGTCGAGGTGCTGGCCGTGAAGATCAACCGTCTCGAGGCGATTCTCGTCGAGGTGCCGCTTCACCAGCCGGTCACGGGCGTTCACGGCCGCACCACGCTGCAGCGGAGCGTGCTCGCTCACGTCGTCGCCGACGACGGCCGCGAGGGCTGGGGCAACGTCGATCCGACTCCGGGCTACTCGAAGATCTCCGCCGACGGCGTCCAGGCGACGGTCGGGCGGCTCGCGGCTCGTGTCGTCGGCATGGACGCCTTCAACGTGCAGCGGCTGCTCGCCCGGATGGACGAGGACGCGGCGGCCGAGTCCGAAGCGAAGGCCGCCGTCGAGATGGCGGTGCTCGACCTCCAGGGCCGCGCGCTCGGCGTGCCCGTGCACACGCTGCTCGGTGGTGTCGTGCGCGACGAGGTGGGCCTCAATGCCTGGATCGGCGCCGTGGCCCCCGCCCAGGCGGCGCGCGAGGCCACGGCGTGGCTGGGCCGCGGCTTTCGCACGGCCAAGATCAAGGTCGCCGGCGCCACGGAGGAAGGCATCGAGCGCGTCGCGGCGGTGCGCGCGGCCGTCGGTGATCGGCTGGCGCTCCGGGTCGACTTCAACGAGAGCCTGACGCTCGCCGAGTCGGCGCCGTTCATCCGTCGCCTCGAGCCCTATGCGCTCACGCTCGTCGAGCAGCCGATCCCCCGCGACGACATCGCGGGGCTCGCCGCCATCCGCCGCGCCATCTCGATCCCGCTCATGGCCGACGAGAGCGTGACCGGCCCCGGCTCGCTCGTCGAGATCATCCGCCGCGAGGCGGCCGACATCGTGAAGCTCAAGGTGATGAAGCAGGGCGGGCTGCTGCGAACGCGGGCGATGCTCGAGTGCGCCGCGGCCGCCGGACTCCGCGTCGTCATCGGCCACGGCTTCGGGCTCACGCTCTCGACGCTGGCCGAGGCGGCCGTCGCGGCGACGAGCGACGCGGTGCTCGACGGCTGCGAAGCGGTGGGGCCGCTCAAGATGGCGGGCGACGTGGTGACCGATCCCGCGCGGCTCGACGCCGGTCGGTTGCGACTCTCGAGCTCACCGGGCCTCGGCGCCACCGTCGATCTCGATGCGCTCAAGCGCTACCGGGTGGCCTGAGCCGCCCGCCTCAACGGATCAGAGGAGACATCGCGATGAAGAACGGCTTCAAGGTCATGGACTCGGACCTCCACACGATGGAGCCCGACGGCCTCTGGGAGCGCTACCTCGACGAGCCGTTCAAGAAGTTCGTGCCGAAGTTCCTGCGCGGCACCGCCAACGCGCCGAACCAGCCCGTCATCAAGATCGGCGACCTCGAGCTCGGCGAGATGTCCAAGCGCGATCGCACCGCGGTCGTTGGTAAGGATCTGCAGCGCCGCGCGTTCACGCGGCATCCGCACTACGAGGCGGCGCACGCGCGAGGCTACGATCCGGAGTCTCACGTGCAGGCCATGGACATCGAGGGCATCGACGTCGCCGTGCTCTACGGAACGCGCGGGCGTCAGGTGCAGATGCACGACGACCTCGATCCGCAGGTGGCGACCGCGCTGGCGCGCGCCCACAACGAGTGGACCTACGACTACTGCCAGCACAACCCGGCGCGGCTGAAGTTCGCCGCCCAGGTCGCCTTCCGCGACGTTCCCGGCGCGATCGCCGAGGCCCGGCGCGCGGTTCGCGAGCGCGGCGCCGTGGCCGTGATCGGCAACCCGAACCCGATTCACGGCCGCCACGTTCACGATCCCGAGATGGAGCCGCTGTGGAGCGCCATCGAGGAGCTCGGCGTACCCGTCGGCTTCCATCCGACCGGGCAGTCCTCCCTCCAGGACGACATCGCGCGGCGGTATCTCGACACGCCCAACGGCCGCGTGATCGGCGTGGCCGGCCGGAATCCCATCGAGCTGATGATGGCGTTCGGCAGCATGGCCGCCGGCGGCGTGCTCGAGCGCCATCCGCGCCTGCGCTGCGCGTTTCTCGAAGGGACGTGTGGCTGGTTGCCGTGGTACCTGTGGCGGCTCGACGAGGCGTGGGAAAAGTTCGGCCCCGGCTCCGAGGTCCAGATCTCCCAGCTCCCGAGCCAGTACTTCTTCCGCCAGTGCTTCATCGCCACCGACGCCGACGAGAAGCCGCTGCGTCAGGTCATCGAGGCGATCGGCGACGACAACATCGTCGTCTCGACCGACTACCCGCACTCCGACGGGCTCTTCCCCGTCGCCATCGAGGAGTTCGTGCACCTGGAGGGCGTGTCGGAAAAGTCGAAGGCCAAGATCCTCTGGGACAACTGCGCGCGGCTCTACAACCTGACGGGGGTCAAGTAGCGCCGACCGGGTTCAGGGAGCCGGCGCGCGTTTTCCCCCGGCTCAGTTCGCCGCGTACGGCGACGAGGACGGCAGCGGCAGCACCGGCTCGTGGTGCTGGAGACTCTTCGGCCACACGACGTGCGCCTTGTCGTCGATGTACTGCACGATGACGGGGAACGCGCGATCGTTCTGGCCGGCCATGGCGCCGTCGCCGAGGAAGTGGACGCCGAACCCCAGCATGGTCCCGCCCTCCGACAGATCGACCTCGAGCGCGGCCTTGCGGAGCGCGTCGGCGTCGATGCCGCCGTACTTCTTGATGGCCCGGGGCAGGACCTCGCTCATGAACACGTAGGTGTTGCTGGCGGCCATGCCCACGTGGGCCGACTTGATCGCCGCGCCCGGCCGCGCCTTCTCGTATTCGTCGCCCACCATCTTGATCACCGGCAGCAACTCGGGCCGAAGCGCCTTCTCGTTGGCGAGCCAGATCGAGATCGGGTCGACGTTGAAGATGAAGTTGACGTCCTTGCCCACCGCCTCCTTGAGCCGGTCGTACACGCCGTAGCCGGCGCCGTGGCCCACGATCGCGCTGAGCTTCAAGCCCTGCTCGCGGGCCTGGCGGAGGAACAGGACGATGTCGGGGTTGTAGCCGGTGTGGAACAGCACGTCGGGCCGGGCGCGCTTGAGCTTGATCACGAGCGACGAGAGATCCGGCGAGGTGGCCGCGTAGCCTTCCTTGAGCACGAGGTTGAAGCCGGCCTTGCGCGCGCCCTCCTCGTTGCCCTTGGCCACGTCGATCCCGTAGGCGCCGTCCTCGTGGATGATGGCGACCTTGACGTCCTTCGGGTCCTTCTTGAGCTTCTCCTTCGCGTTCTTGGCGATGAAGTCCATGGACATCATCCCGAACTGACGTCCGCTCGGCTGCGCGCGGAACACGTACTTGAGGTTCCGGTTCTCGAGCACGGCCGAGGAGATGCAGGAGGTGATCCACATGAACTTCTTGAGCTGCTCGACGCGGACGGCCACCGGCACGCACTGGGCCGACGAGTAGAAGCCGAGCAGCATGTCGACCTTCTCCTGCTCGACCAGCCGCACCGCCTCGTTGATGGCCACGTCCGGCTTGCTCTGGGCGTCCGCGTAGACCGCTTCGATCTGGTAGCCTTCGACGCCACCCTTCTTCGCGAAGTGGTCGATCATGATCTTCGCGCCGAGGGCGTGCAGGTCCGATCCGCCGCCGGCCAGCGGCCCGCTGTAGTCGTACACGACGCCGATCTTGAGTTTCTTCGCCTGAGCGAGGGCCTCGGGCGCGAGCGCGGCGCCCGCGACGAGCATGACGGCAACGAGCACACGCATGACCATGTCAGCCTCCCGGGGGTGGAGCGCATTACAAGGAAGCGGTGCGCCCTTGTCAAGAGCGGCCGACCGGGGTACGGTCGGAGCCTCTTCGGAGGAGCCATCCTATGAACTCACTCGTGTTGCTCGTCCTTCTCAGCCTCGGCCTGAGCCTCGGCGCGACGATGCCGGCCTGGGCGCAGTCGAAGTCGGAGCTGGTGATCGCGCTGTCGAGCTTCTCGGCCGAGACGGTCGACCCGGCGCTCCAGGGCCACAACGTGAAGTACTACCTGTCGCTCATGTTCGACTACCTCGTCGGCACGACGACCGACGGCCAGCCCTCGCAGGCTGGCGGGCTGGCCAGCAAGTGGGAGAGCTCGGCCGACCACCGGCGGTGGACGTTCCACCTCCGCAAGGGCGTGAAGTTCCACAACGGCGACGAGATGACCTCGGAGGACGTGAAGTTCAGCCTCCAGCGGGCGATGAGCAAGCGCTCGACCACCGGCTACGCGGGGCCGCTGCGCGCACTCATCGTCGACATCGAGACGCCGGCGCCCGACCGCGTGGTCGTCGTGACGAAGGACCCGACGCTGATCATCCCGACCTATCTCTCACGCTCGCTGTCGACCGAAGGAATCGTGCTGCCGAAGAAGTACATCGAGGCCAACGGCGACGACGTCTTCGCGCGCAAGCCCATCGGCACGGGCCCGTACAAGTTCGTCGAGCAGGTCGTCGGCTCGCACATCAAGATGACCGCCGTCGACAATCACTGGCGCATCGGCGTGCCGAAGTACAAGAACGTGACGTTCAAGCTCGTCCCCGAGGAGACCACGCGCATCGCGCTGATCCGCCGGGGTGACGTCGACGTGGCCGACATCAGCCGCGAGCGCGTGAAAGAGCTGGAGGGCGAGGGCTTCCCCATCCACATACGCCGGGAGGAGGCCATCATCCACGCGTGGTGGATCCTCGGGCCCGACGGCCGGACGCCGCCGACGAAGGACAAGCGCGTGCGCGAGGCGTTGAACCTCGCCATCGACCGCACCGAGATCGCCCAGTCGATTTTCGGCGGCTACGCGGAGCCCGCATCCATCCCGATGGGGCTGTCGTGGTCGTTCAAGGAGATCGGCTTCAAGGTGACGCCGGACATGGTCTACGCCTACGATCCGGCGCGAGCCAAGAAGCTGCTCGCGGACGCCGGGCTGGGCGCGGGCTTCACGCTGGACGTCTACGCGTTCCAGCTCCCGGGCTTTGCCGAGGGCAAGTCGTTCGCCGAGGCGGTGGCCGGCTACTGGGAGAAGATCGGCGTGAAGAGCAAGCTCATCCCGGTGGACTATCCGGCGTTCCGCAAGATGTGGGTCGACCGCAAGGCGCCCGGCGCCGTCGGCTACTACAACATCGCCAACCGTGACTGGATCGGCACGTACGCGCTGCTCGAGAAGCAGGGCTACACGCCGTCGAAGCTGAACGACACCGTCAATGACCCGGAGATCGACGGCATGATCGCCCAGGTCATGCGCCAGACCGACCGGGAGAAGATCAACGCGCTCATGCGCAACATCTATACGCGGCTGCGCAGCGAGCACCACGGCCTGCCCGTCGTGTACGTGCACTCGCCGTACGCGGCTGCCAAGACGCTCGGCAAGTGGAACCCGGGCACCGTAATGTACGACCTGTTCCTGGACGAGCTGGCCCGCAAGTAACCCCCGTGCTGCGGTTCGTCCTGTTCCGTGTGCTGCAGTCGCTGGTCGCCCTGACCCTCCTGTCGGTGGTGGTCTTCGTCCTGGCCCGGACGACCGGCGACCCGCTGCACCTGATCCTGCCCATGTCGGCCACCGAGGAGGACTACGCCAACGCGCGCCGCTACCTCGGCCTCGACCGGCCGTACGTCGAGCAATATCTCTCGTTCGTCGGAAAGGCTGTCACCGGCGACCTGGGCACGTCGATCCGCGCGCGCCGTCCGGTGATCGAGCTGATCAAGGAGCGCCTGCCCAACTCGCTGCGGCTGGCGCTCTTCGCGATGGGCGTGTCGCTGGCCATGGCGTTCCCGCTCGGCGTGATGGCCGCGGTGAAGAAGGGCAGCGCCATCGACCGCACGGCCCAGGTGATCTCCGTGCTCGGCCAGTCGCTGCCGACGTTCTGGGTCGCCATCGTGCTCGTCGAGTTCGTCGCCGGCCGGCTCCAGTGGCTGCCCGCCGGCGGGATCGAGGGCTTCGCGAGCTACGTGCTGCCTGGATTCACGCTGGGCTGGTTCGTGGTGGCCGGCATCATGCGCCTGCTGCGCTCGGGGATGCTCGAGGTCCTCGACTCGGAGTACGTGAAGCTCGCCCGGCTCAAGGGCGTGGTGGAGCACAGGGTGATTTGGATTCATGCGCTTAAGAATGCGCTCATCCCCGTCGTCACGTTCGCGGGCATCTACTTTGCGATCCTGGTGACGACCGCGATCGTCGTCGAGACGGTGTTCGCCTGGCCCGGGCTCGGGCGGCTGGCCTACGACGGCATCACCTCGCGTGACTTCCCGGTGATCCAGGCCGTCGTCCTCACCACGGCCGTCATCGTGTCGGCCGTGAACCTCGGCGTGGACTGCCTCTACGCCTTCATCGATCCGCGCATCCGGTACGGCCGGTGAGATGTCCAGTGGCGAACCCGAGGAGCGCCACGGCTGCGGCGGGGAGCGTCCGAGCGATGCCGGGGGAGTCCGAGGGGGGCGTAGCCCCCTTCGCTCGACGAATCTCGGGGCCATGTCGGGGCCCCCAGCAAGATCGATGAGTCGGGTCGTCGTGCTCCCGGAGTCGGAGGCGCCGGCCCTTCCGCGCGCCGGCGGGCGGCGCGTCCCGATGCTCTCGATCGGCATCATCGTCGCCTTCGTCGTCGTCGCCCTGCTCGCTCCGCTGCTGAGCCCGGCCGATCCGTACGAGCAGTCGCTGCGCTTGCGCTTCCGGCCGCCCGTATGGCAGGAACGCGGCGCATGGGCGCACCCGCTGGGCACGGACCGCCTCGGCCGCGACATGCTCTCCCGCATGATCTACGGCGCGCGCGTCTCGCTGGCGGCGGGCGTCGTCACCGTCCTGGTCGCGAGCGCATTCGGCGCCGCCGTCGGCCTCGTGGCCGGGTATTACGGCGGCCGCGTGGACGCCACGCTGATGCGCGTGACCGACGCGACGATGGCCTTTCCGGTGATCCTGCTCGCCTTGATTCTCGCGGTGACGGCGGGCCCGAGCTTCGCCAACGTGGTGCTGGCGATCGCGGTGATCCTGTGGGCCCGCTACGCGCGCGTCATCCGGGGCCAGGTGCTGAGCCTGATGGAGCTCGACTTCATCGCCCAGGCCCGCATCGCCGGCGCCGGCGCCGCACGGATCATCACGCGGCATCTCCTGCCCAACACGCTCAACACGCTGGTGGTGCTCGTCACGCTGCAGGTCGGCTACGTCATCATCGTGGAGGCGTCGCTCTCGTTCCTCGGCGCCGGCATCCCGCCGCCGACGCCCGCCTGGGGCTCGATGATCGCCGAGGGCCGCGACTTCGTGACGAGCGCCTGGTGGGTGTCGCTCTTCCCGGGGCTGGCGATCCTGCTGGTGGTGCTCGCCTTCAATCTCCTCGGCGACTGGCTGCGCGACACCCTGGACCCCAAGCTCCGCCAGCTCTGATCCCCCGCATCGACGTTCGCGACCTTCGGACCCACATCGTCACCCGCTGGGGAACGATCAAGGCGGTCGATGGGGTGAGCTTTGCGCTCGACGAGGCCGAGACGCTCGGCCTCGTCGGCGAATCCGGCTCCGGCAAGAGCATGACGTGCCTGAGCCTCGTGCGCCTCGTCCCGCGGCCGGCGGCGCGGATCGTGAGTGGCCAGGCCCTGCTCGACGGCGACGATCTGCTCAGAAAGAGCGAGCGCGAGATGCAGCGGATCCGCGGCCGTCAGGTGGCGATGATCCTCCAGGATCCGATGAGCTCACTGAACCCGGTGTTCTCCATCGGCATGCAGATGCGCGAGCCCCTGAGGATGTACCACCGCCTGCGCGGCAGCGCGCTCGGCGCGCGCGCCGCCGAGCTCCTGGCCGCGGTGAAGATCCCGTCGCCGGAGGCACGGCTCCGCGCGTTTCCGCATCAGCTGTCGGGTGGCATGCGCCAGCGCGTCGTCGGCGCGATGGCCATCGCCGGCCCGCCGCGGCTGCTCATCGCCGACGAGCCGACGACGAGCCTCGACCTCACCATCCAGGCGCAGTACCTCGGGCTCCTGAAGGAGCTGCAGCAGCGCCACCGGTTCGCCATGATCTTCGTCACGCACAACCTGGGCATCGTGGCCCGCACGTGCGATCGCGTCGCCGTCATGTACGCCGGCCGCATCGTCGAGGCCGGCCCCGTGCGCCAGATCTTCACGGCGCCGGCCCATCCGTACACGAAGGCGCTGCTCGAGTCGATCCCACGGTTCGGCGCGCGGCGCGATCGCCTGACGGCCATCGCCGGCCAGCCGCCGGACCTGGCCCGGCTCGGTGAGGGCTGCGCGTTCGCGCCGCGCTGTCCGCAGGCGATGGCCCGCTGCACGGAGGACGCGCCGTCCGAGACGGCCGTGAACCCCGGTCACACGACGCGGTGCTGGCTCCATGTCCCCGCCTGAGAGCGGGGCGCCGAACGGGACGCCCCTGCTCGAGACGACGGATCTCACGAAGCACTTCAGCGTGCGTCGCGGGACGCTCGGGTTCGGCACCGGCCTCGTACGCGCGGTCGACTCGATCTCGTTCACCATCGACGCGGCGACGACGCTCGGGCTGGTCGGGGAATCCGGCTGCGGCAAGACGACGACGTCGCGACTGATCCTCGGTCTCGAGCGGCCGACGGCTGGCAGCATCCGGTTCGAGGGCAAGGACGTGGCCGCGCTCGGGCGCGACGAGCGCCGCCACTACCGGCGCTCGGTTCAGGCGGTCTTCCAGGACCCGTACGCCTCGCTCGACCCGCGCATGCGCGTAAGCGCGATCGTCGCCGAGCCGCTCGTGATCAACTCCGATCTCGACGCCACGGCGCGCCGCCGCCGAGTGGCCGAGCTGCTCGATCTCGTCGGGCTTCCCGAGCGTGCGGCGACGCTCTATCCGCACGAGTTCTCGGGCGGCCAGCGCCAGCGCATCGCCATCGCGCGGGCGCTCGCGCTCGAGCCGAAGCTCGTCGTGCTCGACGAGCCGGTGTCGGCGCTCGACGTGTCGATTCGCGCCCAGATCCTGAACCTGCTCCGCGACCTCCAGGAGCGCCTGGGGGTGACGTATCTCTTCATCGCCCACGACCTGGCCGCGGTCGCCCACATGAGCCACACGATCGCCGTCATGTACCTGGGGAAGATCGTGGAATGGGGCGACGCGGAGGCGGTCGCGCTGGAGCCGCAGCACCCGTACACGAAGGCGCTGTTCGCGGCGGCGCTGCCCATCGACCTCGACGGTCCGCACGAAGAGGTGACGCTGGCCGGGGAGGTGCCGAGCCCGCTCGATCCACCCGCCGGGTGCCGCTTCCATCCGCGGTGTCCGTTCGCGATGCCTCACTGCGCGAGGGAGGAGCCCGCGTTGAGAACGCAGATGGGACGGCTCGTCGCCTGCCACCTCTATTGAAAGACAGCGCGACGAGCCGACCGGCCGCGACGTCCTACTTCAGGCTGTCAGCGCCCGCCTTCGCGATCTGGGCGTCCTGCTGCGAGGTGACGCCGGAGACGCCGATGCTGCCGATGAGCTTGCCATCCACGACGATCGGAATCCCGCCCTCGAGAGGGCTGGCACCGCTGAGCTTCAGCAGGCGGAGGTTCGAGCCGCCCTGCTCGATGGCGTCCTGGAACGCCTTGGTCGGCCGCCGGAACGCCACCGCCGAGTAGGCCTTGTCCTTCGCGACCTCGGTGCTGCCGAATTGCGTGCCGTCCAGGCGCTGCAGCATGACCAGATTTCCGCCGGAGTCGTGGATGGCGATGGCGTCGTTCCAGCTGTTCTTCTTCGCCTCGGCCTCGGCGCCTGCCATGACCTTCTTGGCTTGCTCGAGGCTGATCGGCGTGCCATAGGCGGGTGGCG
>Ga0137397_10004106_pt1 | contig 10122 bp, 11 predicted proteins | sample czorhiz116metaG_FD_106658 | JGI IMG/M metagenome (GOLD analysis project Ga0137397, IMG submission 106658) | Vadose zone soil microbial communities from Angelo Coast Range Reserve, California, USA - czorhiz1.16 metaG | ecosystem: Environmental > Terrestrial > Soil > Vadose zone | place: USA...
CAATCGCGTGCAGTAAGAATGCACGAGCGAGTAGCTGCACACAGGCTCGTATCGAGCCGCTTCTTCCATCTTCCCTTCTGCAACGAGCTTCCGCTGGACGCGCGCCATCGCTTTCTTCCAGTCTCGATTGGCATTGGTCAAGCTGTCCATATCCCACGTTGGCTCGTCGGGAATCCAGCGGTTCGTCGCCTGCCACAGCTTCCATGCTTCAACGCCTTCGTCGGGCAGCGGGACCGCGACGACATCGCCGCCTTTCGCGCTCGGTCGAATGACGAACGGCGCGGGAACAGTCGCGCCGGTGGCATCGTCAACCGTGGTCGCATCGACGTGGATCATATGCGGCGCGATGCGCCTGACTTCTTCGGGACGAAAGCCGCAGAATGCCATCACCATTAGCAGCGCCTTCGTTGCAGTCGGCTTCATCATTGCGAGCGTGGCGCGAATCACGTCATAGCCGAGCGCGTGCGGAACGGGCTTCGGTTTCTTCGGCTGGCGGACGGCTCGTGCGGGATTGTCCGCCTCGCTACCGTCCAGCTTCGTGTAGAGGTCGCGGAGCGCATTGAGCCGATGGCGACGCGTCCACACCGCAACGCCCTCGATGTTCCACTGCTCCATCTGTTCGGCAATCTGCTCCGGAGTGATCAGATGACGCAGCATCTTGCCCAAGCGCGGGTAGTGCGAGCGGTACCCGACGCCGTTCGTATACAGCGGTACCCTCGCGCCGAATGACGAATGCCTTCGCGCAGCGATTACGGTATATTGCACGGCATCGCATCGCGACAGTTGGACGACTTTCCGAGTTAATGGGGGTGGACCATGCGCAAAACGTCAGTGGCGCTCGCGTTGGCGTCTTTTGCCCTTGTCGCGTCTGCTGCTGCTGGCGTGGAACAACGCGACGATCCCGATTCGCGTATCCCGCCTGGTTCAAAGGTGTTTCTCGCGCCGATGAATGGATTCGACACCTATCTGATTGCCGCGCTAACGAACAAGAACGTGCCGCTGACGATCGTCATCGACCGCGACCACGCTGACTTTGAGATCGTCGGCGTGTCGGACAGTCAGAGACCGGGATGGGTACGGACGCTGGTGAAGGGCGACACCGGCACCGACGAAGAGGCGAGCATCGCCGTGAAGAACATCCGCACCGGCGTCGTGGCTTTTGGCTACGCTGTGAACCTGAAAGACTCGTTCCGCGGGAAGCAGAGTGCTGCCGAGTCATGCGCCAAGCATCTGAAAGACAAGATCGAACACGACGCGAAGACTTTACCCGAAAAAGATCGTCCCGTTGTAACGGCTTCATCGAACACCGGCAAGTCCGTCGCAACTGAACGCGTCGCATTTCGCCGAACTATTACGGCAGTGATTCAAACCGATTCGACGGAAGAGCATTTCGCCGAAGTAATCAGGTCAGCGCTTGTCGCATTCAGCATCGATCTTCGCTCTGTCGGGCGCGACACGACGTTCGAATACAATATCATCCTCACGAGTGGACGCACCTCGTCGGGACCAGCGGCAGCGGTCGTCGTCCTTGATGCAACGGGTAGACTCGTCGTAGCTGCTGCGCGCTCCGGGTTCCGGAACAAGGGCGCGGCGAGCGGTGCCGCGGAAGAAGCCGCGAGAAAACTCGCCGCAGTACTCCGATGAGGACACAACACTCCACCTACGGCGTGTCCGGCAAGATCTGTCTGACTGCTTCCGTCACGACTGTTCTGATCGGCGTGGGCATCGCTGCAGTCGTGGGCAGCACCCGCACGATCAACGCGCAAACCGTGCCAGACATGATTCCTGCCGCCTGGCACCAGCCGCTCAGCCAGCAAGAAATCGCCCTTACGAGCCGCGTCATTGCAGCCCTGAAGCGTGCGCCGAACTATCCGAGAGTGACGAAGTATCAGCCGCTCCTGGGCGCTCCGCCGCAGAAGCAACTCAATGCGTGGGAACAGGACATGGAAATCACGGTGCCGGTAGAGATGTTCCGCTTCGTGGAGCGCGATCCGCCGATGTTGGAATTTCTGATCGCACACGAAGCGGGACACGCCAAACAGCAAGAAATCTACGGGCAGAACTGCTATACGGCGACCAACGTGGAGATGTCCAAGTGTGATTGGTTCCGTGCATTGGGCGATGTCGTTGGGGGAGCCGTTACGGGAGGAACGGATGGCGCGCTACGAGCGACGGCGATTCTTCAAAAACAAGCGTGCGAAGACAACGCAGATGCATGGGCAGTCCAGTTCATGCGCGAAGCGGGTCTTGATGCGACGGGCGGCATTCGGCTCTTTACGAAATTCGCGGAACTAGCAAATCGAAGCGGTGGGTGGCGGTACTTCACGCAACAATTCACATCGAATCATTCAATCAGCGAGCTGCGCATCGCACACATCGCGGCGCTGATTGCGCAGAGGTAGGGTCGGACTCGATTGCGCAACTAGCGAATTCTAGCGACATCTGCAGCCGACAACTTCCACTCTATGGGCGACGCACCGCTCAGCAGCACGAGCTTGAGATCGGAACCGGGAAGCCATGCCTCCTCTGAAAACGCTATGCTACCCGCGTTGATCGTGAACTCTGCACCGAATTCGTTCGTGAACGTTTGCGGAGCAAGTGACGATGTGACCGGCTCAAGTTGTTTGTCTCCGCGAAACAACACGACTCGAGAGATGTCTCTGGCGCCACGCTGCTGTGGCTGGATGCTAACGATCACAGTTCGAAGGCTCTTCAGTTCGTCGAGAGTCGGTAGGGGCGAGAGGCTCTGAAGTGCGGCCATCATTACGTTTCTCAGCATCATTATCGGCGTCACGATGTGAACGCGAAGTTCAGGCGTCTCAACGACTCGCAGATCCACAGGCGTGATGTCGCCGAATTCTCCGTTGAACGTTGCTAAGAATGTGGACCCCGCATCAGTAGGTGATGCCGGATGCGCAGTCCGCGTCGTCTCCGCCATCGCCCGGACCTTCTGAATCAATTCCGGGCTCAGCGTCGTTAAGGCGGCATGGACTGTGCTGCCACAAATCAGCATGGCAACAGCAACACCGGCTATCGAGCACAGAACAGAATTGGACTTGGCTGCCGCCATCACTTCATCCGCGCGAGTTCTGCGGTTGCAAGCGCCCATTCGAAGTTTCCCGTTCTGCCGATCATCACAATCGTGACGCCGGTTGATGGGTCGAACGCTGAGAACGGAAACGTGAAATCCCCCTCGGAAACCGTCCGTGTTGCGGAGAATGCGTTTCGAATGTCGACAGGCGTGACCTGACGGTTGATCGGACGGACGATATCGGCGCCGCGTTTCAGGACAACGTTCTCGATCGCGTCTGCATCCGCGAAGCTCGCAGACGGACCTATGTGTAACACGATCTGCTGACTGTTCAACTGATCAGCCGTGAAAATAGGACGAGACTCGAACTTACGTTTCGCCTCAGCCGCTAGCGATGTCGATGTCGTGTAAGGCGAGGAAATGGCAAACGCGAAAGGCTGCTTGTCCATTAGAGGAGCAAATCTAGCCGCGTCGTCCACAGTCATCGTGCTTTTGTTCATGTTCTGGTACTCGAATGCTCGCGCCTGGTAGGGATCGTTGAAGAACGCGCCAGTTCGCTCGCCGTAAATGAGTGCTCGCTGCAGGGAGTCCGAGTCGAGAGGTTGGATTCCCGGCGGCGTAAGGTCGAGTGTCGTTTTCAGACCTTGTGCTGCCGAAGCGATGGGTGGCGCACCCACGAGTGCAAACAGCATCAGCCACACCAGCACACGATTCGTCGCGTTGAATGGACCCATCACTTGTCCTCGTCCCAGGCTTATGGCGTCTTTGCGCCGGTACCACAGAAGACCGTTTCGTGCGCTCCATGCAGCCGCAGACCCGCCCCCGGCAGACAGACACGCATGGCGTCAGTGTGATGCATCATCCGACAGCCCGGTGTGTCAGATTGAACACCCTCAGGATTCACGATGTCGTCGGTTCGGGAAAGCCGCAGAACGGACACTTGGGCGCGAGCACGATAGCGTTTATCCCATGGGGATGGGCAGCCTTGCTCACGGCATGCCAGAGAAGGCGCACGCGGCATCGGGGGCAGCGTACGAAAAGACACAAGCCAACGAAGGCAGGAATTGCGAGCGCAAATCCGGTCAACAGTACCCAGGGACCGACCGGGCGCCTGATGTCGACGCGCCCTGAAGCTACAGCGAGCAGCATCATGGATCCGACCATGAGCAGCGCGAACGCTAAAGCAATTGCTCTCTGATGACCGGTCCACCTCAGGAAAGTGCTCGCGAGAGCCATTCTGGTCCTACTACTTCACCGACATCAGCCGCTCGCGGTTCGCCTCCACCCACGCGTTCAATTGGTCGACAACCTTACCGGCGGCTGCACCGTAGCCGGTCAGCAAGCCTTTCGAACCGCTCGCTCCTGTGAACTCCACCGAGTAGTCGCCTGCCGTCAACCGAACGGTCAGAGCACTCTTGTTTTGTCTCCCCAACAGATTCGTTTCACGAGTCGTTCCCCGGCTGAGGACTTCCACAACTGCGGCTGCATCGCTCTCCGATTCGACAACGCGGACGAGACGCGACTTGTCAAGCCTCTTCGCGAGGTCTTTAACGGAGTCCTGTCTGTCTTTGCTCGGATCTGTGAACCCGTCGGCGGCTCCAGAGCTTCTGACATAGACCGGCACTCGGTCCTGAGCCTTAGGATCGCAAATGGGACCATCGCCAGGACTGCGCTTAACAAAAAGACCGGTTTGAACGTCATATCGTCACGACTCCCAGCAACCTGATGGGTCGGAACGGCGCAGCATCCGGTCCGCCATTGATAACTCCCTGTTGTGGGCAGCGACGTTCTCTGCCAAGGTCAGCGGTCACCACGGCTCGGGTCGTCGTCGCAAACGCACTGAGCGGAAATGAGAGCCTCTGGAGATGTTATCGGTCGGAGCACAGAGAGACCTTGATGTTCGTGCGGTGGAAGAGCGTTTTTGGGGTCAGACTGGGACAGTTCTGTCAAGGTGATCGCTGCGCCGCACCTCAAGGCGAAGGCACGGTGTCAAGGAAAACGCCTTCGAAATGACCCCAAAAAGCAGCAAAGTGCCGGTTGGGTCCTTGGCGCACCACCTGCCTCTCTGCGCGGCGACAAGCGTTTGGACGTTGGAAGGATGCGAACAGCGGAAAACACTCACCACCGAGCCAACCAGAGGGCTGATGAGGCATTCGGTGAGCCGGTCAACATCCACCCGATGGCGAAATTCGCGTCTACTCGCCGTGCCAAAGGCTGACATAGTTCGCGCCGAGCTAAGGGACAGCTAAAGAAACGACGACGGCGACGGTCTTGAAGCATCGAGTTCGTGATGCTGCGCGCCACGTCCAACACGCTGAAGCCGTGCGATCCGGTGGGGAGCGATTTAGCGACAACTTGGCAACCCGGCAAACCCGCAACCGCCCACAGCCCCCGCTTGTTGTGAAAATATTTCGGCTTCAGGAACGTCTTCAGCTTCGACTTGGATATGACTCCGCGAACTTCGACTCAATCGCGAACAATGACCCGTCATCCGCCGTCAGCAGCACGTCGAGATTCGGTCCCTTACCTCGCAAGCCGGTCGAGAAGTTCTGTTCGAGGGCGAGCTTTGAAAACGGCACTGGCATGCCGAACGCTTTCGACAACGGTCGTAGATCGCGATGGCGCCAGTAGTCGAACCAGTTGCACGCGAGCGCCGACGACGAATGGACTGCCCGAATCTTGCCGCGCTTACCTCGTCTCCCGAGTTCGCCGCCGTCGGCACGGTCGAAGTCCTTGCGCGCTGCGTCGGAGAGCCGCTCGAATATGTTGTCGTCCGCGCAGGTGCAGTACCCGTCCTTGTCGAGCGCGCGTCCGTTGCGCTCCGCCCACGCTCGCTGGCGTGCCCTGATCGTGTTGAGCGGGGTCATTTCGGTCATTGGAATCGTAGGGCTAAAGAATTATCTCTTCGCGCTCGCCCGACTGCCGACGCCCGCGAAGAGCACACCGGTTGTTGGTTCTTCGCTTCCGCCTTTGATCGTTTTCCTGTAGGCGTCGAAGTTGATGCTACCTCAACAGTTGTTGGTACTAGAAACTCCAACAACGTTCAGGCATACTTCAGCCGCGGTCGGGAAGCTTTCACGTCGAGTGCGAATCCACGTCATCAAGACTCCGCCCGCTCCGTTGATGGACGGGTTCGACGTGCGCGACATGCGTGCGAACCACATCTACGACGTGGACAGTCGCACCGCCAACTACCTCATCATTGCGGGGATTCGCGGTGCGCGCCGACGACAAATCGGAACCTGAAGCGTAGTGACGCACGGTTGTTGACGAACGGTCAGCACCGCTCATTCGGTTCAATGAAACGAAGCCCGCCAGTCCGAAATCCGAACCCGTACCGCCCACTCTCATCCGTGAGAACGCACGACCTCTATCGAGGTTCGAGGCATCGCTGCCGACTTCGAACGCCGCACGCCTCGGCGACACTAGGCATTTCAAGTCCTGCGTCAGAACAGAAGCGGTTCCGCGGTTTTTGTGCTGCGCCGTCCCTGTGATGCAGATTAAATTGACCCGCAAGCTCGCGGACTACCTCGACGGCATTGACGTGTCGAAGTGTCGCGAAGGTGAGGTGATTGACCTGCCGCGCATTGAAGCCCAACTACTGATCGCGGAACGTTGGGCAGTGCCGTTTTATGCGCCGCCCAATGAGATTCGAAGCGTCTCGTCGGCGGTGGAGCGGGCTGTTGCTGACGACGATTTGGCGCGACGTATTCAGACAGTCGAACAACTTCATCGGGTCAGTGAGCAAATGGACAAGACGCGTTTCGAACAGCACGAATGCCGTCGCGCCGAAGACCGCCACCGAGAAGAACTCCACGACTCGCGCGCGAAAACGGTCGACGGAAATTCTTGAGCTACAGTCCCTGCGCTCGTTATGTTCACCCGAGAACAAGGCGTCAGGTGCCGAAACTCCGGGGCATCTGAATTGATGAGACGACAACTAGCGACCGGCAATGGTGCCGTCAACGGACCGACATTCGGTCCAGCCGGCATTGAGGAAATCGCGGAGTGCGGCGTCTGCGTCCGCCATCACCGCGCCGTGTGAATTCCATAAGCGGGCGTAGGCAGGTGCGCCGTTCAGCGTGACGCGCAGTTCGTAAAACCCACGGTCATCGTCATCTTGAAGCAGGGCGACATCGCACGATACGCGAGCGCGTTCGCTGTAGCGTTCAAGCGTCCAGTGCGCCGTCACGAGCACAGTTGTCAGAGGCATTGATCACGATTGTGGCTCGCGCAGCCGACGCGCGCCCGCGACGCAAGCAAGTCACGCCGGTGTGTCGAACACGGTTCTCGGGTCAGCCTGTGGCGGTTCTGTCAAGGTAAACGTTACGCCGTAGGTCAAGGTCAAAGCACACTGTCAAGGTCAAACCAACTCAAAAGGACAACAACACTGCAAAAGTACCGGTTGGCTTCTGAGCGCACCACCGACGTTCCTGCGCGGCGACGAGCGTCGAGACATGCTCCGGCTAAGGGCGGCGGCACGCTGAGTCCGGTGATGTTGAACCGCCGCCATAGCTGTGGCAGGACGGTCGATTTTTCAACAGGCATGGGCAATTATGGCGCGGCAAGACGGCGGGTGGTTCTACGGTCGCCGCCGGACGATGCGCGCCGACGCGCTTGCTGAAGCGAACGAAGCGGCAGGAGCTTGAACGAGCGGGATGGACTGTGACGGATGAGGGTTCACGATGGCAATCCCTTCGTTCTCGGCGGTACACCTACAGCGCATCTGCGATGTGCTCGCGGAAACATCGACCGGTCTGTCGAATACCGAAATCGCGTCGCTTCTTCAACATCTCGGAATCGATGATCCGTCGCCGGGAATCACGAAACGTCAACGGCTGTTCGCGGCGTTGAATGCCCGTCAAGAGCGCGACCGGTGCGCGAATCTCGTCGCGGCGTTCATGCAGACGGCGATGGAGCCGGTCCGGTTCACCGACAATCGCGCGACGTTCGACTTGCGGCGTTCTGCGCTGAATGAGGTGCTGGCGTTTTCGGGCTATTCGCTCGGTGAAGACGGCAAGCTCCGCGTCGGTGCCGTCGCACGGACGCTTGATGAAGCTGAGCAGCGAGCGGGACGACTCCGTTCCGAGCTTCGGCGTCGGCAAGTGCACCCCGATGTGCTCGCGTTCTGCCGCGCGGAACTGTTGCAGAAGAACTATTTCCATGCCGTATTTGAAGCAACCAAAAGTGTCGCTGACAAGATCCGCGGGCGGACCGGACTGACGGGCGACACCGCGGCGCTCGTGGATCAAGCCTTCGGCGGTGGACAGACCGGCATCCCGCTGCTCGCGTTCAACAGCTTGCAGACGGACACAGAGCGGAGCGAGCAGAGTGGATTGACGAACCTGATGAAGGGAATGTTCGGCGCGTTCAGGAACGTGACGGCTCACGCGCCGCGCGTCTCGTGGGAGATCACGGAGCAGGACGCGCTCGACCTGCTCACCATCGCGTCGTTGCTGCATCGGCGGATCGACGCGGCGATTTCGATACCGCGAACGCCTTCAGTTTCGTAGCCGCCCCGTCGCTTCACAGTTCAGCGATGCTGCTCCAACGCAACCGACTGACCCGAACCGTCTCGCTGTAAACGCGCGAGAGCAAACACACAGCCGGAGACCGGCAGGGCTCTCGCGGTCCGAGTCGTGCTGTCGTTCCGCAACCGCGGCTAAGTCTCGTCTCGCAACTCCCGCTCGGCAGCGTACCAGTCCTCAGCATCTCGACCGTCGACACGTCGGCGCCGCTCATAGATTTCGTAGGCTCGTCGCGAGACATCTTCGTAGCAGACGTGCGCGGGTGGGCAAGTAAACTCGATCCAGTCGTTCCCGCGCCTGATGATCTGCTTGTCCTGCGGCTCGCTGAAGACCCACAGCGGTAGCGGGTGCGTGGCGTCGGGATTGTTGGATGATTCGGGTATCGACGACCCACGCGCCGACCCACGCGAACGGCTCCGAAGAGCGACCCACGCGGCGACCCACGCGGAATCTGAAGCCGTCCGCCGGGTTCTGACGGAACCCGACGGACTCTGACCGTGCCGTTTTCTTCGGGAAATCGAGAATAGTGGCGCGCCCGGCAGGGTTCGAACCTGCGGCCTTCGGCTCCGGAGGCCGACGCTCTATCCAGCTGAGCTACGGGCGCTTTGTCCGGAACAGGTATCTTACAATGCCGAGCCGGAGGCACGCTTGAGGTTTTGCATGACGCTGCTCGCGCTCGTCGCGGCATTCACGCTGGAGGCGCCCGCGCAACGCGCAGGCACGAGCGCGGCGGAGTATCAATCGCGGCGGGCCGCCCTCGCCAAGGCGCTGGGCGGCGATGCCGTCTTCATCGCCTTCTCGCGTGAGCCGGTGCGCCGCGCCGGCGACGTCGACTGGCCGTTCCGCCAGGAGGACAACCTTCTCTACCTGACCGGCATGAACGAGCCGGAGACGACGCTCGTGCTGATGCCCGGGGAGCGCGAACGGCGCGAGCTGATCTTCGCGCGCGACCGCGACCCCTCGAAAGAAGCGTGGACCGGCCGCATCCCTTCGAAAGAAGAAGTGACGGCCGCGACGGGCGTTCGTGACGTGGCGTCCGCGCTTCAGTTCAACGGCTTCGTCGACGCGCTGTTTCAGGGAACGGGCTGGGGAAGCGTGGCGCCGAGGCGCTACTACGCGCCGCCCGCGATGCCTGCCTTTCTGGCCTTGCTGCGCGCCGGCCGCGCCGAGGTCTGGCTCGTGCTCGAAGATCGCTCGGCGAGCGGGGCCGCCGCCGTGTCCGTCATGGGGCGGGAGCACGCCTTCGCGGAACGATTGCGGCGCCGCTATCCCGAGGTCAGGTTTCGCGACGCGTCGCCGCTGCTGCTCGCGATGCGCGAGATCAAGAGCGCGTCGGAGCTTGCGTTGATCCAGCGCGCGGTCGACATCACGGTGGACGCGCAGAAAGCGGCGATGGCGCGCGTCCTCACCGCGACGCACGAATACCAGGTTCAGGCCACGATCGAATACACGTTCCGCACGCTCGGCGCCTGCTGCTGGGCGTTCCCGTCGATCGTCGCCGCCGGCAGGAATGCGACGACGCTCCACTACGAGACGAGCCACGATCCGATCGTCCGCGACGGC
>Ga0137397_10004108_pt1 | contig 10121 bp, 7 predicted proteins | sample czorhiz116metaG_FD_106658 | JGI IMG/M metagenome (GOLD analysis project Ga0137397, IMG submission 106658) | Vadose zone soil microbial communities from Angelo Coast Range Reserve, California, USA - czorhiz1.16 metaG | ecosystem: Environmental > Terrestrial > Soil > Vadose zone | place: USA...
ATGGATGTGTTGATGAACTCGGTCGAGTCGTAGACGATTTCGCCGGTGACGCCGGTCGGCAGCTGGGACTGCAGGTCCGGAAAAGCCTTGTGGACATTTTTAGCGACGGTCAGGATATTCGCCTTCGGCGCCACCTTGATGCCGATGAACACCGAGCGCTTGCCGCTGAACGCGACGTTCAGATCGTAGTTCTCGGCGCCGAGCGTGACTTCGGCGACATCCTCGAGACGCACGATCGAGTCGCCCACCTGCTTGACCGCCAACTGCCGGAATTCCTGGACGGAATGCAGATCGGTGCCGCCGGTCAAGTCGACCGTGACCATCTGGCCTTTGCTGCTCCCCACGGTCGCCAAGTAATTGTTGTTGCCCAAGGCCGTGAACACGTCCTGCGCCGTGACGTTGTGGGCCGCGAGCTTCGCGGCGTCCAGCCAGGCGCGCAGCGCGAATTGACGGGCGCCCAGAATCTCGGCGGTCTGCACGCCTTCCACCGAGTCGAGCTTCGGCTTGACCACGCGGAGCAGATAGTCGGTGACGTTGTTGCTCGGGATGGTGTCGCTGTAGAACCCCATGTACATCGCGTCGACCGTCTGGCCGACTTGCACCTTCAATACGGGCTGCTGGGCCTGAGGCGGCAACTGGTTCTTGACCGAACTGACCTGCGTGTTGATTTCAGTCAGCGCGCGGTTCGAGTCATAGTTCAAGCGCAAGGTCGCCGTGATGGTCGACGATCCGGTGGTGCTCGTGGAGGACAGGTAATCGATGCCCTGCGCCTGCGCGATCGCGGATTCGAGCGGCTGCGTGATGAAGCCCGCCACGGTCGCTGCGTCCGCGCCGTAGTAGGCGGTGCTGATGGTAACGATAGCGTTTTCGGTGTGGGGGTACTGGTTGACCGGCAAGCTGCCGACCGACCGCAAACCCAGCACCAGGATCAGCAGGCTGATGACGGCCGCGAGGACCGGACGCTTGATGAAGAGATCCGTAAAGTTCATGGCTCGAGCCTCATCGTTCTTGAGGCGTTGGGTTTTGGTCGTTGAGCGGCTGCACTGTGTTGTCGACGCGCACCGGCGTGCCGTTCTTCAATTTGAGCTGCCCACTGGTGACCACCGTCGCCCCCTCGGACACGCCCTTCAAGACCGCGACTTGATCTCCACGGGTCGGCCCCGGGGTGATGAACACCTGCTGCGCCTGGAGCTGAGGATTGCCTTTCGCATCTTTCTTATCGACCGTGATGAATACGGTTGCGCCGTAGGGGTTGTAGGTGATCGCCGTCTGGGGAAGAGTCAGATAGGTCTTCTTCTCGCCTGAATCCACGGCGGCGCGCCCGAACATGCCGGGCAACAACTGTTTCTTCGGGTTCGCCACCGTGGCCTCGATCTGCACGTTGCGGGTGGTGGTGTCGATTTTCGCATCGATCGCCGTCACCTTGCCGCTGAAGGTCTGTCCAAGATAGGCGTCGCTCAGCACCGCCACCGACTGACCCAGCGATACCCCGCTGATTTGTTGTTGCGGCAGATTGAAGTCGATGAAGATCGGATCGATGGTCTGCAGCGTGACCACCTTGTCGCCCGGGTTCAGGTACTGGCCCGGATTGATGAGCGTGATGCCGAGGCGTCCCGAAAACGGCGCGCGAATCGTCTTCTTGTCGATGGTCGCCCGCTGGCTCTCAGCCTGGGCGCGCTTGCTCTTCAAATCGGCCTCGTCGCTGTCCACCTGCGCTTGGGAGATCGCTTCGGCAGCCAGTTGCACCCGGTCGCGGGTCAACGTGATCTGCGCCAGGTCGGCGGCCGCCTTGAGTGAGGCAAGCGTCGCGAGATCGGAATCCGCGTTCAGCTGGATCAGGACCGCGCCCGCCTTGACTTCGTCGCCCGATTTGAACCGAATCTCGCGCACCAAGCCCGCGATTTCGGTGGTCACGTCCACACCTCGCAGGGCACGCAAGCTGCCCACCGCGTTCAGTTGGGGCTGCCACTCCTGCGTGGCCGCCTTCATGGCCGTCACCACCATCGGAGGTTGCGGTGCCGACCCTTGCGCAATCTGTTGCATGATGTTCCGGAAAACCACGAAGCCGATCCCGGCAACGAGGAGAACCACCCCCAAAATCATGATGACCATGCGTTTCTTCACGGAGCTTCTCTCGGTTTTTCGAAGTATTCGTCGTACGTTCGGTGAGCAATCATCACTGCGCTTGCTGGGAGCGCGGCGTGGTTGAAATGTCTGCAAGCGCCTCGCTTCGATTCCACCAGCCGCCGCCGAGCGCCTGAAACAGGGCGGCCGTATCGGCGTAGCGCTGCGCGCGCGCCTTGACCAGGGCGACGGCCGCGTTTTGATGACTTTGTTCCGAGGTCAGCACCTGCACGTAGCTGGCGGCGCCGCTCTTGTACTGAGCTTGAACCAGGGCGAGGCTGTCGGCCGCGCTGCGCTCGGCAGTCGCCTGCGCCGCCAACGTGTCCGCGTCGGACTGGAGCGCGTACAGGGTATTCGAGACGTTCTCGAACGCATTGATGACGGTGGCCTGATAGTTGGCGGCCGCTTCCTGCGCGGCGGCAACCGCGGCGCGGCGCTGGTGCATCAGCTGTCCGCCCTTGAAGATCGGCTGGGTGAGGGAGCCGATGAGACTGTAAATGTTGGAGGAGGGTGAGAATATATTCGCCCACTTCGAAGCAGTTTGGCCGTAGCTTCCGCTGAGCGTGATCTGCGGCAGCATATTGGCGGTCGCGACTCCGATCTGGGCGGTCGCCTGATGCAGCAGCGCCGAGTATTCGCGTACGTCCGGGCGCTGCTCGACGAGTTTCGACGGCAGGCTCACCGGCAGTTCCAGAGGCAAGTTCATCGAGTCGAGATTGAATTCGCCCCCCGTGTAATCAGACGGGAAATCGCCGATGTAGGCAGCGAGCTGATTGCGCTGCTGCGCCAGCTGACTGCGCAGCGGCGGCAGGGTTGCGAGCGTGGCTTGCAGGATCGATTGCTGCTGCAGCAAATCGGCGCGGGATGCAGCGCCGGCGGCGACGCGACGCTGCGTGATGTCGAGCTGTCTCTGCTGCGAGCCTGCAATGTCTTCCGTGGCCGAGATCTGCGCCCGCAGCGAGGCCTCGTTGACGGCCGCCGCCACTATGTTTGCGGTGAGGGTGAGATAGCTTGCCTCGAGTGCAAACTGCTGGTATTCGGCTTGGGCCTGCAGCGCTTCCACCTGCCGCCGCGTGCCTCCGAATGCATCGAGGGTATACGACACATTGACCGAGGCAGTCTGCAGGTTGTAGTAGTAGGAACTCGGGAATCCGGGAATCCCAAAGGACGCGCCGGACGCCTTGTGCCGTTCGCTCTGGGCCGTCCCCGAGACGCTGGGGTAGTAGCTCCCACGCTGCGCAGCCGCCGTCTCATTCGCCTGCCGCAGCGCCGCCTGCGCCGCCTGCAGCGTCGGGCTGTTCTTGAGCCCTCGCTCGATCAGCGCGTTGAGCTGCGCGGACTGGAACAAGGTCCACCACAGGCCGGGAATGTCCATGCCGTCGACGAAGCGCTGCGCTTCGCCGCCCGGCAACGGCGTCGCCGTGGTCGTCGGCGCAATCTGGTCGGCGGGTGCGAAGCCGGCGTTGCGCGGCGCGGCGGGAGCTTTGAAGTTCGGTCCCACCGCGCAGGCGGCGAGCAGGCCGGTGGCGGCGACCGCTGCACACGCGGCCACGCCGGCGGTCTTGGGCACGGGGTGGTTCAGGGTCTTCATGGTCTTAAGCTCTATGACGAACGAGGGGACGAGGAATCGACACTTCCCAGCGAAAAACCCTTCAAACGCCCCTGAACTCGCGTGGGCAGGCCGAATCGGTGCGCTGAGAGCGCTCGCCGTGCCCGGGTAATCAGAGGTTCAGGGGGCCGGCTAAGGTCGTCCATGGCCGAAAGCTGGCATACATCCATGGCCAAAAAATGACATGCGCCATTTTCCAATGCAAGAGAAATATTTACACAATGGATATTCATTTGATAAACTATATCGTATTAAATTGTTAGAGTGCAAATGAATCCCGATCCCGATACCCCGTTCGACAAATTGGAAGCGAATTTGCGGGCCTTGGGTGAGCGGGTGCCGGACTTGCCTTTCAGCGAGATCTTGCTTTGCCGCCTGGTCTTGCACCTGGGCCGCGAGATGGCCGCGGGATTCGAACAGAGGCTGCGGCCGTTCGGCCTGGTCGAAGCGGAGTTTCGCGTACTGACCACGCTGTTCTCCCAGCCCGACGGCGTCGCGCATCCAAGCGATTTGTGCGCGCGAGCCGACCAGAGCCCTGCCAACATGTCGCGCATCAGTGATGCCCTGGTGAGCCGTGACCTCATCACGCGTGTGCTCAGCGTTCAGGATCGGCGGCGCATCGTTCTGCGAATCACGGAGCAAGGCGAGGACCTGGTGCGCCGACTGCTGCCCAAGCTGTTCGTGTCGTTGCGCGGCATGCTGGCGGAATTTTCCGAAGCCGAACAACGGCTGTTGATCTCGCAGCTCAAGCGCCTGCATGCGAACTTGGAAGAGACGCGCAAGCAAACGCTTCCGGAGCAAGCCGAATGAGGGGTTGGCAATCCGCCGCGACCCTGAGCGCACTGTTCTGCGTCGCCTGCGCCGGGTTGCCGTCGAAACAGAAGGCCGTGCAATTACCCGGCGCGGCGCCTTTGGACGGCCTCGATATTGCCGGCGGCGGCGACTGGCCGGCCAAGGAATGGTGGAAGCGCTATCAGGATCCCACTCTCGATCAATTGATCGAGCTTGGGCTCGCGTCCTCTCCGACTCTGGCCACGGCGCATGCACGCTACGATTCGGCGCGCCAATCCGTGCGCATCGCAGGCGCAGAATCCGGCGTGCGCATCGACGCGAATGCCGATGCCGACCGGCAGCGATTGAGCGACAACGGCATGTTCCCGCCGCGCCTGCTGGGATTCACTTGGTACAACCAGTTCGATCTGGGGCTGCAGGCTAGCTACACCTTCGACTGGTGGGGCAAGCAGCGCGACGCCATCGAAGCCGCCATGGACCAGGCGCACGCGGCGCAAGCGGATCACAGCGCCGCCGCATTGATGCTGGCGAGTTCGATCGCGGATACCTACTACGGCTGGCAGGCCGATCAGGGCCGTCTAGCCCTGGCGCGTGAGCGTGCGGGCGTCGTGGAACAGGAGGGCGCGATCGCCGTGGCCCGCGTCAAGGCGGATTTGGACGCCGCGGAGAACACGGACCGCTCCGACCTTGCGTTAGGCTTGGCGCGCGAACAGATCGCGGCATTGGAGGGATCGGCGAAGCTGCGCGTGGTCGCGCTCGCCGCGTTGGCCGGCCGGTCCATCGCGGAATTGCCGCCCTTGCAGGCGAAACCGCTGCCCGAGCTTTCCGGCAACCTGCCCGACGACGTCAAAATCGATCTGATTTCGCGCCGGGCGGATATCACGGCCAGCCGTTGGCGCGTGGAAGCCGCGGAGAAGAACCGGGATTCCGCACGCGCCGAATTCTTTCCGGACGTGACCATCAACGGGCTGTTGGGTCTCTCCAGCATCAATGCCGGCAAGTTGCTCGAGTACGGCAGCCGGGTGCCGCAGGCCACCGCTGCCGTTCATTTGCCCATATTCGATGCCGGCCGGCTCAAGGCCCGCTTTGGAGCCACGCAGGCCGCGATCGATTCCGCGGTGGCGACCTATCACGACACGGTGATCAGCGCCGCTCGCGACGTGGCGACGCAGGCATCGACCCGGGCGCAAATTGCGGCACAGCGAACGCAGCGTGCGATCGAGGCCGAAGCGGCGCGCCAGCTCCGGCGCAGCGCCGCGGCGCGCGTGACGCAAGGAATCACCGACGCGAGGACCGAACTCACCGCGGCGGAGTCCTGGATAGAACAGCGCGATGCGCTGCTGCAACTCGACTCGGCCGCGCTCTCGGCGGACATCGGTCTGCAGCGCGCCCTTGGCGGCGGCTACGAAAGCCCGCAAAAACTCGTGAATTCCCAAGCGACCGCCACCACGACCACACCATGAATGCAACTGTCGATCCCGCGGCCCCGGGAGCCACGCCCGCTACGGCCAAACGGCGCAGCATTCTCATTCTCATCGCGGCGATCTTCATCGTGCTGGGCGTGCTGTGGACAGCGTACTGGGTGTTGGTGCTGGCGAAGCGCGAGCAGACCGACGATGCCTATGTGAATGGCAACAAAGTGGTGATCTCGGCGCAGATTTCCGGCACGGTGATTGCGGTGCTCGCGGACGACACCCAACTGGTCAAGGCGGGACAGGTTCTGGTGCGTCTCGATCCCGTCGATGCCGAAACCAATTTGAGCCGCACGGCCAGCGCATTGGCGCAAACCGTCCGCCAGGTGCGCCAGGAAAAAGCGACGGCCGAGCAATACGACTCGGTCATCGAAACCAGAAAGCTGGAACTTGCGCGTTCGGAGGCCGATCTTCTCAAACGCGAGCCGCTGCTGGCCGAGCGTGCCATTGCGCCGGAAGAAGTGCGGCACGCGCGCGAAAGCGTCCAATTGGCGCGGGCCGCGTTGACCCAGGCGGTGCGCCAGGCGGCTTCCTCGCACGCTTTGGTCGATGGCACGCAAGTGGCGGACAACCCGGCGGTGCTGCAAGCCAAGTCGGCGTATCGCGATGCGTGGATCGCCGCACGACGCAATGCCGTGGTGGCCCCGGTCACCGGGTATGTGGCGGAGCGCAGCGTGCAGCTGGGCCAGCGCATCCAGGCGGGGCAGGCGCTCATGACGGTGATCCCGCTGAACTCATTGTGGGTGGACGCGAATTTCAAGGAGGTGCAATTGCGGTACCTGCGTATCGGCCAGCCGGCCCAAGTGCGCAGCGATCTATACGGCGGAACCTATATATTCCACGGCCGCGTCGAGGGCATGTCGGCGGGCACCGGCGCCGCATTCTCGTTGCTGCCCGCGCAGAACGCATCGGGCAATTGGATCAAGGTGGTGCAGCGCGTGCCGGTGCGAATTCAAATCGACGACGGTGATCTCGTCAACTCGCCGCTGCGCGTGGGTCTATCCGCCACCGTGACGGTCGATACGACCAACCGCGGCGGTCCGGTGCTGGCGACGCATCCGGCCGACAGGCCGGTTGGCGACACCGAGGTGTACGCCCAAGATCTCGACAAGGCCAATGCCGAGGCCGATGCCGTCGTGAACCGCAATCTCGGCTCCGCTCGCTGACAGCGTATATTCGGCGCCCATTAGTCGGACAGGCTGCTGGCGATACCGTGTAGGATCTCGGCTACGTGAGTTTATGCGTGGGTAGGCCTTTGAGTTCACCGTACATCGTTGCCGTAGGGGGCACATTGCGTGCCAATTCCTCGACCGAACGAGCCATGCGATACGTGCTCGCCGCCGCGGAACGCGCCGGAGCGAAAACCAAACTCATCAGCGGTTCCTCGCTGCAGTTGCCCCTGTACCAGCCGGACAATCCGGAACGCAGCGACGGAGCCCGGGACCTGGTGGCGGAACTCGCCCTGGCCGACGGCATCATCTTGGGCTCGCCGGGCTATCACGGCAGTATCTCGGGCCTCGTCAAAAACGCGCTGGACTATGCGGAAGACTTACGCACCGATGTGCGGCCTTACTTCAGCGGCCGCCCCGTCGGCTGCATCGCAACGGCGGGCGGGTGGCCCGGGGCGGTGAATACCCTGGGTGCGCTGCGCGACATCGTGCATGCGTTGCGCGGCTGGCCGACACCGCTCGGTGCCGCCATCAACTCGGCGGAGAACGTATTCGACGTCGCGGGTATTTGTCAGGTGCCCCGCATTGCGCAGATGCTCGATTTGATCGCCGGCGAAGTCATGGATTTTGTGCGGCAAGGAAAATGCGGGTGATTCGAATGATGCGTTGTGTGTTGGGCCGGAGCGCTCACCTAGATTGACCACTGGACATAACGCGCCGTCTCGTCCACTTTGTTGCCGCGAGGAGACGCCGGTCACGGTTTCACCAGGCCCGCTTAGCCACTATCGTCACGGCACTCCAACCGCATGCGGAAGAGATTCATGGCTGCGCCGAAAAATACGCCAATGACCGGGGAAATTTGGCACCTCACCATTGACGACTTGCTCGCGCCTTTGCCGGAAGCGACCCGCCTCGGTGGTCCAGGACCCTTTGTCATCAATCTCAGCGCGTCGACCGCGCCGATCACCGTGCCCGCAAAGAGCATCGCCGGCTGCGAGCAGGCGCATATGTATCAACTGCAGCGTACGGAGGATCGACGCCCTCGCTATCGCCTGCGCCTCGGTCCATTCAGCAGTGAAGACGAAGCCGACGCCGTCCTGATGATGGTGCGAGACATCTATCCAGGCGCTCTGACGGCTACTGCGGACGACGACGACTTGCGGGCGATAGCGACTCTGCGCGCGAAGACCGGTGCGTTGCCGCCGGCCTCCGAGAAGCCGGCAGTGTCGTCCCGTCCCGCCGCAAAGCCGACGGCCTCCGCGGCAGCGACGGCGGCCACGGTGCCGACGCTGTCCGATACGCCGGTATCTCCCGCCAAACCGATGGCTCCCGCAACACCGATGTTTACCGCTGCGCCGCCGGCCCCCGCCAAGTCGATGGCTCCCACGATACCGACGCTTACCGCTGCGCCGGCAGCTCCCGCCACGCCGGCGGCTCCGGCGATACCTACGGTTTCCACCGCGCCGACGGCTCCTGCCAAGACGATGGCTCCCACGATACCGACGCATACCGCTGCGCCGACGGGTCCCGCCAAGCCGATGGCGCCCGCGGTGCCGGCGGTATCCGCGACGCCGACGGCAGAGCAGAAAGTTCCCGTCCGTGTACCTGCGGTCGTACCGAAGCTCAACGCGCCGGTCCCGCGACAAGCGGAAGAGTCAAGCAAGCGCGTACCCAACCTCGATGCGACGCAAACGGTTTTCGCGCTGACGGAGCTGGAACTGGAAGATGCCAGCGCTTCACTCTGGTTTGTGATCCAGCTGTCGCTGGCGGAGGAGGCCTTTGATCCGGACACTTTGCCGAATCTTGATATCTTCAGTGTCTATCGCTTGTACTCCGTGGCGGGGATCGATCAAGGCCGCATCATGCACGCATTGCGCCTGGGGTTTTTTACGGAGGAAATATCCGCCGGCGCGGTCGCGAGTTACCTGGCCACCTTTTACGACAAGCCGACCATCAAACGCGTGAGCTCAGCCGAGCGCGAGCGGTTCGCCGAGCAGTGTTTCGAGCCGCGCAAAGACGTGGGCGCGACGGGGAAACACGCGGCAATCGAGATCACGAGCGAGCGGTTCGTCCGGGAACGACGGACCGGAGCGGCGAAGTGAGAGTGTCGAGCACCAGCTATTGACTATTGATCGAGACAGCGTTTGAAGCGCTGATCGACCCGGCGGGCATACCATTCGGTAGTCAGACTTCGCGCGATTTTCGGCCCATGCAATTGAATGCGCGGGATGGATGCGCGAGGCAGGGGGTGTCCCTCCGCACGTTCGGCGAGGGTGAATACGCCTCGGTACAATTGCGTCTGCTCGAAGTCCGCGCTCCTGCCCTGTTCCAAGGCGTTGTGGATGGCGCTGTCTCCCATGTTCAGCCGCTTGCCGAGCGCGCGCAGGGCCAGCTCGGTGCTGCCCGGCGCGCTCGCGTCGCCGCCGCGCGGCAGGAGCGCACCGTCGGGCGCTACCGGTATCCCGGAGGCGCCGCTGACGGCCCTCTGAAAGGCAGCGTTGCGGCTCGCGTACTGACCGGCGTTGAAGTCTGCGAAGCGGTATAGATAAGCGTCGTAGGGCGCCGGGTAGGCCAACAGGTGTGCGGTGCCGAAATACAGACTCCCTCGCCGCGTAAACATTTCGTCGGCGACGCTCGATTTCACCGGATACGGGTAGTGTCTGGTCGCCGCGTACTGCTCTGCAAAGGCGATATTGACCTGCATCGGTCCGCGCGTGCGTATGGGGTTTCGCTCTGCAAATAGTGTCGGTCCCAAGGGTACGGCGCCGATGAAGTCTTCGTAGATGTCGCTGAGATCCTTTTCGGTTCTAGCGCCGTCGATCCGATCGCTGTAACTGCGTCCGCTCGGGGACTTGAGCTGCAACGCAGCGTGCACTATCAGATGCGGCACGCCCGCGCGCGCGGCGCGGCTATCGATCTCTCGCCACGCAATGGCCGGTAGACCCGGTATCACGG
>Ga0137397_10004109_pt1 | contig 10121 bp, 11 predicted proteins | sample czorhiz116metaG_FD_106658 | JGI IMG/M metagenome (GOLD analysis project Ga0137397, IMG submission 106658) | Vadose zone soil microbial communities from Angelo Coast Range Reserve, California, USA - czorhiz1.16 metaG | ecosystem: Environmental > Terrestrial > Soil > Vadose zone | place: USA...
ACTTGTTCGCGGTGGTGTAGAGCTGGGCGTTGGTTCATGATCAGAGGTCGGAACCTTTTCCAATATACCACTCTGCTCGACCAAGCGCAATTGCTCTCCTCTCAGAATTTGTAAGCCCGGAGAGTCCTGTCTTTGGTTTTTGTCCGTCTGACGCTTCCTTGCCATGGTGAATCGAGGCCAGCTGCGCTCCCGGTTCACGCAGCACGATGGCGTCGCACCTGACTCGGCACGTCCACCGAGCCGATCCCCGGTCCGGAACCCCACCACCACCACTATCTTTTGTGGGATGACCAGCATTGACACGACGCTCCTCGACATCCTAGGAGCTCACGGGAAAAAGTTTCTTGAATCTTTCAAACCGCCAAAAGCAGAGGAAAATAAGAGAAAACGCGTGGGCGAAGATACTGCCGAGGCTCATCGATCTCCTAAGCTTGTGAAGTTTGAAACCGACCTGTCAAGCCCGGACGATTATTCTGATTCTGAAGAAGAATGGACTGGCTTTGGGAGCAATGCGCAAGTAGAAGATGAGCACAAATTCCGTTCATCCACCGAGGAGGAGGAGCCATCTGGAGGTGTGCTTGTTGGGCTTTTAAGTTCATGTTGTATGCAAAAAACTCATCCTTACTGCGCATCGCGCGCATTGTTATAGCCAGTACATCAGGACTCAAACCAGATGTTGTCGTATTTTCTGACTTTGCGTGGAAATCGTCGAAATCATCATCATCTAAAAGAATGCAGGCCAAGTCTTTCATGGTGCGCTCATTCCCTTCTTCCGCGCTTGTTGTCACCTTGACCCGCTTCAAGTCCTCCAGAGTATCTAAACTAACAGACGAGACACAAGCAAAAAGCACAAACGGCACATCTGACGCAGTCGATGACGAAGATGATGAGCTGTGAGTGTTGACGATGTTATGCTCTCCCCAACGTGGCTGACATTGACCAGTACCAACGCACAGAATGATGCGCTCCTGCATCGCTTAGTACATACACAGCTCCTTTCCGGTTCATTACGCCCAGAACTAAGTCTCACCTCCGCTCAACGAAAAAAAGCCATGGAAGGACGCATTTTGGAACTTTCTATGAGTTCGAAACTCGGTCAGGGTGAAAAGATGGTACGAGCACAGGAACGGGATAAAGCCTCGAAGCGAGTCCGAGATGGTCTGCTCGACAAACAAAAGCAACGAAGAGAGAAGCTGGTACAGGAGGTAATCGTTCTTAACGTTCCAATCCATTGAATGAGTTCCTCATAACAATACACAGGCCAAAGATATGGGTAACTATCACCCAGCCTTCAAAAAGTTCTTCCAAGATCCGCCGGAAAAGAGCACTAAACGTAATCGCGAAAGAGGGTTGCGGATGGGGGTTGGTTCCTACGGGAGGGGTGTGTTAAGGCTTACTAAACATGAGATTCAGTCTGTACAAGGTGGCCCGACGGGTGGCCCATTGCGGGTTGGACGACGCCATAAAAAATAAAGACCAAAGAAAGTGATAATAAAGGCGCGGTTGTGAGAGCCAATGTGGTGCCCACAGACAGGAAAGACGACTAGCGAATTCGGGAATCAAGAATTTCATCTTCATGGTTAGAAGTATACACTAGTTCTTTATAAGATCTAACGGTGGGTACTCAAACACTGTCACGTAGTGATTCCGATGAAACGTTTCTCAGCAAGGAGTCGTCTTCGTCGGGTTCATCAGAAGCAGGACCATGAGCCTTTGGTGATGCAGTGACTCCCTTCAGGTGACGCTTCACAAGTGTATATAAAATCCTGTGACATGATTAGCGGCACTTCAGACACAAACTCGGAGGCGATAACCTACCAACCAGACGCGCCACTGCTTGCAAATCCCATGACAATCAGAATGCCGTTCACCCATTTGGTTTCTGTTGTCAGGTCAGGGGCAATTCTATAGGTAACATGACATGACGGTTACGGGTGTCCATATGCTCCCTCTGTTTTCCATCGGATAATGAGGCCATACGGGCACCAATGAAAACATACAGGAGATACTTTGGAAAGTTGCAGACTGTCGCCACCATAAACTGCCAGAGTGATACGGATTGTATAGACTAGCAAGCCATAGTTGGTGTTCTGTCAGTGCAACTGTAAAAAGGTCGGGGCGACTCACCGCAAAGAGAGAGTTTGAATACGCCCATGGTGGGAAAGGAGATACTCTGATGAGAATGATGAGCGGGAGACCCTTGGCATTCTGGATGACATTAGGCCAAGACCATAGCAAGGAAGGGTATGATAGCTCACAACCACCGCTTCCACAGCGTTCCATGTCTCATTCCTCTCGGACCAAGAGCGCAGGTCTTCGCCGAAAAGGTAGCGCAATACAATGAAGACGACGGCCGAGGCAACCAAGGACGCAAATGCGGCAACCAAGAAGCCATTTATGCCGTAAGTGAATCCGCACAGGTTAAGCATCGCAGTGTGTCCTATCATCGGAGGGAAAGATGCGATTTCTGTAAAAGAGGGGTAAGGAGAGTGTATATGATATTTTCATGGAGTAAACAAACGGATGAATAGTGCAAAGAGCATCCATCCCAAAGAATGCTCTCGGACCCTCTGACCTAGATCGTAGAACGTTTGCGCTATACGTGCGGGTGTGATGATGGCTACTGCTGCGACTAGCACACAGTAGAACAGGATGACTGCGAAAATCAGGAGCTGCCGATGCGTGTGTTCATCCCAAGCGGATCCCGTGAATCATAAGCTGACCTTTCCACGAATCGAAAGCTTCTGGAATAATGTGATGTAATGTTTAAAGGAAGCCCAGGTAGAGCGAGATTTTGGGCTGCAGTCCCCTGTCATGATGTCTTGTGTAAGAGTTAGACTCGGAACTGCGGAGGTGCATTAAGGCGCGCGTCTGTGCTCGTTACAAAGATAATGTAACACCGTGACGTGGCAACTGGATCACTTCTCCACGTTCCAGCGTCCAGTGTATCACCATGGAAAAGTATTCTGCCTTTCGGGTGTGTTTTGCTTCTTAACTTTTAAGCTCTGACTCCTCAACTGTGATGTCAAGGACCCTGGAACTGGAATACAAGTGCGTGTCTTCAAGTTGGCACGATTCCTGGACCATCGACTCACGTACAGCAGCCTTTCCTGACACCCGTCCCACCCCTAGGTTCCAATACGGTCGCCAAGATAATCTTGCCATTGTCATACGCACTTGGTGTTATTCGAACTGTCGTTATCGTGGCTATTGCTGCCATCTACCTCGTTTTTGTCTCCGGGGTTTGCACGGTCCTGGTAAGAGGACTCCCACCCGACTAGCCATGCTCTCACCCGCGCAGAGACCTATCCCACCAATACACAGGGCCATCTCATATGTTTTTACGGCACTCCTGTCCAGACTATCACTGTTTGTACTAGGTCTCTGGTGGATTCGTGTTGAAGAGGTTTCGCGAAAGCGAGGGTTCGTAACTTTGGATTCATCCTTAGCCGGGCTAGGTGCTGACCCAGGAATCAAAGGCGTTCTGGCAGCTCTCAGGAAGCGTGGCGGCCTAGCTCTGGGGACCTCATAGTGTCAAATTGGGCGTCGTGGATGGAGATTTTGTGGCTAGCTTTCCGGTCTGTTCTATCTAGATTTCACCCTTACGGTACACTAATGGTGTCAGGTCTTAGCTTTGATCCCATATTTGTTCTTCCGCTCAGCAATGATCTAGTGCTGCAGCATGACACGCCTCTCGAGGCACGTGCGACGGGACGGAAAACTGGTACAGGTTCTGCAGCAATCTCTCTCCCCACTAAACCCGTTGCACAACGAGCGAATATTGTGGGTTTTCGCAAAGTATCTCTTCTACACATCATCATGCGTACCGGAAGTACTCCTTTGAACTTGTCGAGTGGCAATTATTCCAGCCTCGAGGAGATCCGAAGCTCTGCGAATCGACCTGTCGTCATATTCCCGGAATGCACAACCAGCAATGGCCGTGGCCTCCTTAAGTTCGCAGATATCTTCAAGGGTCGCCCAGTTCCTGTCAAGGGATTCAAAGTATTCATCATGTGTGTCCGGTGCGTAAAGCGTGTGTGGTTCCTTCCCAACTTGACGGTCAAACCGTTTTCAGATATGATCCACCCACCGCCCTGTCTCCGACACTGTCACATTCCATTCCGTCACCGCTAAATCCGCTGCCCCACGTATTCTCATTGACGAGAACTCTCCAACCATTAACCATGTCGATTCGTCTTCTTCCCCCGGCTGAATCGCCCAGTTCGCCATCGTTCTTGGCAAGCGAAGTCGTGTCGAGAGATGTGGGAGACGACATTCTTGCCGTCGTCTGTTCGGGCTTAATTTCTCACCTCGGTAAGCTGAAGGGGATGAATTTGAGTTGGGAAGACAAGGTTCCCTTCCTGAAGCTTTATCGTAAAAAACAAGGGTGATGGCCTTAGGCACCCTTGATTTATGGACTACAAACATGATCATGTCCATATGGTGATATACGCAGACACTACACGCCAGACCAATACACGCCAGATCAGCAAACACTGCCACATAACTGCACGATGTGCGTGCAATAAAAAATGCGCTGGAAGTCGCGTGTCTATCTCTCGCAGGGCTTCTTTTGCGTCCTCTCCGTGTCGAAACGTCGGAGATTTTCTCTGCGAAACTTGATCCCCCATGTCTGTGGATGCTAAGATTCACGGATGCCGCAGCGATCGAGAGTACGTGCGACCTTTGCATACTCGGGAAAAACAAAGACGTTCTTGCAGCCCAACAGAGATCCGTGATGTCCTGCAGTGCCATTTGAAGAAGAACAAAGAGTCCTCTTTTCCCGTGACGTATTTTCAGATGGCCTGACAGTCGCCGCTGGAACAGAGCTCCGACAGGACGACGCACTAATCCTGTAGTGGTACGGCAAGCTTCAAGTTGTACTGTACTGTACCGTCCGAATATAGCCTGAGCGAAAGACACGGTATGATTCCAGCGATTCGACACTGGCAGATGACCTTTGGTGCATCAATGATCAGCTGCGCTCTATCCTTGTCGTATCCATCAAACTCAAACTCACGTACCTGTCCACTGTCTCGTGGAGCAGTTCGAGGCCTCAAGGCCACTGAGAAGATCCAGCCAGGTCTGGGCTTTGGAGCGTGGATCCGTGCCTCAGTAAATTTTGTTTTTTTTTAAAGAAGCGTTTATTCCTAGTTGTGCCATGGTCTAAGAACACTGTGAGCAAGATGTCAGCAGAGTCTATCACGTCCTCAGCTACGTAGAAGTCACCGAGTGAAGTTAGGGCGCTGTAGGTCTCTCCCTACTTTTGGTTCCAATTTTATCCCAGAAGGTTGTATGTGAGGATTTGTTATTCGGTGCGTTGGTTGTTTTCAGCATCCGTCAGGGCTCTTCCGGGGAATGCCTCGATAAATATTTGCGTGAATCAGCTGGTATTTGTACCCTGTTTGTATGTACAAGAGGTTCCACAAGAGTACATAGGTTCCACATTGCGGCCGCAATATCCAGCAATTCACGCGTGTTCAGCCCCCCTAGCGAGTTTACCGTCTTACAACACATTGGTACTTATGGACGCACAGCAATTCCTCCCCAAAGTCCCCGACAATGTCAAGTTCCGAGTGCTCATTATTGGAAGAGCAAACGCAGGAAAGACCTCGATTCTGCAAAGAGTTTGCGATACCACCGAGAGTCCAGAGATCTACAGGCTTGGTCCACGAGGAAAGCGCGAGCGGGTACGTTCTCATTCTTAGTGACGCTTTTGATCTCATCGCCTCGCCAGATTCAACTCGAGGCTTCCCAAGAGGTTGGGCAGGCTTATTCTTGTTGGTGACGGCTGATCGTGATGATCCTGCTCGTAGCGTGGCGAGCATGAAATCGAGCATGAAATCGTCTTTTCAAGTCATAAAGGTTATGTTTTCCACGACTCTCGTGGCTTCGAGGCTGGCAGCGAAGACGAGCTGAAGATCGTGCAAGAGTTTGTCCGTCGAAAGTCGCAGGAGAAGAAATTGGAAATGAGATTGCACGCGATATGGTTTGTTCCTTTCGGTATCCGTAACTGCACATTCACATTCACAAGGATTTCTTTTCAGGTATTGCGTTTCGATGGCCAATGACCGACCATTGCTAGATTTGAAGCCCTTTGACGATATTTGTCCGGATAAGAATGGTACGTCCAAGCACAACTTCACGAACTGACGACCGAGAGGAGGCATTCATTTCGCTAGTTCCTGTGATAGCGGTGTTCACCAAGTATGACCAGTTCAGGCGCGACATCAAGATGAAGTTGGAGGACCAGCATCGTGATCCAGCGCTCCTCAACGATGAGATGGAAAGAATCTTTAGCGAACATTTTTTGGCCAACCTCAAGGGATCTCCACCGTTTGTACATTTGGAGAGTGAGGACTTTGTTAACCAACCAACATGTACTATGCTAATTTCTGTCGCGTAGGAATGCACAAGTATGGCCAAGGGTGTATTGATCTGCTTGAAATGACCGCCAATGCGCTTTCTGGCGGCGCGGTCGCACTCATACTCTTGACTATACAGAAGGATAATCTGGAGCTGAACATAAAGCAAGCCATTAAATGGTAAGCTCTTATGCATAGTAGGACGAGAATGGGAGGAGGACAATCCCACTACAGGATCCATGGCCAATTTGCTCAAGAGGCTGGGGATACCAAAAAAGTAATCAAGTCTTGCATAGTGGCATTTCCGTCGCTCTGGGTAAGTTGTAATATCGTGTTCGGCGTTGCCTCTTGCTGACACAAAATTACTAGTTTTTCGTCAGTTTGTCCTTGTCAGTTTGTTCCCACGTTGTCCTGACTCTGACTTGACCCTCCCTGTGTGCTTAACAGTTCGTGAGTGCCCCTTGCGCGCTCTGTTTCTTTTAGTGTCCTGACTTGACCCTCCCTGTGCGCTCGACAGTTGGTTCGTGCCCCTCGCGTGCTCTGTTTCCTTCAGTGTCCTGACTTGACCCTCCCTATGCGCTCGACAGTTTGTGAGTGCCCCTCGCATGCTTGGTTTCTTTCAGTGTCCTGACTTGACCCTCCCTGTGCGCTCGACAGTCCGTGAGTGCCCCTCACCTGCTCGGTTTCTTTCAGCGTCCTGACTTCCCTCCCTGTGCGCTCGACAGTCTGTGAGTGCCCCTCGTGCGCTCTGTTTCTTTCAGTGTCCTGACTTGACCCTCCCTGTGCGCTCGATAGTTCGTGAGTGCCCCTCGCGCACTCGGTTTCTTTCAGTGTCCTGACTCGACCCTCCCTGTGCGCTCGACAGAGAGTGAGTGCCCCTCGCACGCTCGGTTTCTTTCAGTGCCCTGACTTGACCCTCCCTGTGCGCTCGACAGAAAGTGAGTGCCCCTCGCGCGCTCAGTTTCTTTCAGTGTCCTGAATTCCCTCCCTGTGCGCTCGACAGAGAGTGAGTGCCCCTTGCATACTCGGTTTCTGTCAGTGTCCTGACTTGATCCTCCCTCTGCGCTCGATAGTTGGTGAGTGCCCCTCGCGCGCTCGGTTTCTTTTGGTGTCCTGACTTGACCCTCCCTGTGCACTCGACAGATCGTGAGTGACCCTCGCGCGCTCGGTTTCTTTCAGTGTCCTGACTTGACCCTCCCTGTGTGCTCGACAGTCCGTGAGTGCCCCTTGCGCGCTCGGTTTCTGTCAGTGTCCTGACTTGACCCTCCCTGTGCGCTCGACAGAGAGTGAGTGCCCCTCGCGCGCTCAGTTTATTTCAGTGTTCTGACTTGACCCTCCCTGTGCACTCGACAGAGAGTGAGTGCCCCTCGCGTGCTCGGTTTCTTTCAGTGTTCTGACTTGACCCTCCCTGTGTGCTCAACAGTTGGTGAGCGCCCCTCGCGCGCTCAGTTTCTGTCAGTGTCCTGACTCGACCCTCCCTGTGTGCTCGACAGATTGTGAGTGCCCCTCGCGCACTCGGTTTCTTTCAGTATCCAGACTTGACCTCCCTGTTGGCTCGACAGTCCGTGAGTGCCCCTCGCGCGCTCGGTTTCTTTCAGTGTCCTGACTTGACCCTCCCTGTGCGCTTGACAGTTCGTGAGTGCCTCGCACGCTCGGTTTCTTTCAGTGTCCTTACTTGAACCTCCCTGTGTGCTTGATAGTTCGTGAGTGCCCCTCGCGCGCTCGGTTTCTTTCAGTGTTCTGACTTGACCCTCCCTGTGCGCTTGACAGTTCGTGAGTGCCCCTCGCATGCTCGGTTTTTTTCAGTGTCCTGACTTGACCCTCCCTGTGCGCTTGGCAGTTCGTGAGTGCCCCTTGCGCGCTCGATTTCATTCAATGTCCTGACTAGACCCTCCCTGTGCGCTCGAAAGTTCGTGAGTGCCCTTCACGTGCTCGGATTCTTTCAGTGTCCTGACTTGACCCTCCCCATGCGCTCAACAGTCCGTGAGTGCCCCTCACGCGCTCGGTTTTTTTCAGTGCCCTGACTTGACCCTCCCTGTGCGCTCGGCAGTTTGTGAGTGCCCCTCGCGTGCTCGGTCTCTGTCAGTGTCATGACTCGACCCTCCCTGTGCGCTTGACAGTTTGTGAGTGCCCCTCGCGTGCTCGGTTTCTGTCAGTGTCCTGATTTGACCCTCCCTGTGCACTCGACAGAGAGTGAGTGCCCCCTCACGTGCTCGGTTTCTTTCTGATTTGACCCTGCCTGTGTACTCAACAGTCCGTGAGTGCCCCTCGTGCACTCGGTTTCTTTCAGCGTCCTGACTCGACCCTCCCTGTGCGCTTGACAGTTTGTAAGTGCCCCTCGCGCGCTCGGTTCTTTTGGTGTCCTGACTTGACCCTCCCTGTGCACTTGACAGATCGTGAGTGCCCCTTGCGTGCTCGGTTTCTTTCAGTGTCTTGTCTTGACCCTCCCTGTGCGCTCGACAGATCGTGAGTGCCCCTCGTGCGTTCGGTTTCTTTCAGTCTCCTGACTTGACCCTCCCTGTGCGCTCGACAGTTGGTGAGTGCCCCTCGCGCGCTCAGTTTGTGTCAGTGTCCTGACTTGACACTCCCTGTGCGCTCGACAGGGAGTGAGTGCCCCTCACATGCTCAGTTTCTTTCAGTGTTCTGACTTGACCCTCCCTGTGCGCTCGACAGAGAGTGAGTGCCCCTCGTGTGCTCGGTTTCTTTTAGTGTCCTTACTTGACCCTCCCTGTGCGCTCGACAGAGAGTGAGTGCCCCTTACCTGTTCGGTCTCTTTTAGTGTCTTGACTTGTCCCTCCCCTTTGTTTTCCAGAAAGTGAATTCTTCTGTTATGGTCGCTTCTCTGTGTCCTCACATTTTCCTTTCTCAGCGATTATTTCATAAACTGAGATCGTTTGTTACTGATGTACTGTTGCTATTTTCCTGTTCTATATCTATTTAACCATGTCTCCAGCCACCTCTCTCCATTTCTAGTGATGCTATACATCACACGATGATTGGTACATTTTCCTCTGTCTGCCTCTGCAATCTCTAACACCCAAAATAGTGTCAATTCTCATCCTGGAGCATTCCTCCCTTTATTATGCCTTATCATCTAAGCCAACTCTTGATCAGGCTTTGGATAGGGCATATTCTCAATACAGGGCTTCTAACACTCACAATGCAGTCATAGAGCAGTTTTCTGCACCTCCTCAGACATATTCTATTTTACAATTTACAGAATTCATTTGTGAACATCGCCTCCGATAATATCTGTTGTTGTATCTTGTAAAATATATGATAACTCATTTTCTGCACCCATGCCTAATTGCCTATTCTATTACTTGGAAAATTTTGTGTGGCCATCGTGACAAAGACAACCAAGACTAGGTTTTAGTATAGGGCTACTTCCCTATATAGAGCTGACTAAAGGTCATATCCAGGACATCTTCGATGTCCACCACTGGCAGGCCGGAGATCTTGCCTACCGCTTGAGCAGAGTAGCATAACTCCACGCCTAAAACGACAACCTAGATGTCTGCACGTGGACATCTGTGAGTCAGATAGGATACATGCCGGAGGATGTTGAGAAACCACTTTGCACCATGTGTGTCCAAGGCATCCAAGATTTAAGAACTCCAGCGCGGATTTCAAGTGGTTCCGAGCCATAAAAAGGGTGGCCGTTCCCGCCTCCTCCACCGCCACCCGAAATAAGAGATAACCTCAATCCTTTACAGTTGATCAAGATCGAACAAACCCAACCAACCTCATCCATCA
>Ga0137397_10004110_pt1 | contig 10120 bp, 8 predicted proteins | sample czorhiz116metaG_FD_106658 | JGI IMG/M metagenome (GOLD analysis project Ga0137397, IMG submission 106658) | Vadose zone soil microbial communities from Angelo Coast Range Reserve, California, USA - czorhiz1.16 metaG | ecosystem: Environmental > Terrestrial > Soil > Vadose zone | place: USA...
GCCCGGCACGCCTAACGGATGACGCGAGCGCCGCTCTATCGCTGGCTCGTGCCCCGCGTCGTCGCTCCGCTGGCGGAGCGTTTGGGTCTTCCGGTGTGGACCACCCAACGTCGCCTCGACGAGCTCCAGTGGCGCTCGCCGGAAGAGCTGGAGGAGCGGGCGCTGTCCCGGCTCCGGCCGCTCCTTGCACATGCCGCGCACCACGTTCCCCATTACCGCGAGCTGCTCGCCGGAGTCGATCCGCGGGACATCAAGGTGACGGCCGATCTGGCCCGGGTCCCCATCAGCACCAAGCGCGAGCTGCGGGCGGGCTTTCCCGGAAGGACCACGGCTCAGAATCTGCCCGAGAGCCGGCGGCAGTCGATGATGACCTCCGGCTCGACCGGCCTGCCGTTCGAGTTCTACTGGGACCGATCGGTCCTCCCCGTGCTGGGCGGAACGGATCGCTTCTGGCTCGGGTGGTCGGGGATCGCCATCTGGCACACGCGGATCGTGATCGCGAGCCCCGCGTACTTTTACGAGCGGATCAAGCCGCCGCGGCGGCTCCACGCGCTCGCCAATCGGCTGGTGGTGGGAGAGCGTACCGAGAACCTGCCGGCCGACCAGATCACCACCGCGCAGTTCCGGTCGCTGGTGGAGCGGGTGACCCCGCGCGGTCCGTATTTCATCCGCAGCTATCCCGGGTCGCTGGCGAGCCTCGCCGCCGGCCTCGTGAAGGACGGCGTGCCGCTGGGAAGCTATCCGAGAGCCGTGGTAACGTTGGCGGAGACCCTCACGTCCGCCACTGCGGCACGCCTCCGCGAAGTCTTCCGGTGCCCGGTCGTGAACCACTACTCGGCCTGGGAGGTGCCGCAGATGGCTCATAGCTGCCCCGCCGCGCCGGACACGCTCCACGTCAACTCCGAGCGGGTCATCCTCCGCGTGGTCCGGCCTGACGGCACCGACGCCGCGCCGGGAGAAACAGGCCGCGTGGTCGTGACCGATCTCGCCAACTACGTGATGCCGTTCATCAACTACTCTGCGGGGGACCTGGCCGTGGCGGGCGGGCGGTGCGCCTGCGGACGCGGGATGCCGACCCTGGCCCGGCTCGAGGGACGAGAGAGCGAGACGATCCGGACCCTCGACGGAAGGGAGGTCAGTGCGGGAGCCCTCGGGCAGCTGCTAACGTTCGTGATCGGGATCATCCCCTTTGTGTGGGAGTATCAGGCTGTTCAAACTGGTCCCAGCGCCTTAACTTTGTGCGTCGTGCCCACGCCAAGGTTCACGTCTGAGTTCCGGATCATCCTCGAGCGCAGACTGGCGGAATTTCTCGGGCCCGACATGACCATCACCGTCGAGCCAGTCGGAGTAATCCCGGTCGAGGCGTCGGGAAAGCGGCTCATCATTAAGCGCTTGCCCTCGTAGCCCATGCGGCTCGCTGTCGCTCATGCCGGCGGGCTTGGAGATTCGATCCGCCGGCGGAGCAGCCTCGCGACAGCGGCGAGATCGCTCAGGCTCACCACGCGAAGCAGGACGAGGGCTGCTCCGTAGGCCAGCGTCAGGACGCCGAAGAGCACGATATCCCGTAGCGAGAACGTGCGCAGCCACAAAAACGGAAAGACCAGCGCGGCCGGCCCCACCGCGAGCGCCCACGCGCGGACGACCGGCCCCGAGAGATCGCGAGTGTACCAGCTCAGCATGACGCTGTGGATGCTCACCGCCGCGAGTAGGCCGGCGCACGCGCCCAGGCTCCCCCAGCGGGCCGTGAGAGGTGTCCCGAGAGCCCAGAAGACGGCGAGGCGTGTGGCGGCCGCGGCCAGTGAGGCTCCCGACCGCTCGTGCACCAGGGCTAAGAGCCCAGTCACGCTGCCGAGCGTGTGGGCAAGGAAGGCCAGGGACAGCGGCAGGAGATTGGCCGCCACCGGCCCATATCCGTCGCCCACGAGTAACGGCACATAGGGCCTCGCCAGGAAGAGCGCCCCGAAGACTCCCACTACGCCGCCGGCCGCGAAGATGCGCGCCAGGCGGCTGCTCCACTCGGTAGCCTGCGATGCGTTCCCTTGGTGCAGCAGCCGGCTCAGGAGCGGCGCGAAGGCCAGCACGATCTGCGGCAGCAACGCCGCGCCCACCAGGTAGAGCCCGTGAGAGAGGCTGAAGTAGCCGACGTCGGCATACGTGCCCGAGACGAGGCGAACGAGGGCTTCACCGCTGCCCTGAAAGGCCACGTAGAGGAGCTGGATGACGAGAAATACGAGGCCGAAGCGGAAGTAAGGGGAGAGAAAGCCGATATCGGGCTTGAGATCGCTGGGCGCACGCGGCAGCTGACTCCACGCAATGCCCAGACCAAGGACCAGCAGTTCCGAGACGGCCACGGCGCCGGCGGCGCCGCGGAGACCACCCACCTGGAATCCCGGTATCACGAGGGCGAGGAGAAGCCAGCGCCTGACGGTATCGCCGGCGGCCCAGCGCTCCGCCCGATTGAGCCCGAGAAAGAGTGAGAACAGATATCCGGACACGCCCTGCAGGAACACGGCAACGGTCATGAGGACGAGCACGACAGCGTCGAGCTCCCCCCACCACGCTAGAGCCAGAATCAGATAGGCAGCGGCCGCGACCAGCGCGCTCGCCACTCGCAGCGTGAGGAGGTTACCGACGAACCGTCGCAGCCCGGCCACGTCGTGGCGGGCAAGGAACTGGGGGATATAGCGTGCCGTGGCATTCGCGAAGCCGAGCCCGCTCACGAGCGCGAACCAGAACGCCACGGAGACGACGAGGGCGTAACGGCCGTATACCTCTGGCCCCATGAGTCGCGGCACGAGCGCGGCGAAGCAGAAGCCGCCCACGATCTGGGCGCCGCGCTGGACCACGACCAGCGTGGCGTTGCGAACCGTCGCCGCGGCATCATCCTTCATCGGCGGGAGTCGAGGGAGTGAGGGAGAGTGAGGATCGTCGATCTCGTCGGCACTGTCGCTCTTCGCTCGCGAAGAATGGGTTGTCGCGAGGTCGATGTCTGCGATAGTAGCACGAGAGACATGGAGACACCGGCCGACCCGGGTGCGCTACTTTCGATCATCGTCCCCACCTACAACGACACGGGCGACCTGAAGCCATGCTTGTGCGCCCTCCGCGCAGAGGCGCCACCGGGTTCAGAGCTTATCGTCGTGGTCGACGGCCCCCCCGTGGAGGCGGCGTCGGCGGTGGCCGCCGCTGCCGGCGCTCGTGTTTTTCTGCTCGACGAGAGAGCGGGGCCCGCCGCCGCCCGGAACTACGGGGCGGCCCACGCGCATGGAGATATTTTCGTCTTCGTCGACGCCGACGTGGTCGTGAGACGTGGAGGGCTTGCGCGCATCGAGCGGGCGTTCGCAGACGATCCGGGTCTGACGGCGATGTTCGGGTCCTACGATGATTCGCCCAGATCGCCAGGCCTGGTGTCACGATACCGCAATCTCCTGCACCACTTCGTCCACCAGGAGGGCCGCGCGGAGGCGACGACCTTCTGGGCCGGACTCGGCGCGGTTCGCCGGGCTGCCTTCCTCGAAGCTGGCGGCTTCGACGCCGCGGGCTTCACGCGGCCGTCCGTGGAGGACATCGAGCTCGGGTATCGGCTACGCGGGGCCGGGGGACGTATCCGGTTCGACAAGGGGCTTCAAGGTACCCACCTGAAACGCTGGAGTCTCTGGTCCATGATCCGGACCGACGTGACGTGTCGCGCTCTGCCGTGGGCCCGGCTCGTGCTCGGGACCGATCGTGTTCCGACCGAGCTGAACCTGCGCGCCTCGCAGCGGGTGAGCGCGGGCCTTGTCGCGTGTGCTCTCGTCGCCGCTGTTCTTGCGCTCCAGCGTACCGTCCTTCTTTCCGTGACCGTTCTGGCGCTGCTGCCGGTCGCGCTCATCAACCAGCGCTTCTATCGACTTCTTTGGCGGCGAGGTGGCCCGGGCCTCGCCGCCACAGGCTTCCTCCTTCACCTGCTGTACTTCCTCTACAGCGCGACGAGCTTCGCCCTCGTCTGGCTCGACATGCGCCTACGAGGCGCGGGCCGGGCGCTCGGCCATCGACGTAGCGGGCCTCGGTGATGAGGGTATCGGATCCGAAGGGCCACGGCGCGCGCGTGATCGTGATCGGTGCCGGCCCGGCCGGCCTGACCGCCGCCCGGGAGCTCGCGCGGCAGGGACTCGCGCCCATCGTGCTCGAGCAGAGTGGCATCGTGGGTGGCCTCGCCCGGACGGAGACGTACCGGGGCTTTCATTTCGACATGGGCGGCCACCGGTTCTTCACCAAGGTGGAAGAGGTCGAGAAGATCTGGCGCGACGTTCTCGGCGAGGAGTTACGACGGCGACCGCGGCTCTCTCGGATCTATTACCGCGGCCGGTTCTTCAAGTATCCCCTGAAGCCGCTCGACGCGCTGGCCGGGCTCGGAGTCCGGGAGGCCGCGCGCGTGATGCTCAGCTACGTCTGGTGGCAGATCTTCCCGCACGAGCGGGAGGATACGTTCGAGGAGTGGGTCACCAACCGGTTCGGGCAGCGCCTGTTTGAGGTCTTCTTCAAGAGCTACACGGAGAAGGTCTGGGGCATCCCATGTTCGACGCTACGGGCCGAGTGGGCAGCGCAGCGAATCAAGGATCTCTCGCTCAGGTCAGCTATCGTCAGCATGTTCCTCAAGCCGCAGACCACGATCAAGACGCTTATCGAGGAGTTCGACTACCCGCGGTTCGGTCCCGGCATGATGTGGCGATCCATGGCCGAGGAGATCCGGAAGGTCGGTGGCTCCGTCCGCTTGAGCAGCGAGGTGATCGCGATTCGCGGCGCGGGCCGCCGCATTGAGGGCGTGGTCATCTCCACGGATGGACACGAGGAGCTCGTCACCGGGGATCACTTCCTCTCGAGCATGCCCGTCAGCGTGCTCGTCCAGCGCCTGTCACCACCGCCGCCCCCGCAGGTCCTCGAAGCGGCGCTGCGTCTGATCTACCGAGATTTCCTCACCGTGTGCCTTATCGTGGACGCGGCCGTCCTCTTCCCGGACAACTGGATCTACGTGCACTCCCCGGAGGTCAAGGTGGGGCGTGTCCAGAACTTCAAGAACTGGAGCCCGGACATGGTTCCAGATCCGGGAAAGACTAGCCTCGGGCTCGAGTACTTTTGCAACGAAGGCGACGCGCTGTGGTGCATGTCGGATGCAGAGCTTATCCGGCTCGGCACGGAAGAGCTCGAGCGCATCGGGCTGACCCGCGGGGCAGCTGTGCTCGATGGCTGCGTTTTCCGTGTGCCCAAAGCCTATCCCGTCTACGACGCACACTATCGAGAAAGCCTGGCCACGATCCGGGCGTTCGTGGACGACTTCGAGAACCTGCAGACGATCGGTCGTAACGGGCTGCATCGGTACGATAACCAGGACCACGCCATGGTCACCGGACTGCTGGCCGTCCGTAACCTGACCCGCGGAGAGCGCCACGACCTGTGGAACGTGAACACCGACCCGGAATACCACGAAGTCGTCGGGGTCGAGGGGCGGGAGTCCGAAGCGCTCGCGGCGATGGAGGGACGGCTTGCCGAGATCTTCCCGAGAGTCGATGGCGTGGCTCTTGGCATCGGCGCCGGCGCCGTGTCGGGCGCCCTGCTCTCGCTGGCCACGCTGATCCTGGTCCTCCAGGGCGGGGCGGTGATCGGCCCCTACTTCAACCTGTTCGGCCAGTTTCTTCCGGGCTATAGCGTCACGGTCCGCGGGAGCGCTCTCGGTCTGGCCTACGGCTTCACAGGAGGGTTCGTAGCCGGGTGGGGGTTCGCGGTCCTGCGCAACGTCTCACTCTTCCTGTCCTTTGCCGTGCTGCGCCGCCGGGCACAGCTCGGCCTCCTGAAGCGACTCTTCGAGTTCATATAGGAGGGCGGTCATGGTCCGGAATGAGAAGGAGCTCGAGGCCGTCATCCTGGTACGGGCCGTCCGGCTCAACGCTATCATCGCGGGCCTCGTGACGGGGCTCATGGCCGGGTTCGCGCTCTTCGTCGCCACGAACTGGCTCGTGCTCAAGGGGGGCGCCGTAGTCGGGCCTCATCTCTTGCTCTTGAATCAGTTCTTCCTCGGTTACCGCGTGACGTTCCGTGGCAGTCTCATCGGGTTTGCCTGGGCCTTCTGCCTGGGCTTCGCGGCGGGCTTCGCCATAGTCCGCATCTACAACGCGCTCGTCGGTCTCCGGCCATCAGGGACCGCCGGCCCAACCTGATCGGACCACATGGAGCCACTTGTCTCTGTGATCATTCCTTGCTACAAGCAAGGACATTTTCTTGCCGAGGCCGTGCAGAGCGTGCTTGGTCAGACGGTCATCGATCTGGAATGCATCGTTGTCAATGACGGGTCTCCGGACACCACCCGAGAGGTCGCCACGCGGCTGGCGAGCGGCGACCCCCGCGTGCGATACATGGAACAGGTGAATCGAGGGCTCGCCGCCGCGCGCAACCGCGGGCTCGAGGAGGCTCGGGGGCGGTTCATCCAGTTTCTGGACGCGGACGACGTCATTGCCCCCGACAAGCTTCGCATCCAGACGGACATCCTTGGCGGACAGCCTCGCTGGGCGATAGCCTACAGCGACTATCGCTTCTGTCCGAGCGATGACACGAGCGGAACGGTTCCCGTGAGCGACAAGGTTCGGCCGCGCTTCGTGATGGGGAAGCCCCTGTGGGACATGGCCGCTCGATGGGAAACGCAGCTCAGCATTCCGGTCCACGGCTTCCTGTTCGACGCGGGCTTGTTCAGAGGGACAGGAATATGTTTCGACGAGAGCCTTCCGAGTCACGAGGATTGGGACTGCTGGATGCGCATCCTGGAGCTCGACCCGCTCGTCCTCCACAGCCCGGGAGAGCTCGCGGTGTACAGGCTGCACCCGCACTCGATGACGACGAATGAATGGATGATGTGGAGTGGCTTTTCACGCGCGATTCGAAACCGGCGGCGAGGCTTCACGCGCGATCCGATCGTGCGGGAGCTGCTGAGGGAGAAGCTGGTCGAGATGGCCGGGGTCTATCAGGAGGCCCGGGAAGAGGCCGGCGGCGCCGCGGTGCGACGCGCGATGGGCGCGTTCAGGCGGATCGCGCCCTGGCCACTCCAGGGATGGGTTCGTCGGCTCACCGTCCAAGCTTTCTTGAGGCTGGGAATCGACGTCGTGTGGTGAGCCGGCGGGAAGATTCCCGTCCGCTCAGGGGAGCCCGTCAGCGGCCCGCGTCGCGTTCGAACACCTCGAAAGCGGCTAGGGTCCCCGCTGGCATTGCCCGCGGTTTCATGGGCAGATCGGCCAGGGCTCGGAACCGATCGCTTTGTTTCAGACGCTCGGCCAAGCCCTCGTCGTTGAACACGAGGTACGTCCGGATGCCGAGTCGCGAAAGCTCCGCGGCAAGTAGCCTCGGGTCCTTGATGGTCGTGGTTCCGTACGACGGCTGGTTCATCAGATAGGCCAGGTACACTGTGCTGGGCCAGTAGTTGCCGGCAATCGGCCCTTGCAGCGTGGTCCCGCGCCTCCCGGCTTCGTCCTTGAGCTGCGCAGCAAGTCTGCCGAAGTCGATCCCCGTCGTCCGGTAGCGGTCAAGGAGCTCGTGACTGCCCACCTGGACATAGCTGAATGCGATGATCAAGGCGGCGAGTACCATCCACCGGCCCTCCGGCACTCGGCGACCATCGACGCTCTCGGCGTGGTGGGTCAACGCCCTGACGATCTGCTCGGCCATTCCGAAGGTAAGAACCATGAGCAGACCGACGACCGGCCAGTAGTATCGAGCCTCGCGCGCCCAGAGCGGAAGGTAGCCGAGCGCATAGAGGCTCACGGTGAAGAACCCCCACAGGTACCGTGTGCCGACGTCGCTCGCAAGACCGCGCAGGAACCCGATGAAGGCGGTGGCGAGGAGAGCGCCGAGTGCCAGGTGGAAGTAATCGAATTGCGACAGCTCGTTCCGGATGACGATCAGGTTGGAGAGGATGACCTGCAGGCGGCCGGACCGTGCCGCGGCCGGTGACACCACCGCCGGCGCGCTGGTGGACGGAACGTGGACCTCGTCCGGAGCCTCCCATGCCGTTACCCGACCGGGCTCGATGGGCGCAAGCTTCAGCTCGGAGGAAAAAGGGGCTCGGTCTGGATTTGACGCGCCGAAGACGACAGCGGCCGGAATGTTGCGGGTGCTCGCTGCGGTGGTGATGGTCGGCCTGCCGTATTTCATGGTGAGCACGCTCACCCATGGCGCCGCGACGAGCAGGAATCCGAAGATTCCTGCCAGCGTCACGGCCACGTATCGCTTCAGCAGCCGAGGCTCGAAGCGTGCACAGGCATAGAGGGCAATGGTCAGGAGAAAGTGAGCAACGAAAAAAGGGAATGCATACGCTTTCGCGAGGTAGGCAAACCCTCCGAGGACCCCGCAGGCGAACGCCCGCGATGGTCGTACGATCGTTGCCGGATCCAGGACCAGGTAGAAGTAATACGTCAGCAGGACGGCCAGGAGCAGGTCGGGGCTGATGACTTCCATGCTCCAAGTCAGCACGCTCACCGCCGCGCTCACGACCAGGAGCCGCCGCGTGATGCTGCTCTCCAGGTAGCGGCGGCCCAGACACGCCACCCCGATCACCCAGAACAGCGCAAGAAGGACGGCGAGCAGCTTCGTCCCCAGCAAACCCGAGACCCCCAGCGCGAGCCAGGGCATCAGCAGCCAGGAGTAGAGGGGCGACCAGTAACCCGACACGGCTTTCCCCGCGTCCCCCGACAGGTAGTAGCCCGCGATCCGGAGATATGCGACGCCATCCGGATTGATCTGGCTCGAGAAATCAAATGCCATCGCGACCATCATGGCCCCGTAAGCTGCCAACGCCACGACGGGCCACCATTTCCGGACTCTTGGCTCCGCGTCACGATCGACGGTCGACATTGTCCACCATGGAGCGAGGTTGACTCCTCCGTAGCACACCCGCCTTCCCGGCGCGCTACCTCTCCCCCGAGGAGCGAGACAGGCTCCTCAACGGGGCCGATGTTACGGTCAAGACGAAGGACGGGCGGACGTGGACTGCCCCTCGGAGGCCCAACCGTGTCCGATGCGCTACCAGCACCTCTCCCCTGGGCACCTACGGGATGCCATGCGGGCGCTCGATGGAGCCCTCAGCGCGGCTGAGTCCACCGCGCTCGCCGCACCAGCCAGCCCGGTCCAGCAGAGGTGGGCGCGAAGCCCAAGGGACACTATTTAGGCACCGGCGGATAAGCAACGGCGCGGGCGTATGGCAACCCCGCGCCGAAAATGGTGGACGATACTGGACTTGAACCAGTGACCCCCGGCATGTGAGGCCGGTGCTCTGCCAACTGAGCTAATCGTCCGTGAGTGGAAATCTACAAGGTTGGCGAGCATCCGTCAACTTTGGCATCTTCGTTCATGGGACCGGATGGGCGTCGAGCACCCCATCGCGCTTCCCCTCGCGGCCGCCAAAGCCAGCTGCAAGCTATTCCGCCATCAGCGCTCACCTGCGTCCTTATGCAGAGGCTCGCCTTGGAACATCATCCGGCCTGCCCCGGCCGCGGAGAGCAGGCGGTTGCTCCCCACGCACCGGGTGAAATGGATTGAAGCAGGTCTCTGGAGGCTAGTGGACCAGCGCCGGCGCCTCGCGCTGCAGACTGAGGAGGGCCACGACCTCTGCCAGTTGAGAGAGATCCGCCGGCTTAGGAATATGAAACTGGAACCCGGCCCGCAAGGCCCTCAGCCGGTCTTCTCGCATGGTACATCCGGTGAACGCCGCCGCCGGCGTGTCGCCGCCCTCATCGGCCGGCAAGTCACGGATCTGCCGGATGAGCCAGTAGCCGTCCTTGTCGGGCATGGCTAGGCTGCTTACGAGCACATCCGGTCTCTCGAGCTTCAGCACGGCCAAACCCTCGACCGCTGAATCGACGGCAATGACTTGTGCGCCGCACTGCCCGAGGGCTTCGACTACCACGTCCCTCACGTGAGGCAGACGCTCCACCAGGAGCACGCGAATCCCGTCCAGCCGGGGCGTACCGTCCCAGCGGCTCACTGGCCTATCTCCTGTCCGTTCACGGCATCACACCTGGACCATCGCCACATTTTGCGCAGCGAGCCACCCGGATACCTTGGCCCAGTGGTGCGGCTCCCGCCGCTGCCAGGCCTTGAC
>Ga0137397_10004111_pt1 | contig 10119 bp, 9 predicted proteins | sample czorhiz116metaG_FD_106658 | JGI IMG/M metagenome (GOLD analysis project Ga0137397, IMG submission 106658) | Vadose zone soil microbial communities from Angelo Coast Range Reserve, California, USA - czorhiz1.16 metaG | ecosystem: Environmental > Terrestrial > Soil > Vadose zone | place: USA...
AGCACGATATCGCGCGCCGCCAGCAAAAAGGTCCCGGCGCGATGCTCGCCTTCGATCTTGGCTCGCTCGACGCCGCGCGCCGTTTCCTGAATCACGTTAAACTTTGCGCCCTCGCCGAAAGTCTTGGCGGCGTCGAAACACTAATCTCCCTTCCCGCCATGATGACCCACGCCTCCATGCCCAAAGAAGTACAGGATCGCGTGGGCATCACCGAAGGCCTCGTGCGCCTCTCCGTCGGGATTGAAGACGTAGAGGACATCCTCGCCGATCTGGACCAGGCGCTCCTATACGTGTGACGGCCTTGCGCCAGGTTCGCGTTCACGCCTTCACTGTACCGAACTGTCCAGCCACGTCAGATAGTCCCTTGATCCCGCCGCGACAGGAAGTGCAATAAATTCCGGAACTTCGTAGCTGTGGAGACGTTTCACTTCTTTTTCCAATTCGGCGAGACGGTTCCTCGTGGTCTTCATCACCAGCAGGTATTCGCGCGCCACTTCCAGCTGGCCCTTCCAAGTGTAGTACGAGTTCATCGGACTCCGCACTACGTTGACGCAAGCGGCTAGCCTCCTTTGAACCACGCCTCGCGCGATTTTTCTGCTTTCGCTCAGCGTCCCGCAAGTGACCATCACGATGCGATTCCGTCCCCCCGCTTTCATCGCTTCCCTCCCCCGGCTGAGATTAAGCCGCGCGAACTGCTTTTGTCTTGGGCAAACTCAGACTAGAATACCGCTCCATGACGACCTCACCGATCAAGTTTGGCACTTCGGGCTGGCGCGGCGTGATCGCCGACGAGTTTACCTTCGCCAACGTGCGGCTGGCTGTCACTGCCATCGCGGAGCACGCAAAAACCAAAGCCAAGCAGCCTACAATTTTGGTTGGCTACGACACGCGCTTTTTCTCCGAAGAATTTTCGCAACTCGCCGTAGACATTCTCCAGCAGCAAGGCATTCGAACGCTGCTCTGCGAAACGTTCACACCGACGCCGGCAGTCGCCTTCGAAATCATGCGCCGCAAGCTCGACGGGGCGATCAATTTCACGGCGAGCCACAATCCTGCCAACTACCACGGCCTGAAATTCTCCTCCGCCGATGCCGGCCCTGCCTTGCCGGAAGTTACCAAGGATATTGAAGCGCGGGTTGCAAGAATGATTGCGAAGGACGGCCCGTTTCCGGCGTCGCCGGCCGGGAAATCGCACGAGAAGGATTCGTCCACGGAAAAGGTCAACCTGCGCGAAAACTATCTGAAGCGCCTCGAGGAGCTCGTCCACTTTGATACGCTGCGCAAAGGAAAATCCAAATTCGTCGTGGACGCGCTGCACGGCTGCGGCGCAGGCTACCTCGATCGCACGCTAGCGGACCACGGAGTGGCAGCGCAAGCCATGCGCACCGACCGCGATTGTCTCTTTGACGGAACTGGTCCCGACGTCTCGGAAGAAAATCTCGCCCCGCTGCGCAAAGCGGTAGTCGATTCGAAAGCGACGGCCGGCCTGGCAACGGACGGCGACGCCGACCGCTTCGGCATCGTCGACAGCAACGGCGCCTGGATTCAGCCCAATCTCATTCTGGCTCTCGTCTACGACTACCTGGTCGAGACCCGCAAGTGGAAAATGCCCGCGGCGCGCAGTGTGGCCACTACGCAAATGATCGACGCAGCGGCAAAATTTCACGGGCAGACCGTCCACCAAACGCCGGTGGGGTTTAAATACATCGGGCAGTTGATTCGCGAGGACAAGATCGCGCTAGGTGGAGAGGAAAGCGCGGGGCTCACCATTCGCGGCCACATTCCGGAGAAAGACGGCATCCTCGCCTGCCTGCTCGTTGCGGAAATGCTTGCCGCGCGCGGCGCTCCCATCGGAGAACAGGTTCGCGCGATGTTCAAGAAACTGGGCCGTGAATTTTGGCCCGTGCGCGAAAATCTGCACCTCTCCGACGAACAAAAGGCAAATGCCGTGAAGAAGGTGGCGGTGGATGCTTCGACACTAGTCGGCCGGAAAGTCATATCCATCGACCGCACCGATGGCGCAAAATTTGTGTTTGACGACGGTTCCTGGATGCTCTTGCGCTTGTCCGGGACCGAGCCGCTGCTTCGGCTCTATGTGGAGGCAGAGAGCGCGGAAGCTTCCGTGAAGCTGACGCGCGAGGCCACAAAGTGGGTTCTGCAAAGCTGAACGAAATGGACGCCAAGGAAAAATTCGATTCGCTTTTGAAGCACTACGGGCCCGTCTTGCTCGGGCTGCTCGTGCTGGTGCTCGTGGTGCACGACGTATTCGGCACCCACGGGTATCTGGCAATGCGCCGCACGCAAAACGAAATCAACAAAGTCGAAGCCGGTCTGGATCAATTGAACAAAGAGAATTTGCAGCTCGAGCAGGAAGTACGAGAGTTGAAGACCGACCCGCACAAAATCGAAAAAATCGCCCGCGATGAACTGGGGCTTGCCAAACCCGGCGAAGTGATCATCAAGATTCCGCTGTCGCAGCAACTGCCGCAGAATCCTAACGTGAAACACTGAGGATCCGTTTTTTCCAGGACGTCCGCAACAAAGACAGCGCCAGCATCGCCAGAAAAACCACAATCAGCCCGCCAGTGGCTTTCAGTTGGCTGCACTGGCCCTTTGGCAGAATCGAAAATCTCCCGTAGACAAATTCAATATGCACCCAGTAGACCAGCAGTGAAGTCTTCCCGAGCTGGATGAGCGGGCTGAATCCCTTCGGTCCAAAACCCCAGCGGCACCACGCGTAGGCGAAAAACAAGATCACCAGCAGGATGCCGCAGCGCATCAGCAAGAAATTCGGGCCGCTGTGCCAGTAGTCGTAAACGGCGTAGAGCCGGATGGGCGATGAATCGAATGCCATTGAAAGAAGCCCGGCGACGATTCCAGCGCCACCCAGTGCTGCAAACGCCAGTCCCTCTCTGCGCCGCGCAAATTCCGAAAAAACAAAAAAACCGACCGCAAGTCCCGCGAAAGCGAACGCGGTCCAGGGAAACAGCGGAAAAAGCCACGGCTGCGGCTCCTTGAAGATGTGCACGCCGTTGATGTAGGACTCCAGCGGCCACGGCAGGAATCTCGGGCGATGCGTGGTCCAGAGCGGCGGTGTGGTCATCGCGACAACCGTGGCGGCAGCTAAGCCCGCGATGAGCGTTCGAATCCTCGCCGCGGTGACGTCGCCTTTCCCGGTGAGCCAGCAAAGCCAACCCAAGAGCATCATGGAAAGCCCGAGAATGTTGAGCACGTCCACGCGCAATAGATCCGTCGCGGGCGACCAGGGATACCCGAGCGCATACTCCTGCAAGCGAAAAAGCAATCCCAGTCCATAAACTTCCGCACCCCGCAAGATCGTCTGCTTCGCGATCGCGCCCCGATCGATTCCCTTCTCACGCATTTTCTCCGTCACCAGTGCAACGGAAATTCCTGCAAGGAAGATGAAGAGAGGCGCGGGCAGCGTCCCGCCAAGCCGCGACCAGGCCATCAAGGCGGACTTTCGCGCTTCCGGGCTCAGCCAGGAATCATAGCAATGCGTCTGAAACATCAGTACGCACGCCAGACCGCGCATCCAGTCAATGTAAGCCAGGCGTTGGTGCGCCGGTTGGATTTGGCCTGTCATCGCTCTGCGTTACAATCCTCGTTTGTCTGCCACTCGCCAACTCGGCCCACTTCCCATGCTCGGCCTGTGGGCCGCGCTCACGCTGACGGGAGCGCTCTACGCCTCGTGGCTCGGTTACGGCGGCCGCAGTTTCGCTGCCACGCTGACGGCCTTCGCATTTTTCTTTTTGGTGATGCTTCTGTTCGCCGCGCGCGGCGTCCCCGAAGGCTTCGCTGCGCGCCTCGGCGCTGGCAACGGCTTCATGCTCGGCGTCGCGGTGCTCCTTGTCTACCTGATTTACGCCCTGGGAACAAATACTTTCGCGTTCACGCGAGCCGCCGCGATCGCCTGTCTCGTATTCATCCCTCTTGCGCTCGCGGCCTCGGCCGAACGCCAACCACCAGGCTCCTGGCAAGACTTCGTAACCATAGCGGGAATTTGGGTGGCCGTGAAATTCTCGCCATCGCACTGGTTGTGGCCTTATCCCGGTGGGCGCCTCGCATACGTTTTTACGGTGCTGCTCGGCGTCAACGTGGCGATCGCATCGTTTCTCCTCCTGCGCCGCGTGAATGGGATCGGCTATTCCATCGGCTGGGGCCGCCACTGGAGCTTTTTCGTGCTCGCCAGCTTCATCGTCTTCGGCTGCATCGCCATTCCTCTGGGCCAAGCCATCCATTTCATCGAATTTGCCCCGCGCTTCGGCGAGTGGAAATCGCTGCCGTTGCTATCGCTCGGGATTCTCCTGTTTACCGCGTGGCCGGAAGAGTTTCTTTTTCGCGGCTTGCTCCAGAACATGCTGGCCCGTGCATCCAAAAGCGACCTCGCCGGCTGGTGGACCGCTTCCATTCTTTTTGGTTTTTCCCATATTACCAATATGGGCTTTCCCAACTGGCGTTACGTGCTACTCGCTTCCATCGCCGGCTTCTTCTATGGCTGGACGTGGCGTAAGACTGGATCGATCTTCACATCGGCGCTGGTCCACGCGTCGGTGGATGTCATGTGGCATTTTCTGTTTCGAACAATCTAATCCAAGCCTCAGCCGCGCGAGCCGCGTTCCCTTGGGCCGCTGCCGCCTTCTGGCACAAGGCCACAAAAATGGCTTGCGAGTGTTCGATTGGAGGCCAGGCGGGCGAAAAACCTCGACAGCGGCGAGGTTCCGCTTTAATGTCGGAGATTGGAAGACCCCGCAGGTAGTCTCCAGATGGCCTGGAGAATTTCGAACGCTATGACCCCGCCCTTGCCGCTCGAGTTCGCGTTGGTGTCCAGCGACTACGCCATCGTGACAGCGGTTTCCCGCGGCGTGAAAAAACACGGAGCCAAATGGAGTTTAACCCCGGGGGCTGATTCCGCACGCGACAGCCTGAACCGTCGCAAGGTTGACGGTATCTTCGTGGACATGGAAGTTCCGGGCGCGCTGGAACTGGTTGCAACCATCCGCAAAGGAACATCCAATTCGAAGTCGGTCATTTTCGCCTGCGTCCAGAGTTCAATAGAATCCACGGTCACGCTGAGCGCCGGCGCCAATTTCCTGCTTCTAAAACCATTGACGGCTGAGAGCGTCGCTTTGCATATCACCATCGCGAAAGACATGATGGAGCGCGAGCGCCGGCGCTACTTTCGCCATCCCGTGAATCTGCCGGTCCTGCTGAAAGACGCGGACGGCGACCAACGCGCAAGGATGGCCAATTTGAGTGAAGGCGGGATGGCCGTGCGTCCCACGAAAGAGCTGAAGCACTCCTCCTTGATTGACTTTGAATTTGAAGTCCCTTTCGGCGCGACCGTGAGCGGCAGAGGACAGGTCGCTTGGACCGGCAAGGCAGGAATGGCTGGAATCCTCATTCACTCGTTTCATGAGAGGGGACGAGAGTATCTGGAAGCATGGCTCACCTCCCGCGAGCTGCTCTCCGCAACCAGCGTCCCTGCGGAGACTTCTTCTTAGAGCTTCTCCCCAATCTGCAGCATGGTGTTGAACTGGCAGATGTGTCAGGGATAGACTCCGCGCATTCTGAGGGCGTAGACGTTTCTGCTGGCCTGGCTGATCGCCGGTCTAGTAACAAGCAAATGTGGCCAAGGGCAAGGTCGCACAGTACTGAAGGGAAACCAAAACTGGTCTTGCACGTCTACCACCTTCAGTTACCAGGAACACGCAGCAGGTTTCGAACGTGCCTTTCCCAGGTGGGGGGTATCCGATGGAAACGCTGTGGCAAGACGTCCAGTTTGCCGTTCGAATGATGCGTAAGAACCTCGGGTTCACGACCGCGGCGGTCCTATGCCTGACGCTCGGAATTGGAGCCACGACCGGGATTTTCACGGTCGTGAATGCCGTGCTGTTGCAACCGCTTCCGTACGCGTACCCTGAACAGCTCATTCGAATCTACACGGAATTTCCGACGTTCCCGAACGGGGGTCTCCACCGATTCTGGACTTCCGGGCCGGAATTCCTCGATCTGCGTCGCGATGCACATTCCTGGGCCTCGCTCGACGCGTGGATTACCGGCGGAGCGAACCTGGCGGGAAAAACGCAACCCGTGCGCGTCACGGCGGCCTACGTGAACGGTGGATTGCTGGAGACACTTGCCGTTGCGCCAATCCAAGGACGCCTGATATCGCAAACGGACGATGTTCCCGGAGCTCAGGTGGTGGCCGATATTTCCTACGGCACTTGGCAAAGCGTTTTTGCGGGTGATCCCAATGTCGTCGGCCGCGAGACGTACCTCGATGGCCTGAAATGCACGATCATCGGAGTCATGCCGAAGGGTTTTCATTTTCCGCCGGGCGAGCCAGACCCGGCGCAGATCTGGACCGCCTTACGATTAGATCCGGCTAATCCGGGAAATCGAGGCGGCCACAACTACTACCTGCTGGGCCGGCTGAAGCCCGGCATTTCCGGAGGAGCAGCGCAGGGAGAGCTCGCTTCGCTCGTTCAGAGTTACGGCGAAAAACGGGTGCCGAAGACGCATAGCTTCCATCCGAAGACTCACACCATCGTCAGTTTTCCACTGCAAGCGGAAGTGGTTGCGACCGTGAGGCCGGCATTGCTGATGCTGCTTGGTGCGGTGGTGTTCGTTCTGCTGATCGCCAGCGTAAATGTCGCCAACCTGCTTCTTGCGCGCGCGGAAGCACGTCGCCGCGAAATTGCCATTCGCGGAGCGCTGGGTGCCGGATTGGTGCGGCTCGCGCGGCAATTTGTAACCGAAGGCATTTTGCTCGCGCTGCTTGGCGCCGGTCTCGGCGTGGCGTTGTCGTTTGCGGGCGTGCGCCTGGTTCAACTGACGAACGCGGGTGGCATCCCGCGCGCGGATGAAATTGCCGTGGACTGGCGCGTGCTCCTCTTTACGCTCGGCACGAGCGTGCTCACGGGAATTCTTTTTGGACTGGCTCCACTTGCGCCGCTCATCGTCAGCGGAATCTCTGAATCGCTAAAGGACACTGCGGGCAGCACGACGGCCGCGGCCGGAGCGCAAATCTTTCGCCGCGTTCTCGTGGCCGGCGAGTTGGCAATGGCTCTGGTCTTGCTCGTCGGCTGCGGGTTGATGCTGCGCGCGTTTTGGAAATTGCAGGAGGTTCATACCGGCCTGCACGCCGATGATGTGCTCACCCTACGCGTATCGCTGCCAAGCGGAACGTACACGGACAACGCCAAGATCACGGATTTCTGGACGCGCTTCGAAGGACGCCTGACGAATCTCCCCGGAGTGCAATCCGCCGCGCTCGCTTCCGGATTGGCGCCGCTCCGGCCTCCCAACATGAACGACACGGAAATCGAAGGATTTGTAATGACGGAAGGCGGTCCGATTCAAAACGTCGATTTCTATCAATCCGTCAGCAAAGATTACTTTGCAACCATGGGAATCCGCTTGATGGATGGCCGGCTGTTCGAATCGCGCGACGTGCAGGACGCACCGGAAGTTGCCATCGTCAACAAGACCATGGCACTGACATTCTGGCCGAATCAGAATGCCCTTGGACGGCACGTACGTCCCAGCGGCAACAAGACCTGGTGTACGGTTATCGGGATTGTGGACGACGTAAAAAATGCTGGACTCGACCGGCCAGCAGGCACGGAAATCTATCTGCCCTTCCGCCAGCCTTCGGGTCAGGGGAGTTCCGACATGTACGTGGTGATGCGTGCGCAAGGAGGTGACCCGCGAGCGATGGCCGGCGTCGTGCGCCAGCAACTCGGCGAAATCGATCCGACTCTGCCGGTGGCGGATGTGCGATTGATGGCGGATGTTCTTTTGCGGGCGCAGGCCCGGCCACGATTCCTCACGCTGCTGCTCTCCCTGTTTTCCGGTGTCGCTCTCGCGATCGCGACAGTGGGCATCTATGGAGTGGTGTCCTACTCCGTCGCGCGGCGCACCAAAGAATTCGGATTGCGCATGGTGCTTGGCGCGCAAGGCGGAGACGTGCTGGGACTGGTGATGAAGCAGGGAGCGAGAATGATCCTGATCGGTGTGGTGTTGGGACTTGTTCTGGCCTTTGTTTTCACCCGGTTGATGGCCAGTTTGCTGTTCGGCGTAACCGCGACGGATCTTCCCACGTTTGCAACCGTCACGATTCTCTTGTTCGGTGTAGCGCTCGTGGCTTGTTACATTCCTGCGAGACGAGCAACGCGCGTGGACCCGATACAAACGCTGCGGTACGAGTGACTCAGTGAGTTGCCGCGCTGTAGCTCCAGAAAATGAGTGCGAGAAAAATAACTAGTAGGCGGCCTCCGTATCTTTCGGATATAGAATGGGTTCTCAACCTTGGAGGACGAAAATGGCGAAAACTTTGACGGCCGAGCAGGCGATTTTCCTGTTGCAGGACGCGTTGATTCCGATGCTAAAGGCCGAGCATCGCATGACGAAAGCGGTGCTCGAGGCAGTGCCCGCGGACAAACCGGATTATCGGCCGGATCCCAATGCCAAGACGGCGATGGAGCTGGTGCGGCACATCGCGGCGGCCGAGAACCGGTTTCTGGAAACCACCATCAACGGGGAGTTCAGCACGGCAGCTGCAGCATTTCCCGAGAGCGCGAAAACGCCCGCGGATTTTGCGGCGTGGTACGCGGAGCGATTCGAAAAGAATTGCGAATCACTCACAAAATTGAGCGGCGAACAACTGCTGAAGATGGTGGATTTTCGCGGGATGTTCCAGCGGCCGGCGGTAACTTTCGTGCAGCTCGGACTGAACCATTCGATCCATCACCGCGGGCAGTTGACGACGTACCTGCGGCCGATGGGCGGCAAGGTGCCGGCCATCTACGGCGAAAGCTACGACAGCGCGCTGGCGAAAAAGGCTGCTGGGTAACAACCGCAATTTCATGGGCATTTACTTGCTAGGCTCCTGAAATTCGGGGTCTCGGAATGATTGCGACCCGAAGTCGTCCCAACAAAACACTTATTTTACAACACCACTCATGGGACTCGATGCCGAAGCGTACAGGCGCTTGGGCATGCGGCCCGCGAGATAGGATTTGCGGCCGGCGATGACGGCGTCGCGCATGGCTTCGGCCATGAGGACGGCGTCTTGCGCTTCGGCGATGGCGGTGTTCATCAGGACACCGTCGGCGCCGAGCTCCATCGCAACGGCAGCGTCGGAAGCGGTGCCGACGCCGGCGTCCACAATCATAGGAACTTCGGTGATGCGTTCGCGAAGGATGCGGAGATTGGCGGGATTCTGCACGCCCAGTCCGGAGCCGATGGGCGCGGCGAGCGGCATGACGGCTGCGGCGCCGGCGTCAATAAGTTTGCGGGCGGCAACGAGATCGTCGTTGGTGTACGGAAGAACGACGAAGCCTTCTTTTACAAGGACGCGCGTGGCTTCGATCAGCTGCTCGGTGTCGGGAAATAATGTTTGCTGGTCGCCGATGACTTCGAGCTTGACCCAATTCGAAAGGCCGACTTCGCGCGCGAGGCGCGCGGTGCGGATGGCTTCGTCGGCGGTGTAGCAAGCCGCAGTGTTCGGCAAGATGAAGATTCTCTCGCGGTCGATGTAATCGAGCAGAGATTCCTTTGTGCGATCGGTGAGGTTGACGCGGCGAACGGCTACAGTGACCATGTCCGCGCCGCTCGCGGCGTGGGCGCGGGCCATTTCCTGAAAGCTGCGGTACTTTCCCGTTCCAACAATGAGGCGCGAACTGAAAGCGCGGCCTGCGATCACAAGTGCGTCTGCCATGATGACCTCGAAATTCATTCCTGCAAAATCGGGCGAGGCTCAGCGACGTCGGCGTAGAGGGATTCGATGACGGCGCTGAATTGCTGTTCGACGACGCGGCGCTTGAGCTTGAGGGTGAAAGTGAGGCTGCCGTTATCGAACGTGAAATCTTCGGGGAGCAGTGCGAAGCGCTTGATGGTTTCGTATTGCGCGAGATGCACGGTGAGGCGCTTCACTTCGGCATCGATCAGCGCGCGCACCGCAGGGTGGGCGACCATCTCCTGATTGTTGGCGAACTTGGTTCCCTGCTCCGCTAGCTTGGCGGAGACGGTCACGGGATTCGGGACGATCAGGGCCACGATGAATTTGCGCCGATCGCCGACGACCATGGCGTTGAG
>Ga0137397_10004112_pt1 | contig 10118 bp, 6 predicted proteins | sample czorhiz116metaG_FD_106658 | JGI IMG/M metagenome (GOLD analysis project Ga0137397, IMG submission 106658) | Vadose zone soil microbial communities from Angelo Coast Range Reserve, California, USA - czorhiz1.16 metaG | ecosystem: Environmental > Terrestrial > Soil > Vadose zone | place: USA...
GCGATTCCCACCGAGTACTGGGCGACCCGCTCCGTGTGCCCGTGCGTGTAAGGATCCTTGGCTTCGATCGTAGAGACCAGCACGCGCACGGTGGCCAGATAGGTTTCTTGTAAGTCCTTGAACAGGCGGGCGTTCTCGATCGCGATGCCGGCCGACTCGGAGAGCGCCTTCACCATCTCGAGATCGGTGGAATGGAACTCCTGCCCGCTCACCTTTTCTCCCACCGCCAGGAGCGCGGTGAGCTTCCGCTTCATCATGACCGGGCAGACGAGCGTGAAGCCGGCCGCATAGAGAGGGCCCACGCTTCTTTCGAGCGACGGATCCTCGGAGAGATCGTGCAGACGGACGGGACGGCCTTCTTCTCCATCCACCGGACGGACGGCGCGGAGGAATTCATCCTGGTACTCGAAGTGGATCGAGCGGACCAGGTCCTCCTTCACCCCCTTGAAGGTCATGGCGTCGAGCCGCTTGGGATCCTCGCGCTCATCGGTCAGGAAGAGACACGCCGAGTTCACGCGAAGCTGGCCCACGACGCTCAGGATCACGGTGCTGAGCAGCGCTTCCAGATCCAGCGAGGAATTGAGCTGGTGGGTGAGACCCATCAGGGTCTCGAGGCTGAAGACCTGGAAGCGCAGCTCCTTGTTCCGGACCACGAGATCCTCGCGGTTCCGCGCGACCTCCGTCTCCAGCTCCTGGTTCTTGATGCTCAGGTTCTCCGCCCGCTCCAGGCGCTCGAAAATACGGCGCACCTTGATCAGGAGCTCCTTCGGAGAGAAGGGCTTCGTGAGGTAGTCGTCGGCGCCGTGCATGAGCCCCTGCAGCCGGGCGTCCACCTCGGCTGTGGCGGAGACCATGATGATGGGAATCCCGGCCGTGTCCTTGGCGCTCTTCAGCGCGGCGCACACCTCATAGCCGTTCTTCTTGGGGAGCCTGAGGTCGAGGATGATGAGGTGGGGCGTTTCCCGGCGCACGGACTCCAGCGCTTCCTCCCCCGTGCTCGCGGTCGTCACGTGATAGCCATTCTGGGAGAGGGAGATCTGGAGAAGATCCACGACGCGCTTGTCGTCGTCGACGACGAGGATGGTGCGCTTCTGCTTTCCCTCGCGTGTCTCGAGGGCCGTTCTCACATCGGGGCTCACGTTCGATTCGCCTCCACGGCGGGACCGGAGCGTGTGGGTCCGGGGTCCTCATCCGATGATTTTCCCTCGGGCGGAATGGTTCCGCCCGACGCGAGCGGATCGATGGCGCCCACGGCCTGATCGGTGCCGGCGGGAGATCCCGCCCCCACGATCCCGGCTCCCGGAACCGCGCCGCCCGCGAGAGGCTGTCCCGCCCTGAGCCGCGAGCGACGCTCGATCTTGTCGAGCACGCTCAGGAAGATCTCGATGACGCTTGGGTCGAAGGGACTTCCCCAGTTCTCCGCGATCACCTGCCGGGCCTTCTCGTAGGGCAGCGCGCGCCGGTACGGGCGCTCGCTCGTCATGGCCACGTAGGCATCGACCAGCGAGACGATGCGGGCTCCGAGCGGAATCTCCTGGCCGCGAATCCCGTTCGGATAACCCTCGCCGCCCCAGCGCTCGTGATGATTCAGAACGATCGCGATCACTTCCTTGGGGAAGTTCATCTCCTCGAGGATCTGCTCGCCGCGCACCTGGTGCTGCTTGATCAGCTCCCACTCCTCCTCGGAGAGGTGCGCCGGGTTCTTCAAGATGAGGCCGCTCACGGTGATCATGCCGATGTCGCGCAGCACGGCGCCGTACACGAGAGACTTCAGATGCTCCTTGGGGTAATCGAGCAGCCGCGCGACCGCGCTCACGTAGCGGACCACGCGCTCGGTGCTTCCCTTCGCGTATCCGTCCCGGCTCTCGATCAACGCCATCATGCCGCGCACGAGGCCCAGGTTGCGCTCTTCCTGGGCGCGCTGGACCCGTGCGTTCGAGATGGCCACGGCACCCTGGTGCGAGAGGATCGTGAGGAGATCGCGGTCGTCCTCGTTGAACTTGCGTCCGCTTCCCCGGCCGCCGACGAAGAGCACGCCCTCGAGGTCGCGGCGCACCCAGAGAAGCACCGCCCACTCGAAGCCCGTCTCGCGCAGCGCCTCCAGCTCGTCGGAGCCGCTGTTCTTCGTCTCGATGTCTTGTAAGGTCATGAACGCCTTGTCGGGACCGAAGCGCCGGAAGGCGGTCCAGGGAATCACGAAGTCCTGGAAGTGATGCTGCGGGAACCCGCGCACGTGCCGTGGGATGAGGTGGCCGTCCTTGTCCGGATCGCAGAGGAACAGCGCAAGGCGCTCGAGCCCGAACTGCCCCATCACGCTCAGCCCGAAGAGATTCATGACCTCGTCGAGGTCCTGCACGAGGTTCAGCGCCTGCGTGATCTCGAAGAGGTTCCGGAACTCGACGATCTTTCGCTTGAGCTTGGTCTGGAGCGAGGCCATTTCCGGACCCACGGGAGCGTCGGCCGAAGCCTTCGGCGGCTCCTTCGCGGGCGCGGTAATGGACTTCTCTTCGCTGCCCTTCGCGTGCGCGACGACGTCCGGCTTCTCGTCCCAGGCCTTCGCATGCAGGGCGGGCTTCTCGTCCGCAGCTTTCGCGGGCTCGCTCGGCTTCTCCGGCGTGGCTTTCTCCGGTGCGCCAGGCTTCGCGGGCCCGGTGCCGCCCGGAGCGTTCCCGAAGTAGACGTGAACGCCCGAGCTCTGCAAAGACGCCAGCACGTCCGCCGAGGCGCCGTTCACCTCGATGCGGCGGTCCGTCTCCTCGTAGACCTTCCCCCAGCGCTTCAGCACCGAGAGCCCCAGGCTGGAGATGCTCTCCACCCCGTCGAAGTCCAGGCGCACGCGGCCCGCGCTCTTGCCCTGGCATTTCAGGAGCACGCGGTCCAGCTTGCGGGCACCCTCCGGGTCCAGAACGCCGCGCAGCGAGAAATGAAAGTCGCCGGCCTCGCCGATCCGCTCGATCTGGAGGCCCTTCATGAGGCGCTCCCTTTCCCGCCCGAGCCGTGCTCGGGATCGATCTCGTCCTCGTCGCTGAGGTCATAGACCCCGTCCTCGAGCGTGGCCTCATCACCCTCATCACCGGCGCCCATCGAACCCGCGTCATGCCCCTCGTCCATGTCCATCGAGCCCTCGTCGACCGCGTCCGCCCTGGCGTGCACCTCCGTATCGTGCGCGCCGTGCCCGGCCTCCTCCGTCCTGCCCGCGTGCGTGTCGAATGTGCCGTGAATGCTGGGGCCGCTCGCGACATGAGATTCCGGCGGGTGGCCCCCGTCGCCGGCTCCGACCAGGTAGCTGGCCTGGGTCCGCTTCAGGAGCGCGCTCGGGTTGAGCACGAGCGTGATCCCCGAGTCAGGAGTCATGATGCCGCCGAGCACTTCTTCCACCGGGTAGAGCCTCGGAGGCAGGGGCTTCAGGCGCGCGTTCTCGCGCCACACGAGGCGGTCGAAGCTCACCACCGCCGAGCCGCTGCCCGAACGGAGCACCGCGATCGGCCGCCCCTCCTTCTCGGGCGCGCGCTTCGATCCCGCGTCTCCCTCGATGCCTTCCGATGACGTGGCCGCGACGTCCCGGCCGAAGAGCGTCGCCAGCGAATACACCGTCGGAGGCGCCTCGCCGGAGGACCAGCCCGGGTCGCTGTCGCTTGCATAGATCCGCTCGATCGCGCTCCAGGGGAGGGCGATCCGCTGACCGCCCGCCTCCACGATCAGGAAGCTCCGGAGCGAGCGCGCCATCGGGAACTGGAGCCGGAGCGTGGTGCCCACCCCTTTCACTTCGTGGCGTGAGGCGAAACCGCCGAGGCTTTCGAGGGCGTTTTCCAGGAGCTGGAGCGGCTCGGGATCCATGATGACCGGTCCCTCGATGCGCAGCCGGGCCTCCAGGCCCTCCCGGGCCGCGGTGAGCCCTACCTCGATGTGCTCTCCGGAGTCGGACAAGGGCTGCATGGTCTCCAGAACGCGCAGCACCAGGGGAAGGAGGATCGAGCCGATCTCGGGCTCGAAGCCCACGCCGCCGGTCTGGACCGAGAGGGCGATCCGGCGCCCGCGGTCACCGGTGTGCGCGGCCGTGTACATGTCGTCGAGATAGCGGTCGAGCGGATCGAGGAATTCCCAGAGAAGATGCTCGTCCAGGTCGCGGGCGCGGCGCTCCAGCGAATACTGAAGCCCCAGGAGCTGATTCAGCTCGTGCGAGAGACCGCGAAGCCCCGAGGTCGTTTCTTGTAATCGCTGGTGAATCGTGAGGGAGCGGCCTTCGAGCGGGCTCGGCAGCGCATCGCCGCGCTTTCCTCCGCGGGAGATGCGCTGGCGCTCCACCGCCTTGAGCACGCTCTCCCACTCGGTGAGCGCGGCGTTTGCCGCTTCCAGCGTGGCGTTCACGTTGTCGGTCATCGACCCGATTCGCTCATTTTGGTGTATGAGCGAGTTCTTGATCTCGAAGGTGAGGCCGAGAAGGTTCTCCTGGCTTCCCACGTCGCCGGTGGGATCGTCGATCATGCCGCGCGCCGAGTTGGCCTCCTGGGTGCGCGCCTGCTTCAAGTTCGCGCGCAGGACGTCCAGGGCTTCGCTGACGATTCCGGCGTGCTCGACCAGCGCGATGAAGCCTTCCGCGCGGAGGCGCTCGATCATTCGCTCCTGGGCGTCGAGCGCCACGCGGCACTGGGCGACGACCTCCTGGCGCTGGTCGGGGCGGAGGTGGCTCAATTGGGCAAGCGCCTCCCGCATCTCGATCGCGAGGCTGGCGATCTCCCCCACCTCGAGCCATTCGGCGCTGCGCTCCACCAATCGGATTGCCAGCTCCGCGAGCGGCTTGAGCTCGCTCGAGTCGTAGTTCGACTCGTCGTCCAGGAATCGGCGCACCGCGGCCACCTGCTCGTGGATGAGCGCGCCGAAGGTCGCGCCCAGGCGCGACATGATCTGGGTTTGGTTCAGGTATTCGGAAGCGGCGGTTCTCATGCCTCTCGACAGCCCTCCACCCTCGGGCGAGGGTCAGCTCTCGAGATTGGCTCCGGGCTTCAGCCCCTCGATGAGCAAGATTCCCTCTAGGGGTAACTTGTCGGCTGGGGGGCTGTCGTTCTCCACGTTATCCTGTGTCGAATTCGCGCCCTTGGAGGGTTTGGTGGCCGATCCCGGCCGGGCTTCGAGGCCAGGCATCAGGGGCATCTGGGGCGCGCCCAGGCTGGACAGGAGCTCGCGGCAGCGCTCGAGCAAACGCACGACCTGGACGCGGGCGCTCCGGGCGGCATGGGGCACCGGCACGGCCGTGCCCGAAAGCTCGGCCAGGGAGTTCTTGGCGTCCTCGCTGGTCGCGTGGATCGCCGTGATGGTCTCGCCCACCTTGTACTCGATCTCCGAGGAGAGCCTCGAGATCGTATCGGTCGCCTCGCGCGCGAATTCCGCGAGGCGGCGGGTTTCCTCGGCGATGGCGGCAAAGGCCTCGCTGCCCGAGCGGGTTGCTTCGAGCGCCGCGTTCAGGGCGAGCAGGGTGGCGCGATTGGTCACGCGCTCCGCGACCGAAGCAAGCTCGTTGGCGCGCATGAGCCCGGCGGCCAGATCCTCGATTCCATCCGCGGCGGTCAGCACCACGGCATCCACCAGCTGGGCCGGAGTCCGGATCGCGGGGTCTTCGTTCTGGCGAGGCGATTCGGATGCTCCGCCGGCGAGTGTCGTGCGCAGCGCCTCGATCTCCCGCATCAGCTCGCGCAGCCCGCTTTCCATCTCGGCGCCGCCGGAACCGATGCCTGCTCCCACACCGCTTCCGCTGCCCATGGCGCCTCTCGTGCCAGGGCGCGCGGGCGCGTCCTGGCTGCTGCTCGGTCCCCCGGCGGGCTTGGGCCAGTCGTCCGGAAGCTTGTCCGAGCCGGAGCCGATCAGCTCCTCTTCCTCTCCAAGGGTCAGCTTGCTCACGACCTGGCCGCCGCTGCCCGGAGTGGCGGCAGAATCCTGCGTATAGGAGAGCAGCGGCTCGAGGGGGCTCGACCTGAGCTCGCGCGCCTCCAGGAGCGGATCCTTGTCCTTGTCGAGGATCGATACGGCGAGCTCGATCTGCTTGCGGAGCTTCTCCAGCTCGACCAGCGCGGAGGAGCCCGTGCGCATGTCGAGGGAGGCCTTGTTCACGCGCTCGTAGACCGTCGCCCACTCGTTCGTGAAATCAGCCGGGACCTTGCAGTCGGCCACGCCGCCGCGGTCGAGGAGAAGGAGGAGACGGCGGGCCTTGGCCACGTCCCCGGAGCCTTTCTTCGGCGTGGCGTTCCGGGAAGCAAAGTACGCGGCCCCGAGCGCCAGGGCCCCGACTCCTACCCAGACCATGACTCCGGACGCGAACACGGCGATCACTCCCGCCAGCACGACGGCGAGGAGCGTCACCAGAACGGCCGGGGGCGGTGAGGAGCCTCCCTGCTCGATGTCGTCTTCCGTCCTCAGTCCCTTCATTCAGCGGTCCCCTAGCCGGTCCGTCTTGCGCGGGCGTCTCGTGCCGCGGACGCCGTCTGCGGAATGATGGATTCGAAAATCTGCCAGTAGTTCAGGCAGTGGTAATGGTCCTGATCGGTTTCCAAGGTGGACTCGAAGAGGTCGCTCAGCTCGGGATCGGGAGCCTCGGGGGGCGCCTCGCGGAGGTCGCGCCCGGGAATGAGCCGGGGAATCTCCGGGACCAGTAGCGCGAACCGATCCGCGCCACGGTAGAGGACGAGCGCGTATCGATGAGGAGCGTCCGACTCGATCCCGAGATACTGGGCGAGGTCCACCACCGGGACCATCTCGCCCCGGAAGGCCGCCACGCCTGCGATCGGCTCCGTCACGCCGGGAAGCTGCGCCAGGCGATCGGCGTCGAGCACGCCTCCGGCTTCCTCGACGCGGACGGCGAAGTTGTAGTCACCCAACCGGAATGTGAGCGCGCCTCTCGTTCCGAGATTCATGCTGTGCCGGTCCCTCGCTGGGACTTCTAAGGTTGTTGGTCGTGGTGCGAACGTGGACGAATCGCAAGTAGCGTGCCACGGAGGGCTCGCGAAACGGGGCTGCAAGCGCATGCGCAAACGTACATTGGATGCGTTCCCGATCCTTCCATGCGCGGGAGCGGCGGATCGTGTCGTGCGCACTGTCCCCGAACCGTTGCAAAAGGCTCGTATCCACGCAAATCGCAAGGCCCCGCGATTGGAGAAATGGGTGCTTCCGCCCCCGCTCGAGGTCACTTCAAGCCACACCGCGACAATCGGACACTGCTTCGCGGCTCCTAAACCGAACGATCTACGGGGTGAATCACTATGGCGGCTGAGGAGTTACCACCTGGTGAGTATGGGGCCGGATAGTACGGCACGACCAATGCAGAAGCACATGCTTGGAAATGGATGCGGTGTGCAGTAGAAGAAGCCCGTGTCATGGGGAGTCAATATGTCGGCAGCGCGGAAGTACCTCGCGAAGGTAGGGCAAAGGAAGCTCCAGCCGACCGTCTATTTCACGATGAACTGTCTCCTCCTCACGAAAGCCGAGGGGACGCCCCAGAACGGTGATCCGCTACCACAAGAAGATGTCGATTCCTATCTGAGCGCCTTGCGGGACCAGTTCGAAGCTCAGGTCCCGTTGCCGGCCGAACGGACCCGGTTGCTTTCACGCTATGACGTGGGCGCCTGGCGCCGCCTGGCCAACACGAGCCATGGCGCGCTCAAGTATCTGATCCTTCGCACCCCCGACGACCTGCTCCTGATTTCCGTAGGCGTGTTCGAGCACCTGGGACCGCACGTCCCCAGCCGTCGCGACGGCATGCTTCCGGGAGAAGAGGCCGACGTGGGCCGGAGCCCGAACTGGTACCACTTCACGTACACCTACGGTGAGCTGCTCGAAAGTCCCGCCGAGACGATCGCGGCCGTGCTGGAGAAGTTGACCCTGGGACTCGAGCGCTATCACAAGCTTCTGTCGCACATGAAGGGCGAGTACTGGAGCATCCCGAAGCGCTTCAAGAAGGCGCAGGTCATCCGGATGGAGCGCAAGGTCGACGAGGACGCGAAGGAGCAGCATCTGCGCGAGATGCAGGACCTGCTCCTCGATGCCTATTCGGAATGGAAGAAGACCGGCGAGCGGAAGCTCCTGGATCAGATGCGGGGACTGGCCCGTGAAATCCGGCAGCTTTCGCCCGACTTTCACTTTTCGCTGCCCGCTGGAGGTCCTGCCGGGTAGCGCACGATCCCCCGGCGTGCCCTCCGTCCCCCGACCGATCACCCCCGGAGGGCACGCACCCCCTGGAACAACGCGGCACTTCCACACGCCCCGCTCCCCCGGCGGGGCGCCGCGTTTTGGGAGGTGCTACCGAATCTCGTAGTTCGGAGCTTCCTTCGTGATGGTGACGTCGTGCGGATGGCTCTCGCGGAGCCCGGCCTGCGTGATGCGGATGAAGCGGGTCTTGGTGCGAAGTTCGTCGATGGAGCTCACGCCGCAGTAACCCATGCCCGCCCTGAGCCCGCCGACGAGCTGGTAGATCACGTTCGCGACCTGGCCCTTGTAGGGAACGCGGGCCTCGATTCCCTCGGCCACGAGCTTCTTCATATCCTTCACGCCTTCCTGGAAGTACCGGTCGCCGCGTCCGCTCGACAATGCGCTCAGGGACCCCATGCCCTGATAGACCTTGTACGTGCGCCCCTCGTAGAGGATCGTCTCGCCGGGGCTCTCCTCGGTGCCGGCGAGGAGATTGCCGATCATCACCGAGTGCGCCCCCGCGGCGAGCGCCTTCACGAAGTCGCCGGAATACTTGACGCCGCCGTCCGCGATGATGGGAACGCCCGCGTTCGCGGCCGCCGCGGCGCATTCCAGCACGGCGGAGATCTGGGGCACTCCGACTCCCGCGACGACGCGCGTGGTGCAGATGGATCCCGGGCCCATGCCGACCTTGACCGCGTCCGCCCCGGCATCGATCAGGTCGCGGGTACCCTCCGCGGTCGCCACGTTGCCGACGATGAGCTGGACGCTGGGGTGCTTCTGCTTCGCCGCGCGGGTCGTCTCGATCACGGCCTTCGAATGCCCGTGCGCGCTGTCGATGGCGATCACGTCCACGCCCGCGCGAACCAGCTCGTCCAGACGGTCGAGATTGTCCGGTCCCACGCCGATCGCGGCGCCCACGCGAAGCCGCCCCAGGTGGTCCTTGCAGGCGCGGGGATAGCGGATCCGCTTCTGGATGTCCTTCACCGTGATGAGGCCCCGGAGCTGGAAGCTCTCGTCCACGACAAGAAGCTTCTCGATCCGGTTCTGGTGCAGGATGCGCTCCGCTTCCTCGAGCGTCGTCCCGACGGGTGCCGTGATGAGGTTCTCGTGCGTCATCACGTCCTTCACCCGGAGATCCTTGCCGCGCACGAAGCGGAGATCGCGGTTCGTGAGGATTCCGACGAGGCGCTTCCCCTCCGTGATGGGCACGCCCGAGATCCGGAACTTCTCCATCAGCTCGAGCGCGCGGGCGATGGGGACGTCCGGCGGAAGCGTGATCGGGTTCACGATCATGCCGCTCTCGGAGCGCTTGACGCGATCCACTTCCTCGACCTGCTCCGCCACGGGAAGGTTCTTGTGGATGACGCCGATCCCGCCCTCCTGGGCGATCGCGATGGCGAGCGCGCTCTCGGTGACGGTGTCCATCGCCGCGCTCACGATCGGGACGTTCAGCGCGATCTCGCGCGTGAGCAGCGTCGTGGTCTCGACGTCGCGTGGATGGACTTCGGAGTAGCCGGGTTGGAGGAGAACGTCGTCGAAGGTGAGCGCGAGTTCGGCTCCTACGCGCGCTTCCGGGCTCCCCTTTCGGGCTTCTTCCACCTTGGCTCCCGGCGCGGCGTAGGCTCGCATGCTTATTCGGGGAGCCCCGAGTCGATCTTCTCGCTGAGCGAGAAGAAGAAGGTCACGCCCAGGCGTGCCTGCGCGTAGGCCTTGTCGCCGTTGAATCCGCTCGGGAAGTGCTTCGTGTCCTTGGCCATGATGTAATGGTAGCTCCCATCGGCGGTCATGCCGATGTGTTTCGACATCCGCTTCTCCATCCCGACCATCCCGTGGAATCCAGGACGCGCGCGCCGCAGCCGCTCGAAGGTCGTGGGATCGATGGACGCGCTCAGATCGTGGGAGAGGATGGACCAGACGTACAGCCCGCCGCCGGCGCCGAC
>Ga0137397_10004115_pt1 | contig 10113 bp, 11 predicted proteins | sample czorhiz116metaG_FD_106658 | JGI IMG/M metagenome (GOLD analysis project Ga0137397, IMG submission 106658) | Vadose zone soil microbial communities from Angelo Coast Range Reserve, California, USA - czorhiz1.16 metaG | ecosystem: Environmental > Terrestrial > Soil > Vadose zone | place: USA...
GCCCGAGGTCCTTCTTCACGTTCGGGTGCTTTTCGGGATTCACCAGCATCACGCCGTACTGGTTGAAGAGGCGCTTGTCGCCTTCGACTTCTATGACCAGGTCGCCGCGATTCTTGAACGAGATCCAGGTGCCGCGATCCGAGAGAACGTAGGCGTTCATCGCCGCCGCGGTATTGAGCGCCGGGCCCATCCCCTGCCCCGTGTCCTTGTACCAGGGCCCTTTCTCCTTGGCGATGTCGATGCCGGCGAGCTTCCACAGCTCGAGCTCGGCGATGTGCGTGCCGCTGCGGTCGCCGCGCGAGACGAAGGGCGCAGCCGCCGACTTGAGTTTCCTGAGCGCATCGAGGATGTCCCGTCCGCCGGCGACCTTGGCGGGATCCGACTTCGGACCGATGAGCACGAAGTCGTTGTACATCACCGGGAAGCGCTTCACGCCGTGCCCTTCGGCGAGAAACTTCTCCTCTGCCGAGCGGGCGTGGACGAACACCACATCGGCGTCGCCGCGGCGCGCGAGATCGAGCGCCTGGCCGGTGCCGAGCGCGACCACGCGCACCTGGATCCCGGTTTTTTTCTGGAAGATCGGAAGCAGGTAGCCGAACAGGCCCGACTGCTCGGTCGAGGTCGTCGAGGCGACGACGATGAATTTTTCCTGCGCGACGGCGGGAAGCGCGGCCGTCAACGCTACGAGCAGCAGTAGTCTCCTGATCAAGTCCACGGTAGTTCTCCTTTTATGAAAGCTGCAGCCTGCGCCGACTGCGGTTTTGAAAAGAATTCGCCGACCGGCGCGCGCTCGACGAGCCGCCCCTGGTCGAGGAACAGGATCTCGTCGCCCAGGCGCCGCGCCTGGCCGAGGTTGTGCGTCGCCATGACGATCTTGGTGCCGGCCGCGTCGAAGGCGCGGATCACGGATTCGATCTCGCGCGTCGCGCTCGGGTCGAGGCTCGCCGTGGGCTCGTCGAGGAACAAGACCTCCGGGTGCAGCGCCCAGGCTCGCGCTAGCGCGAGCCGCTGCTGCTCGCCGCCGGACAGCACGCGCGCGGGGCGGTGAGCAAGATGCGCGAGCCCTACGCTCTCCAGGGCTTCCCGCACCTGCGCGCCGCGCTGCGGCTCGCCGACGCCCGCGATCTTCAAGGCGTACGCTATATTCGCTTGGGCCGAGCGGCGCAGCAGCACCGGACGCTGGAACACCATCGCCTGCTTTCGCGGGGCGCCCGGCTGCTCGGGTGCGCTCCATTCGATGCGACCCGATGAAGCGCCGAGGAGCCCGTGCATCAGGCGCATGAGGACGCTCTTTCCCGCGCCGTTCGCGCCCAGAATGATCGTGCTCGGCCCCGCCTCGATCTCGAGGGAAATCCCATCGATGATCGCGCGCCCGCCCGCCGCAAAGGACACGTCGTGAAGGCGCAGCGGAAGGATGGCTCCATTGCTCATCCGTAGCGCCGCTGCGCCAGCTCCTTGGTCAGATAGGCGGCGGCGTTCACGGCGATGACGATCGCGATCAGAACGACGCCCAAGCCGAGCGCGAGCGGCAGATCGCCCTTGCTCGTTTCGAGCGCGATGGTCGTGGTCATCACACGCGTCACCCCGTCGATGTTCCCGCCGACGATCATCACCGCGCCGACCTCCGCGGCCGCCCGTCCGAAACCGGCGAGCACCGTGGTGAGCAAGGAGAAGCGCGTATCCCACAGGAGCGTCATCGCCGCGCTCGCGCGACCCGCGCCGAGCGAGCGCAACTGCTCCTCGTATTCGCGCCAGGCGTCGTCGATCGCCTGGCGCGAGAGCGCGGCGATGATCGGCAGGATCAGCACCGCCTGCGCGATCACCATCGCCGAGGGCGTGAAAAGGATTCCAAGAGGGCCGAGCGGACCGGCGCGGGAAAGAAGCAGGTAGACGACCAGTCCCACGACGACCGGCGGCAGCCCCATGAACGCGTTCAGGAACACGATCAGGGTGCGGCGGCCAGGAAACCGCCCGACGGCGATGGCCGCTCCCAGCGGAAAACCCAGGAGCGCAGCGATCCCGACCGCCGAGAGGCTCACGCTCAGGCTGAGCAGGACGATTTCGACGAGCTTGGGATCGAATTCGGCGAGCAAGCGCAAAGCCGTACCGAGAGCTTCAGGCACAAATGGACCAGCCTCTGGGGTCCGTCGAGCCGACCTGCACGCCCGAAATGATAGGGGCGACAGGGATTTGTTTGAATATGCAATCCATTACATAGCGCGATCCGGTTCGGAGGCAGACGCATATTCGCTTAAATATGCATAGAAGTGAAGTAACCAACTCTTACCCAAGGAATTTGCTATATTTTCTTCCACCTCACTTCGTGCTCAAACCTGCGTGATCAAGATCCAGATCGAAACGACTTGGCGCATCGGAATATCGGAGGCCGAGCTCGCCGATCCCCTTCTATTTCGCCTGCTCGAGGCGGTACAGGCATCCGGTTCGCTCGCCAAGGCGGCGCGGGCCCTGGGGTTCTCTTACCGCCACATCTGGGGCTCGCTCGGCAAGTGGGAAAAGGCCGTGGGCCGGCCCCTGATGCGGCTGGAACGCGGCCGCGGGGCCAAGCTTACCGAGTTCGGCGAGAAGCTGATGTGGGCCGAGCAAACGGCCCGGTCGCGCCTGGAGAAGCAGATCGAGACGGTCCAGCGCGATCTCGAGCACGAGCTGTCCGCGGAGCTGCTGCGCGGAACCACCACGCTCGTGATGCACGCGAGCCATGACTTGGCGCTGGTGCACTTGCGCGACCTGCTGCAGAAAAAACACGGCATCCAGCTTCAGCTTCAGTATCAGGGAAGCCTCGAAAGCCTGGACGCCCTCGCCCACGGCCGCTGCGACGTCGCCGGCTTTCATCTCCCCGAAGGCGGGCTGGAGACCGATTTCTTCTTTCACCGGCGCGCCTTCAAGCCCCGGGACCACACGCTCATCCGCTGCGCGACCCGCACTCAGGGCCTGATGGTGGCGGCGGGCAACCCCAAGGCGATCCGCGCCCTCCCCGACCTCACGCGACGCGACCTGCGCATGATCAACCGCCAGCCCGACTCGGGCACGCGGCTGGAACTGGACCAGCTGCTGCGCGAAGCGAAAATAGACGCGAGCCTGATAGACGGCTACGAGACTTTCGAATTCACCCACCTCGCGGTCGCGGCCACCATCGCCTCGGGGATGTGCGACGTCGGCTTCGGCATCGAAGCCGCCGCCGCCCAGTACAAGCTCGGGTTCATCCCGCTGTTGCGCGAGCGCTACTACCTCGCCTGCCGCAGCGAGATCGTCGACGCGCGGCCGGTGAGCTCGCTGATCGCAGTGCTCAAAAGCCCCGAGTTCGCCGCGCTCGCCGGCAGCCTCGCCGGCTACGATTGGTCCGACGTCGGAGAAACCCTGAGCGCCGAGTCGATTCTCGGCGCGCGTGCCAGCGGCGGCGTTCTCTTTCCCGACGCGAAGTCGGCGCGCAGCCGCTGAAGCGGCGATACAGCTCGGGATCAGGACGGTCCCGAGCCCGCGCGCGCGAGTGAAACCGCCTTCACCAAAGCGTGGACGGCGAGACCAGGCGCGAGCCCAAGCTGCTCGGCCGCGCGCTGCGTTACGCGCGAGCGCAGCAATGCGCTCCCCACCGCTATCGCGACGTCCACCACGCCGCCGCGTTCCGGACTGACCTCGCGCACCGTCCCCGCCAGGATATTCTGGATACTGATCGCCTCCGGGCGTTTGAGCGCGATCGAAACGTCGCGGGCGCGGATGCGCACGCGCACCGGTTCGCCGATGAGCGCGTCGACATTGGTGACGACCAGCGTGCCGCCTTCGAACGCGAGCGTCGCGAGGTCGTGCTGTATGTCCTGCCCGACCACCCTGGCGTCGATCACCGCTCCGCCCTCGAACGCGGCGGTGCGCAGATCGGAGCGTCCCATGACGTCCTCGGCGGCGCCGACGGCAGCGACCTCACCCGCGGACAGCAGCACGACGGTATCGGCCAGGCGCACGACCTCCTCGACCGCGTGACTGACATATACGATCGGAATCATGATCTCGTCGCGCATCAGCTCGATGTATTGCATCACTTCGCTTTTTCGATGGGCGTCGAGCGAGGCGAGCGGCTCATCGAGCAGAAGCAGGCGCGGGCGCGAGAGCAACGCGCGACCGATGGCCACGCGCTGCTTCTCGCCGCCGGAGAGATTTCCCGACCGGCGCTCGAGTAGATCCGTCAATCCAAGGAGCTCGACGACGTGCGCAAACTCCGACGGCGGCGTGCCTCCGGAAAAAAGGCCTGCATAGCGCAGGTTCTGCTGTACGTTCAGGTGCGGGAACAGACGCCCTTCCTGGAATACGTAGCCGATTCGCCGACGCGGCGTCGGCACGTCGATGCCGCGCTCGCTGTCGAACAGCGCCTCGCCGCCGATTTCGATACGGCCCCGGTCCGGACGCAGAATGCCGGCAATGGCATTGACGACCGAAGTCTTGCCCGCCCCCGAGCGCCCGAACAACGCCGTTACGCCCTCTCCCGCCTCGAAGGCGGTCTTCAGTCGAAACGCGCCGAGCTTGCGCTCAATGTCGACCGTCAGCGTCATCGCCCATGACCCGTTTTGCCGCGCGCCGCACCAGCACTTCCGAAACGTACAGCGCGGCAAGCGACAGCAACACCGCCACCAAGCTCAACCGCAGCGCCGCTTCGTCCCCGGCGGGCGTTTGCGTGTAGGTATAGATCGCAAGCGGGAGGGTACGCGTCTCGCCTGGAATGTTGGAGACGAAGGTGATGGTCGCGCCGAACTCGCCCAGGCTGCGCGCGAAAGACAGCAAGATGCCGGTGATGATTCCGGGCAGCGCCAGCGGCAGGGTCACCGTCGCGAACACCGCAAGATACCCGGCTCCGAGGGTGCTCGCCGCCGCCTCGAGCTTGCGATCGATGGTCTCGAACGAGAGCCGGATCGCGCGAACCATCAACGGAAACCCCATGATGCCCGCCGCGAGCGCGGCGCCGGTCCAGCGGAACGCGACGACGATGCCGAGCCACTGATCGAGAATCTCGCCCAGGGGACCGCGCCGGCCGAACATGAGCAACAGGAAATAGCCGACGACCACGGGGGGCAGCACCAGCGGCAGATGCACGGCCGCGTCGAACAGCGTCTTGCCCGGAAAGCTGGCGCGTGCCAGCACGTACGCCACCGCCACCGCCAACGGCAGGCTCACCAGCACGCTCCAGAATGCGACGCGCAGGCTGAGTTGCAGCACCTCCAGCTCTTCCGACGTCACACCCATGGGGTTTTGATTTCGGCTATACGAACTCGGTAGGTTGCCAGAAATCAGCGGTCAGAAACCGTGCTTTTCGAAGATCGCCCTCGCCTGGGGTCCGCTCAGCCACTTCAGGAAGGCGCCGGCGGCGGGCTTGCCGGCGGCCGTCACCGCGATCGGGTAGATGATCGGCGGGTGGGTGTTTTCGGGGAACAAGCCCGCGACCCGCACCTTCGGATCGGCCGCGGCGTCGGTCTTGTACACGATCCCGAAAGGCGCCTCTCCGCGGGAAACCAGCACCAGCGCCGCGCGGACGTTCTCCGCGGCGGCCACTTTCGACTGGACGTCCTTCCAGACGCCGAGCGCTTCGAGGCTGGCTTTGCCGTACTTGCCCGCGGGCACGGCGTCGGGGTTCGCCATCGCCAGCCTACCGTCTCCGAGAAGGCGGGCGAGCGGGAACCCCGGGACGATGCTCACCGATGCCTTGCTGTCCGCGGGCGCGATCAGCACCAGGCGATTCCTCAGAAGGTTCTGGCGGGTGCCGGTCTTGATGAGACGCCGCTGCTCGACGTAGTCCATCCAGTCGAGATCGGCCGAGATGAAGAGGTCGGCCGGCGCGCCGGCCTCGATTTGCTTGGCGAGCGCCGAGCTCGCCGCGTACGACACCACGATCCGATCGCCGGACCGGGCCTGGTATGCCTTCGCGTTCTCGTCGAGCGCGTCCTTCAGGCTCGCCGCCGCGAACACGGTGACAGTATCCGCTGCGGCGATCCTGGCGAAGGCCAGAACGCCCAGCGCGAGCGTGGCGGCACGGGAAAAGCGCATCGCGAATCCTCCAGCGTTCGATTCGCTATATCCTGACATATATAGCGAAACAAATAAACTCGCCGCCGGCGATCCGGCAGCGAGCTACTCCGCGAGCAGCTTGAGCAGAGTCCGCGTCGCGGCGGAGGTGTGGCGCAAGGCTTTGCGCTCGATTTCCCGATACAGGTCGACCAGCTTGTGCCCGGTCGGCGACAGCGTGGTCCCGCCGCCGAACCTGCCGCCCGGGGCGGCCTCGACGACGGCACGCGATACGCGCCGGTTGAGATCATCCACCAATACCCAGGCGCGCCGGTACGACATCCTGAGCTTGCGCGCGGCGGCGGAGATCGATCCGGTGTCGCGGATCGCTTCCAGGAGCGCGATTTTGCCCGGACCGATCGCCCGGGTGTTGCCCTTCACCACGCGAAGATGAAATTGCGCGCGCGCCTTTGCCATGAGAAGTGGACGAAGCTTGTCACCCGCCGGGAGAGAAAGTATATTGCATCGACCGGGGTTGCAGACCCCCGATCAGACGGTGTCCCGTCCAAGCGCTGCAAGCGACCGCCACTTCGAGGACAGACCATGGACACCGTTGCACCTCCCGACGCGAGCCAGCCGCCGCCTCCGGTCAGCCTCGGCGAGGCGTTCCGCTATTGGCTCAAGCTCGGCTTCATCAGCTTCGGCGGTCCGACGGGCCAGATCGCGATCATGCATCAGGACCTGGTCGAGCGGAAACGCTGGATCTCCGAAAAGCGCTTCCTGCACGCGCTCAACTACTGCATGGTGCTCCCCGGTCCGGAGGCACAGCAGCTCGCCACCTACATCGGCTGGATGATGCACCGGACCTGGGGCGGGGTGATCTCGGGCGGCCTTTTCGTGCTGCCTTCGCTGTTCATTCTGATCGCGCTCACCTGGATCTACCTGGCCTTCGGCAACGTGCCGCTGGTCGCCGGCATCTTCTACGGCATCAAGCCCGCGGTCACGGCGATCGTGCTGTTCGCCGCCTGGCGCATCGGTTCGCGCGCGCTCAGGAACGCGGTGCTGTGGGCCATCAGCCTGGCGGCTTTTATCGCGATCTTCGCTTTTCGTGTTCCGTTCCCGGCGATCGTGCTCGGCGCGGGCATCCTCGGATACCTGGGAGGGCGCATCGCGCCGGGCAAGTTCGCCACCGGCGGCCACGGGTCGGATCAGAAGCGCTACGGCGCGGCGCTGATCGACGACGCAACGCCCACGCCCGCGCATGCTCTCTTTCGCTGGCCGCATTTCGTCCGGGTGCTCGCCGTGTTCCTCGCTGTCTGGGCCGGCGCTCTGGGCGCTCTCGTCTTGCTGTTCGGCTGGGAAAGCACGTTCGCGCAGATGGGCTGGTTTTTCACCAAGGCGGCGCTCCTGACTTTCGGCGGCGCCTACGCGGTGTTGCCGTACGTATACCAGGGCGCCGTCGAAAACTACCACTGGCTGACAGCGGCGCAGATGATCGACGGGCTCGCCCTGGGCGAGACCACCCCCGGGCCGCTGATCATGGTGGTGGCGTTCGTCGGCTTCGTCGGCGCCTGGACGAAGGCGGCGCTCGGCGCGAACGCGTTGGCGCTCGCGGGATGCGCCGGCGCCGCGGTGGCGACGTTCTATACCTTCCTGCCCTCGTTTCTCTTCATCCTCCTCGGCGGACCGCTGGTGGAGTCGACGCACGGCAACCTCAAATTCACCGCGCCGCTCACCGGCATTACCGCCGCGGTGGTCGGCGTGATCCTCAACCTCGCCGCGTTCTTCGCCTGGCACGTGCTGTGGCCGGAGGGATTTTCGGGGCGTTTCGACGCGTTCTCGCTGCTCGTCGGCCTCGCCGCGATGGCCGCTTTGTGGCGCTACAGGAACGGAATGATCCCGGTGATTTTCGCCTGTGGCGGCGCCGGATTGGTCTATCGCCTGCTCGCAAACTGAAGGTCTCGACAAATGGAAAAGGCGCCCGGAGGCGCCCTTTTCCCAGCATACCGAGCGGAGGATGCTACTACTTCTTTTTTGACGCCATCGGCGCGGGCGAGCCCTTGATCCCCTTGTTCTTGCGATAGTTGGCGGCCGCCTTGTCCTGCGCCTTTCCAAGCTGCTCCGTGTCCTTTTTCGCCGCGTCGTCCGCCTTCGCCTTGGCTTCGGCCGCTTTCGCTTTCGCCTCGTCGGAGGGCGGCGGGAGCTTCGCCCACACGGTGCCGGCCGCAGCCGCCATCGCGACGCTCATGATCACGATCCGAAAGTTCATCGCTTTCTCCTCTTGTTCAATGCTGACCTTGCGGAGCCGCCGGCTGTCCCATCGCCGTCCCGGCCTTGACCTTCCCGGACTTGACGTCGTTGTACCAGTATTCGTGGTGCTCCTTCGCCCACGCTTCGTCGACGTAGCCGTTGCGCATCGCCTGGTACGCCCCGTCGAGGCCGATCGTACCGAGGTAGATATGACCGAGAGAAATGGCCATCACCGCGCCGGCCGCAACCATATGCACCACGTTCGCCTCGATCATGACCGCGCGCACCTGATCGAAATTGGGGAAAAGCAGCACCAGGCCCGAGGCGCTCGCGAGAAGGCTCAGCACCACCACGCCGATCCAGAACCAGACCTTCTCTCCCGCGTTGAACCTGCCCGATGCGACGTGCCCGCCCGAAATCATCCCGCCCAGGCTCGCGAACCACTTGAAATCGTGGAGGCGCGGGAGGTTGTCCTTGATGAAGATGACGATGAGCATCAGCACGCTCACGAGAAACACGGGACCGACGAAGTTATGCAGGTATTTCGAGAGCTGCGCGAGCCAGCCGAACAGGGTATAGCCGATGAGCGGCAGCAGCACGTATTTCCCCACCATCATTACGAGTCCGCTGATACCGAGGGTGACGAAGCTGACCGCAACCGCCCAGTGCGTGTAGCGCTCGAATGGGGTGAAGCGTTCGATCAGCCGGCCGGTCGGCTCGCCGTGGACCTTGATGCTGCCGCGCCACTTGAAGAACACACCGATGATCACCGCGACCGCCGCGATCAGCCAGCCGGCGATGGGCGTGATCCAGCCGTTCTTCAGCTGTCTCCAGGTCTCGCCGTAGGTCTGCACCAGGACGCCAGTCTCGCGCCCCTTGATCGAGGTGTATTCCTCTTTCCCCGAGCGCACGTCGCGCCACAGGGGAGCGTTGTTGTAAGGCTGCGATTGCGCGCGCTGCTGCTGCGTTTCCCGCTGCTGCGCAATCGATGTGCCGTTGACGGTCAGGACCAGAGCCAGCGCGACGGCAAGGCGCGCCCAAACCACAATGGGTTGCATGGAACGTGGCTCCTCTATTCCGCGCGGGTGTATTCGTTCTGGGAGAGGTTGCGGGACCTGACTGCGGTCTCCCAGCTCGTCTGGTCGCCCTTGCTCCATTTGGAAGTGGTGTAAAGGCTCGCGGCAGGGTCGTTCGCCCATGGTTCGGAGTCGGGCTTGCCCTGGTACTTGCCCTGCTTGTAGACGGTCACCTGGTCGCGCTCGCCGCAGGCGCAAAGGCCCAAGGCGACAACGAGAGCCGTGCCGGCCAGCGCGAGCTTTCGGGCCGGCGTCACGACTTCGCTCCGGCTGCGGGTTTTTGCTGCTCGGGTTTGCCGTAGGCGGTGCCCCAGCCCCAGACCTCGGAGCCCTTGCCGCGCTTCAGCACCCGCTGGCGGTAGATGTCCGCGATCACGTCGCCGTCGCCGCCCAGGAGCGCCTTGGTCGAGCACATTTCGGCGCACGCCGGGAGCTTGCCCTGGGCGAGACGGTTCGAGCCGTATTTCGCGAACTCCTCCTTCGACAGATCCTTCTCCGGCCCGCCCGCGCAGAAGGTGCACTTGTCCATCTTGCCGCGCAAGCCGAAGGCGCCTGCCTGCGGGAACTGCGGTGCACCGAACGGGCAGGCGTAGAAGCAGTAGCCGCAGCCGATGCACAGGTCCTTGTCGTGCAGCACCACGCCTTCCTCGGTGTGGTAGAAGCAATCGACCGGGCACACCGCCATGCACGGCGCGTCCGAGCAGTGCATGCACGCCACCGAGATCGACTTCTCGGCGCCGACGATGCCGTCGTTGATGGTCACGACGCGCCGGCGGTTTACGCC